>Ga0172367_10000156_pt1 | contig 104722 bp, 95 predicted proteins | sample Lak10m_FD_114542 | JGI IMG/M metagenome (GOLD analysis project Ga0172367, IMG submission 114542) | Freshwater microbial communities from Kabuno Bay, South-Kivu, Congo - kab_022012_10m | ecosystem: Environmental > Aquatic > Freshwater > Lake | place: Democratic Republic of the Congo: South-Kivu... | reverse complement strand
TCCCCCTCCCCTTGCGGGAGGGGGGCAGGGGGTGGGGGAAGCTGCAACGGAGTACTTTCATGGCAACCTCCCCCCCACCCTAACCCTCCCCCGCCAGGGGGGAGGGAGCTTTTTGTACGATTAATTTAAGTGTTACTTGGTAGTAGCTACTTTTTTACCGCCAGCGATTCGTGCACGGTCTCCTGGCGAATCCGGAGAATATTCAGTTCTGACGTTATCGGCAGTTTCTGGGCAAAAACGGTGTCCGGGCTATCCATATTTTTTGTAATCAGATCATGAAAACGGCTGCGGGAGTAGGTCGTGCGAGCGGCCTGATATTCGAGCATCGGTCGATCATCACGATACAGGGGGGCGCCGGCTGACAGTTTGGCGAGTGTGTGCTGCCCCATCAGATAATTTGCGGCAAAGACGTCTGGATTATTCATCAACAGCCAGGGCCTTTCTTCAAAAGAGTAAGCCAGATCAGCACGGACAGTATTGTTGCTCTGCAGCAGATCCAGTCGCTTGGTACTCAACTGCGGTGAGCGCGTTGCGTTGCCGATTAAAATACACTCGGCATATTTGTTAAACCAGAGCGTACTCTGCGGGAACACCTCCAGGAAACTGGCGACGATAGAGCGGAATTCACGCTCCGTAAAAAAACCGAGCGGCACGAACTGGCAGGCCAGACCGTTTTTTGAAAGCCTCTTTTTGACATCCCGGTAAAAATCGACCGTATAAAATGCCGCGATATGCGGCCGGAACGATTGTCCCACCTCAATTGAAACAACATCATAGCTTCCGTTGGTGTAGGCCGTAAAATTTCTGCCGTCATCGGTCACAATGTGCGTGCGTGGATCATTCAGCCAGGCGGCATCGAAATGGCGCTGCAGGATACCCGGCAGTTTCTTTTCAATATCAACACAGTCGAGCCGTTTGATGCCATACATCAGGAAACGGCTGGCCGTCTGCCCGGTGCCCATGCCGATCACCAGCACGCGCTGCGGATCCTGATGCAGAATCATAGGGATATGGGCGGCCAGTATCTGGTGCCCTTTTTCATCGATCCCCTGCCACATACGATCAATTTCCAGCGTTTTACTGCCACCCTTCGTTACAACGGCGACAAACGCAGAAAGCCCCTCGGCAAACTCGATCATCGCCTGTTTGGGTGCCAGAAAATCCGCAGGCAGCCTGGTGCCGCTGGTAAGCGATATCCCCAGCCAGAGAGTTGCGACAGCAACGACAAGCAGTTCTTTCCGTACCAACGGCATTTTTTCGGTATGCATGAAAACGGCTGTCGTGCCGATGGCCAGACTGATGAAGGTCAGGATCTGTACGGTTGCATACATACCGGCAGTCGGCAGCAGGTAGAAACCGATTAACAGTGATCCGACGATACCTCCGATGGTATTGACGGAGACGAGAAATCCGAAATCCCGACCGGAATTGATGTTGCTGGTTACAATCAGACGGTATGCCAGCGGGAATGAGACCCCTGACGCGATGGAAGGTATCAGAATCACGATCAGGCAGAGCAGGGCCTGCATCGGCACGGAACGGGATTCCCGGATCCAGTCCCACGATGTCACCGGCAGGAGCATCAGCAGAAGGACACTCAAACCGATCAAGAAATTGGCTGCTGAGAATACGAGCAGATCCTGCACGGGACGAAGCTGTATCCGACTGACGAGTAGTCCGCCGGCAGCGATACCGAGCAGAACTGCTGCCAGTGTGAAAATGCTGCTGTAGACGGTGTTGTAGATCAAGAGCGACAGGAACCGGACCCAGAGCAGTTCGTAACCCAGCGCCGCAAATCCGCCCAGAAAGAAGAGCCCGTATAACCTGAATCCCGAAGAGAGTGATGCGGCCTGCGTGATTACAGGCGTAACGGAGGGGGGGAGTTCAAGCGGTGACGGGGGGGCGATTGAACGTGTTAACAGCATGATGCCGGCTCCGGCGGAACAGCTGAGCAGGGCGTTGAAGTGGATGGTCGCATCAATGCCCCAGAATTGAATAGACCAGATACCGCTGAACAGGCAGCCGAGAAAAGCGCCGGCGGTATTGACGCTGTAGAGCACTCCGGCTGAAAATCGGATATCGGCACGACTGGTGTTGATAAAAAACTGGCACAGCAGCGGCAGAGTGCCCCCCATCAATGCACAGGCCGGGAAAATCAGGCCCCCCACCAGAGCGGAGCGAATCAGGAGCTGCAACGCCTGACTGTCGACACTCCCGTGGTAGGTCAGCGCGTACAGCGCTCCGGCTTGTTTAAACAGCAGCGGAGTGATTGCCGCCAGCAGGCCGATAGCGCACTCCAGAATCCCGTACCAGAGCAGCGGGTTTTTCACCCGCTTTGAAATGATACCGAACAGGAGGGCGCCGGCAGCCATACCGCCAAAGAAGACCGCCACCACGATGCTCAACGCCTGTGGCGTTGCCCCGATCAGAAGCGCCGCTTTACTGATCCAGCAGAGTTCGTATCCCAGAGAGGCGAAACCGGATAAAAAAACCGCCAGGTAAATGATGTGGAATATCGGCAGTTTGCTAACTTCCAATAATTTTAACCAGCACCCGTTTACGCCGCTTGCCGTCAAACTCGCCGTAAAAAATCTGCTCCCAGGGTCCCAGATCGAGTGTGCCATTCGTAACGGCGACAACCACTTCCCGTCCCATGATGGTCCGTTTTAGATGCGCATCGGCATTATCTTCATAGCCGTTGTGGTGATAGCGGGAATACGGTTTTTCGGGGGCCAGCCCTTCCAGCCATGTTTCAAAATCCTGATGCAAACCGGAATCATCGTCGTTTATGAAGACGCTGGCGGTAATATGCATTGCGTTGCAAAGCAGTATGCCGTCTGAAACGCCGCTCTCGCGCAGGCAGTCGGCAACGGTTGCCGTGATATTGATCAATTCACGGCGCGTTCTGGTCTCAAACCATAATTCCTTACGGTAAGTTTTCATATGTGTTCACCTTGCCAGTCGTGACCGATAAACGGTTTAAAGGAGTATTGAAGTCGGCGATGGGTTCTGAATTATGGCAAAAAAGTTATGCCGGTGTGGCATGCACAAAAATTCTTCTTTTGATTACTGGAGCAAACGCACTTTTATGGGAGAGAGAATAGCAATTGCATTGTATCGAGGCAATATGTTTTATGGGAAAAATCGTACATGTTGTCGCAGGCGGAGGTTATAAAATCAGCAATCCTCCGGGGTCTTCAAACCTCGGAGGAGCAAGCCGCTTGCGCATAATCTATAAAGTGACAACTTATAGTGTCATTTGACACAATTGTTCCGTAATAAAAAAAAGACTAAAAGACTATTTTTATCCTATTGACAACAGTTCATTTGACTGGTATTAGGTATCCATCGTTATTTACCAACCAAAATTGAAGGAGGATTCATCTATGTGTCTCACTACTCTCGTAACTCAGGCAGCCCCCGACTTTACCGCCAATGCAGTACTGCCTGACAACAGCTTCGGTACCATTACCCTTTCAGCCCTGAAAGGAAAATATGTAGTGCTGTTTTTCTACCCGCTGGACTTCACCTTTGTCTGTCCTTCAGAAATCCTTGCTTTTAATAAAAAAGTAGAAGAATTTAAAACCAAAAACTGCGAACTGATCGGCGTTTCTGTCGATTCCAGGTTTTCTCATTTGGCCTGGAAAAAAACAGCCATTGAAGATGGCGGTATCGGCAACATCCAGTACCCACTGGTTGAAGACCTTAATAAAGAAATTGCCAAATCCTATGGCATCCTTTTTGGCGGTTCCGTCGCACTGCGTGGTCTGTTCCTGATCGACACCAAAGGCGTTGTACGTCATTCCGTGATCAACGATCTGCCACTGGGCCGTAATGTTGAAGAAGCGCTCCGCATGGTCGATGCACTCCAGTTCCACGAAACGCACGGCGATGTCTGCCCGGCCAACTGGAAACAGGGTGATGAAGCCATGAAACCGACCGCAGAAGGTGTTGCCTCCTATCTGGCAAAACATTCGAAATAGAACTATTCTGCCTCATTGCAAGGGCTTTCCGTAGTTTCAAAAAAGGCGCGATCATTTTGGTCGCGCCTTTTACCGTTTGCGGCAGGAATCTTATCGAATAGTTGATGGCGATGTCTCTCTTAGCTTGACAAATCAGCTACCTATCTATAAATTCTCACATTCACACAAATATATCTTGTGCCGCATCTATTTATAAAAACCGAGAGGAGTTCTGTAACCATGGCTGAAAAATTTATCTTTACTTCCGAATCCGTATCCGAAGGGCATCCCGACAAAGTAGCCGACCAGATTTCTGATGCCATTCTTGATGCTATTCTGGCTCAGGACCCTGCCGCACGCGTAGCCTGCGAAACCCTTGTTACGACCGGCATGGCCGTCATCGCCGGTGAAATAACCACCAGCGCTGCTACCGATATGCCGTCTATCGTCCGGCAGACCATTAAGGAGATCGGCTATAATGACTCTGCCATGGGTTTTGATTATGAAACCTGCGCGGTACTGGTTTCTATCGATAAGCAATCTCCGGACATTTCCCAGGGGGTCTCGGAAGGTGAAGGGCTGCATAAAGAACAGGGTGCCGGTGACCAGGGTTTGATGTTCGGATATGCCTGCAACGAAACTCCTGAATTGATGCCGATGCCGATTCAGTTGGCGCACCAGCTGGTTGCCAAGCTGGCCGAAGTGCGTAAATCAGGGCTGCTGAAATTTTTGCGCCCCGACTCAAAATCACAGGTTTCGGTTGAGTATGTCGACGGTAAACCAACCCGTATCGATACAGTGGTCATCTCTACCCAGCATACTCCGGATGTCACCCACAAAGAGATTGAAGAGCAGGTGATCGCCGAGGTTGTTAAAAAAGTTATTCCGGCAGAGCTGCTGGATGCCGAGACACGCTACTTCATCAACCCGACCGGTCGTTTCGTGGTTGGGGGACCAATGGGTGACTGCGGTCTGACCGGCCGCAAGATCATCGTTGATACCTATGGTGGTATGGGACGTCACGGCGGCGGCGCATTTTCCGGCAAGGATCCTTCCAAGGTTGACCGCTCGGCTGCCTACATGGGTCGCTATGTTGCCAAAAACCTGGTGGCAGCCGGTCTCTGCGACCGCTGCGAAGTACAGGTAGCCTATGCCATCGGCGTCGCCCAGCCGGTCTCGATCATGGTGCACACCTTCGGTACCGGCAAACTGCCGGAAGAATGCCTTTCCGGCCTCGTGCGCGAAGTTTTCGACATGCGTCCGCGTGCCATCATCGAGCAGCTTGATCTGCTGCGCCCGATCTACCGCAAAACAGCCGCCTACGGACATTTCGGCCGCGAACTGCCGGAATTCACCTGGGAACGGACCGATAAGGCCGCTCTGCTGAAACAGAAAGCGGGACTGTAAATTTTCATGCAGTAAAGAGGGCGGCATAAAAACCGCCCTCTTTTTTTAACGTAGGCAGAAGGTACTTTGGATAATGTGATGCATGACAGTGCCATTGAACATAATCCCTTGCTTTTCGGTCATGACGAGCGAACCGGCATCGTGGCCGTGGAGCCGGTCGGGCACTTCATGCGGCTCTTTTTCAGGAGCGGCAACCAGGTACACTTTCACGACGAGCCCTTTCACCCTTTTATATTAGTTCAAGATCCGGCCCTGATTTCCGGCTGCCGGGTACCGTGTGCGGTACACCAGCTTGAAGGGGACGATTTTTTCCGCTTCCAGCTGAAGTTTGATTCCTGGGCCGACTGCCTGACCGCCCGTGATTTTCTGGCGGTAAAAACGGGGAAAAACCACGGATCTGCTGACTCACCCTATCTTTTCCTGTCGGATATTTCCCACCAATACCTGCTTTCCAGCGGCGTAACATTGTTTAAAGGTCTCGAATTTGATGAGCTGCGCTGTCTGGCATTGGATATCGAAACCGATTGTGCCGCCGGTTACGGGTTTTCAAATCCGGAGCGAGCGGAAGACCGGATCCTGTCAATCGCACTTACGGATTCTCATGGCGATGAGGTTGTGCTGCGCGGCGATCAGCTTTCCGAGCCCGATCTGCTGATGGCTTTAAACAGCCAGATCCAGCGCTGTGATCCGGATGTTATTACCGGGCATAACATCTTTCGCTTCGACCTCGATTACATTGCTACCCGTGCCCGACTGCATGGTATCCGCCTCAACTGGGGCCGCAATGGAGCTGCTCCGCACATTACGCCGCACGCCCGCTGGACGCTGGCCGATAAAACCATCGATTATCCGCGCTGGGATATTTACGGGCGTAATGTGATCGACACGTATTTCCTCGTTCAGCTCTACGATCTCTCTCAGCGCAACCTTGAAAATCATGGCCTGAAGGGGGTGGCCCGCCATTTCGGGATTGCGGCGCCGGATCGCACGTATCTGGATGGCAGCGAGATTTCAGCGGTCTTTCAGAATGATCCGGAACGCCTGTATCGCTACAATCAGGATGATACCCGGGAAACGTTGGCGCTGTTCCGCATACTGGGGTATCCCTGGTTTCTGCAGGCCCGCATTTTTCCGCTTACCTTCCAGAATTGCGTCATTCGCGGTAACGCAACGCGCATAAACGGCCTCTTTCTGCGCGAATATCTGCATCGTGGTCATTCAATTCCAGCCCGCACAACCGGGAGTGTGCCATTTGAAGGGGGGTATACCGAGCTGGCCAGGCAAGGCATCATCAGCCCGATTGTACATTGCGATGTGGCTTCGCTGTATCCGTCGCTGATGCTGGCCTACCAGCTGGCCCCGACCAAAGAGAGTCTGGGACTGTTTTTGCCGATGCTTTCAGAACTGCGCAATTTCCGGCTGACAGCCAAGCAGCTGGCCCGTGAAGCAACCGACGAGAGTCAGCGGCACCACTTTGATGCGCTACAGCAGGTTTTCAAGGTGCTGATCAATTCATTCTACGGTTATCTGGGAGCTGCGTTACACAATTTTTCTGATCCGGTCGCAGCGGCCGAAGTAACCAGACTGGGGCGCGTGACGATCAAAAACATGATTCAGCTGCTTTTGGAGGCAGGAGCACAGCCGGTAGAAGTCGATACCGACGGTATTTATTTCAAACCACCTGAATCGTGCCGGACTGAGCCGGAAGAACAGGATCTGATAGCACGCATCTCAGACGTATTGCCGGATGGCATTGAGGTTGAACCGGACGGGCGCTATCGATCCATGTTTGCCTATAAGGCCAAGAACTACGCCTTGCTCTGCTATGATGAGCGTGTCATCATCAAGGGGAGCGGCCTGCGTTCGCGGGGTGAAAAGCCCTATCTGCGGGAATTTATGCGTGAGCTTATCGAGCGATTATTACGCGGTCAGGGAGATTCAGTCGAACGTTTGTACCAGGATTTCTGTACCCGTTTGCGCCGTCGTGACCTGGACGTCGCCTGGGTAGCGCGTACGGAAACGCTGTCTGAATCACCTGAAAGCTACCGTGAAAAGGTGGCGTCGGGGGGACGTAATCGTTCGGCCGCGTTTGAGATTGCACTCACGTCAGAGAGAAAATACCGGGCCGGAGACCAGATCAGTTATTATGTCAGCGGTTCCGGCAGGGATGTCACTGCGTATCAGCAGTGTCGTCCGGTAGAAGCCTTCGATCCCGTGCATCCGGATATTAATGTGACCTTCTATCTTGAAAAACTGCGACATCTGAAGGACCGCTTTGAGGCGTTCCTGCCGCAGGAGCCGACTCTCTTCGACCTGTGAGGCTTGCACGTCGTTTCGTGATGTGGTAAGAGTTTAAAAAGAAACGAGAAATGCTACCCGCTTATAAAAAGGAGACCGTATGAAAAAGCTTCTGTTGTTTTTAACGCTACTGACAGTTTTAGCTCTGACGGCACCGCTCTTGGCCTCTGCCGAACAACAGCCGGAGATGATTGTTGAAAAAATGGCGCTCAAATTCAGCCGGGGCGTCGCCAATACGTTTACCAGCATTGCAGAACTTCCCAAGCAGACGGTCTTGACGGTCCGTGACATGGGAACAACCGGTTATCTGATCGGCCCGCTGAAGGGGATCGGCATGACACTCTACCGGGGTTTTATCGGCGTCACCGAGGCGGTCTTCTTCATGGTGCCGCAGCCTGGCTATTATGATCCGATGATTGATCCGAAATATGTATGGGAAGGGTGGGATGCAAAGCGGGAGACTGCTACCAAGGCCGTTGAAGAAAAATAAGATTCAAGGACCTTAGAAAATAGCATTTATTTGTAGGGGCGTATGGCATACGCCCTGCTGGAAATATCAACATTTTCGGCCATTGCGGCAAGGGCGCAAGCATTGCGCCCCTACGAAAACAGATACAAAACTATCCCAAAAAGAAAAGGCGGCCCAGACATCAGGCCGCCTTTTCCCCTTTATTCTGTCACGGTACGATCAAACCCCGCACAACCTCTGCCGAAGGAATGTTTCAAACTCAACCTTGAATTCATCACGCTTGAGGGCCATGTCAACCGTGGCTTTCAGAAATCCCAGCTTGTCGCCGCAGTCATGCCGTAATCCCTCAAACAGACAACCATATACCTTTTCCAGCTTTGACAATTTCAGGATGGCATCCGTCAGCTGAATTTCGCCCCCTTTACCCGGTTCCTGTGTTTCGAGAATCTTAAAGATAGCCGGCGTCAGGACGTAGCGACCGATAATTGCCATATCGGAAGGCGCTTCATCGCGGGGAGGTTTCTCCACCATGTTGGTGACCTGGAAGGTGCGCTCCCCAAGAGACGTTGCCTCAACGCAGCCGTATGAGGATATATTCTCCATCGGCACCTGTTCGAGTGCCAGAACCGAACCTTTATGCTCATTAAAGACATCGATCAGCTGGCCGAGGCAGGGTTGTTCACTATCCACAATGTCATCACCCAGCAGAACGGCAAAAGGCTCATTGCCGATAAAATCCTTGGCGCACAGAATGGCGTGGCCGAGACCCATGGCCTGACGCTGGCGCACGTAGAAGATATCGACCATCTCGGCAATCTCCCGCACGCGGGAGAGTTCCGCATCCTTGCCTTTGTCGTACAGGTGCGCTTCAAGTTCAACCGAGATATCGAAGTGATCCTCAATGGTACGCTTGCCGCGACCGGTTACGAACAGAATCTGTTCGATACCCGCAGCAACCGCCTCTTCGACGACGTACTGCACCAGTGGTTTGTCAATCAACGGCAGCATCTCTTTGGGTGAAGCTTTGGTAGCAGGCAGAAAGCGGGTGCCGAGACCGGCAACCGGAAAAACGGCTTTTTTTACCTTCATCTGAAGCTCCCGTAAAATTTATTTAGCACGTTGGGTTGCACATAAAAAAAAACTGTGGCATAGTTCAAACTTTCATTAAGAGGATATTCCGATACCTCCTCTGCTTCAGGCGCAGCAACAACCGCCGGAAGCACAGCCTGCAGGCTTGGGTGCTTCGGACTTTGGACAGTACTCCGATTTGAACCAGCCATCACCTTTAAGAGAAAATGACGTTGAGGAGATCAGCTTTTCAACTTCGGAACCACATTCGGGGCAGGAAGATGCGGGGGGATCGGAAAATTTTTGGCGCAGTTCAAAGTGGTAATTACAACTTTTGCAAGAATATTCGTACATCGGCATGACAGTATCTCCTTCTGATAAATTCTGTTTTACGGCAGTCACTATACTAACCGTACCAGTAGATTGTCAATGGCAGTAGCATGACGGAAATAGATTTACCCTTTTTTATTGGTACTAGATATGCATATAAGACCACCCGCCGCACGCGCCTTTGCGAGAAAAATTCATATATCCGGTCTGGTTACACGGAAAAAGTCAAAAGAAAGGAGATGAGTAAAGAACAGAGATCACCGTCAATTAACGTATTAGCCAGTTAAAAGCCGCACCTGACACAATAACAAATCCGGAAAGGAGGGCTTATTTTGAAAAAACACCAGCACACCAGATCAGGCTGCACCCCACAAAAAATCCTCACTCTGTGTGGAGGATGTCTTACCGCTGCACTCATCTTTTCCGCTCCGTCGATGGCATCGGATGTGTCTTTTTCCGGTGAATCAAGCACCATTCTCCGTATGAAAACCAATCTTGAGAAAAAGGATATTTACCCGCTGTACGAGTATCTCCGCTTAAACCTGAATGACAACCGCGACGATGGTTCCGGGGTTGCCTTTTATCTGGGTACCTGGGGTCGCTTGGATCTGGCTGATAAATCAACGGATAAATACTCCGACGCCGATCTGCAGTATGCCTATCTGAGCTATCGCAGCGCTAAAAATAATCTGGCCGTAAATTTTGGTCGCCAGTTTATTTCCGAAGGAGTCGCTGCCGAAAAAGTTGATGGTCTCTATCTGCGTAGCGATTTTGCCGCAGGTTTTGGCGCATCGGCCTTTTTCGGAAAAGCTGTCATGACGGAAACAGATGCCAAAGGCGGAAATTTTGTCTATGGCACCCGTATTTCCCAGAGTATGCCGAAATATTACAGTGTCGGAATCAGCGCATTAAAGAGTGAAGATTCAGATAAACAGCGCTACCGGGAAGAAGAGGGCATTGACCTCTGGTTGCATCCCGTTAAACAGGTCGAGTTGACAGGCCGTTCTTCCTACAACTCAATTACGGAAGGGTGGATGGAGCATGCCTATTCGCTGGGTATCACACCTCTTGAAGATATCAAGTTCGGAGCGGATTTTTCAAACATCAACTACAACGATTATTTCTACAACGTCACGACCAATGCCTTGAAACTGGCAACTGTTTTCGGGCTTCCAAATCCGAACAGTAACGAAGAGCTTCTCACTGCAGGTGTTTTTGTCTCCGCCACGCCGATCAAAAATCTTACCATCACGGCTGATTACAAGAATTACTCGTATCAGTTAGCCGGAGATGCCAACTACTTCGGCGGCAAGATTTCGTACTCCATTCCCGGATCATATTCGGCCGGTTTTTCCGGTCACAGAATGGAGGGCAACAGTGATCGTCTGCGTTACTACGAGTACCGCTTGTATGCTGCCAAAAAAATCGGGCATGCAGACATCTCGGTCGATTTTATGAATGTCGGGTATGACAAGAAAATTAATGATGTTAAAAACAGCTATGCCGCAACCGCTTCAGCCGGGTATGAGTTTAGCCGAAAATTAAAAGTCGGGGCGGATCTTGAATATTCCAAAAGTCCTGATTTTGACAATGAAGTGCGAGGTTTGCTGAAGTTGACCTACGCCTTTGACACGAAAAAAGCGAATAAGGGGGGTAAAGAGTGAAAAACAAGCTATTGATAGTTCTTATCCCGTTAGTACTCTCTGTCCTGTACGCCTGTGCCAATACAACCAGTGTGGCGCGTATACATCCAGAAACATTGACGAATACACCGAACTGTTCTGAATGTCACAGTGACTCACTGGGTTTATTCAACCACAAGTCCGCCGATTTCTTCAAAAAGCATGGTTTTTATGCCGGTAGTTCCCGTCAAACCTGTGCCTCCTGTCATCAGGAATCATTCTGCTCCGACTGCCATGCCCACAAAGAAGAGATTAAACCGGCTGACAAGTTTGCCGATTCGCCTGATCGCAATCTGCCGCACCGTGGCGATTACATGAGTCAGCACAAAATTGACGGCAAGATAAATCCGGCTTCCTGCGTAAAATGTCACGGACGTCAGAATAATGAGAGGTGCGCATCATGCCACAAATAAAACCATCTCTAGCAGTTCTTGCACTTGCAGCCTCTCTCGCGCTGAGCGGTTGTGGAGACACAAATCCGAAAGCAATTGGAGAACACCCGTCAGACTGGGCCGCAACTCACAAATCATCCGCCAAAACCAACCTTGAGGCATGCATTGAGTGCCACGGCGAGAAGCTTGACGACGGCATTGCCAAAAGTTCCTGCTTTACGTGTCACGCAGCAGGCCCCACTTCAAAGCATCCCGTAAGCTGGAACGGTTATGCATATGCACGGCATGCAGCCACGTATAAGGCAGAAGTTGCTGCCAACCCCACAAAATCAACTACCTGTGCCAATGCGGCGTGCCACGGCACAGCGCTGGAGGGTGCTGGTACAGCACCCAATTGTGCAACAACGTGCCATATCGGCGGAGCGGTTAATTTCCACCCCACGAGCTGGACTAACGGTCAGCCGCACAAAGCGTACCTCAATGCACTCAGCAACAATAAGAGTTCATGCAGAAACGCCGCTTGTCATGGTGATGACCTGAAAGGGGTGTTTCTGAGTGGTCCAACATGCTATCGCTGCCATACTGCTGCCCTGCTGGAAACAGCTCCATAGTCAAATTAATCGGAAGGAGAGTTCAATGCACACATTTATCAAGAGGACTGCGGCATTGGCGTTACTCGCCTGTTTACCTCTTTTGTTTGCCGCTTGCGGCGGTGGAGGTGGTGGAGATGCGGCAGTTGAAACCACAACAATCTCCGGCGAAGCAATCAAGGGCCCAATTAAAGGGGCACTGGTTCAGGTGTTTAAGCTGAATAGTGACGGTACGACTGGTGAGCTGCTTGGAAACGGTACCACCGCCACGGATGCCAGTTACTCAATTCAGATTCCAAAAGCTAAAGCTGTCGCTCCACTGCTTGTAAAGGTCACCGGGCAAACCGGAGCAGCGTACACCAGTGAGTCAACAGGAAGTGACGTTCCTTTCGGCGCTGTAGAATCTTTTAGCGCGGCGCTTGACGCATTTGACACATCCAAAAAATACATCGTCAGCCCACTGACTGAAGCGGCTTACCAGCAGGTGCAGAAGTTTTTGACTGACAGCCCCACCTCTAAGGCTGATCAGAGAATTATCAGTGCTGCAAATGCAAGAATTGCAATGTTGTTCAATGTAAGTGATATTTTGGCAGATCCGGCAAGTGATCCTTCGTACTCAGCCACCCTCAAGCTTATAGACCAGATGATCGTTGATTCGGGCGCAGCTACTACCATTCAGACGATGAGTATGATCAATCAGGCCTTTGCTGATGTGACTCAACCGGCTTACCAGATCTATCGGACCGCTCTGACTGCAGCAGCAACAAAAGTCTCACTCAGAGAGCCTGCTATTGCCAGCATAGTTAATGCTATTCTCGCAACAGCTGCCAATCCTCCAGCAGAACCGGTCTGGTCTGACACGACCGCACCACATGCCGTAACAGATTTGAAAGCAGTTGCAGGCGCTGATACAGCCACAACCAGCGTGGTAACGCTGACATGGAATCCCGCCACTACAACGGGCAAGAACCCGGTTACCGGCTACAGTGTCTATCGTGATGGTACGTTGATTGCGTCAGTCGCCACAACGAGCTACACAGACAAACCGTTAGTTCCATCCACAACCTATAATTACTATGTTATCGCCTTTGATGCCGCCGGTAATAGATCTGTTGCCAGCGCAGAAATCACCGTAACAACGCCGGTGTCGCCAAACCTGTCGGTCACCGTTGGCGGTCAGTTGACTTCTGATGTACTTGCGCTTGAAGCAAAAGACATATTCAAACCAACTGCACCAACCAATCTTGTTGCAGCACCTGTCGCACTTGATGCAACAAACAGCTCCGTTAAACTTACGTGGAGCGCAGCCAGCGATGATGTCGGAGTGACGGGTTATAATGTGTATCGTAACGGAACCAAAATCGGTTCAGCAACAGTGCCTTCGTACACTGATCCATCAGTTAAGTCAGGTGTTGCCTACAGCTATACCGTTGTTGCTTTTGACGCAGCTGGAAACCTGTCTGATACCAGTACAGCCATTTCGGTTACGCCCGTGTCTCCAAATCTGGATATCACCATAGACGGGCAAATTAACACTTCGTCGAACTGAGTAAGCACCTGCTGGTAATAAACCACTAGAAAGGGGGGATGCTTTTTCCCGGCAACAAAAAAACAGGATGATGTCAGCCGTTTCACAAATCGCAGCACAAAATTTACAGGAGGAATCTATGTCAGTAAGAAACGTATGGTACATGTTAGCGCTGGTTGCATTAACCATGTTGCCTCTGGCAGGTTGCAGTGGCAGTACAAGCACAGCACAAACAACAGGTAAAGGTGTGCAGCTGACCGTCGGTGGTAACGTTGACACCAGTAAAGCAAGTGGCAAAACCGTTACATTGGCAGCAGGCGACGCTAATTCAGTTACAGTCTATGATGCTCAGAATGGAACCGCACTCGGAACAACTGCCATTGATACAAATGGCAAATTTTCCGGACTCACATTCACCCTTCCTTCTGCAAAGACTATTCTTGTTTTCAAAGCGATTGTTCCACAAGGGGTGTTCAGAAGCATCGTACCTCTTGATTTGAGCGTACCACCCGCAGCTGGAATCACAGCCAGCAACGCTATCAACATTGCTATCAGCCAGGAATCAACAAACATTGCAACGACTGTATCAGCAATGCTTGGCTTAACTGGTGTGTTAGGTGATACCGGTGTAACACTGCCTACAGGCAAGACATACGCTGACGTGGCTCAGCAGGTTGTAGATAATGGTGGACAGGTCCTCGCGTACAACACAACCGGACTTGAGCTTAAAGGTTCTGTTGCCAGTGCATCTCTTCTTCCTGCGAGAGATGCCAGTACGCTTTCTTTTGCCGATCTTAACAACATGAAATTCGATGCCAAGATCATCAGCGCTTTTATTCCTGGCAAAAATCCGATTGTCAATTTCCAGGTAACCGACAAAGCCACCGGAAAAGGTATTAGCGGACTGAAAACATTTGGCCTACATATCGCTAAACTCGTACCAGAAACAAATGGCAGTAGCTCTTACTGGGTAAATTATCTCGACAGAGGAATTACATTGCCTGCTCCTCTGGCATTCGCTACGACAGCTGATAAAAAACAGGTTACCGGTACTATCGGAAAGCCTGTAGCAGATCCAGGCAAAACACTTGTTGCCTCTAATGCTGTTGGTATTGATTTTACAAAGAACCCGATCGGCTCAGTTTTAATCCCCGGTTATACTGTTATTGATAAAGGTGATGGTAGCTATACGGCAACATTCTATTCTGATGTTACCTCCAACACCAATGCACCGTATGACGCGAGTGCAACGACCCGAATTGGTGTAACCGTTACAACGGTTGCAGCCCCCGGTGTAACTGCTACATTCCCTACTGACCCAGCAACCGGCTCAGTTAATGCCAATATTGCTGCAAATAACAGACTTGCAGTTGTCTATGACTTTGTCCCTGCTACCGGTGCCATGCTGTCAGATAGCACTGGCAAACAGCTCTTTGCTCGTAATTTAGTTCCAACAGAAGCCTGCAACGGTTGTCACACTAATATTGCAAGCATATTGGGGCACACTGCACGCCCGAATCTGTTGCTCTGTGATATTTGCCATACAAACTCGAATACTTCGGGTGAAGCAGAAATGGTAACGTTCATTCACAGAATTCACGCTGGTAAAAATCTCCCCGTTGCAGTTGTTGCCGAAAATGTTGCCAACCCAACCAAACTTGTCCCGAGACCAGCGGTTTTAGTGCCATACGGAACTTTTGCGTTTCCGCAGGACATGAGAAACTGTACCGTTTGTCATCAGGGAACTGAAGCTGCTGCCTGGAAAACTAAACCAAGTAAGAAAAATTGTGGTTCCTGTCATAATAATGTCGATTTTGCAACTCATCAGGGGGGACAGACTGACGACAAAAACTGTGCGGCTTGCCATGGCGAAGGCAAAATGAAGGATACCGTTGCAAATCATGCTACGGATTACTCCACACCTAACAACCCACAAACTCCTGCTGGATTAGTTAACTTCAAGTATGACCTTAAAACAGTCGCCGTAGACGCCTCAAATGTGGCAACCATCACGTTCAGAATCCTGAGTGACGGTGGTACAGGTGCGGCTATGGCACCGGTTACATTAACCGCAGCTGGTGGCTTGACAGGCTTTACTGGTGGACCTTCATTCCTTTTTGCTTATAGCAAAACGGCAACCAACCAGAGTTTTTCGAGTTCAGCTGACTACAACAATGCTGGACTAAAGGCAGCACAACCAAAATCTGTTGCATTAACTGCTATTGCCACTGCTGGAACCCTTGGGACACCTGATGCTAACGGCTACTACACAGCCACTGTTTCAGCAGCAGCCTCAGGTTTAACAACTGGTGCTAAAATGCGTACAGTTGCTTTACAGGGCTATTTCACGCAGGTTAGCCCTGCTTCAGGACGTCACACAATCTCCGTAGTAAAAACAGTGACAGGTGATACAGCCCGTCGTGTTGTCATTGATGCAGGTAAATGCGGTGCCTGCCATGAAGTCTTTGAAGGCCATGGTGGTAACCGTAACATCGGTAAGGATACCGTTGGCGAAGCGGTCTGTACGCTGTGCCACGTACCTAACTTGAGCTCCAGTGGTAAAGGCACAAATGCTTCTGCTACTACATTCCCAGCCAGTATGACAGCTACAGAACAGGCGTTGCTTACAGCAGACGGCTTTACACTGCTTGATCCAACTACATATCCTGAAGAAACAAACAACTTCAAAGATATGATTCACGGCATTCATGCCGGAAGCAGTCGTACAACTCCTCTGAAGTTCGTACGCGACAGAGGTTCTGTTGTTCTGTATTTTAGTGCTGCATCATTTAAATTCCCTGCTGTTCTCAAAAACTGCGAAGCTTGTCATGTAGGAGATACAGGCAGCGGGAATTCATTTAAATACGCGGCATACAAGTCTGTTCCGTCGAACGCTCAGGTAACGACAGATCTTACTTCAGATGGTACAGTTCTTACTCTCACTAACAACGTTACTGCTGTTTCAGCAGCGCGAACCTCATTACCAAATGCACAGGATCTTGTGACAACTCCATTTACTGCTTCATGTGTCAGCTGTCACGATTTGGCGACATCAAAAATGCACATGAAACAGAACGGTGGACAAATTAAAGTTCTTCGTAGCGCTGCAGTACCGGCTAACGAAGCTTGTGTAACCTGTCATGGCGTAACCGGCACAGCTTCAATCTACATTTCACATCGTTTCTAGGAACAAATGGCAGTGTAGCTTAGAAGTTAAGAAAAAAGTTGTCTCTCCGGGGTACGGGCAACCGTACCCCGGAAACATTAAACAAGGCTTTGTGACAGCAGTTTGTTACGGAGCCTTGTTTTTACGTAATCGATGATGCTGTTTTGCGATCATGATTTTAAAGGAGCTTTGATGAAACGAGTTATAGTTGTGCTGTCCGTATTTGCAATGGCAGGAGCTGTTTCAGGATGCAACAAGAAGGGAAATACCCCGCCTGCTGCAGTAGCAGCAAAGGCGGCACAGGTACAGAAAGCACCAGGACAAATGAATGACGGCGAGCTCGCGCTTGCTTTTTTGGGCTGCGTACAAAATAACGATAAAAAGCTGATGTACGAAGTATCAAATCTGACAGCTGAAAGGGTTGAAGAGAGTAGAGAGAAGCTGACAAATACTGCCAAGTACAAACAAACCTCTCAAGAGCGGACTGCGACGGAGCATGCTCTGAGAATGTCAGGCAGCATTGATTTTTATCTGAAGAAAATGACCAAAATACTGCCAGCGTCTGCACAACTGGAGATTATAAAAAGTGAGCAGGAAAAAAAGTCTGAGAGTGCTGTAAATATTCATTCCATAAAAATTAGTTATAGTAATAAAGACGAAGCACCAGCCGATAAAAGTGGGAAATCAGTTAAGGATATGGTAGTCAAGTTGAAGCAGATCAAGCATGTGGTGAATGGTGTCACGCTGCGAGAGTTTATTTTTGACAGCAAAGATTTTGAGAAAATGGCAGACAAGGATTATGAGGTGGTATCGTACTACTGATTCTGAAATCGGCCGTTTTGAGGTCTTCATACTTTGAAATACGTGATCGTGTTTTTGATATTTTATGCAGCAACCGCTTCGGCAACGGTGTTCACTTGGGTTGATTTCCGAGGGACAAAACACTTTACCAATCGAGTACAAGACATCCCGGAACGGTATCGCAGTAAAGCCAAACCGCTCTACCCGGAACCCTCTGACACACGCTCAGCGCTCTCGAGTAGTCAGGAACCACCAAAAACAGCAGAGGCGACTTCCGTTCAACCGGCACTCCCGCAGCCATCCGCGACGGTATCAATGCCACCAAACACTAACCCCGTCAGTACTTCTACACCGACACAAAGCAAGCGCAGAGTGCGCAGAGCGAGTCAGGTTGAGGAGTAGCGTGGTTGCGACGTTCCATTTGACATTGTAGCTGCTGATTGTTATGGTTTGACCCGAAGTGAGGTGCGTCATGTCAACAATTACATTTGATACGTTGAAGTTTGTCACCCGTCTGAAGGATTCAGGGCTTTCTGATACTCAGTCAGTTGCTATCACAGAGGCTTTCCGGGAAGCGCATGGTGAAGCAGAAGTTGCCACCAGAGCCGATATCAGAGAGCGTGAACTTAAATTTGAAGCCCGCATGTCTGAAAACAAAGCTGAACTTATTCGCTGGATTATTGGTGCCGGCTTTTTGCAGACAGCCCTTATTGCAGGCTTGTTATTGAAACTGATTGGTAAATAGCGACCGTCATTTCATGGCTACTCTTACTTTTGATATGAAATTAGAAAAGGAATCTGCTCCGATAAAAGCCGAATTACGTGGCATTAAGTTGATGACGGGTGTACTGATCGCGATAGCAGTTTCTGATTTTGTGAAACAGTTTTTTTAACAACGCGTAGGTAAAAAGTAACATTCCGGTTTTACGTGTTCAAGCTTCCAAGTTTTAGAAAATCCGGAGATGCAAAGGTTGGGGTTATGAGTACGCTCGCTATTGATACATATCGGTTACACAAGCGCCTCAGAGATGCCGGTTTTGATGATCTGCAGGCGGCTGCACAAGTGGAGGTTGTTACTGAAGCTCTGCGCGAGCGCGAAGAACAAACCGGGGCAGTTACTCGTCAGGACTTTAAAGAATTGGAGTACAAGATTGAGTTGCTGCGTGCCGATTCAAAGCGTGATCTTGCTGAAACAAAAGCTGAACTGGTGCGCTGGATCATCGGGGCTGGTTTTTTACAGACGGTCCTTATTGCAGGCTTGTTATTGAAGCTGGTTGGTAAATAGTAATATTCCTGTATAAACGCATTCAGACCTCCGAGGTTTTAGAAACCTCGGAGGTCTTGTTGTAATTTTTCCCTTGATAAAAGTTATAATCAGAATAAAACGACAAGAAATCACTCACCATTTTGGTTATGTCAGTTGTTGATGTAACGGCCTGATTTCGCTGTTTCTCAGTTGCTCTGTGGTTCATGAAGTGCCGTTTTTAGGATAATACGTTGAACGCAGAAAACAGTACCGGATTATTGAACACATTTACATAACTACTTATTCTGGTTAGAGTCTCCTGAGTAAGATTGACTGAAGTTAAAAAAAGGGGGAATTATGGCCACACTGGCATACACCTATAGCGAAAACCTTGAGCAAATGGCTAAAGAGCTTGATTTTGGAGGTGTTAAGAGCTTGATTGAGGATGTTCTAGCAACCAAGATACTTGCACGCATATCCGATTTCTCCGATGAAGTTGCAAATTTTGAGAGTAAATATGGAAAAGAGTACAAAGCGGCCGCTAATGATTTTGAGGAGTCTGAAGAAAATTTCCAGAAATATGACGACCTCATGGCGTGGCGATTTGCCCAGGAAGGGAAGGATTACTGGCAAAACCGCTTGAAAGATCTTGGCAATGTTTTATAACAGCGTCCGCCAGTTTTCCGACATAGTGACCGATTTTACTGTTACGGAATACCGTCGTTATGGTTCTGCCATGTCATTTTCGGCAAAGGTCGGATTCATTGACGGTTCGGTTCTTTTTATTAAAGATTACCTCTTCATCGATGGTAAACGGAAATATTCCTATCACTGGCAGGACAAATCAGGTTCACTCCTCTCCCGTTGGGACAATGCGCCAGATATATTTGTAACGATTCACAAAGTGTTAATCGGCCATTCTTCATGAATGAGGAGCAAAATATTAATACGGTCTGCGTCGCACACCTCACTCGCTTTGTCAGGATAACATTCGTGTTTACCGTTCACAGAATCCTCTGTACGAGGCACATCATTTAATCAACTGATTCAACTCGAAGATCGGCAACAGCACGGCCAGTACGACAATCCCGACCGCCAGCCCCATCGCCAGCACCAACAGTGGTTCCATGAGTCCCATCAGGCGGGTCAGGCGGGCACTGAATTCGCGCTCATAGGTCACGCCGGCTTTGACCAGCATCTGATCCAGGTTGCCCCCTTTTTCACCTACTCCGGCCAGATGAACCAGGAGCGGCGGAAAGAGCGGGCTTTTTTTCAGGCTTCCGGACAGGCTGCCACCCTGGGCAACCTCTTCCATGACACCACGCAGATAGGCGCGATAAACACGGTTGACAACGACCTCGCCGGTAATATCCAGGGCGCGCATGATCGGCACGCCGCTGGCCAGAAGAAGACCCAGTACGCGCGCAAAACGGGAGAGAATCAGGCGTTGCAGCATGCCGCCGGCCAGCGGCAGTTTCAGCAGCAATTCGTCGCGCTTCAGACGCAGATCGTCGCGCAGCATGGCTTTTTTATAGAGCGGAACGGTGGCGATCATCAGGGCTGCCAGCAGCCACCACCACCCGCGCAGAAAATGGCTGACCTTGATCAAGGCGATGGTGATAAACGGCAAGGCGGCCTTGCTGTCTTCAAAGATCGATACGATGCGGGGAATGACGACCGTCAGCAGGAAAACCATCACGCCACCACCTACCAGCACCATCAGGATCGGATACGAGAGCGCCGAGGTTACCTTGCTGCGGACCTGTTCCTGCTCCTCCAGAAAATCTGCCAGCCGCTCCAGGACGGCATCCAGTGCGCCTCCCGCTTCACCGGCCGCCACCATGCTGACGTAGCTTTCGCCGAAAATCTTCGGTTCACCGGCTAAAGCCCGCGAGAGCGACATTCCTTCGGCGATTCTTTCCTTGACCCGCACCAGCGCCTGCCTGAGCGGACCGTTTTCTTCCTGTTCGCAGAGCGACCCCATCGCTTCGAAAAGCGGTACCGATGAAGCCACCAGTGTCGCCAGGCGGCGGGTAAAAAGAGAGAGATCTTCGGCTGAAACGCCGCGACGGAACGAGAATGAAGAGGAACCCTGATCAATACCACCGGATTCGAGCAGCTCACGCGGCAGGAGTCCTTTGCCCTTCAACTGCTGCATGGCCATTCGCTCGGATTCAGCTTCGAGCGAGCCACTGACGGATGCACCGCTGCTGCTGTAGGCTTTATAGCGGTACGTCGGCATAATCTTCCTGAGTCACCCGCAGTACCTCTTCGATAGTGGTAATTCCGGCGGCGGCTCGCAGCAGGCCGTCATCGCGCAGGGTGCGCATGCCGTGTGCCACGGCGTATTCCTTGATTTCGCCGGCATGACTGCGACGGATGATCATCGAGCAGAGCTCCTGATCAACCGGCATAATCTCATAGATGGCCGTTCGCCCCAGCGTTCCCAAGCCGAAACAGGCGTCACAGCCGCGTCCGCGATAGAGCTTCTCCGGCACTGTAATCCCGGCGTACTGCTCGACCGGGCGATACTCTTCGCGGCAGTGCGGACAGATCACGCGTACCAGACGCTGGGCCACCACGGCAGAAAGGGATGAAGCGATCATAAATGGCTCAATGCCCATATCGACAAGTCGTGTAACCGCAGTGGCGGCATCGTTGGTATGCAACGTCGAGAGCACCAGATGCCCGGTCAGACTAGCCTGGATGGCAATTTCCGCCGTTTCGGCGTCGCGGATTTCCCCCACCATGATGATGTCCGGATCCTGGCGCAGGATTGAACGCAAGCCGCTGGCAAAGGTCATATCGATCTTGGAGTTGACCTGAATCTGCCCGATGCCCCGGATCTGGTACTCGATTGGGTCTTCGATGGTGATAATGTTCTTTTCGCTGGAATTAACCCGATTCAGGGCGGCGTACAGGGTGGTCGATTTGCCGCTGCCGGTCGGTCCGGTCACCAGCACGATGCCGCTGGTGCGATTCAGCATGCGCTCCATGACTCGCACTCCCTGCTCTCCCAATCCTATATCGGCCAGCGATAAAATCCCTTTCTTCTTGTCCAGAAGACGCAGTACGGCCCGCTCGCCGTAATAGGTCGGGATGATCGATACACGGATATCAACATCGCGCCCGGCTACCAGCACGCGAATGCGGCCATCCTGCGGCAGACGTTTTTCGGCGATGTTGAGGCCGGCCATGATCTTGACGCGCGAGACCAGCGCTTCCTGAATGATTTTGGGGGGAGAGAGCTTTTCGTAGAGGATGCCGTCTATGCGGAAGCGCACCAGCAGATCGCGTTCGTACGGCTCGATGTGCACGTCGCTGACGCGCTCTTTGACCGCTTCGGAGAGGATTGAATTCAACAGGCGGATAACGGGAGCTTCATCGGAGAGGTCCAGCAGATCCTTGGGATCGTTGAACTCGGTGGCGACGGTGGAGAGGTCTTCCCCCTGCAGCTCTTGCAGTACCTCGCGGGCCGTGCCGGAAACACCGGCGTAGACATGGTTGATCAGGTCGCTCAGTGTGGCGGTCGGCAGCAGAAGCGCCTGCAGCGGTTTGTCAAACACCAGTCGCAGTTCATCCAGCAGCAGCAGTCCGGAAGCGCTGCTAATCGCGACCGTGATGACACCCTCCTGCTCGAAAAGCGGCAGAATCAGATTGCTGCGGGCAAAGGTCAGCGGGACATGCTGCAGCAGACCGGTTGCGACTTCATCGGCACCGAGCTGTTCCCGGCAGGCGATACCCAGTTTCTGCGCCAGCGCTTCCAGTTCCTGCGGGGTTTGCACGGCACTCATGGCGCGGAGATCGCTTTCTGAACATCCAGCGGTGCAACCGTGGTGACAGGATCAGCAAACGTCTTGCGCTGAATGCGGGTCATTTCCGCCAGGTCAGCGGCGTCTTTCACGATATGCGGTGTCAAGAGGATCATCAGGTTGGTCTTTTTACGCGACTTATTTTTGGTTTTGAAGAGCCACCCCAGTCCGGGAATATCGCCCAAAAAGGGCACTTTCTGGATATTCTCGTCTTCAGTGTCCTGAATCAGGCCGCCGATCACAACGGTTTCCTTGTCCTTGACAACGATGCTGGTCTTGGTCGAGCGTTTGGTTGTCACCAGGTCGATAGCCTGTCCCTTGTCGTTTTTAACCGCCGATATCTCCTGGTTGATATCCATACGGATGTAATCGCCTTCGCTGATCTGCGGCTTTATCTTCAGATTGATGCCGATATCTTTTCGTTCAACCGAGGTGGTGGTGCCGATCGTGCTCTGCGTGGCTGATCCCTGAAAGGGAACGTTCTCGCCGACGTTGATTTCGGCTTCTTTGTTGTCTGATGTCAGGATGTTGGGCGTAGACAGGATGTTGACCAGTCCATTTTTGTCGAGCGCTTTGAGAACCGCCGCCACGTTGGCGGGGCTGGCGGAAACAGTTGGGGTCATCGTGCCCCCCGCCGCCAGGGTTGTACCGATAGATGTCAAGGCCCCCAGCGGATCGTACAGGCCGGCGACTGTCAGATAATTATTGAGTACTCCGCCGCCGATGACGCCCCCCTGCAGACCGACTTCGCGGGACTTGTCCAGAGAGACTTCTGCGATCAGTACCTGGACGAAAACCTGCTTGCTGCGGCGATCAAGCTTTTTGATGACCTGCGCCAGATTGCTGTAGTCGTTGGGGGAGGCCATGATCACCAGCGAGTTGGAACCTTTGTCAGCGGTAACGGTGATCTTGCCACTGTCAAAAGGTGATGCCGCAGCTGCACCCGGCTGGCCAGGCAGCTGAGCGCTGATACCTTTGACCACGCTGTCGAGCACCTTGGCCATTTCAGTCGCATCGGTGTTTTCCAGATAATAGACGTTGACCTTGCTGCTGGCTTCGGGCGGAGCGACATCCAGTTTGGCAACCAGTTCACGAACCGCTTTCTTCGTAGTATCGTTGCCGAACAGCAGCAGAGCGTTCAGTCGCACATCCGCAACAACGGTCCCGCTGCTGCCGCCACCGGCTGCGGCCGGTTGCGCGGCCGGTTTGCCATCAGATCCGGTCAGCCAGCTGCGCACGGTTGTGGCGGCACTTTCAGCAGAGCTGTTCTTCAGATAGATGATCTCAAGTTCTTCTCGGCTCCGCTCGGTATCGATGGTTTGCAAAATCTCCTGTAGCTTGCGAACGTTGATCGAGGAATCAACCATCAGAATCAGGTTGCCCGGTCCAAAAGCCGAAATATGGCCATCCTTGGATACCATCGGCTGCAGAAACGTCAGCGCCTCCTGGGCCGAGATATTTTCAAGCTTGGTCACCTGGGCGACGTAGCTCTCATTGATCGGCAGGCTGTCTCCCTGCGGCAATATTTTGAAGCCGGACTGCCGGGCGCTACCGGAAGGGACTATTTTGGCAACTTTTCCGCTCTGAACGACCGTAAAGCCCTTCAGCTCCAGCACAGATACGAAGACGTTGTAGGCTTCTTCGTTTGTGAGTTTGGAGGGAGAATAGACCGAAATCTTCCCTTTAACGCGTTCATCAAGGATGAAGTTTTTACCGGTCAGGTCGCTGATGAATTTCACCATGGTGGAGATATCCACCTCGTTGAAATTCAGTACGACACCCTTGCCGGGCGCAGCAAACGTGGTGGAAACAAGGAGTGATGCCAGCAGAACAAAAGCGCACAGAGTGCGGAATATATATCGTATCAAGGTTGCCTCCAGAGTGCTTCTTTACCTGCAGCGGGCTTCGACTCCGCTTAGCGTATATCGTAATTAAACGTCTGCGGCTGGCTATCGCGGATCAGATCCAGCTTGAGCCGGTTCTGCCCTTTGAGGGCGATGAACGATTGCAGCGCCTTGTCGGGAGAATCCATCGGGAAATCATTCAGCCGCTGCAGGACATCTCCATTTTTAATGCCGATCATCGCAAAGACGCCGTTCGGTTTGACCTCCGATGCCCGGAAACCTTCAACTTTACCGTCTTTCTGACTGGGGAGCAGGCGGGCATCGGTCATCGCCTGGGCAGGGTTGTCGAGCGCCGCATTGAGAGCCCGCTGATCGATGATAAAGCCTCCGCCTCCGGTACTGGTGACGCCGCTGTTCGTACGGGCTGTGGCGGCTTGCGGCTGAGCCGGAGGAGGTGCGGCAGGCGGGGTCAGTGGGGTCAGCAATTCGACTTTTTTATTATTGATAACGATGGAGGCCCGTTCTTTACCGACATCAACCAATCGCCCGGCGTCGAAAACCATATCGCCCAACCGGAACACGCGCTCTTCATTTTTTGTCGTGTGCCGCACCATGGCGAAGGTTTCCCGGAAGGAACCAACCACGGTACCGAGCAGCATCAGTTCGGTCGGGGCGGTTGCCGGAGCGGCTTGCGTCGCCTGCAAAGCGGTTGGTGCGTTCGTAAACAGCGTCAAGGGCCCCTGAGTCGCTTTTCCAAACAGGCCGCTGGTCAGGATGGGGGCGTAGGAGGAGAGCTCTTCGATGCGGGCAGGCTGTGCCGACGACGGGGCTGGACTGTTTTTCCCCGTGGAAGGGGCTAACTTTCCGAGTTTCAGGGAGAGTCGATCTGCCGTTATCCCCGCCAGCAGAGCGATGATAACAACGCCGAGCAGAAGATTTATGATGGTGAGTGAGCGGGACATGTTACAGCAGGATTTCCCCGCTGAATACTTCGACAGCCGGTCCGGTCATATAAATGCTGCCATCATCCGACCATTCCATTTCCAGGTCGCCGCCGGAGAGATGGTTGAGGATCCGCTTCTCAGTCAATCCATTCAGCACGCAGGCGGCCGTAACGGCGCTGGAACCGGTTCCGCAGGCCAGAGTTTCACCGGCGCCCCGTTCCCAGGTCCGCTGACGGGCTTCCGTCCGCGAAAGAATCTGGACAAATTCGACGTTGGTGCGGCGCGGGAAGAGCGGGTTGTTTTCGATCAGCGGGCCGTAGGTGGCAACCGGAAAAGTGGCAACGTCCTCGACAAAGATGACACAGTGCGGGTTGCCCATTGAAGCGCAGGTAATTCTGAAGGTACGATCCAATACGGTCAACTCCTCGGCGACTACCTGCGCAGCCGGATCGCCGGTCATCGGGATCTCGGCCCGTGTCAGGCGCGGCGCTCCCATCTTGACCCGCACTTTGGCGATCTTGCCATCGGCTCCCGGAAAAAGCTGCAGCGTCAGGATTCCCGCACCGGTCTCGGCAGAAATTTCAGTTTTTGTAACGATACCGTGGTCATAGGCGTATTTGGCAACACAGCGAATGCCGTTGCCGCACATCTCGGACTCGGAGCCATCCGAATTGAACATACGCATGCGGACATCGGCCAGCTGTGACGGCATGATCAGGATCAGGCCGTCGGAACCGATACCGAAATTGCGGTTAGAAACCTGTATGGCAAGCTGCTGTGGATCAGCTACCTGCTCATCGAAACAATTCACATAGACATAGTCATTTCCGGCGCCCTGCATCTTGGTAAACTTCATGGTTCTTAAATCCCCTTCGCAGTTAAAATTGACCACGCAACATAGCAAAAATGCCGTTCGGCAACAAGTGTTTAATCTTGCCAGGTACATCCACATGATTCTATTTTGACTTTGGGTCTGCTTTAAGGCATAGTATGCCGATTTTATAACCTTTGTGCGGGAGCTGATCGATGGTTCTGGTTGCTAACATACTGCTGGCGCTGGCCAAGATAGTCGAACTGGCCAGTGGCCTCCTGACACTCTACAAATACATCCTGCTCGCCAGTGTCGTCATATCGTGGGTCAATGCCGATCCCTACAATCCTCTGGTCAACTTTGTGTATCGCGTTACCGAACCGCTTTTGAGCCGCATCCGGCGGCACATGCCGGATACGGGGATGCTCGATCTTTCGCCGCTGGTGGCATTTGCCGCCATTTATGTCCTGCAGATAATCGTTTTTGATACCATATACCAGTATCTGATGACCTTCAGTATGTCACTCAAATTGAGAGGGTAAACTACCATGAGAATATCCCCTTTAGATATTCAGCAGCAGCAATTCAAGGTAAAGACCTTTCGGGGGCTCGATCCGGATGACGTAGACGCGTTCCTGCAGACGGTGGCGGGTGAGATGGAAGGGTTGATCCGCGAAAACAACGAAATGAAAGAGCAGCAGGCCCGCCAGAGCAGAGATATGCTCGATATGGCCGAAAAAGAGCGTGAACTGCGTGAAACACTGCTCTCCGCACAACGGGTCATTGAAGAGATGAAGGCCAATGCCCGCAAAGAGGCTGAATTGATCGTCTCCGAAGCAGAGCTGAAGGGGGAGCGGATCATAGCGGATGCAGAGCGTCAGCTGGGCGAACTGAAGGCCCGCATTGAGGATGTCCGCCGCCAGAAGGTGCAGTTTGAGATGAGTCTCAAGGGGATGCTGGACAGCTACAGTCGCCAGCTTGCCGGTGATGAGGCGCTCTGAGAGAGCAGACGCAAGCTATTTATCATCAGCACGTCACGGGAACAGTGCTGAATCTACCTCGAAAGGATATTACATGGCACAGGCTAAAACTGGCGATACCGTCCGGGTTCATTATACCGGCAGACTTGAAGATGGCTCCGTTTTTGATTCATCGGAGGACGCTGCTGATACACAAGATGATAGCTGCGGGCAGAACGATTCATGCGGATGTGGAAATGATCACAGTACCAAAACCAAAAGCAGTTGCGATCACGATGACTGCGGCTGCGCAAGTAACGCCAGTGGACCGATGGAGTTCGTTATCGGAGCAGGAAACCTGATTCCGAAATTCGAAGCGGCCGTCATTGGTCTGGAGCCGGGACAGAGCGTCACGGTAACCATTCCGGCGGACGATGCCTATGGCCAGCGGGCCGAAGAGATGATGGCTGTCATTGAGCGGAGCGAGATACCGGCAGACATCAATCCTGAACCGGGCCAGCAGATGGAAGTTATCATGCAGGATGGTTCGCCGATGCCGGTTCTGGTAACTGAAGTAACGGAAACGTCCATTACGCTGGATGCCAATCACCCCCTGGCCGGTTGCGATCTGACATTTACGATCCGGTTGGTTGATATTCTGTAATTGATTCCCCGGTGCAATAACCTGAAAAAGCCCGTTGACTCTGCTGTCAACGGGCTTTTTCATTATCAGTGCTGGACTACCCTGAGATCTCTTCCCACTGCGCGTACAGACCTTCCAGCTGAAGGTTGAGAGCGGCATGACGCTCGCCACCCTGCAGGCCCCGCCCGGCATCGTCAAAGAAACCGGGCGCGTTCATTTCAGCTTCCAGTTCTGCCAGGCTCTTTTCTACGGAAGAGATCTGCGATTCCACGTCAGCGAGCCGTTTCTGACGGGCTTGATCATCACGTTTGCGCCGTTTTTCCTCTTCGCGATCCTTGAGGCGAACCTCCTTGTTAAGCGGAGGAAGTAACGCGGGGGCGGCAGCTGAAGAGACAGGGGAACCGGAATCGTCTTTTTGCGCGGAGGCTTTTGACACTTCACCTTTACCCGTCGGTTCCTGCCCCGCTTTCTTGCTCAGGTAATATTCATAATCCCCGAAATAATTTTCTACGCCGCCGTTGTCAACCTCGACAACGCGCGTCGCCAGGGCGTTAACAAAATAGCGGTCATGCGAAACAAAAACCACCGTGCCATCAAACCCTTTCAGCGCCTCCAACAGAACCTCTTTGCTGTAGAGGTCCAGATGATTGGTCGGCTCATCCATCAGAAGCAGATTGGATGGGCGTAGCAACATCTTGGCCAGAGCCAGACGGTTGCGCTCGCCGCCGGACAGGACGGCCACTTTCTTGTTGATATCGTCGCCCGAGAAGAGAAACGATCCCAGGATGTCGCGCAGTCTTGGAACCATTACGTAGGGGGCATCGGCGTAGAGCTCGTCGTAGGCTGAACGCTCGGGGTCGAGCACACTGGCCTGATCCTGGGCAAAATAATCCATGCTGACGTTGTGGCCGATGATCCGCTCGCCACCCTGAATTTCCCCTCCGGCCAGTACCGCCATCAGTGTTGATTTGCCGGCACCGTTGTGCCCGACCAGTGCAACCCGCTCCCCCTTTTCAATCGTCAGGTCGATCCGGTCGAGGACGGTGTGATCGCCAAAAGAGCGTGTTAAACCTCGCAGCTCCATGACGTTTTTACCGCTCTTGGGAGCATCCGGAAACTGGAAGCGGATTTTTTTACGCTCCGGCGGCAGAACAATGCGTTCCACCTTTTCCAGCTGCTTGATACGTGACTGGACTTGCGACGCTTTGTTGGCCTGATAGCGAAAGCGGCGGATGAAATCCTCAGTCTTTTCGATTTCCTCATCCTGAATGCGCTTGGCGTTGCGCAGTGCCGTGACCCGCTCGTCACGCTGCGTCAGATAGGTAGAATAGCGGCAGTGATAATCCGCGATCGTGTGATTCCAGACCTCGGCGATACGGCTGCAGACACTGTCCATGAAGAAGCGGTCATGCGAAACCAGGATTACGGAACCGGGATAATTGCAGAGATATTCTTCCAGCCAGTTACGGGCCTCAATATCGAGGTGATTGGTCGGTTCATCCAGCAGCAGGACATCCGGTTTCTGCAACAGCAGGCGGGCCAGCGCGATCCGCATCTGCCACCCCCCTGAAAATTCACCGCAGTCGCGCATCCAGTCGGACTGCACGAAGCCCAGCCCTTTGAGTACCGTGCCGATTTCGGCTTCCATGGTGTAGCCGCCGCCATGGCGGAACTGTTCCTGCAATTCGCCATATTTTTCCAGCAGCTGCTCATGGTCGCACGAATCGTGCGGAAGTTGTTCTAATTGCAGGCCGAGGCGATGCAGTTCGTCCTCCATTACGAGCAGCTCACTCAAGGCGCCCCGAGCTTCATGAAACAGAGACTGCCCGGCTGTGACAATGCCGTCCTGCGGCAGATAGGAGGCTTTTGCTCCGCGCGCAAAGCGGATTTCGCCGGAGGAGGATTCGATCAGGCCGGCGATGATTTTCATCAGCGTCGATTTGCCGGCTCCGTTTTCTCCGACCAGGGCGACTCGCTCACCCTTTTTCAGGTGCCAGGAGATGTCACTAAAGAGTGGTGTGCCGGCAAAATTTTTGGATAAATTCTGTAATTGGAGCATGGCGGCAGTTGTAGCACATAACGAGGGCACGCGGCAAGCGGGGGAGAACAGAAAGAAATACAGCCGTAAAATCTTCATAGTTTTACGCAACCGAGGAAACGTTTAAAAATTGACTTGTGTCATGTACGACGGGAGCAGACCAGGGCATGATCGCATCCATGGAAACGCTGACAAAGCAACAAAGACGGGATATCAGGCTGCTCGGAACGTTTGTGGAAGTCTACTGCAGCGGCACACATGGCATGGCGCTTCGATCGGATTTTTCGTTGCCGGAAGAGCTTGGTCAGCGCAGACTCTGCAACGACTGCAGTGAATTCATGTCTTATGCGATTGCCCGGCGGCAGAATTGCCCGCTGGAGTCGGAAAAGCCGACCTGCAAAAACTGTCGCATTCACTGTTATGCCGCTCCGCAGCGGGCACAGGTGCGTGAGATCATGTCCTATGCAGGGCGCAGGTTGGTCATGCGCGGTCGGATTGATTATCTGTGGCACTATTTCTTTTAGATCTGAAACCGGGTGGTTGATCGCATCGCCCCAACCAGTCACATCACAACACCAAGGAGAATACCATGCTGAGAAAAATCGTAAAAATTGATCCGGACAAATGTAACGGCTGCGGAGATTGCGTTCCTTCCTGTGCCGAAGGCGCCATTACGCTGGTTAACGGCAAGGCCGTACTTGCGGCGGATAATCTGTGTGATGGTCTGGGCGCCTGCCTGGGCGAGTGTCCGCAGGGAGCAATCACCATCGAGGAGCGTGAAAGTGACGCATTTGATGAAGCTGCCGTAGAAGTACATCTGACTGCACTCGGCAAGCCACATCCCGTTCATCCACCGGTGACACACCAGTCGGCAGCGCCCCAGCATCAGCATGGCGGTGGCGGTTGCCCCGGTTCACGTGCCATGAGCTTTGAGCGTCCGCAGGCGGTTGCCGAGACAGCTCCTGGCGGCTCTCGTCAGAGTCAGTTGGCTCAATGGCCGGTTCAGCTACACCTGGTCTCGACCACCGCGCCGTATTTTCAGGGTGCTGATCTTTTGATCACCGCCGACTGCGTACCGGTGGCCTATGCCGGTTACCACGAAGATTTTTTGAAAGGAAAAGCGGTTGTTATGGGGTGCCCCAAGCTGGATGATAATCAATTTTATCAGCAGAAGTTGACCGAGCTTTTCACGAAATCTGATGTCAGGAGCGTAACGGTACTCAAGATGGAAGTGCCCTGCTGCGGCGGCATAGCAGTAGCAGCCCGCCAGGCAGTTGCAGCCTGCGGTAAAGAGATCCCGTATAAAGAAATCACAATCGGCATCCAGGGTCAGATCAAGGCATAACGAATCGATAGAATAGCGCTACACAACAACGGCTCCCCGTTGCGTCAATCGCAGCCGGGAGCCGTTCTGTTTTCGTTGCAATATACGTAAAACCTGCTACAGAAGTGTTAATCGAAAACAAAAAAACGGGGGTGAAGTATGGCAGCGGTTATAGAAATTATTCAGGGCGATATTACAACGCTGGCGGTGGATGCGATTGTCAACGCCGCCAATAATACGCTGCTGGGAGGCGGTGGCGTGGATGGTGCCATTCATACGGCAGCCGGGCCAGCTTTGCTGGGTGAATGTGGAAGCCTGGGAGGGTGCGAAACCGGTGATGCCAAGATTACGGGAGGGTACAAACTCCCGGCGCGGCATGTCATTCACACGGTCGGGCCGGTCTGGAAGGATGGAAAGCAGGGTGAGCCGGAGCTGCTGAAATTGGCCTACCGTCGTTGTTTTGAGGTTGCCCATCAGCATGGACTGACCAGCATCGCTATTCCGGCGGTCAGCGCCGGGATCTATGGCTATCCGATGCGCGAAGCGGCGGTTATCGCTCTCTCTGCCGCAGAAGCGGCCCGCGAACAGTTTCCCGAGCTACAGCGGATTATCTTTGTTCAGTACAATGCTCCGGCGCAACAGGTCTATCAGGAGGCCGCAGCGCGACTCAACCCGGCTCTTCTGCAAGATACTCGCGCGAATATCTGACATAATTGTCGGCCGATTTGGCCAGCCAGGCCACCTCTGCCGGAGTCAGATCGCGCTTGTAGCGTGCGGGTGAGCCGACCCAGAGCGTATGCGGAGCGACGATCGTTCCTTCCGTAACCAGAGCCCGTGCGCCGATCAAGGCCCCTTCACCTACGACGGCATGATCCATGACCATAGCCTGCATGCCGATGAAACAGCCGTTCTGCAGGGTGCAGCCATGCAGGGTCACACTGTGGCCGATCGTAACGTCATCACCGATAATCAGCGGCGCACCGGGATCAGCGGCATTTTTCTTGTGGGTAACGTGCAGCATGGAGAGATCCTGGACATTGCTGCGGGCGCCGATACGGATCGAATTGACGTCGCCGCGTGCGACGCAGTTGTACCAGATGCTGGATTGTTCTCCGATCTCGATATCGCCGATAATGACGGCAGTTTCAGCGATAAAGGCGCTCGGATCGATGCTGGGGTGAATGCCTTTAAATGGTCGGATCATGGTTTGGGTACCTCGTAGCGGGATAATTGAGCGACCGGATTATAGCCGTTCAGTGTCTTGTTGGCAATCCCCCGGTTTTTGCACCGTCGACGATTATTTGCACCCGCTCCGTACTTTTACAAAAATATTACATAGTGTAGACACTAAGCTTGCTATTATGCACTCCTACTAGGAATCGGAGGTTGCACATGGCCCAGCCGCTTAAAATAGGAAACTATATCGCCCGCTACCCGCTTATTCAGGGTGGCATGGGAGTCCGTGTGTCAGCGGGGCGTCTGGCTGGAGCGGTCGCACAATGCGGCGGTATCGGCCTGGTGGCAGCGCCGGGCATCGCCCTCAACAGCGGGCTCTACAATGGTAAAAACTATTTTAAGGCTGATGCCGAGGCATTCAAGGCCGAGCTGCGCAAAGCGTATGAAATCGCGCCGGATGGCATCATCGGCGTCAATGTCATGGTGGCCCTGTCTGATTTTGAACTTTTAGTGAAAGCTGCCATTGACGGCGGTGCCAAGGTGATCGTCTGTGGTGCCGGACTGCCGATGGGACTACCGGAGCTGACCGCCGACCACCCTGATGTGGCTCTGATTCCGATTGTTTCCTCACTACGTGCAGCCCAGCTGATTGCAAAAAAATGGCATAAAACATATCATCGTCTGCCGGATGCCGTAGTTGTCGAAGATCCCGATACCGCTGGCGGTCATCTCGGCGAAAAGTTGGAGAATATCGGGACCGGTGAGTATGATCAGTATGCAACGGTACGTCAGGTCAAAGAGCTGTTTCGCACAGAATATGGCGTGGATGTGCCGGTCATTGCCGCCGGAGGTATCTGGGACCGTGCGGATCTGGAGCACGCTCTTGCCGAAGGGGCCGATGGCGTACAGATGGCCAGTCGTTTCGTCTGCACCGAGGAGTGTGATGCCGAGGAAGCCTTCAAACAGAAATATATCGACTGCCGTCAGGAGGATATCGGGCTGATCATGAGCCCGGCCGGACTTCCGGGACGCGCCATTCTTACCAATCAGAATAATATCCGCCAGTATGATCTTGATCAGCACACCCCCTGCCGTCTGGGGTGTCTGAAAAAATGCTCCTATAAAGAGTCCGGTGAACGCTTCTGTATTGTTACCGCTCTTGACCGCGCTCAGCGCGGAGACGTTGAAACCGGCCTGGTCTTCTGTGGTACCAATGCCTGGAAAGCTGATAAAATTACCACCGTGCAGGCCATCTTTGATGAGCTGTTCGGAGAGGAACAGGAATTATTGGAAGCGGCTTAATGCGTCACTGATAGATCGTTTTGAGGGCCCTTTGGAGAAATCCGACGGGCCTTTTTACTTGACCAGTAAAACGTGATCTGATATATCAAGAAAAGTTGATATATAACGATCGAAAGACCTGATCTATGTTGGAGACTCTTAAAGCCTTAGCTGATCCCAGTCGATTGCGCCTGACAGCGCTGCTGTTAAGCGGTGAATTTACGGTTCAGGAATTGACCCGCATCATGGCTATGGGGCAGTCGCGCATCTCGCGCCACCTCAAAATACTGACCGATGCCGGTCTGCTGGCGGTCAAACGACAGGGGACCTGGGGTTATTACCGCATCGCCGCAGAGAACAGGTTTTTTCACGATATTCGTCCGGTTTTTGAACGTGAGGTTGAAGCGCTGCCCGAGCGCAGTCGCGACCTCACAGCGGTAGCGGGTATTCTGGAGGAGCGTCGGCAGCGCAGTCAGGAGTTTTTTGACCGGCATGCCCGCCAATGGGATGATCTGGCGCGTACGCTGCTGCCGCTGCCGGAGTACCGGCAGCATCTGCTGGAGCAACTGCCCGAATGTGACACGGTGCTGGAAATCGGTGTCGGAACCGGTGCACTGTTAATCGAACTGGCAGCGCAGGCTAGGCGGTTGATCGGAGTTGATCACTCTCCGGCCATGCTGGATGAGGCGCGCCGCAGGGTGACGGACCGGGGATTTGGTAACGTCGAACTCCGCCTGGGAGAGATGAGTCACCTGCCGTTGCCCGATGCATCGGTTGGTTCTGTTGTCATTAACATGGTGCTGCACCACGCCGCCGATCCGAGCGTTGTACTGACGGAGATCAGGCGCGTGCTGTCTCCCGGCGGCACACTGCTGCTGGCCGACCTGGCCCGTCATGAGCGTGAGGCGGCCCGTGAGCAGTTGGCTGATCAGTGGCTGGGGTTCGAAGAAAGCGAGTTGACCGGTTGGCTGACGATAGCCGGATTCAGCACAATCAGTTGTCAGCAGATTGAGGGGAGCAGTCTTCAGGAAACGGTTCTCGTCGTCACTGCGTCGTAAAAAAGTTCGTTTGAGCATAACGATAATCACAACAAACAAAGGAGAGTACACATGTCACAGGATTACATCGTAGCGGACCTTAACCTGGCCGATTGGGGCCGCAAAGAAATCAGAATCGCCGAAACCGAGATGCCGGGGCTGATGGCCATCCGCGAGGAATTCGCCGCAGCACAGCCTCTGAAGGGTGCCCGCATCACCGGTTCGCTGCATATGACCATTCAGACCGCCGTACTGATCGATACTCTGACCGCCCTGGGAGCCCAGGTGCGTTGGGCATCCTGCAATATTTTCTCGACTCAGGATCATGCCGCCGCAGCCATTGCCGCCTCCGGCGTTCCGGTCTTTGCCGTTAAGGGCGAAACTTTGGAGCAGTACTGGGATTACACCCATCGCATCTTTGAGTGGAGCGACGGAGGGTTCTCCAACATGATTCTGGATGATGGCGGCGACGCCACCCTGCTGCTGCATCTGGGTGCCCGTGCTGAAAAGGATATCTCGGTACTGGCCAATCCCGGTTCAGAAGAAGAGACCATCCTCTTCGCCGCCATCAAAGCCAAACTGGCTGTCGACCCGAGCTGGTACTCGACTCGTCTGGCTCAGATCAAAGGCGTTACCGAGGAAACCACGACCGGCGTACATCGTCTCTATCAGATGCATGAGCGCGGCGAACTCCGCTTCCCGGCCATCAATGTCAACGATTCAGTTACCAAATCAAAATTCGACAATCTCTACGGCTGCCGCGAATCACTGGTGGATGGCATCAAACGCGCCACTGACGTGATGATCGCCGGCAAGGTCGCTCTTATCTGCGGTTATGGCGACGTCGGCAAGGGTTCCGCTCAGGCCATGCGCGCCTTGTCGGCCCAGGTCTGGGTTACCGAAGTTGATCCGATCTGTGCCCTGCAGGCCGCTATGGAAGGTTTCCGCGTCGTAACCATGGAGTATGCCGCCGATAAGGCTGATATCTTTGTAACCTGTACCGGCAACTACCACGTTATTACTCACGACCATATGGCTGCCATGAAGGATCAGGCTATCGTCTGCAATATCGGACACTTCGACAACGAAATCGAAGTTGCCGCACTGGAGCAGTACCAGTGGGAAGAAATCAAGCCGCAGGTTGACCACATCATCTTCCCGGACGGCAAACGCATTATCCTTCTGGCCAAAGGACGCCTGGTCAATCTGGGCTGCGGCACCGGCCACCCCAGCTATGTCATGTCTTCCTCCTTTGCCAACCAGACTATCGCGCAGATCGAAATATTCTGTAATCCGGGCAAATATCCGGTCGGCGTCTACGTTCTGCCGAAGCACCTGGATGAAAAAGTCGCCCGTCTGCAGCTCAAAAAACTGAACGCGCAGTTGAGTGTATTGACTGATGCGCAGGCCGCTTATATTGGCGTATCAAAAGAAGGACCTTACAAGGCTGAACAGTACCGTTACTAACAGTAGAGAAATCCGATGACCAACGTATCACCTGACATTCTGGCACACTCCATCTTTGCTCTGAACATCCTGCTGGTGCTGGTGGATGCCTCCGTGGGCTACCACCTGGCACCGCGCCTCCTGCGCCAGCCGGATGCAGAAGAGCCGGAACTGCGCGAAACGGCCATCCGGACCGTGCGGCGTATGCTGACCGTAATGGTGTCGCTGTATATGTTTTTCAACTGCCTGGGGTACTTTAACGGCAACAGAGAACTGCTGCTGGTGGTGACCGCCCTGGTCGCCTGCGACCTGGGCGGTCAATTGTTCCTTGGCCGTCGTTCCCGTCAGGGAGGCGGGCAAGAATGAACATCGGATTGGAGCGTAGTTTTGATATTCGTCACCACGAACTGAACACTCATGGCAGGCTGCGGCCGGTTATCCTGTTGGCCTATCTGCAGAGTGTCGCTTCCGAGCACGCCACGCTGTTGGGGGTGTCTGTCAGAGATCTGCAAAAACGTGGCTTGACCTGGGTGCTGTCGCGACTGCATGTGAGAGTCACCTGTTATCCGCGAGGAGGGGATCAGCTGGTGCTGCGCAGCTGGCCGGTTTCTCGCGAAGGGTTGTTTACGGTGCGTGATTTTGAACTGCTGGATGGAAAAGGCGAAAACATCGGGGCCGCCAGTACCTCTTGGGCGGTGCTGGATATGACCAGCCGAAGGCCGGTCAAAATCGACGAGAATCTGCCGGAGTATCAGCTTAATCCGCAGCGTGCACTGGATGACAGTTTTGCCACGCTGCCGGTGCTGGAAAATCCGGAAATCCGCATTACCATGCCGGTGTTGCGCGGCGATCTGGATATGAACCGTCACGTCAACAATACGGTTTATGCCGGATGGGGTTTAGAGGCGGCACCCGAAACGTTTGCTGAAAGTTGTCTGCCTGTTGAAATTGAGATCGGTTTTCGGGGCGAGGCGTTTTATGGGGATACGATTGTTTCACTCTGTGGAGCTGAGCCGGGCGAGACAGGTTCGCTGTTACATCGAATCGAACACGCCGTCAACGGCCGCGAACTGGCCCGCCTGCGGACGCGTTGGCAGTCGCTCCGCTGACGGCGCGTTCAGATTCTATTGCTTCAAGCCGGCCTCATTCAAGGCCTTAATCAGATCGGCAGTAACATCCAGCGCTTCGACACTGCTGCTCACGTAGAGCAGTTCTTTTTTTATGACAACTGCTGCCAGCTTGTTGGCTGTACCGTATGCAACGGCAGCCTTTTCAATATCCTCGAACAGAGCTTGTGACTCTTTACTTTGCAGCGAATACAGGTATTCTTCCGATGACTGGGCAAACTTCTGAAACTCCTCCAGCTTCTTCTGAAACTCTTTTGATTTGGCCTCACGCTGCTGCGGCGACATTTTGGAAATCTTGGCTTCAATGGATGACTTGAATTTTTCAATCTGTTTTTTTCTGGCGTCTATTTTAGCCTGGAGACCCACTTTACGTTCCTCCAGAAGCGCTTTGAGCGCCTTGCCACGATCGGAGTCAGTCCCGATTTTGTTAATGTCGACAGAGCCGATACGGACGGTTTGTAGAGTTGTAGCCTCAGGTTTTTTCTCAGCTACAGCGGGTGTAGGTGCCGGTGCGGTCAAGAGAGTCGGGGCGGTCTCGGCAGCAGACAGGGTTGGCACTGCTAACAGCAGGGCAATCAGAAGTTTTTTTACAATGGTATGCATGGATTTGTCGTGTCCTTCACAGTGTGGGATGATACAACGGCAGACAGCATAGAGGGAATATGACGCAGAGGCAATAGAATTTGCTACTACGAAACGAGGAGGCGGTTATGAAATACGTGGAAATGCTGTATCACCTGGCAATTACCTTCTGGGTAGGGGGCAACGCCCTGTTTACTTTTGTGTTGACACCGCTTCTGTTCAAGACCGAGGCGCGTGATGTTGCCGGCAGGATCGTCGGCACATTCTTTCCGGCGTATTTCCGCTGGGGTCTGGTCTGTGGGGCGCTGGCGCTGATTTGCCGACTGCTGGCCAAAGCGGGGCGGGTGGAGCTGGCGGCAATTATACTGATTGCCATGCTGGCAACCACCTCATTCCAGGCTTTCTACGTCGCTCCCAAGGCGGCCGCCCTCAAAGCCGGGATTGTCTCTTTTGAAACCACACCCAAAGATCACCCGCTGCGGAAGCAGTTTTCGCGCCTGCATGGCGTCTCAGCGGTCTGCAATCTGGTAGTGCTGGCGGGCGGTGTAGTGCTGGTGATTATGTTGTAATTTTTTCCGCCCCAGTTTGTAGGAGCGCCTTGCAGGCGCGATTGCTGCAATAGCCAACAGTAGCGGTTATTGCAGCAATCGCGGCACTATGCCGCTCCTACATTTTAGCTCTGATAGCGACCAAATTACCCACAGCAGTTTGCACCAAAATCCTTCTCCGTACCGAAAGATACGCACTCCCCAGCAACATAATCGCAATTAAACCTGCTGCAATCGGATGGATAACAGTGAAGAGCAGTGGTGTCAGCGCCACTCGCGTTACTGCCCGAACGCTCTCATGCTGCGCGATGAAATCGGCCAGCGGCGGACTGAAACGGTAATAGAGAGCGACAAAGGCCCGCCCGGGAGCATTCGTCAGCAGTTGCCGGTCACGGAAATCACGCAGCAGCTGCACCTGAGGATGCAGATAGCTGCCGTAGGCGGCTGTAGCGATGAAGCAGCCACCTCCACCGGAGCCGCCACTGGTACTGGGAGTACTGCTTGGTTCGGAAACTGCTGCTGCGGAACCGTTAGTACTGAATGCCGCCTGATGCCCGTCCGTGCTACTTTTGTTTACCACCACAAGAACAACTTCATCGCTGGCAGCATTCAATGAACTAAAACCTGCAACAGAGTAGTTTCCGGAACTGTTTGCTGCAATTTCGGTTATCGTTCCACTGGTTTTTTTGAAGAGCGCAGTTGAAATGCCGCTGGTTTTATTTACCGCGATTGACAGTGCCGAAACACTCGCAGAGGGGGTAAACGTATAGAAGGCAAACGAGTAGTGGTTTAATGTACTGGTCAAACTTGCCGGATAGTTACTCAGGGTTGCTGTGGCGGTATAGGGGTGGATTAGGTTTAAATCCTGCGGATGGCTGGCAGCACCACTGCCCCATGCACCCGTATAGACACGTTTGGCAAATCCAAAGACTTCGCTACCGAGAGAGCTGTTGTAGGTCGTTGCCAGCAGGCTGTCCAGCACCGGTGCCATGACAACATCGGCGCCGTTGTTCGACTGGCCGGCCAGTTTTTCCCAGGCAGCACGGACGGTGTCGATGCCATGTTGTTCAGCCAGATAGCGATTGAATATCCAGCGACTGTAGCCGGCACCACTGGATGTGGCGTCAGAACCAACTGTCTGATCAAGCGCTTTGGTGCTGTTACTGAACCAGGCCGGCAGATAGTTGTAGAGCTGGTTGACGCTGTCGTAGAGTTCATCTTCCATCCAGGTCGAGGTGGCCTCGGCATACCAGATGTCGAAGTAGTAATTGTAACCATACTGAATGGCGTGATGATATTCATGGGCGGCTGTAATCTGAAGGCTCTGTGTTGGGCTGAACGGCCCTCCGTTGGCTCCGGTGTAGATACTGTCAGTAAAGTTATTATCGATCTCCATGTAGCTGCCATAGGCGTTAGCGAAACCAGCTGACGCCAGCTGCTGGTTCGATGTCGTCTGTCCGTAAAGGCGCTGGGTAGCGAGTTCTCTGAGATAGACATCGTATGGTGCGACCGACGGAGTCGGAGCCAGTCGCCATCCTCGGGCGCTATACGCCGCTGCGACGTCGTCAAAGGTTTGGGCCACGGTTTGCACCCAGCTAATCGAGGGGACGGCGTCAACACCTGCGGTTGTATAATGAATCAGGAATTTCCCCGAAGGAGACGTTAGAGACGTTACATCTTTTTTGTCGCCGCTCAAGACCGGCGCTGCCAGTTGCTTGGCCAGCACCTTCTGTGTGGCTGCTTCCAGCCTGTTCCAGTCACGGCTGAGCCCATGTTTCAGCGGGGTGCCGCACTGTGCCTGTTCTCCTGGTGCTGCCGTCTGAAAAAGAACCGCTTTCTGCACGGCGCTGCCAGCCGGTTGTTCGGAAAATGCATTAAGGTAATAGTCGTCAAGCGAGCCGCAAAAGCCGGGTAGCGCGATTGCCAGAAGCGTGATAGCCGTAATCGTCAGCTGCGTAAAAAAAGCCCTCATTTAATCCACCATCCTTTTACCCGCCTGCAGCGGGATAAGTGTTGTAATACCTTGATCCACGACAATCTCGGCCGTGGTCGGCCCGCTGCCGATAGAATATTTCCCGGCCGGTAGTACGACGATGAAGTATCCCTGCTCATCCGTTTGAACGGTAACAAATGATTTACCGCCTGATGAAATCAACAGCGGAACGCGCGGATAAGGTGCGTACCCGCTTCCAGCACCCCCTTCCAGTTTGCCCCCCGCAGTCCTGATATAGCAAATGCCGGCAACAACGCCGGAACCCTCCGGCAGCGCTGTCGGCGATATGTTCGACGTCAGGGACAGCAGAAGAACCGGGCGTACCCGCTCACGAACGGCAAAAGAGGGGGTGCTGTCTGCTGATGGACCGCTTGTGAAGCCGGTCCCGTCGAAATGGTAGTAGCTCCAGGCATCGACAGGGCGCGTGCCGATTGCAGTTGCCGGAACTGCCAAAGCTATGCACGCCAGAATAATAAACAGGAAATATATGCTCTTTGACATAGAGGCTCCGTAAACGGGAATTATAACCGGACCGTATTCTGCAGAATTTATGGTGGTGAAGTCAAACGGAAAGCAAAGTAAGGAAAAACATTCTCAGCTTCAGGAGTGCTGCGATAAAATCGGGAATTATGATCACGACTGCTCTTTCTGGCACTATGTTTGAAGGATCTTTTGCAGTCAATAAAATGACATAGTCAACTAATTGACAAAATCAGACCTGCGAGGTTTTTAAAACCCCGCAGGTCTCAACATAATAGATAGCGTCATTGTGGTTATAAAGGTGAATTACCCGCGTGGTTTGCTGCGAAGTCAGGAAATTCGCCGCATTACGGCACGGATAGTGCAAATAAGCTGTTCCGGAAGGTCTCATTTCAACGAGGGCGGGCATAGTAAACATCATGGCGACCAGTTCAGTTGAAGCTATAGAGTTGGGTGGTGTTCGTAAATATTCCGATATTTACGTTGCTCTCGGACTGATCGGAATCCTGGCGCTGATGATTATTCCGCTGCCCGCCTTTATACTGGACGTCTTTCTCGCTGCCAACATAACTATTGCCCTGTCTATACTGCTGATCTGCCTCTATACGGTCCAACCACTCGATTTTTCGGTGTTTCCTTCGGTGCTGCTGGTTACAACGCTCTTCCGGTTAGCTCTTAATATCGCATCTACCCGCCTGATTCTGCTGCACGGCAGCGAAGGGGCCGAATCGGCCGGTGCCGTCATCAAGGCGTTCGGCCAGTTTGTGGTCGGTGGAAATTACATCGTTGGCGCGGTGTTATTCCTGATTCTGGTCATTATTAATTTTGTGGTCATTACCAAGGGTGCCGGGCGTGTGGCCGAAGTCGCGGCCCGTTTCACATTGGATGCGATGCCGGGTAAACAGATGGCGATTGATGCAGACCTCTCAGCCGGACTGTTGACTGATATCGAGGCCAAGGCGCGCCGCCTCAAAATCGCGCGGGAATCCGATTTTTATGGTTCCATGGACGGTGCCAGCAAGTTTGTACGTGGTGACGCCGTTGCCGGTATCCTGATCGTGCTGATCAATATTTTCGGAGGCCTGATCATCGGCGTCTGGCAGCAGGGCATGCCGATCATGAACGCCCTGACGAACTATACCCTGCTGACCATCGGTGAGGGTCTGGTAGCACAAATCCCGGCTCTGGTTATTTCGACCGCCGCCGGTATCCTCGTTACCCGTTCAGCCGACGAAAACAGTTTCGGCCAGGAATTGACCGGCCAATTGCTCAATTATCCCAAAGCATTTTCTGTCTCTTCCGGGGTCATGTTCCTGTTTGCCCTGATTCCCGGATTGCCGCATTTCGCCTTCCTGCTGCTGTCCGGTGTTACCTTTCTGCTCTCAAAAATGGCGCGTGAGAAGAAAGATGTTGTCGAGGAGGCGGTTGAAGCCGAAGCCGGTACCGGTGATGAGTCGATCGATCAGGCTTCCGACATCAGGCCGCTGGATGTACTGGAACTGGAAGTCGGCTATGGCCTGGTGCCGATGGTGGATGCCGCCCAGAATGGTGAATTGCTGGAACGTATCCGCTCCATTCGTCGACAGACGGCCCAGAAGATGGGTTTTGTCGTACCGCCGATCCATATCCACGATAACCTACAGCTGAAACCATACGAGTATAACCTTTTGATTCGCGGCGCTCGTGTGGGTGGAAGCGAACTGACCGGTCAGTACCTGGCCATGGATTCCGGTGGCGTGACCTTCCGCCTGCCCGGAACGGCAACCAAAGAGCCGGTCTTCGGACTGCCGGCGGTCTGGATCCGCAGCGAGGATCGTGATCAGGCCCAGGTAAACGGCTACACCGTTGTAGATAGCACCACCGTAGTTGCGACCCATATCAGCGAAATTATAAAACGGTACTCGCATGAATTGATCGGGCGTCAGGAGATGCAGCAGCTGCTTGACAATCTGGCCGTTACCGCGCCGAAAGTAGTTGATGAGCTGATACCGAACCTGCTGAATCTCGGCACGGTGTTGCGAGTCGTCAAGAACCTGCTGAAGGAAGGTGTTTCGATTCGCGATATGCGTACGATTCTTGAAAGCCTGGCCGATTACGCCTCTTTGACCAAGGATCCTGATGTCCTGACCGAGTTTGTCCGCCAGGGATTGGGGCGCTTTATCGTTGATCAGTACAAGCTTGAGGAAGATACGCTCTTTCTGATTACGCTGGATCGAGAAATCGAAGACCTGATTGCCGATGCGATCCAGTCCTCCGATCAGGGCAGTTTCCTGGCGGTCGAACCGGCCACAGCCCAGCAGATTATCGCGGCCATCCGGACAATGTCCGAACGGTTTGGCAACAGTGGAGCCCAGCCGCTGCTGCTGGCTTCACCGTCGATTCGCCGGCACGTCCGTAAGCTGATTGAACGCTTTGTGCCGCATATGGCTGTATTGTCACATAACGAAATTCCGCAGAATGTCAAAATTCAATCACTCGGGGTGGTAACTCTGCATGCTGGTTAAAACCTTTCAAGCGCCGAGTATGGCGGAAGCATTGCGCATGGTTAAAGCAGAACTAGGCCCGGACGCCATGATTCTGTCTACGAAAAAAGAGGCTACCGACGGTGTCCTGGGCATGTTCAGCAAGCCGGTCTATCGGGTTACGGCTGCCATCGATCCAACGCACAGACCTGCAGCGCCGGTAGCAGCGCCGGTCGTAAGGCGCGAGGCGCCGGTACGTGAGCTGACCGCGCGGGAAGAGATGGAAAATTCCATGCTGGCACCGCTGGCCCGAGAGTTGAAAGGGCTCCGTGACATGGTCGATGCCCTTGCGCGGCGGGAAGAGGAGTCGCGGGCTGCCGCTAAAGCGGCCCGCGAGGCGGAGACGGCCGAACAGCCTGGCAGTGGTATCAATTTCAGCAACATCCCGCGGGCCGATCTTGACAATATCAAAAAGCTCCTGCTGGCGACGCTGGCAAAGAGCCGCGAGGGGGGCGACCAGGTGGAACAGGTTGCTCTGGAGCCGACAGCGCCGGAGAGTCGTGGTAAAACAGAGATAACCGTCACTAAATTGATGCCGGAGATTTCCCCGTTGGCTCAGGAACTGGCAGACAGCGGCATTGCTTCCGCCCGGATCGGGACCATTCTCGATACGATCCGGATGATGCCGAATCAGAATGTCAACACAACCGACAAGGGGCGCCTTGGTGATGCGTTCAGTCACCTGATTAGCTTTGCCGGCACACTCAAGCTGAAACAGAATACTCCGCGTGTCATTGCTCTGGTTGGTCCGACCGGGGTCGGCAAGACAACGACGACAGCCAAGCTGGCGGCCATGCACGCCCTTAATCATGGAAACCGGGTAGCGCTGATCACGATGGATATCTTCCGCGTGGGGGCGGTTGAACAGCTCAAAACATATTCACGCATTATGGGAATCCCGCTGGAGGTGGCTTCAACGCCTCGGGAGCTCGAAAAAGCATTTGAAAAGCATTCCAATTGTGATCTGATCTTTATCGATACAGCCGGGCGCAGTCACAAGGATAAGGAAAAGCTGGACGAAATGCGCACATTTCTGGAAAACAAAATTCCGATTGATGTTTACCTTTGTCTTTCGGCAACCACGAAAGACCGTGAATTGGAAGAGATCCTGCATCGCTTCAGTATTTTCCAGATCAGCAAGCTGGTGTTCACCAAAATCGATGAATGTGAAAGTTTCGGCAATGTCGTCAACCTGTTGATGAAGGATAATTTACCGATTGCTTATTTTACTACCGGCCAGCGGGTACCCGAGGATATCGAGGTGGCTACACCCGAAAAGCTGGCTGATATGTTTATACGGGAGGAAGCAGCATGAGTGGCGTACCCGGAACGGGAGATCAGGCTGACACCCTCCGCCAGATGGCCCGGAGTGCCAAGAAAATCCATCAGGAAGAAGGTCCGATAGGGAGCCTGGCTGATCCTCAGGGAATCAGGGTTATCTCGGTTACCAGCGGCAAGGGGGGGGTCGGCAAGAGCAACGTCGTCTCTAACCTGGCCATTGCACTTTCTGCCCAGGGCAAAAAAGTTTTGCTGATTGATGCCGACCTGGGGTTGGGTAATCTGGATGTGCTGTTGGGGCTCTCACCGCAATACAACCTCAACGACGTCCTGAACGGCGACAAAACCATCATGGATATTATGATTGATGGTCCGGCCGGCATCAAAATCATTCCTGCAGGTTCGGGTATTCAGGAATTGACCAGTCTCGCTCAGCACCAGAAGCTGAAACTGCTGGATGAGCTGGATATGCTTGAAGAACAGTTCGACGTCATGATCGTTGATACCGAAGCTGGAATCTCTGAGAACGTTACCTATTTTACCGTTGCCGCACAGGAGATTTTCGTAGTGGTCACGCCGGAACCGACCTCGATTACCGATGTCTACGCGTTGATCAAGCTGCTGGCAACACGCTATGCCGAGCACCATTTCAAGGTGCTGGTCAACATGGCCAAGGATAGTGAAGAGGCTCTGGAGGTGTTTCGCAAGCTGGCTAACGTGGCAGGCCGTTTCCTTGATATTTCTCTCGATTATCTGGGGTGCGTCGTCAAGGACGAAAAAGTGGTTGAAGCGGTCAAGCGTCAAAAAGCCGTCATGGAACTTTTTCCGGAATCTGAAGCGGCCCAATGTTTTGCAACGCTTGCCCGCAGGGTCATAGAGAATAAGCGCCAGGGCAGGATCAAGGGGAATATCCAATTCTTCTTTCGGCAGATGCTGGACAATCCGGGGGGGAACTAACGTATGGATACCCAGGGACTTCAGATGCAGATTGACACGCAGCAGGTTGAGCGTGAACGGCTCATTGTCACTCATATCCCGCTGGTCAGCTATCTGGTCGGCAGGTTGACTGCGCAGCTGCCATCGCACCTTGACCTACAGGATATTACCAGCGCCGCCATGATTGGCCTGATCCATGCAGCAGATCGTTTCGACCCAGCCCGAGGTGTTCTTTTTAAAACGTTTGCCGAGCAGCATATCCGCGGGACCATTCTCGATGAGTTGCGTTCGTATGATGTGCTCAGCCGCTCGATGCGGGACAAGTACAAACGACTGGAACGGGAGCTGCGTCGGCTTGAACATCACTTTGGACGGCACCCGACAAGTGAAGAGGTTGCTGCTGCGCTGGAAATAAGCCTGGACGCCTATTATGAGCTGTTGGATGACGTGCACGTCTTTACCTTTATCAGCCTCGATGACAGTTGGGAAGGTGATGACGGCAGCCCGCTCTGTCTGGCGGATGTTTTGAGTGAACCGGGAGCCAAGAGCCCGCAGCAGCAGGTTATGGGGATGCAGCTGGCTGAGGCGCTGGGAGTGGCAATCGACACTCTGCCCGAAAAGGAACGCCTGGCAGTTACGCTCTACTACAGTGAAGATTTGAACCTGAAAGAGATCGGTGAAACGCTCGGACTGACGGAATCCCGGATTTCACAGCTGATCAGTCAGGCCATGGTCAGGTTGCGCGGCCGCCTCAAGCTGCACAGGAACTAGGAGGAGAGACATGAACAGCGGAATGTATGCAGCACTGTCAGGAAACCTGGCCGCCATGCGACGAATGGATGTCATCACCAATAACCTGGCAAATATAAATACCTCCGGTTTCAAAAAAGATAAAATGACGTTCGAGGGTCTTTTGGCAAGCGTTACGGACCCGCCGGCTGTTCCGCAGAGCATGACCGCTGATCCGATTCTACAGAAGGAAAATATCTTTATCGATTACGCCAGCGGTCCTGTCAGTCAGACCGGAAATCCGCTCGATCTGGCACTTGACGGGGAAGGTTTTTTTGCGGTTACGACACCGGAAGGGACCGCCTACACGCGGCAGGGAACCTTCCGGCTTTCATCAGAAGGCAATCTGGTGACTTCTGACGGATATCCGCTCCAGGGGCAGGGGGGCGTCAATATAAACATTCAGGGGAGCCATATCGAGGTTGATGCCAAAGGTCAAATTCTGGTGGATGGAGCAGCGGTCGGGGCTCTGGCGCTGGTTGATTTCGAGAAACCGTACAGCATGACCAAAACCGGCAGCGCGCTGTTGAAGCCGTCTGATCCTCAGGCTGTTCCACAGGCGGCAGCTGCCAGGGTGCAGCAGGGGCATCTTGAGGGATCGAATGTTGAAAGCATTTCGGAGATGGTCCAGCTGATCGAAAACAGCCGCTATTTTGAGGCGTGTTCAAAGGTAATAAAAGGGTATGAAGATATGACGATAAAAGCAGCCAACGAAATCGGCAAGCTGTAGCCATTACTCATCTGAACAAGGAGTTACACCATGATGCGAGCACTCTGGACGGCGGCCTCCGGCATGCAGGGACAGCAGAAAAGCATTGATGTCGTAGCCAATAACCTGGCCAACGTTAATACAACCGGTTTTAAACGCAGCCGACCTGACTTTCAGGATCTGATGTACCAGAATCTGAAATCAACCGGTTCTCCGGCCACCAGTGCCACCCAGGTACCAACCGGAATCCAGATCGGACTGGGGAGTCGTCTGGCGGCGGTAACGAAAATTTTTACGGCGGGAGATTTTACCCAGACCGGCAACGAGCTTGATCTTGCTATTGAAGGGGATGGCTTTTTCCCGATTACGCTGCCTGACGGTAACACCGGTTATTCCCGGGCGGGAGCTTTAAAGCGCGACAGCACCGGTCAGATTGTCACGCCTGATGGCAATCCGCTGTCACCCTCGATTACCATACCTACCAATGCCACGAAAATAAACGTCGGCAGTGACGGAACGGTCTCGATTCAGGTCGCCGGACAGAGTGCATCAACGACGGTCGGCAATATCCAGCTCTCAACCTTTGCCAACCCATCCGGTCTTTCCAGTCAGGGAAAAAACATCTATCTGCCCACGGACGCCTCCGGAACGGCTACAGCCGGTACGCCGGGACAAAACGGTGTCGGTACGATAGCACAGGGGATGCTGGAGATGAGTAACGTCAATGTGGCGGAAGAGATGGTCAACATGATTGTCGGCCAGCGGGCCTACGAGATTAACTCCAAGGCGGTCACGGCATCCGATGAAATGCTGCAGACGGCTAATAACCTGAAACGATAACGGCGGATCAGAACCACCATGAAACGATATATCTCATATAGCCTGGTGATGTACCTGCTCCTGACGTTTTTCAGCCCGGTTTCTGTACCTGCTGCTGTTAATCGGGAGCAGCAGGTTCGCGAACTGGTCACCGCGTTTGTAACATCCCGTACTTCCGGCCTGGGGTGGGACGTTCACATTCGCCGGATTACGATAAGTGATGCGCTCAAACTACCGGAAGGTGCCATTGACTATGAAATTATTGCGCCGCAGCAGTGGGAGGGGTGGGGCAGTGTCGCGCTGGCGGTTGTAGCCCGCCAAAAAGAGCGCGTGGTGCGGAACATCCCGGTACGGGTCGAAGTAGAAGCGTTGACGGATATGGTCGTAGCGCTGCATCAGATTGAACGTGATACCCTGATATCTGCGACTGATGTGGCGCTTCAGAAACGTGAAATTGCACAGAGCTCGCATCTGTCGGCCCGGACGATCGACGATGTGGTCGGAAAAAAAGCCCGCAGTACTTTCAGGGCTAACCAGCCGATCCGTGCCGATCAACTGGAGCGGCAGCCGTTAATCAAGTCAGGACAGATGGTTACGATAATCGCGGAGAATGATGTCATGAAAGTAACCGTTGCGGGAAAAGCCCGCAGTTCCGGTGCAGAGGGGGACAGCATTCGCGTGCAGAATCTGACCTCGCTCAAGGAAATACCGGCCATAGTTATTAATGCGACCACGGTTCAGGTTGCATTTTGAACGGAACCGGTTTGAAGGAACAGCTATGAAACGAATCTATTTCCTGCTTTTTGTGTTCGCTCTGAGCGGGTGCGCCGTACAAAAAACCGACATCAAGACGACCGGCTATGATGAGCCTCAGGCGAAGCCGACAGCTGACTATTCAAGCGGGTCGATCTGGCAGGCGGCTTCCGGTAGTATGACGGAGGATTTCAAAGCACGCCGACGTGGCGATATAGTCACGATCGTTATTACCGAAACCGCCAGTGCATCAAAGGCTGCCAAAACAGATACTTCACGAGGGTCAGCAGTTAATGCAGGTATTCCCAATTTTTTGGGGCTTGAAAGTCTCGGCATTCTGAAAAACAATTTTGCCGATCTTTCCAAGCTGATCAACGCCAGTGTCGATTCCTCTTACAAGGGTTCCGGATCGACGTCGCGCCAGGAAAATCTGAGCGCCACCATTACGGCGCGGGTCATCGATGTGCTTCCCAACGGCAATCTGCAGATCGAGGGGCGCCGCAACATCAAGGTTAACTACGAAGACCAGGAAATCCTGCTTGAAGGTACTATTCGTCCCCGGGATATCGGCCAAAACAATACCATCAATTCCATCTACGTAGCTGATGCACGCATCAGCTATTCCGGACGCGGGATTTTATCAGATCGACAGAGTCCCGGCTGGCTGATGAATGTCGTCGATAAACTGTGGCCGTTCTAAGTATTTCAAAAGGTATACTCATGAAAAACCATGCGCTTCTGATACTCTTTGCGGTACTCCTCAGCTGGACAGGCACGGCTGACGCCATGCGCATCAAGGATATCGCTTCGTTTGCCGGTGTACGGGACAATCAGCTGGTCGGGTATGGTCTGGTTGTCGGTCTGAATGGCAGCGGCGACAGCGATCAAACGAAAATCCAGATCCAGTCAGTTGTCAACATGCTCGAGCGGATGGGGATCAGCACGACTATCGCTGATATCAAAATCAAGAACGTTGCCGCTGTCATGGTTACCGCAACTTTGCCCCCTTTTGCCAAGCAGGGCAATCGACTGGATATACTGGTTTCCTCGCTGGGTGACGCCAAAAGTATTGCCGGCGGTACCTTGATCATGACTCCGCTCAAAGGTGCCGACGGTCAGGTGTATGCTGTCGGACAGGGTTCTGTTCTGACCAACTCGTTTGCATTTGCCGGTCAGGGGGCCAGCGCACAAAAGAACCATCCAACTGCGGGGCGCGTGCCGAACGGCGCCTTGGTTGAGCGGGAACTCCCCAACACGCTGAGCGGAAAATCAACACTGCATCTCAATCTGAATACGGCCGATTTTACGACCGCGTCACGGGTTGTCGCGGTAATAAACAACAAATTCAAATCAGCTGTGGCGGTCAGCAGTGATCCCGGTTCCATCACTCTGACGATTCCCGAAGCGTACAGCAATCGTGCGGTTGAATTTGTCGCGGCTCTTGAAACACTTGAAGTCAGGCCGGACATCGCGGCCAAGGTGGTACTCAATGAGCGAACCGGTACGGTCGTCATGGGCGAAAATGTCCGCATTTCAACAGTAGCAATCACCCAAGGCAGCCTGTCACTGGTAATCAAGGAAACACCTCAGGTTTCCCAGCCGTCCGCTCTAAGTAAAACCGGTGAAACGAAAGTTGTGCCACGTTCGGACGCAAAAGTGACGGAAGAAAACCGTCGGCTGATGGTGATGCCCGAAGGGGCCAGCATCGGTGATGTCGTGCGGGCGCTCAACCTGCTGGGGGTTACGCCGCGCGATTTGATCAGTATCCTGCAGGCGGTCAAAGCCGCCGGTGCGCTGCAGGCCGACCTCTCGATCATTTAAAACTCAATCTCAGCGCGCCTGAGGACGATCAGGGTAATATGGACATCACAAACGCCACAACTCTTCCGGACATATCGGGCGCACCGATTGCCAAAGCACGCCAACTCCAGCAGCAGTCCAAAAGCGGCTCCGGTGTGACTGAGAAGCAGCGCCAGCAGGCCAAAAAGGTTTCGCAGGATTTTGAAGCCCTGATGGTGAACATGATGATTAAGACGATGCGAACCACCGTCGGCAAGGATACCCTCACCGGTGGGGGACATGGTGAAGAGGTCTTCCGCTCGATGCTGGATCAGGAGTATGCAGCCGCTTCCGTAAAGCGCGGGGGCGGTTTGGGGTTGGCCAAGATTATTGAAAAAGACATCATCCGTCAGGAGAGCCGCAAGGTTACGAGCAGAATAGATCATCGCGAGTAGTGCGGAGCGGAACCATGGAACTTAAAAGAGTAATTGAAGCGATAGCGATCCAGAGCGGCCTGTTGAGTGAACTGTTGCAAGTTCTTGAACGCGAAACGAACGAGATGGGGGCTGTCAACATCAACGCCATGAGCCTGTCAAACCTGACCAAGGAAGAGCTGACGGCCAGAATTTCGGCACACACGCCGCTCTTTCAGCAGGCTGTCTCTGCTCTTACCGCTCGCGAAGGACTTCCGGCGTCAACGTCACTTGGAAAACTAGCTGAGCATATTGCTAAAAAAGGGGGGCGTGAATTGCGAATCCAGCAGCAGCAGTTGCTCGGATTAGCCGAACGAGTTCGCCGTGCGACATCTTTGAACCGCGAAATTGCAGAGCGATTTACATCCATGGTTGCAGATTCACTCAGTCTGATGACACGTCTGATCAATCAGTCCAATGTGTACGGCGCTTCAGGCGGCTACCTGCAGAGGTCGGCCACAGCCGTGATGATCAACCGGGAGGCCTGATTATGGGACTGAATACAGCCATGGATATCGGCAGAAATGCCCTCATGATCTTCCAGACCGCCAATGAGGTGACCTCCCAGAATATTGCCAATGTCAATACGCCCGGTTACTCACGACAGAAAGTTGTGCTTGAGAGCGGTCCGACCTCTACAGCGGTAAAAGGCTATCCGCTTGAGAGCGGTGTCAGAATAGCAAATGTAGAGCGGGTCTACGACGGTCTGCTCCAGCAGCAGATGGTCAGTTCCGGGAGCACGCAAAGCTATGACACGACCAAATCGCAGGTCTTGCAGCAGATAGAGCCGAGTTTTAATGAGACGAATACGGATGGCCTCGGTGCGGCGGTGTCTAAATTCTTTGCTTCCTGGCAGGATCTCACGACAAATCCGGCCGGCTATTTTGAGCGTCAGGCCGTTATCAGCCGGGCTCAGGGGCTGGCCGATAACTTTCATTCCGTCAGCCAGACCCTCACCAATACCATCTCGGCTCAGGATGCTGCTCTGGCTCCTTTGACTAACAGTATTAACATCAATCTACAGGGTATCGCCCGGCTTAATGCGGAGATAAAAAATACTGATATGTTGAACGGTAACGATAACGGGTCACGTGATCAGCGCGATCAGCTGATTCGAGATCTGTCTCAGCAAATGGGGGTTAAATTCACCGATAACCGGGACGGCACGACCGACGTATATGTGTATGACAGCGTCAGTAATACCAATATCTATCTGGTGCAGGGAACCGTAAGCGGGAGCCTGACCACCGGAGGTACACCGCCTGCGTCCACCGTGACGATCAATGATCCGGCCGGTACTGTCTTGCTTTCGGTTGACCCGAAAGCCACGACTCCGTTGTACAGCGCTCCGGATGGCGGCCAGTTGTGGGGCACCCTGCAGCTGCGTGATAAAATTATCCCCGGTTATCTGACTCAGATTGATACGCTGGCCGAGTCGATCAGCACATCGGTAAATGCGCTGCATAGTGCCGGATTTAGCCCGACAGGAGCTACAGGGCAGGATTTTTTCGCAACCTGGGCGGGAACAGGGGCGGCGGCCAACTTTAAGCTGGACCTCGGACTGACCTCAAGTACAATAGCTGCTTCTTCATCTGACCAGCTTCCCGGCGACAATTCCAACGCACTGAAAATTGCGAAACTGGCTAACGGTCAGACGACCCCTGCTGCGACGCCGACTGCTACTTTTAGCAGTTTTTACAGCAGTTTTGTCAGCTCCTTCGGCATGGATGTTCAATCCAGTAAAGCAATTGTTGCACAGGATGATGCTTATATGAAACAGTTGACGGCACTGCGTGATTCAAATTCCGGAGTTTCACTGGATGAGGAATTGACCAATCTGTTAAAATATCAACGTTCATATCAGGCGTCGGCCAAGGTAATTACAACGGTAAGCGATATGCTGGATATAACGCTTGCCATGATTCGATAGGAGCCGGTCATGCGAGTTACGCAAAATTCAATCGCAAGCAATACCATTTACAACCTTCAGCAAGGGCGTATAAAACTGGATGCATTGCAGGAATCGATTGCAACACAGCAAAAGGTCAACCGCCCGAGCGATGATCCGACATCAAGCGGCGTGCTGATGGATATCGGCGACCGCCTGAAAGCGCTCGACCAGTATGCAACCTCAATCACCAAGGCTAATACCTGGGTAAGCTTTACCAATACCGCTCTGACCGGCATGACCGATATCATGGCACAGGCCAAGAAGTTGGTCAGCAGCATCAGTTCCGGAACATCTGATCCATCGATAAGGCAGAGTGCCCATGATCAACTGGTTGACCTCAAAAAGCAGATGGTGGACATGGCAAATACCCAAATCGGGGATCAGTACATATTTAGCGGCGGCAAGAGTAATGTTCCACCGTTTACTAACACCGACAATGCGTATGCTGGTGCAGCGGATCCCAACAGCACCCAGTTGACAATTGAAATTGCCAGGGGAACCGATCAGGCGGTCAGTATAACCGGTGATCGACTGCTCTTAGGATCGGTTACAGCACCGCCGCCGTCATACGGTGAAACCAATATTTTAGAGACCTTTGACAATCTGATCACCGCCGTGGGTGACAGGAACATAGCATCTAATGCTACCGATCTCGCGCAAGGAGCAACGGATCTGCAGGCCGGATTTGTCCAGATAACCAACGCCGTCGGTGATAATATTACCCGTATGACACGACTTGACACGATCAGTACACTGAACGATACCAATAAAAACATGCTGCAGAGCATGCTTGACAAAATTCAGAATGTCGATCTTGCCCAGCTGGGAGTCGAACTCAGTAGTCAGACGACCGCCTATCAAGCATCACTCTCCACTACGGCCAAGATTTCACAACTCTCTCTGCTTAATTATTTGTAACGCCCCGATTTCCGACTTCATGACAGATGACCTGACACTGTTTAACGACCCGCAACGCGAGGCAATCCTGCATACGGACGGACCGATGCTGATTCTGGCGGGGGCCGGTTCCGGTAAAACGCGCGTCATTACCCACCGTATTGCGCGGCTGGTTAAAGACGGCGTACCGGTCTATAAAATACTCTCCATGACCTTCACAAATAAGGCTGCCCGGGAAATGTCAGAACGGGTTACCCGGCTTATCAAGGGTGAACGACCGGTTGTCAGCACCTTTCACAGCTTTTGCTCACGGATTTTACGCCAGGACATTCACCTGCTCGATCCCTCCTATAATTCAAAATTTACGATCCTTGATATGGATGATGTGCGTAAAGCGATCACCGAATCAACGGCAGCCTGTAACCTTGACAGCACGCGCTTCAAGCCTGCTTTTGTCGGACATTTTATCGATGAGTGTAAAAACAGGGGTGAACTGCCGGGAAAAGTAACCGTGAATGCACCCTGCGATCATGACAAATACCTCCGTATCTACACGCATTACCAGGAACATTTACGGAACATGAATACGGTCGATTTCGGCGACCTGTTGACGTTGACGCTGCAGCTGTTTCAAAAGAACGAGGAGGTTCTAAGGCGCTGGCAGGAACACTTCGACTACATTCAGATTGACGAATATCAGGATACCAACCATGTCCAGTATCAGATAGCGCGCCTGTTGGCCGCCAGAACAGGCAATCTGTGTGTTATCGGGGATGCCGATCAGTCTGTCTACAGTTGGCGTGGTGCCGATATTCGCAATATTCTCGACTTTGAAAAAGATTTTCCTGATGCAAAAATAATAAAGCTGGAACAGAACTACCGTTGCGGTCAGCGCATTCTGCAAGCAGCCAATGCTGTGATTGCCAATAATCAACGCCGAAAAAGCAAGACGTTGTTTACGGAGAACAGTCACGATCACAAAATTGTGGTCGCCGAGCTGGAGGATCAACGCGAAGAGGGAAAATACGTTGCTGAGCAGATTCATAAGGGGATAAAAAGCGGATTCAGCTACTCTGATCAGGCGGTGTTATACCGGATGAATGCCCAGTCCAGGAGCATCGAGGAAGCACTCATGCGGGCCGGTATTCCGTACGCCATCGTCGGCGGTTTACGCTTCTATGACCGGCTTGAAATCAAGGATGTTCTGGCGTATCTGCGGCTTTTAAGCAACACGTCCGATGATATGGCGCTGCGTCGCATCATCAACGTGCCGGCTCGTGGCATCGGCAAGCAGACCATCGATAAGCTGGCTGAAAAGGCGGCCTCCCAGGGTACATCTCTGTTTGCGGCGGTGCTGAACCATGAAGAAAAAAAATCGCCGAAAGTAGCGGTTTTCGCTCATATTATGACGAAACTGCAGGGCATGGTTACCACGGTTCCGCTGGCTCAGCTTGTGGAGAGCGTCATTATTGAATCGGGTTACGAAAGCGTTTTGATGGAGGAGGGTACGGAAAAGGCGCTTACCCAGCTTGAAAACATCAAGGAACTGATTTCTGTTGCCACAGATTTTGATGAAAATGCGCAGGAACATACGCTGGAAGCGTTTCTTGAAAAGGCTGCGCTGGTGTCCAGCATGGATGATGAACAAAGAGGAGATCGGGTAACGCTGTTGACGATGCATTCGGCCAAGGGGCTTGAGTTTGGTGTCTGTTTTATCGTTGGTGCCGAGGAGGGGATCTTTCCGCACAGTCGTTCATTGGGGAGTCGCAGCGAAATGGAAGAGGAACGGCGCCTGTGTTATGTCTCGATTACCAGGGCCAAGGAGCGACTCTACATAACGCACGCCAGGAGTAGGATCCAGTACGGTTCCTGGACGAGAAACCCGTCGTCCCGTTTCCTTGAAGAAATTCCGTCCGAGTGCATCGAACAGTGGCGGGATGAGGCATGGTCGGTGGGTTTTGGTCATTCGGATCCAGCAAGCAGATCTAAAATCTATTATTCAGAAACGATTCCGGATACGAAATCTCACAATCTGGCCGGATTATCCGAATTGGCGTCCAACGAGATTGAAGTGATTCCGGAACCTCAAGAGTCTCATGGTAGCCTGCGTCTCGGCATGAAACTGCGTCACGCCAAGTTTGGCGTCGGAACGCTCAATAAAATTGAAGGCGAAGGTGATGACCAAAAAGTGATCATCACCTTTAATTCTGTCGGTTTAAAAAAACTGCTCGTCAGATTTGCCGGCCTCGAAATAGCGTAAACTACACCTCTGCTTCTTCTTCGGCTCCTCCGTCAAGTTCATCTTCATCCTTTTCAGCCAGACGTGCTACAGCTACGACCTTCTCGTTATCTTCGGTATTCATGAGAGTCACACCCTGAGTATTTCGACCGATAACCGAAAAGCCGGAAACCGGCACCCGCAGGATCTTGCCCTGGTCGGTGATCACCATCAGGTCGTGATCATCAGCCACCTGCATGACGTTAACGACGGCGCCGTTGCGCTCGGTGGTTTTGATCGTGATAATGCCCTTGCCGCCGCGCGACTGGTCGCGATACTCGTCCAGGTCGGTACGCTTGCCAAAGCCGTTTTCACAGACGGTGAAGATGGTGGAGCCAACGGCGGTATTGTCGACGATCTCCATGCCGATTACGCGGTCGTCTGCGGAGAGGTTCATGCCACGCACACCACGTGTAACGCGCCCCATCGGACGGACGTCTTCTTCATTGAAGCGAATCGCTTTGCCGCCGCGTGATGCCAGGAAGATGTCCTTACTGCCATCGGTCAGGGCCACCGATATCAACTTGTCGCCATCATCCAGATTGACGGCGATGATGCCGCCAACGCGTACGTTGGAGTAGTCTACCAGCGGCGTCTTTTTGACGACTCCGTTCTGGGTGGCCATAAAGAGGAACGTGTTCTCGCTGAACTCCTTGACCGGCAGGATAGTAGTGATTTTTTCACCATCCGAAACATTGACCAGGTTGACGACCGCTTTTCCTTTGGTGGTGCGGCTTCCTTCCGGAATTTCATAGACCTTGAGCCAGTACATGCGGCCGGCATCGGTAAAGCAGAGCAGGAAGTCCTTGGTCGAAGCGATGAAGAGCTGTTCGACGAAATCCTCATCTTTGGTCTTCATGCCGGTCTTGCCTTTGCCGCCGCGCCGTTGCGAACGGTACAGGTCAACGGCACTGCGCTTGATGTAGCCGGTGTGTGAAATCGTGACGACCATCTCCTCATCTTCGATGGTGTCTTCGCGCGAGATATCGGCACTCTGGTCGGCGATCTCGGAGCGGCGCTTGTCGCCGAACTTGTCGCGGATTTCGGTCAACTCGCCAACGATGATCTTGAGAATTTCGGTATCGGAAGCCAGAATTTCGCGCAGACGGGCGATAAGTCTCATGACTTCTTCGAACTCGGCAATAATCTTGTCCCGTTCCAGTCCAGTCAGGCGCTGCAGACGCATTTCCAGAATGGCCTGAGCCTGTATTTCGGTCAGATGGACCGCTTCTTCAAAACCGTCCGGGCGCGGCAGGTTGAGGCGCGTTAAAAATTCCGGATCGGCGAACTTGCCTTCCATCAGTCCCAATTTAGCTTCAGGTGGTGTTTTTGATTCGCGGATCATTTCGATAACAGCATCCAGCCAGTCCAAAGCGATCTTGAGGCCTTCCAGAATGTGAGCGCGGGCCAACGCTTTCTTTAACTCAAAGTTGGTGCGGCGAGTGACAACTTCGCAGCGGTGTTCGACAAAACAGTCTATCATCTCGCGCAGATTCAGTACGCGCGGGCGGTTGTGGACAATCGCGAGCATGATGATACCGAACGAAACCTGCAGCTGGCTCTGTTTGTAGAGCTGATTCAGCAGCACTTCGGCGTTTTCGTCGCGCTTGACCTCGATGACGATGCGCATCCCCTGACGGTCGGATTCATCGCGGATTTCGGTAATCCCTTCAACCCGTTTCTCCTTGACCAGTTCGGCAATCTTCTCGATCAGACGCGCCTTGTTGACCTGATAGGGGAGCTCGGTGACAACAATGGCCTGACGCTCCGAGCGCTTGGAAGCCTCGACATGCGCCTTGGCGCGGATCTGAATGATGCCGCGTCCGGTAGCGTAGGCATCGCGGATACCCTGACGGCCATAGATGGTAGCGCCGGTAGGAAAATCGGGGCCGGGTACCAAGGCCAGCAACTCTTCAAAGGTAACTTCGGGGTTCTGTATGACGGCGATGATGGCGTTGGACACTTCCACCAGATTGTGGGGCGGGATGTTGGTTGCCATGCCGACGGCAATACCGGTTGAGCCGTTCACCAGCAGATTGGGGAATTTGGCCGGCAGTACGGTCGGTTCGTCCATCTCGTCATTGTAGTTGGGTGCCATGTTGACGGTTTCTTTATCAATATCGGCCAAAAGCTCATGGGTCAGCTGACGCAGACGAATCTCGGTGTAACGCATGGCCGCCGGACGGTCGCCGTCCACCGAACCAAAGTTACCCTGACCATCAACCAGCATGTAGCGCAAGGAGAAATCCTGAGCCATACGAACGATGGTATCGTAGGCGGCAGTATCGCCGTGCGGATGATACTTACCGATAACATCACCGACCACACGGGCCGATTTCTTATACGGTTTGTTGTAATCGTTGCCCATGTCATACATGGCATACAGGCAGCGGCGATGCACCGGTTTGAGGCCGTCACGCACATCCGGCAGAGCCCGGCCGATGATAACCGACATGGCGTAATCCATGTAGGAACGCTTCATTTCATCTTCAATATTTACCGAAATTTTATCATTCGGATTCTGCGTTGAATTCTGCATTGCAACCTCGTATCAGTTCTGTTCTCACCGCTGGGATGAGAAATAAAGTTAGGAATAGAATGTATCTGCTCGGGATTTTACAGCGAGATTATCCAGGAAAACAGACGGCGACAGTATCACAATTTTTCTGACAAGAGAACCATATTAACCATATGTGCAAAAATCAGCGGATAACTCCCAGGCGGCGCAACTCATCCTCCACAACCTTTACCCGGTGTCTTCCCAGATAGCAGTGGATGTACATTTTCTTCCCCGGATTCTGTCGAATGAACTCGACGATCTGCGCTACAGACTTACGGTTCTCGGCACTACCCAGATTCAGATAACTCAACGGGAAGTTTTTGACTTCTATACCCTCTCTTGCTGCAAAGCGCTGCAACTGTTCTATCAACGCCCGCTCCTGAGGCAGTGCCGGATTCAACAGGCAAATATCAACAACGATACCCTGCTTTTTTAAATCCCTTACTTTGCTGCCATGCGGATAGTGACCAATAACGATAGTGGGAGAAACCTCCCGAATTTTTCCCTGTGCCGCGTGCAGCGGGAAGAGTAAAGGCTCGATGACGTCAAAATTGCTGAGTGCGGTAAGCGCAACAAAACCGAGGAAAATGGCCACTAACAGCAACCGGGGGAAAAAATAGAGAAACTTACCGAGTCCGCTTTTGTTGTTCATTTATGATTTCCTTACGATTTTGTTTACCCCACTCACCTTTTCGAAATGACATTACGGTGGCAAAGAGTCGTTCGACAACAATCAGCTGCCGGTAGCCCAGATATTCCAAAACTGCAAACAGTGAGAGCTTGCTCAGATCGCGAACGCGTTCGTAGCGGCGAAAAATTAAGTTGTCAAGCAGAATTGCGCCAAGATTAAGTGACATGCCCCACACAATGGCAAGCATAATAAAGAGCAGAGCCATATCGCGGTTCAACATTCCAAACAACGCCAGAATAATGAATGCCAGATATCCCGTAAATTCGATGGCAGGGCCCAGCGCTTCAACAATCAGGAAATAGGGAAAGGCAAAGAGCCCGACCGCTTTGTAGCGAGGGTTGAATAACATTACCTTGTTGTGCCAGAGGCAATCTATAAGTCCCCGGTGCCAACGATTACGCTGCCGCAGCAGTGATGCCCAGTCGCTTGGTACCTGGGTCCAGCACACCGGATCCGGAACAAAGACGATTTTATATTTCAACTTCTGTTCAAGGCAGTGCCGATGAATTCTCACGACGATGTCCATATCTTCGCCCATGGATTTGCGGTATCCGTTAATAGCCAGTGCAATGTCCTTGCGAAAAATGCCGAAGGCACCCGAAATAACCATCAGACTGTTAGTGAAATTCCAGGCTGTTCTTCCGGTCAGAAAGCCGCGTACATACTCAACCGATTGGAAGGTTTCAAGTGCTCTGTCAGGTGCATAGATTTCTGCAATCTTTCCGTTGACTATCCGGCAGCCATTCAGCACCCGGACCATTCCACCTGTCGCTACAACTTCACGATCTTCGACAAACAGTTTCGCCGCCCGCATCAATGCGTCTGCATCAAGAAGAGAGTCGGCATCAACGGTACAAAAAAGGGGGTATTGCGATACATTTATCCCGGCATTCAAGGCATCGGCCTTGCCGCCGTTTTCCTTGTCAAGCACCAGCAGGTGCGGATGATCGGGTGAGATATATATTCCGTAGATCGGTTCGTGTGGCACCGTCTTTTTGAAAGGCTTTTCGACCTTGACCATCCTGAACTCGTTGACCAGTATCTCAAGTGTTGCGTCACTTGAACCGTCGTTAATGACAACGACTTCGTATTCCGGAAACTGTAGATTCAGGAGAAACCTGACACTTGTGGCCACGACTTCAGCTTCATTGTACGCCGGTACGAGTATTGATATCGGGCGATAGTAGATGCCGGCAACGAGGCTGCGGATATGCTGGCGTGACGATATTGCCAGCTGGCTGCGGATATCCAGAAAGGCGATGATATTGGAAATTGAGTAGAGGGAATTTATGAGTATGAAATAGATGAAGATGGCGAGCTGCAGAAGTAGTATCAGAGTTACTATGGTGGATGCAGACATTGGCTAACCCTGTTTCAAGGCGTACAGCGCCATGTCATGTTCGTACGTATCTTTACTGCCGGCACAGCTCCGCAGGACCGCTTTTCCCGCCTCACCTTTGCGAGCCAGGGACAGCGCTGCATTCAGGCGTACATAATAGCTGCGGTCGCAGAGAACCTTGCGCAGGGCAGGAATAATGCCGTCCGAACAGAGGTGTGCATCTTTGGCCGCAACAGTCCTTACGCGCCAGTCACTGTCTTCAAGATACAGGCAGGTCAATTCCTCAAGCCGTGTGTCTCCAATCTGGGCCAGCGTGCGAATACAGGCCATTTTTATTTCGGGTGACGTTAAGAACATATCGGTACAGTTCGCTACCAGGGTGTGGCTTTGAGTAAAGTGCGCTATTCCGCAGGACTGAATGAAATCACGCTTTATGAGCAATGAAACGGTATCATCTGCAAAGAGCTCTTCTATTTTATCCAACAGCACGCCGGTTTGTTCACGCCGTCGGTAGGCTTCAATAATATTACAAAAAATATACTCATTGAACTTGCCGGACATAAAACCGGGGGTATGCAGCACGCTGATGATGTTACGGAAATCAGTATCGTTGCAGATATGGCTCAGTGCCCAGAGCGCTTTGGAAATCAGGTGCAGATGTCGTGCTGTCGGATTATGAACATCAGAGAGCCAGCCCTGCTTCTTTTGTTCTGTCTGCGCCCTGTTTTTTTCGAGAAGTGCGATTTCCTGTGAAATGATTTCGCGAAAAAGCCGGGCGAGTTCGGGAAGTTTCAAAAAACCGAGCGTTTCAACTATCTGATAGTGCGTGATCCATTGGCTGCTTTTTTTGTAGTTGCGTACCAGGAAAGCAGGGATTCCGAATTCTCGCACGGCTTTATGGATTATGGTCATGTTCTGGCGACTTACTCCGGACATTATATCCACGCAGACATCAATAAAAGCGTGAGTTTCAAGGTCGTCTACCGGCGCATAGATAGGATGATCCGGATCGACGAAATTTCTGGTCAGGCTGGAAAAATACATCACTTTTTTTAATTTAAAGCGTTTTTCACGGCGTTCGAGTACCATTTTATGCAGTATCAGAAAAACCAGTTGCAGAACGGACATGGTGAAGAAGAGGCAGATAAAGAATATGAGTGTATCCCGCAGGTACAACGGAAAATCAATGAAGTAGCTATAGATCAGTTTCATTGCCACCAGTACCTCATGAACAGGGACGCGCCGGAGCGATCGTAGAGCTGGTCTCGGGTTTCAAACGAACCCTCGGCACCGATACTGTAGTGCGGGGTGTAGCGATATTCGCTGCCGATTCTCGCTGATACTGTTTGTGAGCGCAGGTAATGGTCATGAGCGTCAATGCGCTCGGCGCCGGTGCCTGCTCCAAGACTTACGTACCAGCGCAGGCGGTGACTGGGTTCATGATGCAGTGTCGTGAGGAACGTAGAGCCACCGTTGTCGGGTACGAAGTAAAGGCGCTCCGACAACGTAAATGTCGTGCCGGGGATATACCACAAAATTCCCGGAATCAAGATGTTGGCGCTACTATCAGTAAAGTCCATCCGGGTATATCCAAGCGATGCTTCGAAGCTCTTGAAGCCGCGTGTCAGCTCAAATCCTATCGTGGTACGTGGTACTATCCGGGCTTCAGGTGAAGCAGAAAAATTAACCTCCCATGTACATGGTGATTTTTCACCTTTGCCGCCGGCAATTCCCAAACCGATCTGACTATCTGTTTGTGAAAATTTTGACGTGGTCCCTGTCCAGCCGGTCAGCGAAAACTGTTTGACCCGTTGAGAACCAGACAGCGTCAGGTTCGTCTCCGTGGTGGAATACGCAGAGCCGGACTGTCCATAAGCACCGCCCGAAAGCTTCATCCAGTTGTCCGTACTCCGATAGAGCAAATCTTCGCGCTCCCGTGCCAGATACTCCTTCACGGCTAGCGGTGTCTCGCGCAGCACCGCAACGGCTTCCGCATATTCCCGCGCCAGGAGATGCGACTCCACGCGCAGCGCAGTCAGGTCAGGCTCCTTGGGGTAGCGTAGTTCCAGCTCGCGGTAGAGCAGTGCCGCTTCACGATTTTTCTTCTGTGCCAGCAGAGTGCGTCCGAGCAGGAGTCCGGAAGTGTACTGATCCGAGCTGTTCCTGTAGAGGTCGTGGAGCAGTGACTCTGCAGCAGCAAACTCTTTCTGCACCAGATGACCTTCGGCGGTTTCAAGTGCTTTGGTTGTGCGTATTAAATTAAGCTTACGGCTGGTTTCCGGATCTTTTGAGGTTGGGACTGCGCGGCTGTAAAATGCAATGGCCTCGTCAAGATTTTTTCGATTCAGGGCGATGCTGCCGCGCAGCGATAACAAGGTGCTGTTGTTCTGATCGGGATACACGTCCAGCACGTTTGATGCGTCCTGCAGTTTTTGAAGATGTACCAGCTCCTGCGCCTGAAGCAGCATAAAATCGGGTTCCAACGGATATAAGGCGGATAGCTGGGTGTAAAGTGCGGCAGCCCGATCATGATTTCCGGTTTGTGAGGCCAGGGCGGCACGTTTACGGCACCCTTCGTAGCGGGTCTGCTGGTTATTGCAAAGTTCGGCAAAAAAAGCATCCGCCCGCTGATTGTCCCCGGCTGCCAGCAGCAGGTCCGCTTTTTGAAGTGCCTGTGCCACTGCAATTTTTTTCTGTTCAACGGCGATCTCTTGGGCTTGTTGCGGATTTGTGGACGTCCGCAGTGAGCGAATAGCCCCCGCAGCATCACCGGCCTTAAAAAGGAGTCTTCCCCGGATCGTGAGAAGCTCGGCATCAAGTTCCCTTTCGGGGAGTGAGTCAATAAACGTAAGAGCCTGCCAGTCGTTGCCGGTATTGACAAGTGCCTGGACATAGCGCGGACGAAGATCCTTTTCCTGCGGGTATCTGACAACCAGATCGGCCAAAATTTCCGCTGCTTCCGGAAAAGCGCCACGCTCAAACGTAGAGCGTGCCAGTAATATTCCGGATTCGTAGCGAACTTTCCCGTGCAGGTAGACCTTTTTCAGCAGTGCTTCGCCTTCAGCCAGGTTTCCCTCTACCAGAAGCGTGTTGGCAGCCGCAACGTCTCGTAATGCTTCTACCCGCTCTATCTCGGCCAGCAAAGATGCAGAGCTCTGCAGTGAATATGCTTTTTGAAGTCGGCGATAACCTTCTTCATAACGTTTCAACCACACGAGTACGCGACCATGCATGGCAAGCAGTTCAGGATTGCTCTTATAGCGTTTGTTAAGTCGGGCAAGAATCCGCTCGGCATTGATGTGATTGCCTGAACTAATGGCCGATTGTGCCTCTTTGATCCCCTGGTTATAATTTCGTGACGGAGCCGAAAGTGCTGCATACGGAAATCCCACACACAGCACTACAAAAGAAACAGCTGTCAGCACCACTCGCATGTCCATTATTTAATTCCATCCAATTCTTCGTAACTGTGCAGCACCCATCCATCAAAAGATCTGAACGGGATCGGCGTTGCCATGTAGCCGGGTAGTTCAAGTTTGCGGTTACGGAATGAAATCCGGTTGCCGGATACGGTATAATCGGCTTTTTTCTTCCACAACATACCGCCCAGACTGATCTCTCCCTGACCGACGGCAGGTACAAGTTCTATATGACGCTCATCCGGTATGCGTCCCAGTTCAATGCCGAGGCGTACCGGTTTGGAAAGTTTTTCAGCCAGACCCAGTTCGGTCCTCGCTACTGCCAGCAACTCAGCCGGATCAGTGCGGTAGCTCATCACCACAAGTTCGTCGGCGATCTCAATCACCTTTTGCAGCAGTGACGTGCCACCAACATACATGCTGTCGAACCAGAAGGGAACAACTACCGAAAGCGGCAAATCGCCCTGTTTTTTCAAGTTGTCCAACAGTTCAAGGTACGTCGCAAGGTACTGTTCCCTTTTAAGGGCAAAATCCTTGTTCAGATACGGTTCTATATCCACCTGGAATCCGGAAAAGTTTGGTTCTGAAGTGCTGTGTATAAGGTCGGCTACTTTCCTGATCCTGCGCAGCAGTGCTTCAGGATGCCGGACGTATTCCGGATCCCCATCCAGTGCCCAGACCGCAATTCCTTTTTTCTTGGCGACGGCAACAAAAGGGAGCAAACGTCCCGGATAGTCATCGATCTGCAGGTAGACCTGTTTAATACTCAGGGATGTAAGCCGTTCGACGACTTCCTGCTCATGCCCCGCGATTGCCCGATTGTTCCAGATCCAGATCGCGTCCGGTTTTTTATTCGCCACAACGGAAGATCGTGAAAATTTGATTCGTTCTACGGCAGCGGTGCCTTCAAGAGAATCGAGTAGCAGAACTAAAGAGATAACCCGTGTCAAATCTAGTTTTTGTATATGTGGAGCGAGATCAAGTGATGCCCCGTAAAGCCCGAGAGTGCAGTCAGTCGGCAGGTTTTCATCACGCAGATGATATGGTCGATCTGCAAGTGCCAACCGCCATCTGCCTGAGAAAGTACCTTCAATCTTGAGTGAATCCATGGCCGCCAGATTAAGTGCCGCTGACGGGGAAAGTTTCAGGACAATGCCGCAGTAACCTTTTCCCGTTCCACGTTGGAAAGTACCTTTCACCATCTGACAGGTTCCAAAGGGGGTTGCTGTCGGTCGCACTATGACATGTTCGGGAAAAGTGGGCTCAGTACTGTCGGTAGTCGACGTTTTTTTTTGATATTCGATGTGGGAGTAGGTTTCTGTAGAGTAGACAACGTCAACGGAGGAGGATTCTTGCAGCAGTTTTTTGTTAACTGAATTTTCAACATGTGAGTGCTGCGGCAGGAGTTCCGCCTGGCTGGGAGCCGACGTAATGAGGCATGTCGTGGTGGTTACAATCGCAAAGAATGTCGCAAAAATGAACATTTTCATGGGCAGGCAAATTAGCACGACAGTGCACTGCTGTAAAGCGGGTATGCAGTGGTGTTGTGAGCATCCACTCCGTCTAAAATATTAGAAAAATTGACATATCCACTGTGGACGTATAAACAAGGTTACATTCCCACTGCTGATTTGGAGATTTTATACATGAAAAACGTAAGCGGATTATTCGTAAGGACGGTGTGTTTGGTTCTCTTTTCCATTGTAGTTGCCGGCTGTCAGGGTGCTGGCCAACAGGGAAGCGATCAACCAAGTGTCAGCAAAACTGTTCCGATGCCCTCAGTGGCAAAAGATAAGAAGTTTTACATTATCAAGGATGGCGCTGAAAAAGCTGTCTTTTTAAAAGGTGTCAATATGGGCGCAACAAAGCCGGGCTACTTTCCGGGGGAGCTTGCAATTACCAAGCAGGAATATCTACGGTGGTTCCAGCAGATTTACGATATGGGTGCCAATACAATTCGTGTGTATACGACTCAGAATCCAGGCTTTTATGACGCGCTGTATGAATTCAATCTCGGAAAGCAGGATCCGCTCTATTTTATGCAGGGGGTCTGGGTGAACGAGGATACTATGTCGTCGCTTATGGATCCGTATGCAGTTGACAAGAAACTATTGAATGATTTTATTGCTGACGCCAAAAATATAGCGGATGTCATTCATGGCAAAATAACATTGCCACCAAAACCGGGCTTCGCTTCGGGTGCCTACACGAAGGATGTTTCAAACTATATGATCGGTTGGATCATGGGTATTGAATGGGCCCCAGCATTTGTTGCAAACACAAATACAAAAAATGCAGGTATGAGTGACTTTACCGGTACCTATATCAAGACGGTCGGAGCCTCACCGTTTGAAATATTTTTAGCCACGGCAGGAGAAGGATTGATTGCATACGAACTCGAAAAATATGCTGTTCAACGTCCACTTTCATTTACCAACTGGGTCACAACAGACACGATTACTCACACTAACGAGCCACTGCATGATGAGGATTATGTCTCCGTCGATACAGAAAAAATAAAGGCAACGGCTGTTTTTAAAGCCGGCCTTTTTGCCTCATACCACGTTTATCCGTATTATCCGGACATGTTCAGTTTTCAGGCTGAATATGTCAATTACATTGATCCTGCCGGGAAAAAGAACCCCTATCGGGCCTATCTGAAGGATCTGATCTCACGGCATACCATGCCGGTGATGGTTGCGGAATTCGGTATTCCTGCCGCGCGTGGCAAAGCGCATGAGAATGCTGTAACAGGCTACAATCAAGGATTTACAGATGAAATCACACAAGGGAAGCAGCTGGTATCCATGCTGGATGACATTCATCAGGAGGGGTACATTGGCGGCTTGATTTTTTCGTGGCAGGACGAGTGGTTTAAGAGAACATGGAACACAATGAATTTTGACAATCCGGACATGAGGCCGTACTGGTCTAACGCCCAGACGTGTGAGCAGCAGTTTGGCCTGCTTGCCTTTGATCCGGGTGTCGCGCCAATCGTCATATTGGATGGACAGGGTTCAGAGTGGCCCCAGACATCAAAAATCGGCACTCAGGGTACGCGTGATCTGTATATGCTGACGGATGAAAAATATGTCTATTTTATGGTGCGCGATACCCAGCAGAGCCTGGAAGGTCAACGAATAATCATACCGGTAAACGTCACAACTGCCAGCGGTAGTTCCACGTATGAAACCTACCGTTTTGATGCTCCGGCTGATTTCATTATTAACATTAACGGTGCCGCTTCAAAAATGCTCGTTCATTCGTACTATGACAGTTACTATTATCTCTACGGAGAAAAGCTGGGTCTGATTGAAAAACATCCCGAATATGCGGTTAAGGACAATAGTTTCTTCAATAGTATGATGCTTCCTGTGTCGAAAAGTCTTTATCTGCCGGTTGATCAACGACAGATACCGTTTACTGCGTATGAAACCGGACTGTTGACAAACGGGATAGCCGATCCCGTGAGCTCTTCATATAACTCTCTTGCGGATTGGTTTGTCATGGGCACTACGCTTGAAATCAGAATACCGTGGCAGCTTTTAAATTTCAGGGCACCGTCGATCGGGCAAATCATGGATGATTTTTATACGCGTAGCGGATTTTACTCTACTCAAATCACATCGATACAGGCAGGAGTTAACTCTACATTGGCCGGAGAGACAATTGCTCTCAAGGATTTTACGTTGAAGAAATGGGACATGCCGACCTATCACGAACGATTGAAGCAGTCATACTATACTGTTAAGGCTAAATTTCTGAGTCTGAATTAAGCCGGTTGCGCATCCTTGTTCAACGCGTTTTTGCTTTTATCCGCCGGGACTGTTTTTTAAAGACTCCGTTTGCATAAACGCAAATAGCCTATTGCTGATTTGCAGATATGCAAACGGGGCAGCATTGCTGCTAACTCCCCGTATTCATATTAAGTATTTATATTTTCGTCCTCTGTTTAAATTCAAACTACGCTGAAACCCCGCATTCACTCAGAAATCCGCCTTGCAAAATTGCAAAACAAAAATTCCTCGATAGATAGTATACGTAGCTTAAAATACTGATATTAAACATAAATATGCGTGCCATGTGTTTGGCACGCCTCATGCTGTATACACTATTAACGTGTGGTCACGTGAGGAGTTTATGATTTCTGAAACGATCTGCCCGTATTACGGAAAAGATGATGATCAGTGCGATGTCGGCTGCGGGTATATCTCGCCCCATGATGTCAAGACGATCGTTAGCTACTGCAGCAGACGTTATCTGCACTGCAGTAAATATCTGGAACTGTCGGACCGGTTTCCAATGCAGAGTCACTCGTGCGAACAGGTCTGCCAATAAATAAATTGCAAAAGGGGATACGAGATGAGTGAACGAGAAATTGAACTGATGGCACGGATTGAGGACCTTGAACGTCACACCTGGCGCAACAGTGCTATTCTGAGGTCGGTAGCGATGGTTGCCTTTACCGCAATCATCGGTATTGTCATCGCGTCAGGCGTTGTCGGTGGCGGGCGAGGCAGTCACTGGTCCGGACCGGCCTGGAATACCATGTGGCTGTATGGTCTGTTTGCTGCAAATGCGGTCTCGATGTTCTGGACAACACATAAAGAGTAGGATCGTCGATCCTGAACGGTTTCAGATATTTTTATAAAAAGGAGTTCAATTATGCCGATGAAAATTTCAAATGCCGTACTTCTGCTGTCGGTCTGTATTATCTGCGCTATCTTCAGCATGCAGCTCTTTGCCGGTCTCGATGAAATGATGGGCGATCAGTACTGGGTTGTCGATTCTAGCCAGGGTGACCATGGTTGGTACGCTATGGGACTTTTGCCGCACGTAAAAAAAGTGCCCAAAAATGTCGTCAAGGCGGCCAATAGTGATGCAGATCTCAAAAACGATTACATCATTTACGCCCAGAATGGCGATTTTGCCGGCAACTCGGTGTATGGCATTACGTTCGGAATCCCGCTGATCATGTTCCTGATCTGGTTTGCCTTTATTATCGGGTTTCCTGATAAAGTCGATCCCTACCTGCTCCCGCGAAGAATTTTTACCATCGCCGTCATCGTCGGCTGTTCCGTGATTGCCAACCTCTTTCTGATGCGAATTGCGGGTGACTTTGCCCGCGATCCGATGTCACGCATCGCCAACGTCGCCGGTAATCATGCCTCGCTGTTGTTTCATAATGCCGGTATCTGGTTTGCGATTCTGTTTTCGGCTCTCGGAACGCACAGCCACTCCTTCAAGGAGGTTTCGGCGCCAGACAGCCGCAACTGGCAGACTCAGGCCAATGAAAAATTCAACTGGATGTTTACCCTGTTGGGAGTTGTAACGGTGCTGGAAGTCATACTGGTACAGAATAAACTGGCGCTGCCGGATGCGGCCGTTGATTATTCCGTATGGATCATCTGGGTTGTCATCTTTATGCGCATGTACGGCTTTTCACCCAAATACTGGGTCAAGCGCCCTACCGGCATCGCCATCATGGTTGTCGGGACTCTGTTGACGCTGCCGATTTTTTACATGCTGGAGCGCGTAACCGGGACGCATGGAGCAGGTTTTGCTTCGCCAATCCTGGCCAAGGCGCTGGGAGCCGAAAACCAGAATGTCGGCCTTTCACTGATGGTATCGATCTATCTGGTCTTCTGGATGGAGTTCGCTGCGGCCATACGCATGAACGGTCCACGAAAAGCTGCCATCCCGCAAAACAGCGCCAACCAGATCAGGTAGAAAAAGAGGTAGGACCATGTCGCATAAAAAAAGCCCGCTGCTATCAGCGGGCTTTTTAACGTTCAATCGCAAGAATGAAGGCTTTATTTTTTTGTTACGTTGGCGGCCTGCAGCCCTTTCGGACCCTGAGTGATGTCGAATGTAACCGCATCCCCTTCTGCCAGTGATTTGAAGCCGTCACCAGTGATCGCCGAAAAGTGAACAAAAACGTCTTCGCCACCCTCCTGCTCAATAAAACCAAACCCCTTTGTGTCGTTGAACCATTTAACTTTACCCTGCGCCATGTTCCTGCCTCCTTTTTGCTCCGGACCTGTGCCGGAATTGTTGGTTACCGCTAAAGTTTCAGGAGTCTGATGCAGGAAAAGCGCAAAGCCTGGTCAAACGTGCTACTTGCAACGTTCTGCAAAAAGGTCCGAAACTTGCTGCCCGAGTCGTGTATCACAGCCGTAAAGCGGGTGTCAAGACAATTTAATATAGCCACACCCGCCTAAAAATCAAGGAGATTTCAACTCTTCCGTTTTGGTTTGAAGTTTTTTTACCAGCTCGGGATAACCTTGCGCAGTGATGATTTTATTGAACTGGGTACGGTAGTTTGATACCAGGCTGACCCCCTCAATCACAACGTCGTATGCCATCCACTTGTTGTTCTGATTGACCATACGGTAATCGAGTGTGAACTCATCCCGTTTGGCAGTTATGACCTTCGACTTGACCTCGGCATGATCGCCATCCACGGTTTCTTTCAGATATACGATCTTCTCGTTATTATAGGATTCGATCTTGCTGGCATACGAGTTCTCGAGCAGCGATGCGAAGAGATCAACAAACTGTTTTTTTTCAGCTGCTGTGCGCGGGTTCCAATGTTTACCCAACGAGCGCTTGGCCATTTCTGAATAATCAAATACCAGCGAGATTGTCTTTTTGAGTGCCTGGCGACGTTTCTGTTCATGCTGCTTCATCTCTTTGCTGGCAACAATGCGGACGACTTCATCGACAGTTTTCTTGACGTCATCAGTAGGGGCTGCGCAGGCGAACGTTGCGCTACAAATTGTAATAAGTGCAGCTGTGGCTAATCGTTTCAACATAGATCCTCCGGTTTATTTCGAAGCGGCCGTACGCGGCGCGCCGGTTGCATAGTCCAGGTTGGCCCGGGCTATCTTCAGGTTGTAGATCGATTGAAAATAGGCGGCCCGCATCCTGGCGTAGGCCTGTAACCCCTCCAGAATCTCTTTCGCCGGACCGATACCGAAATCAAAATTGGCAACCGCAGTTACGGCCCATTTTTTGGCGTTGCTGTATGCTGATCTGGTTGCAATAGCGCTGTTTTCGGCCTCTTTCAGGTCGAGGTAGTATTTTCTGATCTGTAGCGGAATATTTGCATCAGCAAATTCTCTGGTGCTGAGCAGCCGGTTATACTGTGCCCGTTCAGCAGCAACCTTGGCTCCGGTAATGCCGAAATCCAGTTTCCAGCGTGCTCCCAGGGCAACGCCGCCGTTAATATGTTTGAACTGGTCCGTAATGTAAGGATTGTGAATACGATCGCGATCATCGGAATACGCCCAGGAAAAGAGCCCCCCCAGAAAGATATCGGGGTAATAGTTGGCTTCGGCGGCTTCTACAAGCGCAGCACGGGCTTTCAGCCCTTCAGCGATCTGTTTGAACTCTGGCCGCTGGAGGCGGGCATTTTCAAGATAGGTTTCATAGGCCGGTGCGCTGTCTTCATCCATTACGAGCCTGTCACTACTGATATCAAGATTGGTATCGTTCGGTAAAGCCAGTCGTGTTTTAAGGGCGGCCAGAGCCAGTTGCTCGCCTTTGCTGGCCTCTTCCAGATATTTGCCGACTTCGCCTGAAAAGGCGTCCAGCTTGAAGATATCGATCTCTTCAACGCCGTTGGCCTGCTCCTCCAGCATTTTATGAGCCTTGCCACGTGCCTTGTTGAGAGTTTCCTGCACTTCCAGTACAACCTCTTTCATTTCCCGCGCCAGCATCAGGCCAAAATAGTATTCTCTGACCTTGAGAGCGACCTCGTTGGCGCGCTGCTCCTTGCGCGAGCGATCTACCTCGATGCCATGCCCGGCTGCGGTCATATTGGAAGAGATTTTACCGAATGTATAGAGCGGCTGGATGATGGAGGCATCGGCGCTCGTAAACCAGGTCAGTTCACTGAGCTTGAAATTTGTATCTGTCGAGGTCAATTCCTGTTTACGTGCATGCGGGGCCGGACCAAACAGCGACATGACTTCAACTTGCGGATAGCGATACGATTTGGCCTCTTCCAGCTTACTGGCGGTCTGCTCGATATCGGCTTGCGCTTCACCCAGTTCGGGAGCTGACTTCATGGCCATACGGATACAATCATCCAGACTCAGCACAAGCCGGGGTTTTTCAGTAATCTCATCCGCAGCAATTGAATATGAGCAGAACAGCAGCGCTCCCAGCAGCACAATTCCGGTTGATGCAATTTTCATTTTAAATCCCTGCCTTTACACCTTGCCATGTATGAATTTACTGACCAGCTCTTCAATATCAATAGCCGACTCGGTCTCGCGGATAGCATCGTTGTTTTTGAGCATGCGATCGGAGCCGCCCGGTTTGAGTTTAATGAATTTATCGCCGATAATGCCGCTGGTGCGTACCGAGGCGATGACATCATCGGTAATTTTCACGCCCGAATTTATCTTCAGGTATGCCAGCGCCCGATCGCCGCTTTTCGGATCCAGTGCAATCCGGTCTACCTTGCCGACTTCAACACCGGCAACCTCAACGCGCGCACCCGGCTTGAGTCCGGAAACGGAATCAAAAGCGGCAGAGACGGTATAAAAATCGCCGCCGACAATCTCCATCTTGCCCAGCTTGATTGAAACATAGCCCAGACAGAGAATACCAAGGATCATGAATGTTCCGACCATCATTTCCAGCTTTATCATATTCATCGCAACCCTCACTTGATTGTGGCGAACCTACGCCATCTGTATCGGGCCATCCAGGCTACCGCTGATAAACTGCCTGACAGCCGGATGCTCAGAGTGTATGATCTCCTCCGGGCTGCCGTGCTGTAAAATCCTGCCCCGGAAGAGCATGGCCACGTTCTGGGCGACATCAAAAATATCAGGAATTTCGTGCGAAACAATCACGGCCGTAAAACCAAACTTGGCATGGGTTTCCTTGATCATTTCATGAATCGCCCGCTTAATGATCGGATCGAGCCCGGTAGTCGGCTCGTCAAAAAGAATGATCTTGGGATTCATGACCACTGCCCGCGCCAGACCAACCCGCTTCTTCATGCCGCCCGAAAGCTCATCCGGATATTTGTTGTCTATGTTTCTCAAGCCGACATCAGCCAGCGCAGAACGGACCATTCGGCCGATTTCATCTTTTGAAAACTTCGTTTTTTCCCTCAGTGGAAAGGCAACATTCTCGAAGCAGGTCATCGAGTCGAATAACGCTACGTTCTGAAAGAGCATGCCGAATTTTTCACGGATGCGGTTCAGCTCTGAGCGGCGAATGCCGATGATGCTCTCACCCTCGACCTCGACCTGTCCGCTGTCCGGCTGCAGGAGACCGATCAGATGCTTGAGAAGAACACTCTTCCCTTCTCCGCTGGGCCCTATAATTGCCGTAATCTTGCCGGCAGGAACGTCGAGGTCCAAACCGTCAAGAACGGTTTGAGTACCAAAAGATTTATAGAGAGAGCGCAGGTGGATCATATCAGAGCAGCACCGAAGTGAGAAAATAATCCCAGACCAGAATGATGACTGAAGTTAGCACTACCGATTCGGTGGTCGCTTTGGAAACCCCTTCGGCACCATGCCCGGCGAAATAACCCTTGTAACAGCCGATCCAGGCGATGATCAACCCGAAGGAGACCGACTTGACAAACCCGGAGTAGACATCCCGCCAGACAACCGATTTTTCCATCTCGTAAAAATAGGCGCCCGGATTGACACCTAACAGTTTGACGCCGACCAGCCAGCCGCCATAGATGCCGACCACGTCAAAAATGGCACACAAAAGTGGCAGTGAAATGATTGCGGCGATAAATTTGGGGGTAACCAGATACTTGAAGGGATCCAGCGCCATCGTCTCCAGCGCATCGATCTGTTCGCTGATCCGCATGATGCCAATCTCGGCAGTTATGGCGCTTCCGGCGCGGCCGGTCACCATCAGGGCCGCCAGAACCGGTCCCAGTTCGCGGATCAGAGAAAGCGCCACGGCTGTTCCCAGCATCCCCTCGGAGCCGAATTTGGCCAGCGTGTAGTACCCCTGCAGGCCAAGCACCATGCCGGTAAAGCCGGCTGTCAGCACAATCACGAACAGCGACTTGGTGCCAATGAAGCGTAACTGTTTCAGAATCTGCAGCGGGCTGCCCGGTTGCCTGAAAATCATGTACAGCGAGTAGAGCAGGAACCAGCCGACCCGTCCCAGTTCCCGAACGGCACCGATAGTTACACGACCTATGTATTGAACCGCTGCGGAACCCATAGCACCCCTGAAAATTTGTAACTATAGTGCATAGTGCTTAACGATGTAAAGAAGGAAACGAAGGTAATGTGTGTTTTATATAATGTAGAAAAGAAAAAATTTTCTCCGACTTATGTGCCGGTACATGTACACTGCCGTACTATGATTTTTTGATCCTCTGAGACTGGAGCTGTGATGAAACTGACTGATGAGCAGATGCGAACCTCGATCCCGTATATTGTTGAAGCCACCGCCCTCAAAAAAAATCAGGTAGAGCATACCGTAGAGCTGCTGTTGGAAGGCGCGACGGTGCCGTTTATAGCCCGGTATCGCAAGGAGCATACCGGTGAACTTGATGAGGTTGAGATCCGGTTGGTTGAGGAGCAACTGGCCTATTTCAGCGAGCTGGAGGAGCGCAAGTTTACGGTCCTCAAATCAATCGAAGAGCAGGGCAAGCTGACTCCTGAACTGCGTGAACGGATTAGTGCATCGCGACAGAAAACCGAAGTCGAAGATCTGTATCTGCCCTACAAACCCAAGCGCCGCACAAAAGCAACGATTGCGCGTGAACGGGGTCTTGAGCCGTTGGCGGATATAATAGCTGCTCAGGAGTTGATAACCGGAACGGTAGAGGTTGTCGCGCTGCCGTTTATCAATCCGGAAAAAGAAATCCCTGATGCTGATGCTGCTCTTACGGGAGCGGGTCATATTCTGGCCGGGCGACTTTCCGATAACGCTGACGCCCGTGCCATGGTGCGGCGATTGACTAGAGAACATGGTGTCATCTGCTCACGGGTGGCGGCGGACTATAAGGAGAAGGTTACCAAGTTCGAGATGTACTACGATTTTCAGGAGCCGCTCAAAGCAATCCCTTCGCACCGTCTGCTGGCCATGCGACGTGGCGAAAAAGAAGAGGTTCTCTATCTCGCGATAACCGCTCCGGTGGAACTGATTCTGTCCGGATTGAAAGCTCGGCTGCTCCAGCGGAACAGTATCTTCAGCCCGCTCCTTGAGCTGGTCGCCGAGGATGCCTATAAACGGCTCATCGCGCCATCCATCGAAGTCGAGCTCCGGCTGGAGAGTAAGGAGCGTGCAGATGAGGCGGCCATTGCCGTCTTTACCCGTAACCTGCACGATCTGCTTCTGGCGCCGCCAGCCGGTGGCAAGCGGGTCCTGGGGGTTGATCCCGGCTTTCGGACCGGCTCCAAGCTGGCGGTTGTCGATGCAACCGGGCGTTTCCTCGAACATGTGACGATTTACGCCCACATCGGCGAGGGTCGTCTTCCGCAGGCCCGTCAGGACCTGCTGCGCATGGTCGAGTCGTATGACATTGAGATGATCGCTATCGGTAACGGAACGGCCGGGAGGGAAATGGAAATTTTCGTCAAGGAGATTCTGGCGGAGACAGGCAGGCAGCTGCCGGTGGTGTCGGTCAGCGAATCGGGTGCCAGTATTTACTCGGCCTCGGATATCGCCCGTGAGGAGTTTCCTGATCTTGATCTGACCGTGCGCGGTGCAATCTCGATCGCACGCCGACTACAGGACCCGCTTGGTGAACTGGTTAAAGTCGATCCGAAAAGTATCGGTGTCGGCCAGTACCAGCACGACGTTCATCAGGGCATGTTGAAGAAATCACTGGATAGTGTTGTCGAGTCGTGCGTCAACTATGTCGGTGTCGATCTGAACACCGCTTCGTATGCGCTTTTGAGTTATGTTTCCGGTGTCGGACCGGCGCTTGCCAAGGCAATTACACGCTATCGTGATGAAAACGGCCCGTTTTCTTGCCGCACGGCGCTCCTTAAAGTCCCGCGCTTCGGAGCGAAAGCGTTTGAACAGGCGGCCGGTTTTTTACGGATTCGCAACGGCTCGGATCCACTCGATAACACGGCCGTCCATCCTGAGCGTTATCGCTTGGTGGCGGCAATGCTATCTGATCTGAATACGTCATTGGCGCAGCTTATCGCTGACCCCGTGCTGGTTGAGCGTATTGATCTGAAACGCTATGTCTCGGAGAGTGTCGGACTGCCGACGTTGAATGACATTGTTGCCGAGCTTAAGAAACCGGGACGTGACCCGCGCAGCCAGTTTCAGACGGCGTCGTTCCGTGACGATATCCGCGAAATTGGCGATCTGCAGGCCGGGATGATCCTGTCGGGGATCGTGACCAACGTGACCGCATTCGGCGCCTTTGTCGATATCGGTGTTCACCAGGATGGACTGGTACATATCAGTCATCTGGCAAACCGCTATGTCAAGGATCCGGGTGACGTGGTCAAAGCCGGGCAACTGGTAAAGGTAAAGGTTCTCTCCGCTGATCCGCAACGCAAGCGGATTGCGCTATCGATCAAGGAGGCACACATGGAAGAGAAAAAATAAATGAAGCAGGTTCAGGCGGGGGGGGGTCAACAGACGTCGATGATTTCAAACTCTTTGTTGCTTCCGCCACTACCGATTGTGACGCAGTCGCCGCACTCTTTGCCTATCAGGGCGCGGCCTAATGGTGACGCGGGAGTGATAACGACAATTTCAGCCTGCTGATACATGACTTTCATGCCCCCCTCGCGTGGGCCGATAAAGAGCACTCTCTGCGTGCCGTCATCGGCGGCCAGTGTTACCACTGCTGTCAAGGCGATGGTTCCGTCGTGGTCAAACTTGTGGAGTTCAAGTTGTGTATAGCTCTCCAGCGCCCGCCTGATCTCCTGGGCCCGGTTGGCCTGCCCCTGAGCAAGATAGGATGCTTCCAGTGCCAGAGTCTCGTATTTGTTATCGGGGATGTTCTCCTGATCAGTAGAAGCCTGGTGGGCCGTTTTGGCTGCATTGAACTGGATGGTTGCGTCGAGGCGGAGCTGTTCTCTGATTAGTTGCAGTAGTTCCTGCTTATCCATATGTTACCTGCAGGGTCACGCGTTATCCGCAGAGACGGTTTTTATACGGGGAATCAGGGCGGGAGGTGCTGACTTCATCCCGTCAGCGCCTAGCTCCTCCAGCGCGATACGCATGCGATCGGCATCGGTAATCAGACAAACTACATCAATCCACTGGCACTGATCAGCTACGCGGCGCAAATATCCGACACCACCCTTCAGCAGGCTGACAGCTCCCCCAAAATTCCCGTTACGCCAATGATGAAGCGCAACGGCAATCTGGATGATTCCCTGATACAGTGCCCGCACCTCACCTTCTTCACCAATCCAAAGCTCCTCTACGGTTTCGTGAGCTTCAAGCCAGTCACCCCGGTTGAATTCTCGAATGCCTTGCAGCAGCAGTCCCGGCGGAGAATCGTCACATGTTCTTGTCATCTGCAGATACTCTCATCACAAACTTTCAGACATCAATCAGGTTATCGGTACCATGACAACGCGCTGTTAATGAAAATGGAACAAAAGCGCCCCACATATCGATGCTATGCAGGGCGTCAGGGAAGAAAGCAGCGGTCAGACAGAATTATGCTTTATCCAGTTCCCGGAAAAGCAGGTTCCTCAGATTCTTATCGGACTGAAGATCTTCGACCACAGATTCAAGATTGCTTATCGTGCGATTCTGGTCAGACATGATAGCTCTGACAACGTCGGCAATTGAAATCATTCCAATGACCTTTTTATTGCTGACGACCGGCAGGTGTCGCAGACACTTTTCCGTCATGAGGTTCATACACTCATCATTGGTGTTTTCCGGAGTCACGGTCAAAACGTTCTCGGTCATAATATCCTTGACCAGTGTCTCATCGGATGATCTGCCTTTCAGAATAACCTTGCGGGCGTAGTCGCGCTCCGAGATGATGCCAACAAGTTTGTCCCCCTCCATAACCGGAAGTGCTCCGACATTCTTTTCGGACATAAGCCTGATCGCGTCGAGTACGGTGACGGTTGGAGCTATTGATAAAAGATTTTGATCTTTGGTTTGCAGGATAGTTTTGACGGTCTTCATAGTTTTTGCTCCTTTATAAATGCAATGTCGTACCTATATATCAATTCAGCTCAAACTAGTAAAGCATCAACTTATAGAGGTCAAAACAATTTTATAAAATCTTTACATACGAAAAACGGCAGACCGAATCTTCTCTTTTTGATAGTAAACCAATCAGAAGAATAATCAGTGCTGCCGTTGAGTTTCGACTATTTCTTACTACGCTTATTTTGCAGCTTTTTCAGCTTTTGTGGACTCTGCCTTAGGAGCTTCAGCGGCTAAATCGCCGATAACTTTCTTGGCCAGTTCGAAGTTTTTGGTTACAAAGCTCTGGAATGTCTGATAGTTGCTGTTGAGGGTCTCGGTCCAGAAATCAACAACCGGTTTGGCTTCTTTCGGGAGCTGCTCGGTAGCTTTTTTGAGCAGTTCTTTGCTTTCTTTCTGCAAAGCGCCAACCTGTGTGAAAGCGCTGTTGTAGAGGCTTTCAATCGCTTCAAGGCCCTTAACAGGTGCATTCGGGCTGGTCCAATCGATTTCCAGCCCGGTTTCTACAAACTTTTTCTGGTTGTTCAGGCCTTTCTGGTTTTCTTTGAAGAAAAGGTCAACAGCTTTCTTGCCTTCTTCGGGAACGTTCGGTGTTGCTTCGAGAAGCTGGTTGGCGGTCTTGGCGGCCTGGGTTGAAATCGTACTGAGTGCCTCGAAACTTTCTTTAACGGCGTTCTTGTTGAAATCTAAAATTTCCTGGGCAACATTCTGTTTTGACATAACTTTATCTCCTGTATTGATTTTATTTTTGAGGTTACAGCGGATTTGTGTAACCACGATGTAAACAACAATTAAACAAAAAATAAATATAAGTCAAGCAGAAAATAAAAAAAATATTTATATCTTGCTTTTTTTGTCTGACACCTATACTGTTTGAATATTAAATAAAAGTTTTTGCAGAGCATTATGTCCGGGTATTGTAAACGTAACAAGCGTTTGTTTGTGGTTATGTGTATAATACTAAATATGTACTTGTATGTAATGTTCACAAAAAACCTACTGGTAGGAGAGCAATTATGAACGATGTCTATGTAGTAGAAGCATTGCGTACCCCATTTGGCTCATTCGGTGGCATGCTGTCCGATCAGGACGCTCACAAGCTTGGAGCTGACGTTATAAAAGGGTTGCTTGAAAAATCCGGACTGTCTCCTGAGGCAATTACTGAAGTCATCATTGGACTTGTTCTGACGGGCGGCTGTGGGCAGGCTCCTGCACGTCAGGCCATGGTTGCAGCCGGATTGCCCGACTCTACGCATGCCATGACAATCGACAAGGTTTGTGGTAGTGGCCTGAAGGCCATGATGCTGGCAAGTGACAGTCTGCGGCTGGGCGAATCAGAGGTAGTCATCGCCGGCGGTATGGAAAATATGAGTATGGCCCCGTACCTCCTCAAAAAAGGACGTACCGGTTATCGCATGGGACACGCCGCGTTACTCGATATGCTTATCTATGATGCTCTGCAGGACCCCTTCACCGGTCGGCATATGGGCGAAATCAGCGAAGATGCCGTGACGCGCTCCGGGCTTACTCGTGACGACCAGGACGAATATGCCGCCCGCTCATACACGCTGGCCCAGAAGGCGGTTACCGAAGATATCTTCGCGGACGAAATTGTGCCAATAACCATTACAAAAAAAGGCAAAAAGGGTGGCGTTACCATTCACCCCAAAGATGAAGAGCCGTTTAACGGTGATATCAGCAAACTCGGCGACCTGAGACCTGCTTTCCGAAAGGATGGTACAATCACTGCCGGTAACGCCTCAACCATCAACGATGGTGCCTCGTTGGCGCTATTGACCGGTAAAGCAGGACTCAAAAAGTACAACCTTACACCGAAAGCACGCTTTGTTTCCTATGCCACCTCCAGTTTGCATCCTGACTATTTTGCTGAGGCGGCAGCGGTCGCTTCTGAAAAGGTATGTGCGAAAGCAGGTCTCACGCTGGCCGATATAGACCTGTTTGAAATCAACGAGGCTTTCGCCTCCGTGGTTCTTCAGGCTATCCAGGTTTTAAATATACCTCTTGAAAAGGTTAACGTTAACGGAGGGGCATGTGCGCTCGGTCATCCGTTGGCCGCCAGCGGGGCACGTCTAATTGCAACTCTGACCCGCGAACTGCACCGTCGCAAGCTTCGTTACGGCCTGGCATCCATCTGTATCGGTGGCGGCGAGGCGGTTGCGGTTATTATTGAACGAGTGTAAATATTCAGGGTCTGAGAGCCAAGAGTCTGGGTTTAAGGCAATGAACGTCACAACTGGGAGATCCGAAGGGGTCTCCCAGTTGTGTTTGCGGGCAGTTAGTTTGACGTGAGGAGTCTTGACTCAGCAACGAAAAGGAACGGTGGCAGCCAGCCGTGAGGCTGCTTCATTGGTAAATATGACGAAACCTGCGAGGTTTCAAAAACCCCGCAAGTTTGATTAATATCAGATCGGTTACTATGTGAAATAAGTGCTGAAACAAAAACCCCTTGCCACAGGTTAGTGCGGGCAAGGGGTTTTGTGTTCTGCGTATGAAGCGGAAATTACTTGGCGACTTTAGGCTCAACAACCTGAGTTGCAACCAGAACGTCTGCAGTTACTTTGCGTGCCAGAGCAAAATTCTGATCTACAAAATTCTGAAATGACTCGAAACCCTGATTGAAAGAATCATTCCAAAAAGTAACGATTGATTTAGCTTCCTTCGGGAGATTCTTGCTGTTTGCTTCGGCGAGAACGGTGGTCTCTTTTTTGATGGCAGCAACCTGGCTGACAGCGTCCTTGTAGAAGTTTTCGATAGCATCAATAGCCTTAGCTGATGCATCTTTGGAAGTCCAGTCGAGTTCCAGGCCGACTTCAACGTTCTTCTTCAGGCTTACAAGGCCCTTCTGGCTTTCTTTTACACAAGTGGTGATAACTTTCTTCCATTCGCCAGGTACTGCCGGAGCGGAACCCAGAAAAGTATCAGTTGCAACAGCAACCTGATTCGTGATTGCGTTCAGTGCATCAAAGCCCATTGTGATTGCATTCTTGTTAAAAGCTGCTGCCTCATTGTTTAAATTTGTTGTCGACATGTGTATTCTCCCTTTAAGCTGTTTAAGTTTGTCCCGCTTTTTGGTTGCTTGTAAATAAAATTTATACATTTTTTAAATAAAAGTCAAGGGGTAATTTTAAAAATGTTTATACATTGCATTTTTTAGCGATTATATATATAAACATTTCGCCGTTTAGCGGCTTAAAAACCATCCCGATGCCAAACTACATGCACACATTAGACTCAGAGAAAGCGATAACACAGAATATGATAACCAAAGAGCAGAAAGATCTCTTCCGAAAATCAGTCGGCAAACTTCTTGAAAAACGCAGATTGGAAAAGGGAATTAACCGTAAGGAACTCGGCGTTGCCCTGGGCTATGAGGGGAACTGCGCAGTGCAGGTCGTGGCTCGTTTCGAATCAGGCCGCGCCGGAGTGCCAAAGGCAAAAATCGAAAAACTACTTGAAATACTTAATATCTCAAACAAAGACTTTGGCCTGGTTGGATCCACCCAGTCGTTGAAGAACTTCATCTCGGCCAGCGGTTTTTTTAGCTCCCCGGCGGCTCCCTGGGGCAATGCCATGGTCGATTTTATGGAAAATACCGAGGCGAGCCTCATGAAACAGGCTCTTGCGGAGGATGACGGCTCAGATGAGCAGCCATCTGACTCGCAAACTGACATGTATCAGGACGTCATCCGCATCATGCGACTCTTCCGGGTCCAGAAACAAGAGGTGCGCCTTTCTTTGTTTGAACAATTGGATATGCTGGATAGTCTCAGCGATGGTGACGAAGACCGGCTGGCGGAGCTGCTGGTTACCCTTAAAATCGATCCGGTTGAAGCCTATCGCGAAATTGAGGGGCACCTGATGAACAGATTAAAGGGCGCAAAGAGTTAAAGCTGCCCGGCTAGCGTTATGTACATCGTGACGCCTGTCGGGCGGACGCTATTTAATCAATTGTTCGATGAACAATTTTTTTACTTGCATAAAACAAAACAGGCATCTATATTTGTTTAAAATTTGTTTATAACGTTCGCTTGTTCGCGATGATATAAATTCAAAAAGAATATAAAATAGTGAGAGGGGGGGCAATATGCAGAATTTTTTTAAACCGCAGACCGATTGGTTAAAAACCTGGCAAGAGCAACAGGAAACATTGACGAAGCAGTACGCAGTATTGAGCGAGGAGTGGATGGCCAATGTTCTTGGAAACAAGAAAAAGAATCCGGATTTTTTTGAGGGGTGGTTTAAGTCCCAAAATGATTTGGAGGGACAGTTCAAGGAATTCGCCAGCCGCATGAATGACATGTTGAGTAATGCATGGGGCAACAAGATCTCTCCGGACCTTCTTAAATTCGTGAATGTATCCTTCTTTGAATCATTTTATAAAAACTGGCTTTCCGCTATAGAGTTGCCGGGCGGCATAAAGAACCCGCTCGGTATGGACGGCGGTTGGCAGCAGATTTCCGGCTTTCTCCGTTCTTTAATGGAGAAAGAAAATCCATTTTTCGCATCCTTCAGCAATAACAAGATCACCGAACAGATGAACCAGCTTTTTGGGTTGCTGCAAGGGACTATGGGCAAAGATAACGGTGCATTCAGTGAATTAGCCAGCGGATATCAGAACTTCTTTGGCAAATTGTTTGAAACGACATCTGCCCTGGGTACAGAAAAACTGGCCGAAAGTTTCGAAGCATGGTCGAAAGAAATGGAAAAGAATATCCTGGCCCCCAAGTTGGGCATTAACCGGGAAATGGCCCATGACATCGCCCAAGCGCTGGTGATGTCAAAAGATTACATGAAATCCTTCAGCAAAATGGCACAGCTTGTTGACGCTACCTCGCGTAAAGCAAATGTTCGCTTTCAGGCAAAACTGAGCGAATCCGCTCTTAAAAATAAACCGATCGATAAATTCACTGATATCTGTGCGCTCTGGGCTACTGAAAATGAAGCCGTTTTTCTCGAGGTTATGGGTACTCAGGAATTTGCTCAGCTGCAGGGTGATTTTATTGATGCCGGTCATCGCGTAAAAATTCAGTGGAACAAACTGGCAGAAAAGGCGCTGGAGCCGACCCCGATCGCTCTCAAACGCGATCTTGATCTTGCCATTGCCGAAATTACACAAATGAAACGTGACATGAAAACGATCCAGCGCGAACTTCGTGATAATAAAAAAGAGGCTCAGTCAGTGCGTGATGCACTGGTCAAAGCTGAAGATGAAGCAAAGAAAGCTAAAACTGCGCAGAAAGCCGCCGAAGCTGCCGCACAGGATGAACTGAAAAAAGCAAAGATCGCCCTGAAAGAGGCCGAAACGGCTGCAAAAGAAGAGGCAAAAAAAGCGAAAGCGTCCAAAGCTGCAGCGGATGAGTTGGCGAAGCAGGCTAAAATCGACAGCAAAGCCGTTAAAGCTGTAACCGAGGATACTACCAAAACCAAATCTAAGAATGTTTAGGAGAGGACACGATGCTTACGTTGCCAAATAAATTTAAAGAATCGGTAGAAGAATTCAATCAGTTTGCCAAAAACCTCAAAAAAGGGGCTGAAAATCTGGCTTCGATCGATGAAGTTTTAGTCGGTCAAACAGAGAAGGAGCTTGTTTTTCAGGATGGCAAGCGCAAACTCTACCGCTATAAACAGCGTGCTCGTAAAGTCTGCCCCGTGCCGATGCTGATTGTGTACGCGCTTGTTAACCGTTTTACCATGCTTGACCTGCAGCCAAATCGCTCCATGGTTCGCAACCTGCTCGATAACGGACAGGATGTGTACATCATTGACTGGGGTTACGCCGACTGTATGGATCGCTTCATGACGATGTCCGATTACATCGACGGCTTCCTCAACGATTGTGTTGATCATATCCGCGAGGAGCATGCACTTGATGCAATTAACCTGCTGGGTGTCTGCCAGGGTGGTACGTTCTCGGCAGTCTATGCTGCGCTCTATCCGAAGAAAGTGAAAAACTTCATCCCGATGGTAACTCCCATTGACTTCAACACAAAAGAAAGTCTTCTTAATGTCTGGGCGTCGGCTTTTGATGCGGATCTGATGGTCGATGCGTACGGAAATATTCCGGGCGACATGATGAACAACGCCTATATGATGCTGCAGCCGTTTACCCTGAGCATCAGCAAGTACGTAAACATGGTCGGTATTATGGCTGATGCTGATAAGCTTGGCGACTTCCTGCGCATGGAAGCCTGGATCTTTGACAGCCCTGATCAACCGGGTGAGACACTCCGTCAGTTCCTGAAAGACTTCTATCAGGGCAACAAACTGGTCAAAGGTGAATTCACCATGGCAGGTCGTAGGGTCAACCTGAAAAACATCACCATGCCGGTACTTAACATTTATGCTGAGCTTGATACGCTCGTCCCCCCCTGTTCCTCCAAGGCGCTGCGCGATCATGTCGGCAGCAAGGATGTGCAGGAACTGACCTTCCCGGTCGGGCATATCGGTATGTTTGTTTCCGGCAAAACCCAGAAGACTCTTGCACCGAAGATTGCCGAATGGATCAACGAAAGAATATAATGCAGTACAATACGTTAGCCGGTTTTATGTAATTACCTACAGAAAAGGAGAGTTCAGATGATCATCAAGGATAAAGTTTTTGTTGTTACTGGTGGAGCTCGTGGATTAGGTTTTGCGTTTGCCAAAGATCTGGCAGAGGTTGGTGCACGGTTAGCGCTGGTCGATATGAATGCCGAAGGTTTGGCAGAGGCTGCGCGCATACTGGGCGAACAAGGCACCGACGTTAAGACGTACGCTGTCAATGTTACGTCGGACGAAGCTGTTACGGCACTTTTTGATAGCATTCTTAAGGACTTTGGCAGAATTGACGGCCTGATCAATAATGCCGGCATCACACGCGACTCCCTGCTGGTAAAGAGCAAGGATGGCGAAATTCAGAAGATGAAAACCAGTGACTGGCAGCAGGTTATTGACGTTAACCTTACCGGTGTGTTCCTGTGCGGTCGTGAAGCTGCTGCACGCATGGTTCAGACAAAGAATCCCGGCGTCATCGTAAACATCAGCAGCGTCTGCCGTGACGGCAACATGGGCCAGAGCAACTACTCGGCAGCTAAAGCCGGTGTCAGCGCCCTGACAACAACATGGGCTAAAGAACTGATGCGCTATGGCATTCGTGTGGGTGCCGTTGCTCCTGGGTATGTCAACACCGAAATGGTACAGCAGATTCGTGCGGAAGTATTGGACAAGATCAAGGCCCAGGTTCCGATGGGACGCTTGGCTGAGCCGCACGAGATTGCCCATACAGCACGTTTCATAATTGAAAACGACTATTTCACTGGTCGTACGATTGGTGTAGATGGCGGTTTACGTATATAACCTGGCGCACGAAACAACCGACCGGTAAAACAGTAAGCCCCCGATTCTCTTCATGAGAATCGGGGGCTTTTTTTGTGGCTCAGTTCAGGCGTATGTGATTTATACCAGTCAATAAGGAGAATCAAATGCATTATTTTACAAGACTGTTCAAGTCTTTATTTAAATAACAGCGTTATTTATTTTGTGTCTTCTCTATTGCAAATCTAAAGCTGGTATAAAATAAAAAAAGTCCAGAACGGTTTTTTTGCTTGAAAACAGAAGTGTTTTGGAATATTAAACGTGCACGATAAAAAAAAATACGTAAAATAATAATAAAAAACATGTTTGAAATTAGATAATCAGCGACACGACTCGAGAATAAGTAAATCGCGCTACTTTCGAGGACTCCCCGAACGGATCTGAGATTGCTCTGAATAGTATTGAATTAGTTACCGTGTTACCAGTCTCCGGTTTCACCATCTCACTAAGGAAAGAGGCCCCTCAATGCCAACTGCACCTTCAATTGACCGCTTTTTCGAACTGGCTGAACAACTTGCCTCCGACTTTTCACTCCTTAAGGGAGTCAGTCGATCAAATCGCGCCCGCCAGAAGCAGGAAGTGGAACTGGCCCTTGCGGGTCTTGTCGATCATCGCACCATCGAAAAGACCACCAAGTATCTGAAAAGTCTGGATGTCGACGCTTACATCAGAGAAACTGTCGAGCCCTCCGAGCAGAAGGGGCGTATCGGTTTCAAGGCTATTCTGAAACAACTGAAGCTTAAGATTGTCAATGAAATATCTCTCGGCCCGTTACACTGTGTCGAAGCCGAGTTCGATTTCAACGGCTATCAGCGGCGTCTCTGTCTGCTGGCTCAGGATCGCAACACAAACAACGGTGTCTGGGGTCCGGAGCATCACCGCAAGGCTATTGAAATAGTCCGTAAATACGAGCGCTATTCGGTTCCGGTGATCACCTTTATCGACACCCCGGGTGCTGACGCCGGTGAAGTTGCCAATGCTAACAACCAAGCCCATTCGATATCGCACTTCATTGCTGAGATGGCCAACCTCAACGTTCCGTCGGTCGGCATCATTCTCGGTAACGGTTATTCCGGCGGTGCCATCCCGATGGCGACGACCAATATTCTGCTCTCTGTCCGCGACGGTGTTCTCAACACAATCCAGCCAAAAGGTCTGGCAGCGATTGCCCGCAGCCTGGATCTCAGTTGGCAGGAATGTGCCAAATACGTCGGCGTCAGCGCTTACGAACTGTATCAACAGGATTTCGTCGACGGTATCATCGACTACGTGCCGGGCGAAAAAGGGCCTCAGCTGGAGAACCTGCGCAACGCCATCGTCTCGGCTGTCACCGCCATCGAAAACCGGGCCATAGCCTTTGTCAAAGAGACCGACGGAGTTATGGACCACTATCGCGAGAACCTGCTGCGCTACATCAACCCGTCGGAAAAACTGAAAGCGCTCAACAGCCTTTCAGCACTCTCATTGACTCACTTTCCGACAGAATATTTCAGTGTCTTCGGCATCACCTATCGCTATATGCGCTACCTCAGTCTGAGAGGGCGCATCAAGTCGACCTCGTCTGCCAATTACAGTCGCTCCACAAACCTGGTAACTCCACGCGGAGACTTGTCGCTGCGCGTTCAGGAAGAACAGGCCAACGCCTTCAGCAGTTGGCTCGAAAAACCGTTGCATATCCGTTACGACGACCTGCTGTCAGCCAGCTACAAAACCTACCTCGACCGCAAAGAGCATCTGGGTGACGAACGGGGACGCCTCTCTAAATTGATTCTCGGCAATCCGAGCGAAAAATTTGAAAAAGCACTGCAAACAACCTATCTTGCGTATGGATTTCACCTCTACAACCTGTGGAAATCGTGGAGCCAGAACAACTTTGTCGCACTGATAAAATATCTCGGCTCGACGACTTCTTCCAACTCCGCTGCAAATGCGGCCGAAATGACGGTGCTGGATGTCATTACCCTTTCCGACTTCCGTGAAGGGATGATTCGCGAGTGCCAGAACTGCATCATCTTCGACTTGGTCTACGATCAGATCATCACCGATTTGCGCCCGATTGCCGCAGAAGCCAAAGACACCAATACCTTCTCCAAAAAATCATTCCGGGCACTTCTGGAATCATCGATTCATGCCGCGACAGACAAACTCAAAGCCATGTTTGGTGAGGGTTCCGTCGACTCCAGCCAGCTTGAAGACAACTTCTACAGCTGGCTCAACACCCTGTTGCAGCATCCGCAGATGAAAGACTTCATTCGTCCGGTACAGGAATGGAAAAAGATCCAGTACCCCCGTATTTCGGAACCGCTCTTTGCCATCGTCACCTTCCTGTTCGAGAAACTGCTGTTGGAGTACGTCGAATCAGAACGTGAGGGGCGTGCCTATGACGGCCGTATCAATTTGCGCGATATCGGCATGAAAGATTTCTGGAACCGTTTGACAACTGCCTACAACGACCTTTTAATCCAGGATGTTCTGCTGCAAGACAAACGTGGCAAGAACTGCCGTTTTGAATCGATCGTGGCGGAGTTCTTTACCGATTTCAAAGAGCTCGACGCCGACTTGATGACGTCGGACCCGGCTAACTTCCCCGGTTTCCGTCTTTCGATCGAGAAGGCTCTGGATAAAGGCATCAAACCGTGCGGCGTCCTGACGGGACTTGCCAAGCTTAAAAAAGATGGCGATCATCCTGCCACCAGGGTGGGCGTCCTGATCTCGAACCTCGATTTTCAGGCCGGCGCCTTTGATATGCCGTCAGCCGAAAAATTCTGCAACCTGCTGCTGCAGTGCGCGCGCCGTAAGCTTCCAGTAGTTGCCTTTGTCTCTTCAGGCGGCATGAATACCAAAGAGGGGGCTGGTTCGCTGTTCTCGATGTCGATTGTCAATGACCGTATCACCCGCTTTATACGTGATAACGAACTTCCTATCATCTGCTTCGGTTTCGGCGACTGCACCGGTGGTGCGCAGGCCTCTTTTGTTACGCACCCACTGGCACAGACCTATTATTTCTCCGGTTGCGGCATGCCATTTGCCGGACAGATTGTTGTGCCTTCCTACCTCCCTTCAACGGTGACACTGTCCAACTACCTCAGCTGTGTTCCCGGAGCGATGCAGGGACTGGTCAAGCACCCCTTCAACCACGATCTCGACAAGCAGCTACGCGCAATCGATCCGGCCATACCAACGCCGGTCGAGAGCGTCATGGATGTCTGCCACCGTGTATTCAAGGGGCTCTATCGCCCCGATGTTGATGCCGTCTCGGCTGAACACAACACCTTGGTAGACGAGCGTTCATTGCTGAAACCTGTCAAGCGCACCCTGATTCATGCACGTGGCTGCACAGCTGCCAAACTGGTTCTTGTCGCCCAGCGCGAAGGTATCGAGGTCGTTCTGGTTCAGTCGGATGCCGATATGGATTCAGCCGTTGCCGCACAGCTTACCGAGAATGACACGCTGGTCTGCATCGGCGGTAATACTCCTGATGAATCGTACCTGAACGCCAAATCAGTGCTGCGGATTGCCGAACAACAGAAGGTTGATTCGCTGCATCCCGGCATCGGATTCCTGTCGGAAAATGCTGATTTTGCTCTGATGTGTCGTAACCGCGGCATCAATTTTGTCGGTCCCTGGTTCTCCAGTATGGAGTTGATGGGTAACAAGACCAATGCCATCGATACCGCGACCAAAGCGGGAGTTCCGGTCGTTCCGGGCAGCCACGGCATCATTGGCAGCGTCGAAACCGGTATGGAAGTAGCCGAGACCATCGGCTACCCGGTTCTGCTCAAAGCGGTACATGGCGGCGGCGGTAAAGGTATCAAGGTTGTCGAAAAACCGGAAGATTTCCGCGAGTTTTTCTTCACAATCTCTTCAGAGGCCAGGGCCGCTTTTGGCTCAGGTGATATTTATCTGGAAAAATATGTTACCAACCTGCGTCACATTGAGGTTCAGATTCTGCGCGATGCTCATGGCAACTGCCGAATTCTCGGCCTGCGTGACTGTTCCGTACAGCGTAACAACCAGAAAATTTTTGAAGAATCCGGTTCGACCATGCTGCCGAAAAATCTCGAGCAGGATGTCCTCAAATATGCAGAGTTAATCGCGAATCAGGTAGACTATATCGGCGCAGGAACCGTTGAATTCATCTTCAATCTGGACGAAATGGCCATCTATTTCATGGAAATGAATACCCGTCTGCAGGTTGAACATCCGGTAACGGAACAGGTTACCGGTGTTGATATTGTTGCCAACCAGTTCAAGATTGCCGGTGGCGGCTCGATTGCTGACATTGTATACAAACCGAAGGGCTACGCGATTGAAGCCCGTATTACTGCTGAACGCACCGCAGTGGAAGGTGGCAACATCACCTTCATTCCGACCCCCGGAAATGTCACTGCCTTCAGCATTCCGCAGGCAGACCACATTAAAGTCATCAAGATGATTGAGGCTGGCAAGCCGATGACCCCCTACTACGACTCACTGATGGCACAGGTTATCGTCACCGGCAAAGACCGGAACGATGCCGCTGACAAACTGCTGGCCGCCTTGGAAGGTACCGTAATACAAGGGGTTCATACCAACATTCCGCTGCTGAAACGTGTTCTGAAAGACGAAACATTCCGCAAGGGGATATACAATACCCAATATCTGCCCGGTTTCCTCGAAAGTATCGACGTTGACGAGATGATTGCTGAAGCAGAAGTGGCTTCCGGAACTGATCAGGTAGTTCTGGACCGCTCGGCTGTTGAGATCGAAGGGAGCAACGAACTCAAGGTTCTCTCCCCCTCGACCGGAGTTTTCTACGACGCTTCATCTCCAAGTGAACCGCCCTTTGCGCCGGTTGGTAAAGAGGTCAAACTCAGAGATACTATCGGCCTGCTTGAGGCGATGAAACTCTTCGCACCGGTCTCGCTTAACACCTGCAATCCGGGTGGAATTTTCTACGATGCCGACAAGACTTATGAAATCGTACGTATTATCCCCACACCGGGACAGGCAGTTAACAAAGGTGACCTGCTGTTCGTCGTCAAAGAGGCGGTCTGACGAGCCATGAGGCGATTTTCTCCGACCGGGACGGATGCCGCTTCCGGTCGTGGCTACTTCAGGCATATAATGTAATTTACTATCGACCTTTTATAGCGAGGAGATTTTATGAAACCGTTCAGACTTAACAAACATGGAAAACTGGTGCTTCCCTGCAGTATCTTTATTGATATCGACTTCACGATTATCAAAAATCTCGATCACTTACAGGCAATCGTGCGTCGGGACTTCGAAGGAAAGGCTCCGACCGGAACCGAAATCGCCAAGCGGGCTAGCGCCGGTTCCTATGCAACTCGCTATGATCTGTTGCGTGACATCAGCCTCAACCTTTTCTGGGCAAATCGCTACGCGCTGACCATGTACGATAAGCGTCCGACTCGCTGGCGGGATGTCCCGCGCAACCGCGAAGATGTCTTTGTAGCACTCTTGCAACCATGGACGGATGGCAAAGCAAAAGCTGCGATTGTTCGTGAAGCCTACGGCAAGCTTAATGCGATGTGGAACCAGACTTCAGAGGATGAACTGTTCGATATGCTCTTCGACGTCTTTTCGAATAAGCTCTATCGGGCACAGGAACTGCCACCGATCAAGGCCACGATTGCTGAAGCGCTTGCTACTCCCGAAGCTATGACGACCACCATCGGAAAGTTTAATCCCGACTACCTGCATTACAGCGACATAGAAATTCTTGATGCCTCTGAGGAGCAGCCAGAGCTTGAAGCGCTCCGGCGCTGGGCCATGGTACTTCATAACCAGCACCCTTGGGATAGAAGCCGGGCCAAGCTGAAAACATTCGATGAATTGGAAGATGACGACGTCGTCGTGCTGTTTTACCCGAAAAACCGCGACGTGCTTGATTTTATAAATCGCGTGAAGAGTGGAACCATGCCAACACCGAAGTCACCAAAGGCTGCTCCTTCATGCGCTCCGGTGATGCCGCTGCTGCCGCTAGTGCTTGCTACGGATACTCCCGTTCGCCCGAAGATCGAGGCGCTCGCGATCCGCAAGGGGGAGGTCATTTGTAACAATGATGATGTTGTCCGCAACTCTCCGCCATCCTGGTCACCTATGAGTGCGGCTGAAATTACGGAGAAAACGGGTATCGAGCGTCGCCGTTACACAGCCGAACCGCTGGAGAACATCGCCCTGGAGGCTGCTCAGGCTGCGATGAAGCATTCAGGTCGTGCACCGGGGGAAATCGGTGCCGTGCTGTTCTGTACCTGCACATCGAGCAGGTTGATTCCATCAACCGCAACTTGGCTCTCGGGACAGTTAGGCATCATGCAGACCCATTGCTCGACTGATATCATTGCCGCTTGCGCCGGTTTCCCGTACGGTATGGCCGAAGCGGTCCGTCTGATGCGCGAGGTTAATCGTCCGGTTTTGCTGGTAATGGCCGAGAAATTCTCCGACAAAATCGGCAATGCGCGTCCGTCGCGTATGATTTTTGGCGACGGAGCAGCTGCCATGGTAATCGCGCCGACCGACGGTGAACGTGATGTAGAAGTAGTACAGACCTATGCCAGTGGCCCGTTCAGTCAAGTAAACTCAATTATCTGGCCGAATCATGACTATGATAATGACATTACCGTGTATGGACCTGAGGTAAAGGATCTGGTCAAACGGTATCTTGACCAGATGATGAGTGAACTTACCTCGCTCAAGAGTGTCAAGGGGGGCAAAGCGCTGATCGACGACATCGACGTGATTGTGCCCCATCAAGCCAACAAGACCATGATAATCGATATTGCCGTACCACAAGGGATCAAGGCTGAGGATATTTATTTCAACATAACCGAAGTCGGAAACGCTTCGTCAGCGAGTATTCCTATCGCAATGGCAGACGCGGTTTATGACAAGGCGTTCACGAAGCGTTCACTGCTTTTTGCTCCTGGCTTTGGTGCCGGTGCCGTTGGCGGCTACGTCGTAATGTGGCTGGATCCGGCGGTGGTCGCACCAGAATCGTCGATTGAACTGGTCATGAGTCCTTCGCGGAAGACGTCTAACTCGTCTGTCGAAGATATAAAAGACACATTTTAAGTTTTCTATTTATTTCTAATGGAGTCGTTATGAGAGACGTATATCTGATAGGCATTGGCCAGACAAAAGTAACTAAAAATGCCGGCATTCGTGGCCGTTACATGGCTGAGGAAGCTATTAATCGGGCAGTTGCGCATGCAGGGATTGAATTAAAACAGATAGGCATGCTCGTCACCGGCAATATGACCGCCGGTCGTTTGACACATCAACAGCAACTGGGGGCGCTGCATGCTGACGTTGTCGGTTTGCGTGGAGTTGAAGCTGCAACAGTCGAAGCTGCCTGCGGCTCAGGCGCAGCAGCAACACGATGGGGAGTGATGGCTGTTGGCGGAGGATTTCATGATGTAGCCGTCGTCTGTGGTAGTGAACGCATGACACATGCCTGTCTTGATGACACGACTGCTGCCCTGGCAACTGCTGCGGACTGGGAGCTGGAAGGTATCAACGGAGAATCTTTCATATCTCTGAATGCCCGCCTCATGAAACGTTATATGCATACGTATGGTGTGACGTCTGAGGATTTCGGTCATTTTGCGATTACCGCCCATGAAAATGGCTTTACGAATCCGAATGGTTTTCTGCACAAGAAGATCGACATGGAAACCTATCTCAACTCCAGAATGTTAGTTGATCCGGTTAAGCTCTTGGATGCTCCACCGGTGTGCGACGGTGCGGCAGCGGTTATACTGGCTACCGAAGAGGTTGCCCGGGCTGCACACCGTCAGGGGTTGCCACTGATCAAGATTGCCGGATCTGCCATTGGAACGGATTCGCTGGCCCTCGATTCCCGGCGCGATATGATGGTGCTTGAAGGCGTGGTACTTTCCACGCGCAGAGTCATGGAGCAGGCCGGTATCAAGCACGAAGATATCGATATCTTTGAGCTGCACGATGCCTACACGATTATTACCTCCCTGAGCCTTGAGGCGGCCGGTTTTGCCGAGAAAGGAAAGGGGGTTCACTTCGGCAAGAACGGCGAGATCACCCGAACCGGTAAATTGCCAATATCGACATTTGGCGGCCTCAAGTCACGTGGGCACCCGGTCGGTGCTACCGGTGTCTATCAACTGGTCGAAACTTACATGCAATTAACCGGAACCGCCGGAGAGAATCAGGTTCCTGATCCGGAATTCGCCTTAACACAGAATGTCGGCGGTACCGGAGCAACCGTTGTCAGCCACATTCTGCAACGCTGTTCGTGAGTACGAGATTTTAGTGATGAAAAAAGCCCTGCCGTTAGTTAGCAGGGCTTTTTTCATGTCAACAGCAAGTCACCTGATCGACTGAAGCGGTACCCGACACCACGCACCGTCAGGAAATGTTTCGGATGAGAGGGGTCTGGCTCGAAGTATTTGCGCAGCCGGACGATAAAATTGTCCAGCGTGCGGGTCTCGGTATCGCTGCTGTAGCCCCAGACTGACTGCAACAGGTCACTGCGCAGGATGGCCACACCTTCCTTTTGAAAAAACAGCGACAGCACCCGTACCTCCATCTCCGTCAGATCAATCTCTCCCTGAGCTGTTCTGGCGCGGTACGAAAGCAGAAATACCTCGTTGTCCCCAAAGCGATACCCCTCTTCAACGGGCTCCGGACGATACCACGATGAACGCCGCAGCATCCCCTTGACCCGCAGGAGAAACTCCACCAGATTAAAAGGCTTGGTCAGGTAATCATCGGCCCCGTTCTCCAGCCCCTCGACGCGATCGGCATCCTCAGAGCGGGCAGTCAGCATCAGAATCGGCACGCGCGGTTCAAGCAAACGAATCTCACGACAGGCCTGGAGTCCATCCATGCCGGGCAACATGACATCAAGAATAATCAGGTCGAAATGCTCTATCTCCAGTGCCGTGAGCGCCCGCTCCGCTGTTTCGAAATGGCTGACGCGCAGTCCATCCTCTTCCAGATTAAAGCAGATTCCTCGCGCCAGGTGAATTTCATCTTCAACCAGCATGATCTGCGGTTTATCATCAGTCATCTTCTCACCTCACGCTGCAGGGATTTTAACGGTAAACGTGCATCCTTTCGCCGGACCGGGACTTGTGACCGAGACCGAACCTCCGTATCCCTTGATTACGGACTCAACGATATAAAGTCCCAGTCCGGTCCCGCGAATGTTTTCACCGGGGGGCTGGACACGATAAAATCGCTCGAATATTTTTTTAAGTTCGCCGACTTCCAGTCCTCGCCCGTGATCCTGAATCGAGATCTGCAGCATAGTGCCAGAACGGATCAGCGATACGAAAATTTCAGGCGATTGCGGCGAGTAGAGGACAGCGTTTTCGAACAGGTTGCGAAACACCATACTCATTTCTTCCGGATCAACCATGGCGGTCATCGCACGTTCCGCCTCCAGAGTAATACTGCTCCCCTGCGGCAGTCCGGCCCGTTCGCGTTCAACATGTTCGTTCATCAGCTGCGTCAGATCCGTCAAGCGGCGTTCGGTCTGTTTGCGGCGCTGTTCCAGGCGGGCGGCCATCAAGAGGTTATTGATCAGGTAATGCAGTCGCTCGGTATCGGAAAGCATGGTCTCAACGAACGAATCCAATCGATCTCCACTCGGTTTACGCAGACGGATCGTCTCGAGGTGCAGCTGTATGGAAGCAAGCGGCGATTTTAATTCGTGGGTAACCTGCGCGATGATATTACGCTGTTGAAGATACAGGTGCGACTGACGATTCCAGTACACGAATATCACATAGACACCGATCAGGATCAGCACCAGCATGACCAGGCCTTCGACCATGACCGGCCAGTTGTACCCCTGGCCGAGCAGCTCCGGACGGTATTTTTCGGCAAGTTCACGGAATTCACGATGCTTGCCGATAAACCAGTAAATCCAGAACAGCACCAATGTTATCCAGACCAGCTGGATTGCGATGAGTGCCATAACGGGATGTAATAAGCGACGAAGGATGTTCATGAACGGCACCCACTTTTGCTCGCGATTGTCCGCTTGTACATACGGAGGTATTCTGCTATGGTTGCACGATTAAGAAACAGGGTTATGGATTCAATCGGAGCGTATGCACATGGCACAACAGGATTTCAAAAAACTTAATCGGCAGATGATGATCTACCGGATCGTACAATCAATTCTGACCGGACTGCTGATTGTTCTGGCGATCGTTTTTCAGAGTCGCTTTACCTCGCTTCATAAGCCTGAACAGTTTATCAGCAGTATTGTCGTTTCAATTGTTGTCCAGCTGCTACTCCTGTATCCGGTATACCGTCTGGCCTGGCGAGATGCCGGCGTAGAAATTGAAGGCAGCGCACCCAAGCTGTCGGTCGAGCAGCTGTCTGCCTTACGCAAAAAACGACTGATCGGCGATCTCTGGAAGTTCTGCGGCGTCGCCTTTTTTGTTGTTTTTGTCACGCTTGTTCCGGATGCCAAAAAAGCGAGCGGAGCACCTCTGGTGCTTGCTTCAACAATCTTCTCGTTTCTTTTAACCTGTCTGATGTATTTTCAGTGCTTCAACTTCAGTGCTAAAAAACGGATCCGCTTACTGTAGCCGACCGGGCGCATAACAATGCGCCCCTACGTTTTCCCAAAAAACTGCTCCATTCGTGCAAAAATTCCCGCTGAATCCCCACGCATAATTTCCGTATCCGGTAGCGAGCGCAGGAAGGTCCTGCCGTAGCTCTTGTTCAGTACCCGCCGGTCGAGGATAAGCACAGCTCCGCGATCATCGCGACTACGGATTAACCGCCCGAAGCCCTGTCGGAACTTGATGACCGCCTGTGGTACCGAAAAATCGCGGAACGGGTCGCCGCCATCAGCTTTAATCTTTTCTGCACGGGCCTGCTGGACCGGTTCGGTCGGCACCTGAAAAGGGAGCCGGGCGATGATCACGAGTCTGAGAGCCTCTCCTTTAACATCAACTCCTTCCCAGAAAGAGTCGGTACCAAAGAGCACAGCATTCCCCTCACGGCGAAACTGCGCCAGCAGTTCATGCCGCCCGATATCTCCCTGTTTAAGCGCTTTCAGCCCAATGCCGGCCAGCAGCGGAGCCAGAGCCGTAAAGACTTTATTGAGCAAATCATACGAGGTGAACAGGATAAAGGCACCGCCGCGCGATGTTGACACGGCGGTCAGAATATGCGCTTCCAGCGCTTCACGATAGCCGGGGGCGGTCGGTTCTGGCATCTCTTCCGGTACGGCGACAAATACTTGACGGGAATAGTCAAAAGGGGAGGCCAGCTGCAGTTCATTCAGGCGTTCAGCCGGCAGGAGCCCGAAACCGGTGCGCCGTTTCAGATAGCCAAATTCGCCTCCCACGGTCAGTGTCGCCGAGGTAACGATGATGGTCTTGAGCTTGTCAAAGACGGTCTCTTTCAGCTGTGACGAAATATCCAGCGGAGCGGCACAGAGTCGCGCCTGCACGCCGCGATTGCCGCTCCTGGTTTCGATCCAGCGACAGTAACCATCCGCTTCAGTCGTAAAGAACAGCAGTGCGTCGGCCATCGACTGCAGCCTTCCCTCAATACCGCCGGTATCCAGCAACTGATCCGTTAGCTTTTCCTGCAGTTTTTCGGGTAGATCCTTACAGCGACGAAGCAATCCCCGCATGGCGGAGGTATAATCGTTCAAGGCATCGGCCAGCGTGTGCAGCCGCTGGTGGCACTCTTGCCAGAAGGGACGGCGCTCCACTTCGGTGGTGATGCGCAGTTTTCGCTCCCGCCCGGGCGGGCCGGCGCTGTCGTGCTCGACTGAAAGCGCCAGCCAGTCCATCGTCTGTTCGGTAACCTGACAGAGATCAAGCGCCTTGGGCATCAGGTGGATTTCCAGCAGACCGGACAGCTCGGCATACAGCCCTTCCTGCGATTCCGGTAAACCTCTGGCGATGGCGGCGGAAATAATGGTCAGCAGGCCGGCCCTGGCAAGTTTCTGCGGCACCAGTCGGTGAAGCTGCTTTAAGATTCCGCCGCGCGAGATGATCAGCGAAAGGTGACTTGTCGCGACATCCTCAAGATGATGTCCTTCGTCGAAAATCAGGCGAGAAAACGGGGGCAGAATAGCAGTCGCATCGTAGCCGGTCTCTTTACGTAAGACGATATCCGACAGCAGCAGGGCGTGGTTAACCACCAGTACCCGGGCGGAAGAGGAGTCCCTCCGTGCCCGGTAAAAAAAACAGCGATTGAAATGGGAGCAGCGTGAGCGGCTGCATTGGTCGGCTTCGCAGCAGAGTTCCTCCCAGACCGAAAAATGCGGTGTAAAGCCGAGGTCACTACGACAGCCATCCTGGCTGCTGTGACTCCACTCGATGATGGTGGTCAACTCCTGCGAAGATTCATCCGGAAAAAGCGATGGTTCGGCCTTGGCCTGTTCCAGCTTGCGCAGACAGGCGTAATTGCTGCGCCCCTTGACCAGAGCAGTCTTGAATTCGACTGCCGAATGGCGTGCCAGAAAGGGGAGATCCTTTTTTATCAGCTGTTCCTGAAGGTTGATCGTATTGGTCGAAACAACGACCCGCTGATTATTTCGCACCGCCCAGAGAATCGCCGGCGCCAGATAGGCCAGAGATTTGCCGGTGCCGGTGCCTGCTTCGACCAGCACCACCCCGTCGCGGTTAAACGCCTCCGCCACGGCTAATGCCATACGCAACTGTTCGTCGCGCTGCTCATACCCCTTCAGATGCGCCATCATCCCGTCAGTTGCGAAAGTCCGGCCAATCTCTTCGAGTGACAGCTGCTCCCCTTTCTTCTCGGTATGCGGGGAGACAACCTGGTAGCAGCGGGTAGCGTTATTGTCGATAATGCTGAAGCCGATGCCTTGGTTGCCGCAGACTGAAGCGATATCCATATCGGCGTCCGAAGGGGTCAGTTCAGACGAGGGGTGGTTATGGATGACGACGTCACCGCCGGCCGCACGTGTGATAATAGCGGGAACAGCCACCTTGCTGCCACGGGCGATGGTCTCGGTCTCGCAGACAATGCCATCAACGTTGGTTCTTCCAATAAAGAAGACTTCGTTGCCGCCGGCCCGGGCGATTTCATGGCGCATCAGCAGCAGTGCATCTTCGGTAAAATAGTTATGCATTCGGTTGCCGTCTCATCAGAGGCATGATTTTTTCAGGTATCGTGGCTGGTACAGCATGGTGCTCACGTGTAATGAAAGTGTTACTTCGCGTCCCAGTTGGTAATATCGGCATTTTTGCCTTCGCCCCCCTTGGCACTGTCAGCGCCGAAGGAGTAGAGGTCGTAGTCGCCATGTTCACCAGGCGAAATATACAGATAGTCATTGCCCCAGGGGTCTTTTGGCATTTTCTTGCTCTCCAGATAGCCCCCCTCTTTATACATTTTGGGAATGATGCCAACAGTCGGCTTTTCGACCAGCGCATTCAGTCCCTGTTCCGTGGTGGGGTAGTTGCCGCTGTCAAGTTTGTACAGTTTGAGCGCGGTTTCAATGTTCTTGATCTGAACCCTGGCATCGGTAATTTTGGCATCGTCGGCACGTCCCATCAGCTTGGGTGCAACCAGGGCGGCCAGAAGCGCCAGAATGACAATGACAACCATGATTTCGATCAGAGTGAAGCCCTTCTTATTGGTGATGATCTGCATTGATTTATCCTCCCTGTTGATTTACCCGGTTGTGGACTCTACCCAAAAGCGTGACCGTCTGGCAAGCTCTTTCAGTCGAACGCTGCTTCAAATTGTACCTTCTCTGCCTCAATTGCGGTGAATAACACCGCGATACATCATGTGCAGTAGATTGTTACACGAATTAAAACGGTATGTTGCAATAATACTTGCAGATTGGCACCTGATATGCTAATTGAAACACGTCATTATTCAAAAAGATGTGTCTCACAGTAAAACAATCTTCATCACGTAGTGGTAATTATGATCTGCGTGCCGAACGCAGTAAAAAAAACAGCAAGGAGAGAACACGATGAAAAAAATCAGCGCCGTAGTAGCAATGTTTGCCGTAACCGCATTTGCCGGAGCAGCCCTGGCAGCAGACGTAATTGACCTGCCAGCTTCCATGGGCAAGGTTGCCTTCCCGCACAAGAAACATCAGGAAATGCTGAAGGATTGTAAAAAATGCCACGAAAAAGGTCCTGGCAAGATCAAAGAACTTGGCAAAGATTGGGCGCACAAAACCTGTAAAGGTTGCCACACTGAAATGAAAAAAGGACCGACTTCCTGCAAAGATTGCCACAAGAAATAAGGTGCAGGATGTAATCTGAAGGTGAAGGCGGGGTAACGCTGGTCGTTAGCCCGCCTTTTTATTTTCAACGATGTGATAGCCTGCCCCTCGCTGTTCAAGAAAACCTTCCCGCTGCAACGCCGCAAGATTTTGCTCTACGACACCCGCTTCTGCGGAGAGAATGCCACATAGCTCCTGCGATATGATCCCCGGTTGCCTCAAAACTTCACGGACAAGACGGCTGCGCTGCTGCCGGTTGGAGCCTTCAAAACGGCTCTGCTGGACGTGATGGCTGCTTCGACGGCCAGGATTGGGATGCTTGTGCTTGAGCATAACCCCGTAATCCATCAGGGCGTAATACCACTCTCGTGGATTATCCCGGTCAAGAGTAGCCGCAACGAGCGGCATGATCTGGCGGTCGCTGACCTGCTCATGGCCGTGAAAGAAAAAATGGATGCAGACGGTGCGGATGTTGGTCTCGATCAGCGGATCTGCAACACCAAATGCGAAGGAAGCCACTGCCCGGGCGGTATAAGGACCGATGCCGGGCAGAGATTGCAATCCGTCGATCGATGTCGGAAACTGTCCGCCCCAGCGGGTGACGATTTCCCCGGCACAGCGCTGCAGGGCAACTGCGCGACGATTGTACCCCAAACCTTGCCAGAGCTGCAGTACATCAGACAGTGGGGCGGCAGCCAGGTTTTCTACGCTGGGAAAAGCGGATAGAAATTCTGCATACTTGAGTCTGACGCGCTCTACCTGGGTTTGCTGCAGCATGATTTCCGACACCAGAATCCGATAGGGGTCATCGGTTTCGCGCCAGGGCATGGGGCGGGGATTGGTGCGATGGTAATGATAAATCTCCCTGCGAAAAGCGGAGATGATCTGAGGGAAAATGCTACCGTTTGTATGAAAACAGCGCGTCAACTCTTCCGGGTTAAGCCCCCTCATCGCAGCGCCAGTTCCTGAAGTTCCAGCTTTTTAACCCGGTCACGCAACTCGGCGGCCTTTTCAAAATTCAGCTCCTTGGCAGCTGTCAGCATCTCCTTGCGCAGTTTTTTGACCAGTTTCGGGATCTCTTTTGGTGCCACGTACTCCTCGTCGGCCTCGGCTACTCCGACCGGTTGGGTGACATAATCCATTTCCTCAATCGACTCAAGGATGCTGCGCAGCCCTTTTTTGACCGTTTCCGGTGTGATGCCATGCTCTTCGTTGTAAGCCAGCTGCTTGACGCGTCGCCGCCCGGTCTCATCGAGACAGGCCTGCATCGAGTGTGTTACGCTGTCGCCATACATCAACACCCGGCCATTGATATTGCGGGCGGCGCGACCGCAGGTCTGGATCAGTGAACGCTGCGAACGGAGAAAGCCCTCCTTGTCGGCATCCAGAATGGCAACCAGCGAAACTTCCGGCAGATCCAGCCCTTCCCGCAACAGATTGATGCCGACCAGTACATCGAACTCCCCCAGCCGCAGGTCACGGATGATCTGCATCCGTTCGATGGTGTCGATATCGGAATGCAGGTACTTGATCCGCACCCCCAACTCACGATAATAATTGGTCAGCTCTTCAGACATGCGCTTGGTCAGGGTTGTTATCAGTATTCGCTCACCTCGGGCAACAACCTCGCGCACTTCGTGGAGCAGGTCATCGACCTGACCGAAACCTGAATATTCCCCCCCTCCCTTGACGGGAGGGGGTTGGGGGGTGGGTGACGCTGCAAACTCATCACTACCGTGGCCACTTCCCCCCCTCCCTAACCCTCCCCCGCCAGGGGGGAGGGGATTTTTATCGTTTACGTTGATTTGCCTTCCTGCCGTTACCGGCCTCACCTCAATCAGCGGATCAACCAGCCCGGTCGGGCGGATAATCTGTTCGACAAAGACACCGTCGCAGGTCTGTAGCTCATAATCAGCCGGTGTGGCGGAAACATACACCGTCTGATGAATACGGGCCTCAAACTCCTGGAAATTGAGCGGTCGGTTATCGAGTGCAGCCGGCAGCCGGAAACCGTAGTTGACAAGCGTCTCCTTACGCGAGCGGTCACCACGGTACATGGCGCCGACCTGTGAGACCGTGATATGGGATTCGTCAACGAACAGCACAAAGTCATCCGGAAAATAATCTATCAGGCTGTAAGGCGCATCGCCCGGCTGACGGCCGTCAAAATAGCGCGAATAGTTTTCGATGCCATGGCAAAAGCCCATCTCCTCCATCATCTCGATGTCATAGAAGGTTCGCTGTTCGATGCGTTGTGCCTCCAACAGCATATTGCGTTCGTTGAAATACCGGATCCGCAGTGCAAGATCGTTGCGGATCTGCTCCACGGCCCGCTCCAGCGTTTCGCGCGTGGCAACGTAGTGTGAAGCCGGGTAGATCGAGCATTTGGCAAGCCGCTGCAGCACTACTCCACGCAGCGGGTCGATCTCACTGATCGTCTCCACATCATCGCCAAAAAATTCGACCCGCAGCGCCCGTTCACTATCGTAAGCCGGGAAGATCTCGATCACATCACCCCGCACCCGGAAGGTGCCACGGTGGAAATCCATGTCATTACGCTCATACTGGATTTCGACCAGTTTTCGCAGCAGTTCGTCACGACCGTACTCCTCACCCTGGCGAAAGAAAATATGCATGGTCTGATACGCTTCGGGTGAGCCGATGCCGTAAATACAGGAGACTGAGGCTACGATGATGACATCGCGTCGCGTCAGCAGCGAGCGGGTAGCCGAGTGGCGCAGTTTATCGATCTCATCGTTGATGGCGGAATCTTTTTCGATGTAGGTGTCGCTGGTCGGGATGTAGGCTTCCGGTTGGTAGTAATCGTAGTAGGAGACGAAATACTCAACAGCGTTATCCGGAAAGAGTTCCTTGAACTCGCCATATAACTGGGCTGCCAGGGTTTTGTTGGGTGCCAGCACCAGTGCCGGTCGCGATGTTTCGGCGATGACGTTGGCCACTGTAAAGGTCTTGCCGGAGCCGGTCACTCCCAAAAGAGTTTGATGGCGGTCGCCGCGCACTACCCCTTCAACCAGCTCATTAATCGCCTGAGGCTGATCGCCACGCGGCGAATAAGTTGTTACCAGATTAAAGAGCGACATAGGTAAAGCCCATTATGTAATCCTGGCTCACACCGTCACCAGCTCATAGGCCCTGCTCCCCAACCCGATCTTCTCCGCATGTTCCAACTGCACCTCCCACGGGATCTCCGGCCAGCAGCCGCGAAACTTGTCTCCGCCCGGCTCATGGCCGTTCTTCAGGGCTGATCCTTCATTGCCGCGTGCTCCGTTGACCAGGTCGGCGCTGGCCTGGTCAATTGCGACCGGATCGGTTGAAGCACAGATACCGATGTCATTGACGATCGGTGCGTCGGAATAACCGTAACAGTCACAGGCCGGTGAAACCTGGGTGATGAAGTTGATATAGACCACCTTATCCTGCTTGCCGCTCAGCGCCCCTTTGGCATACTCGGCCATCTTGCGCATGACCAGATCAGCAGCGGCGCTCCATTGAATGTTGATTGCCTTGACCGGACAGACCGTAATGCAGCGCGAACAGCCGGCGCATTTCTGCGGATCGATAAAGGCCTTATCGTTGGTGATGGTTATAGCGCCATGGGCGCACGATTTGGGGCAGATGCCGCAGCCGATACACCCTTTCTGCGAGACCTTGGGAGCCACATTGGAATGCTGTACCAGTTTTCCCTTGCGGCTGGCGCATCCCATCCCGATATTCTTGATTGCACCGCCGAAACCGGTCAGTTCGTGGCATTTGAAGTGCGTCATGGCCACAATCGCATCAGCCTCAACGATCTCGGTACCGATAAAAGCGGTTTTCAGAAGTTCTCCATCGACGGCCACCTCGGTTTCGGTGACGCCACGCAGGCCATCGCTGATAACCAGCGGGGCGTCGACGCAGGCGTAGGCAAAGCCGTTTTCAATCGCACATGTCAAGGCTGAAACAGCTTCTTTGCGTTGGCCGGGGTAGAGTGTTGTCGAATCCGTCAGAAACGGCAGAGCCTGCAGTTTTTTGATCTCTTCAACCACGCGACGGGCAAATACCGGACGGATGTAGGTGTGATTTCCCTTCTCGCCAAAATGTATCTTGATTGCTGTCAGATCGCCTGCGGCTACCGCCTGAGGCAGTCCAGCCAGTGTCAGTAGTTTTGCAATTTTATCAAACAGATTTTCCTTGTACCCGGTACGCATATCGCTGAAATAGACCTTACTCATAATTTCCTCCCGCTTGAATGGAATGAATCTGTCTGATGAGAACCTTGCTGTAAGCATGAATAACCGGGCATAGAATACCCGCTTGCCGCAGTGCTTGCAAGCGACAGTTAACGATCCGTCGCAGGTGTTCTGATGCTGATCCGGAGTTATACAACGATTTAAGAGTTTATATGGTGTGTAGCGTCAGCGGAACCACCGCATAAACTCTTAAATCGTTCTGCTACCACCGTATTCACCGGAACTGAATCCCGCAGAACAGATCTGGAACTTACTGCGACGAAACTACTTTGCAAATCGTGTATTTGATTCCTTGGATGCTGCAGCTGAACAGGCAGAGCAAGGCTTAGATAAATCGAGTATGAAGAGCCTCTCGAATTGGCCATGGATAAATGCCAGCATACATCAATTCCTGAATCAAGATGCTCTACTGTTGACGGTTACATACAACCTGCATTCCCGGTTTAATGTAACGAGGTTGGAGATTCAATATCCATAGCCTCATAAAGTTCTATTTGTCGCTTCGTTACTTCACCCATGCGTGGATCACGCCCGGGATACTCGAAACATTCG
>Ga0172367_10000155_pt1 | contig 104922 bp, 98 predicted proteins | sample Lak10m_FD_114542 | JGI IMG/M metagenome (GOLD analysis project Ga0172367, IMG submission 114542) | Freshwater microbial communities from Kabuno Bay, South-Kivu, Congo - kab_022012_10m | ecosystem: Environmental > Aquatic > Freshwater > Lake | place: Democratic Republic of the Congo: South-Kivu... | reverse complement strand
TTTCTTTTTCTGTACAACTTAAATTCACGGCTTTTCTCGACATCTTTTCCTCCTAGGATAAATGTCAGAAAATATAACGTAAACTTAAATATTTGTTTATGAATTTTTGAGACTAAACACTAGGTCTGTAAATTTTTTATAGGTAGAGCTTAGTATTGAGTGCAATGAAAGTTATATAACGGAGGAGAAGGGATTCGAACCCCCGAAACGCTTTCGCGTTTACACGCTTTCCAAGCGTGCTCCTTCGGCCGCTCGGACACTCCTCCAAAAGAGAGCGAAATAATAGCACATTAACTATTCAAACTCAATCTAAAAGTAAAAAAAAATTCTTTTTTAGGATAAACTGTACTCATTACCTTTATACATTTCTAAAAGAGTGCAGACTTTTTCAACTTCTTCAAGAGTGTTTTTATAGCTAAAAGAAAATCTTAATGAAGATCTAGCATGTTGTGCAGAGCATCCAATTCCTAAAAGAACATGGGAAGGGCTTAATGAACCTGAAGAACAAGCAGAACCAAGGGATGCGCAAACCCCATGTTGATCTAGATAAATCAGAAGATGATCCCCATCCACCCCTTCAAAATAGATATTGGAAACATTACAGATTCGATGATCTCCTCCGTTAATTTGAGCTTTGGGGAAAATTTTTTTGATCCTTTCTTCAAAACTATCTCGTAGCTTTTGCATACATAGCGCCTTTTCATCAGCAATTTCCTCTATAGATTTTGCTAAACCAAGTATTCCAGCGACATTTTCAGTCCCTGCTCGATAGCCATTTTCTTGCATTCCCCCTTTAAACAAAGGTCTAAATGGGGTTTTTTTTCTAAGATAAATAAATCCAGTCCCTTTTGGACCATGACATTTATGTCCAGAAAATGCCATTGCAGTAATCCCTTCATAAAGGGGGATTTTTATTTTTCCAAGAGAGGCCACTGCATCAATAATCAATGGAATGTTATATCTATGAGCAATCTCTGCAATTTCTTTTAAAGGGAGAATGGATCCAGTTTCTCCATTAACAAATGAAAAAACCATCGCTGCCACCCCTTTTTCTGCAAACTCAACTATTTCAGAGATAGTTGGGGAGCAGGAATAATTTGTTGTGATGTAATGAACAGGGAGGAAGAGACTATCAACAGCAGAAAGAACACATTTATGCTCTATCAAGGTTGTTAAAATGGGCCCTTTTTTTTGGGAACAAATGCCTTGTATTAATGTATAGATAGACTCAGTACCCCCACTTGTAAAAAAAATTTCATTAGGGGAGCATTGAAGAAAAGAGGCGATGGATTTTCTAGCAAGATGGATCTGATTTTTTGCATAACGCCCTTCTTTAGTAATACTGGATGGATTTCCCTGGATATTTTTTAAAGCGTCAATAAAAGTATTTAAAACCCCCTCAGAAATGGGGGTGGTAGCGTTGTTATCAAAAAAAATTGGGGCTTTATTTATTGACATATTCAATCCTTTAGCCATCAATGATGCCGTCGTTTTTCTTTTTTAGCAAGAACCAAACATTCACTTAATCCATGAACAGCCATTATGGTGAATGGCAAAGCAACAATGTTCGACATCAAAAAATTCCTTTTCTGTTTTGGGTACCCCATTGTTTTGGGTCCCTACAGGTTGAAAATACTCATTAGTGAATATGATTTTCAAATCCCTAATAGGGGCTTTTTGTAAAAACTTTGTGTGACGGGTAATTAAGCCTGGGCCAGTAATATATTGGATATCATCAAAAGAAAGTTTTTTTATATCAATAGTTTTTTCTTTAAAAAGTAAATAATCGATCATGCTTTTTAAAATTTTTGAATTAGGAGCAGCCCCTATCAAAGAATTTGCAACATGAAAGTTGTCGTTCATGTTATCCTTTCCTGCATAAAATTCGAGTCTTTCATGAATAGGGTTAAGAGAACGAATGCACTCCATATCGGTATCGACATAAACTCCACCATAATTATAAAGAATTTCATATCTCCAAATATCGGATTTCATCCCTGGGTTTGTGGATCGTAAAAATAGGGCCTTATTTTTCCATGGAAAATTTTCTACATCCTTGTCTGTCCATAGTTTATGTTCCCATTCTGGATGAATTTTTTTCCATGTACTCATAAAATAGAGGTAGGATTCAGGAATGGGCTTTTTTCCCACCCAAATATGGTGGATAATCTTTGGTATTTTATGAATTTTAGGGAGGATATAAATGTTTTCCTGTAAGAATTGGGTATGACAATAAAGATATAAAGAAAGGAATAAAGAATAGAAAAGTTTCATGAATAGTCCTATTTTAGCAAGGAACAATGCTAGAAAAAGGATAAGTTTGTGTCAAGGTAAAAGAATGGATATAGAAAAATATTTTATATCAGTTAAATAGTAAACAGTGTACATTTTTGATGTGGAATAAAAGTCGAAGTCTATCAAAAAAGAGGAGGATGACAAATGATAAAAAGGGGGATGGTTTTAATTTTTCTCATATGGACAGGGGTTTATGGAAATATTAGGGAGCCATTATACGACTACATTTCTGGAGATGCCTTTCGATCGATTGCCGATTATATCTATGAAGGGCCTGATTGGTATGGGGTTGGAAGTGGAGCTCCTTTAGATCGAAGAATTTTCAAAAATAAACCTGGGGATATTATATTTGTTCAAATATGCAATCTCAATAATTTTATAGAAAAAATTCATCCAAGAATTAGGAAACCTTATATTCTAATCACGCATAATCATGATTATGCAATAGATGAAAAATATAAAAATTTTATTAAAGATCCAAAAATTATTAAGTGGTATAGCCAAAATTGTGCGATTGAACATGAAAAACTTGTCCCTATTCCCATTGGTATAGAAAATAGGTATTGGTTCTTTAAAAGAACATCTGATGATCAATTGATACAAAAAATAGGAAGTCTTGACTTTATAAGAAGCGAAAAAATTTATTTAAATATTACAGTGGAGAATTTTGAAAGTGAAAGGGGTGTGGTTTTAGACTTTTTCAAAGATATGCCCTTTGTAGAAAATGCTGAAAGAAGAGGGTATGAAGACTACTTGAAAGATTTAAAAAAACATCATTTTTGTATTTCCCCAAGTGGAAATGGGATAGATTGTCATAGAACGTGGGAAGCGCTGCATATGGGATGTATTCCAATTGTTAGACCCACAGTTAAACCTACATTAAAAGAAGCTCTTGGAAATAATTTTATGTATGAAGATCTTCCTGTGATTATTGTGAAGCAATGGGATGAGGTTACCCCAGAATTTTTAGAAAATAAACTTTTAGAATTTAAAACAAAGAAGTTTAATACCTCAAAACTGTATTTTCCTTATTGGAAGGACTTAATTTTATCCGAAGCACGAAGATATAAATCAACACAGTAGTTCATAGATTTGTAAACTTCCGAGTCTAAAGATCCACTTTTTTATGTAGTCGAATAAACCTGAATTGATACACGTGACTTAAGTGAGTCAAAGCAAAATAGAAGCGGAAAGCTCGAACCGACAAAGCTCATGCCGAATTGGCATGGGGGAAGAGGTGGATCCATTTTTTTATTTAGGGATTATAAAATCATTGGGTTCTACCCATGAGCAACCATTTCTGTGATTAGCAAAACAGGTATGAGTTAAATCAAAGAGCTCCTTTTCAGTTTGAGCAATCCCACCATGAGTATTTAAAGTCGGTTGAAAGTATGAACAAGGAAGGATAAGATATCTAGGGTTTTTAAATAGATGAAAATTCTTTTTAACAATATCTGTGAAAAATCTAGGACCTGTGGTATTTAAAACTTTATCAAAGGTGCAAATTTTTTCATTTTCTATTTTCTTAGAAGATCTCTTTAATTCTTTAATTGTGTTTTTTAATATTTCACTTTTTGCAACAGAGCCTATAACAGAAATATTTATTAAAAAGGAATCTTGAGAGCAATTGCCGATATAAAATTGGAGTCGTTCATGCATTGGATCAAAGGGTCTTATACATTCGACATCCATATCCAAATAAAGTCCACCAAATTGATACAAAATTTCATAACGCCAAATGTCAGATTTCATTCCTGGATTTTCTGCCATTTTGAATTTTCTTTTGTTAGTCCATGGAAAACTATTCACATCTTCATCTGTCCATAGTTTATATTCCCAATCGGGATGAAGAGCTTTTGCTTTTTCGGCATATCTTTTGTACTCTTCAGGTAAAGGCTTTTTTCCGACCCAGATTTGATGAATAATTTTTGGAATTTGATTAATGATCGATTGATTGTATACCTTGTTTTCCAAAAAAGATGTGTGACCAAAAATGAAAAATGTAGACACACAAAGCGACATGAAAAAATGTTTCATAATTTTTTTTCCTATAAAAGAATTATTCTAATCGATGAATGAATAAAAGAAAACGAAAAATGAAAATTTTATGGATCTTATTGAAGAATAAATTTTTTTTTGATAAAATGTATTTTTTATTAATTTTTGAATGGGAATATATTATGAAGATTTTTTTGTTGACGTTAGTTCTTTTTATGTCTGCTTTTTCTAAAAATATAAAAACACCTATGTTTGATTATATTTCAGGGGATGCGTTTCGTTCTATTGCAAGGTACACCTACGATGGAAAATACTATTTTGGTCCAAAAAATAATATTCTTATCTACGACCGGAATATATTTAGAAATTCACCTGGGGATATTATTTATGTTCAATTTAATTTTATAGAAAGCTTTATAAATAAAATTCACCCAAAAATCCCTCACCCCTATTTTTTAATAACTCACAACGCTGATGAAGTTGTGGATGAGAAATATTTACATTTTCTCCGTGATCCAAAAATTATTAAATGGTTTGCAATAAATGTTGACATAGATGATGAAAAAATTGTTCCAATCCCAATAGGGATACAAAATAGGGAGTTTCATTATAAAAAAAGTAATGAAATCGATGTAATTAAAAGAATAGGAGAAACCTATTACACAAGAAGCAATTTAGTTTACTTAAACATTACACCAAACACATTTTTTACAGAAAGAGCTTTTGTTTTGGATTTTTTTTCAGATAAAAATTTTATTAGTAGGGTAGAAAATCGAAATTTTGAAGAATTTTTAATTGATCTAAAGAGTCATACTTTTTGTCTTTCTCCAAGCGGAGGGGGACTGGACTGTCATAGAACGTGGGAAGCTTTGCATATGGGGTGCATCCCAATAATTAGACCTTTAGTAAACCCTTCATTGAAATTGGCTGAGGGATTTAATGCAATGTTCAAAGATCTTCCTGTAATTATTGTTGAAAACTGGGAGGAAGTAACTCCTGAATTTTTAGAAGAAAAATTGAAAGAATTTAAAAATATGCAATTTAATTATTCAAAACTTTACTTTTCATATTGGAAGGAAATGATTCTTGATGAGGTAAGGCGATTTAAGTCATATTAAGACAGCCTGGGTTTAAGTAAATCTAAGGTCTGTTTTTTAAGGTCCCTTACCTTCTTCTTTAATTAGATTTCCTTAAAATTTACATCAATAATAGAAAAATGCTCTATTTACTCAAAAGTTTTGTGAGTAAAAGGGTGATATTATCATGCCCCCCGCGACTTTTGGCCAATTCAATTAAAAATCTTCCCACCCCTTCTAAAGAATTCTGATTTTGAAGAATCCTTTCTAGTTCGTCATCTTTTACTAAATCAGATAACCCATCACTACACATTAAAAAAAGATCCCCCCCCTTTGCTTCAGCTTTTAAAAAAGAGGGGTTGATTTCCACACTTGTTCCAATTGCTTGTGAAAGAGATTGCTTTGCTTTTCTTTCTTTAATACTTATCGGCTCTCGATACTTACTCCCTGTAATATGATCTGAAGTCATCTTTTTTAACCTTCCATCCCTTAATCGGTAAATTCTACTATCCCCAACATGAGAAGAAAGCATTGTATCTTTAAAAAAAAGAAGAGAGCATAACGTTGTCCCCATTCCAGATAATTCAGGGGTTTTATGACTTAAGTGGTGCACCCATAAGTTGGTTTTATGCATAAAATTTAAAAGTTGCTCACCAAGGATCGATACATCTTTTAAAGTGAAATTTTCAAAGGGTAAACCCTCTATCAAATGACAGATGTACTCGCAAGCTTTCTTTGCGGCAATTTCCCCTGCATTATGCCCCCCCATCCCATCGGCTAAAACAAAAAATTGTTGGTTCTTAAGGATCATCACAACATCCTCATTGTTCTTTCTAACAAGCCCTACATCAGAGGTTGCAAATGTTTCAAAATCGAAATGCGAATGCAAAAAAAACCCTTTTTGATTAATATCCGTAAAGTAATATTTTTATAACATTGATTAGATTGAATGTCACGTGTAAAGTGATCGGTGCATATAAAGAGCGTGTTTTTTCATAGACAAAGCCTAAGTATAGACTTAAAAGAAATAGGTTAGCGAGAATAGATAGATTTTCTATTCCTTGAACTACTGAAAAATGAAAAAAACTAAAAAACAAGGAGGTAATAAAAATTGAAGCCACAGCCCCTTTTTTCTTTCTGAAAAAGGATTGAAAAACGCCACGAAATATAAACTCTTCAACAAGGGGTGCCCCTATTACAATAGAGACAATAGCTACTGACAACGTAAGGGGATTTTGCTTTGCTTGAATAAGAAAATTAACAGCGTTTTGCCCCATAGGGGCTGTATAATTCATCCATCTAAACCATGCATCAAAAAGATAAAACAATGCATAAAGAGGGGGAAAAGAGAGAATAAGAGTTATAAAGCCATTTAAAATATCCTTATTAATAGGCTTTTTTCCTGGAAAAAGGGGATCTTTAATGAGCCCTTTAATAGTAAACTTCGGGTGAAAAAATCTATATAAAAGGGTTAAGAGTAGAAATAAGACAAATGGGAAGAGGGGGGTTATCCCTCTAATTAAAGGCAAAATAAAGACACCTTTTGAAAAAAGGGTGTAAAAAACAAACCCACACCCGAAGAATGAAAGAGAAAAAAAGATAAAAATAAAGAATAGATCAGTTGTTGAGGGAAAAACTCCTGAGTAACGTTTAAATGGAAGAGAAAAAAAACCTCTAGTTTTCGCAAAAATTGTCGTCACAAAAAAAATAAGAAAGAAAAAAGCTGAACCTACAAGTAGATTTTCGATGCTTTCATTGAGAGGTTCTTTAATCATAGATGTTGGATTGTGCTATTAAAATATAATCTTCCATTTCCTTAGAAATTTCTGCAACCATAGTTTTATGGGCAAGTCCAAGGGGGGAAAAGCTAAAGGTATGTCTGTTTAAAGTAGAATCCTCTTCCTTGTATGAGCCAAAATTAAAAGGAATAATAAATTCCTTTGTCAGTATTTCTTGTAGGACAACTTTTGGTTCCTTTTTACGAATATCTAACACACAGATACGTACAGATAGATATAATCTTTTTAAAGCGTTTAAGGGATTATAGGATCCATAGGTCTCTGCTTCTATTCTATGGTTTAATATTTCAGTAAAAATGACAAAATCTGAGCCGCTATTCATCTCTAAAAGCCACCTCATATCTTCAGAAAACGGCGATAGCTCTAATTTTTTCAATTGTGAGCTTGTAATCATTTGAAAGTCATCAGTTAAGAAAAATCGACCCCTTGAAAGGAGCTTTTCTATTAAAAACTCTGTAAACTCAGAAGATAAATCCCATTCAATATCACTTTGACTTGTGTCTATGACCTTTATAACTGCAACTTTGGGTTTAGCTTGACCATTGCTATGGTAGTAAACTTGATCAGAAAGGGATTCATACTTTGAACAACTTAAAAAAAGTAAAAAAGCGAGAACGTGTAGTGATTTCATAAATGTTTGATCGTAACATAGAAATAATAAGAAAGTCAATCTTTAGAAAAATCGATCTAGACTAAGTGTAATCCAATAAGGCTGAGGTGTTTTAAAAAACAATATTTTTTATCTTGTCATTAATTATAAATTAAGCGGAATAAAGATAGATACTATTGGGTAATTCATTTTTATCCATTTTTAAAAGTAAGATAGAAAAAGAGGGAAAAACAAAAAAGGGTAGGAAATAATCAAGAGAACTGATATATTGTGTCAAAAGTTCGTTGAAAAAATGAAATAGAATAATATATTGAGAAGAATCTCGCAAGGAGGATAAATGTCATTAGAAAATGCCGAACAAAATTTGATAGAATTCGGTAAAGAGTTAAATTTAGAGGGTTTATCATTTGATGAAAATCTAACCTGTATTTTGGGGATTGATAACACCTTTTCATTGCATTTAACATACGAGCCTCATTCTGATAGACTCTATTTATACTCTCCTATTCTTGATGGTCTTCCAGGGGATATGAAATCAAAGTTAATGCTTTATGAAACACTTCTTGAAGGCTCTATGCTAGGGGGTTTAATGGCCGGTGGTGGAGTTGGAGTGGCAACAAAAGAGGAGTTGATCTTAATGCATGCGGTTATCGAAATGGCTCATGCTGCTGTTGATGCTTTGAAAAAATTTGCACCAGCGTTTGTTGAAGCGGTAGAAACATGGAGATCTGTGGCTGCAAAAATTTATGCAGGAACCTATGATAAAGAGCGCGATGCCCCTAAACTTCCAACAGCTCCTGGAGCACGCCCTGGAATGGGTCCGGGTGGAATGGGTCCAAGTGGGTTAGGTTCTAAAGGGCCTTCTCCAAAACAAGGTCCATCATCTAGTGGTGGAAAACCTGGCGATTCTTACATTAAGATCTAATACCTCTTTTAAATGAGAGAGAAAAAAGAACATCTTTGAAAGATGTTCTTTTTTTTATACAGAGGAAGTCTGTAAGCCACTTCGAGCTTTTATAAGAGCTGTAGAAATAGCATTTATATAGTACATCGTCTCTTCATGATTTTTTGAAACATTTGTTTCTATATGCTTTATACTGGTCATTACTGTAGAGTGATCCTTTTTAAACATGAAACCGATTTTCATAAAAGGCATTTTTAGTTCATGTCGAAGAAAAAACATGGCAAATTGTCTTGGAAGGACACAATCCCTAGTTTGTCCTTTACTTTGCATGTCAATGACTCGTATTCCAAAAATTTTAGCAATTTCTTCTAAGATTTTTTCTGCATTAAGGCCATCTAGAGTTTTCTTTCGTATCAATTTTTCTAAAATAGGCATTGCCCCACTGCTTGCTATTGAGTCTGAAATAGAGGCTTTGGATAGAGTTTCTATCGCAAGGGCTAGAAAATCACAAGAGGTAAACTTTTCAAGTAAGTAGTCCCTTGTTTCTTTGTCAATAATAAGGTCAAAGAATTTAAGGCGTTCTTCTAAAAGTTTCTCCCGAATGGATCTATCGGTTGTGGGGGAGACAGTTAATAAAATTCCCCATTCGAAACGGCTGATCAGCCGCTCTTCAATACATTCAAGCTTTCTTGGGCTAAACATTGAGCTTAGGATAATGATCCTTCCTGTTGTTTGAAGTGTATTGAATGTGTGGAAAAACTCCTCTTGAGTGGCATTTTTTCGACTCAAAATTTCAATGTCATCAATAATTAAGGCATCAATACTTCTGTAAGTTTTTCTAAAAGTATCCATTTTTCCAAAACGGATGGCGTGAACCACGTGGTCTGTAAAGGTATCTGCATTCACATAAAAAACGTTTAGGCCGTGTGTTTCTAAAATAGCTTTAATTGCCATTAATAGATGGGTTTTTCCTGACCCTTTGGGACCGTAGATATATATTGGGTTTGGTGGATCCTGGGAAAGGGTTGTCACCAATTTTTTTTCAGTATCATATCCGAAAATTTTTCCAATGACTTTATACGAAAAGGCATTTTCTTCGGAGGGGAAGTAAGAATCTAAAGTTGCTGTTGAATAAGTGATATCGGAAGTGAAGTTAATAAGAATTTCTTTGGGTAATTCTTTAGGTTTAATCCGCTTATCATCGGCTTCAACATGGATTTTAATGCACTTTCCATTGGTATCTAAAAAATGTTCTTTTGCAAGAGGTAAAATATATTCGTTGATCCACTGGGTTTGAAAAAAATTATTGGATTTAATAAAAATATTACAAGCATCGAATCGAACCACTTCTAAATTTCTAGCCCATTTATCCGTTGTTGGCTTGCCGTACTTTGTTTCCAAGAAGTCAATGAATAAATCCCATGCTTCCACCTTAATTTCCACCCTCTTGAGTTTAAAACATACCTATGTTTATTAGTTCCCTTTTAGTTCCTCATCCCTTTATAACTGAAATACCTGTTTTTTTCTCACCATATTTTTTATTCACAACCCATTGTTGTAATGCTCCTAAAAGAGAGGATAAAATAAGGTAAATATTTAGACCTGAAGCTAAGTTATAGAATACAAATAAAAAGACAACAGTCATTATTGGACCCATTGACTGCATCTGCTTTTCCATGTCTGTAGGGTTTTTTTTCTGTGGTTGCATACTTGTGGTCAGTTTTTGTGAAAAATGCATAGCAAGAGCGCCTAATATTGGTAGAAGATGAAACTCATTTCCTAAGAAGGGAATATTTACTCCCCAAGAAAAAAGAGAGTCAGGAGCTGTCAAATTATCAATCCATCCAGGAATAAAGATGGCTCCTCTTAAAGCAAACTTTGTTTTTAAAAGATCAAACATTCCGATAAAGAATGGAATTTGTAAAAACATAGGTAAAATACTTGCTAGTGGATTTACCCCTTCATTTCTAAACAACATCGAAAGCTCCATTCGAAGCCTTTGTGGGTCATTTTTAAATCGCGCTTCAATTTCCTTTTGTTTTGGAGCAATATTTCTCATCTTAATCATCGACTTGAATGCTTTTGCATTAAACGGATAAAGAAGTAATCGAAGTGTGATTGTGAGTAAGATAATTGAAATTCCCCAAGAGTGAGTGATCAAAAAGAAAAAGTCTAAAAGAATATTCATAAACTTAGCAAAAGGATCAGAGATAAAGGTTAACCATCCCCGTATTGTAAGGGCCTTTACAAATTCAGGATTTGACCCAGTGATGTCATTTGTTAAAGCAGCATCGGTTTTTATTAAGGTTCCTTTATCTAAGGGGCCGGCATAAAAATAGTATGAAGAGGGGACTAAAGAACTTTCGTAGGGGGTTAAAATTTCATATCCTGGAAATTTTTCTTTTGGATGTAAACTTAAATTAACATCGACAAGTGTGGCTCTTGATAACGCATCTGTCCCTTCGATTTTAACAGTTGTAATCCCTTTTGGATGATTTCCTGTTGGATTCAAAATAGTTGAAAAAAATCCATTGATATTTGCAGTCCAATTAGGGGATATATTATCCACAGAAAGGGTTTGCTTAGGAAGGGTAAAACTATCAAGAGTCATCTTCTTTCCATTAAAATTATAGTAAAGAAGAGAAGGGGTAAAGCTTCCTGAATCAATTTCCACCTCTAAAATTCCTGAAGAGATCATTAATGAAGGGACAAAACCATTTACAGAATTTTTCATCTCAAGGGTATAGGGGGCATTATCGACGAATTGATAGGTTCTTACAACCTCTTTTCCTTCGATTTTTCCTTTAAATTGGATTGAATTCTTTGTGAATTTTGTAACTGTGTAGGTGGGAATTACATTTCTTGTGGATTGAGTTAAGGCAAGAGCATAATGATTTGCTGGAACTTTAAAAACGGTGTTCCCTTTTTCATTAACAATATCCCTGCGTAGAAGTGGGGTGTAATTTGCCTCTATTCCCTCTTTATAGAGGACATTTCCTAAAGCATCGACAGTATAGCTTTTGTGAAGGGGAAATAGGTTGTTTTGAGGAGATTGCTTTTTCATCTTTCTATCGATTGAAACAGGGTATATGATAGAAGATGGATTTGTAGGTGAGTGAAGTTTCAAATTGATTTCTGAAATTGCTCCCCCTTTATCTGAGAAGACAACCTGCATCAATTCATTTTCTAAAAGATAATACTTTTCAGTTTCATTTATATGGGCAATCCCTTTTTCAGAGACTAGCTCCTTTAAGTCATTAAGCGCATCGACATTTGTCACAGATGAAGTTTGATGGCTCCAAAATCCAGCTAAAGCTAAGCCATCGACTGTTTCAATAAGGGCAATTCCATCTTGAGCCGGGGGATCACCTAAAAATTCAATAGATTCTTTGTACACAGCCCCTGATATTTTAGGTGTATCAGAGCAAAGATTTGATAGGATAAAAAATTCATCCCCTTTTTTTAAAGGGGCGTAGCTTTCAATAATTGGAGTTTCCTTATCAGAGTAAATTAAAATCCCTTCTGAATTTTTCTTTACTAAATGGACAGCTTCATTATCCCTAAGGAGGGTTTTAGGGTAATTATCTCTGGATAGGGTTACATACCCTTGGCCTATTGAAACAGTAGAGCATAAACTATGACCGAGGGTGTTTTTTAAAGGGGTAATAGGAAGATCGGAGAGGGTGATTTGTGCTACTGATTTTTTTTCTTCTATTTTTTTTGGAGTTGAGTCTATGAAAAATGTGTTAATGAGAAGAAATGTAGTTAACAGTAAAGTTAAATACCACAACGAACGTTTGTGCATAAAAATATTCCTTTTTTTCAAAGGAGTATAACGATTTTTTCTTTAAATGTCTATGATATACTCAATCTAACTGAATTAATGAGTTTTTATTTGAGTGAGAAATTCTTTAAAAAGTTCAGTGTGACGGACATTTTCTAACCATTCATCCTCTAAAATATCATCTAAAGAGGGAAGAGCGTCAAAAGTGATGCATTTGTTTAAAAAATGGACCGATTTTTCATATTCACAAGAAAGCGAGTATAAAGCAGCTAGGTGGTAATAACTTTCTGTAAACCCAAGTTTTGCCGACTGCATCAATTTATACTCCGCTTCTTTATAAAGATGATATCTCCCTTCCGAGGATAAAGAGAGCTCAGCCATATGGATTTTTGTCAGCGCATGATCAGCAAATAACGAAGGATTTTCAAAGGTGTTTTTTTCAGCAATTTTAAAATGGATAAGAGATTTTTCTAAAATGTCTCTATCTTCCACAAGTTCTCCAAGATGATCGTAAACAACGCCCAGCTTATGATGTATATTTGGGTATGAAGGATCAACAAGGAGAATTTTTTTTAAGACATCGATTGATTCGATATAAAATTGTTTATTTGTCTTAAAATCACCATACACATCTAAAGCTCTTGCGTAGTGATAAAGTGAGTCTGTTTCAATAAAAATAGCATTTTTATTAAGGGATATAGCCTGTTGAAAGTGAGTGATTGCATCAGATAAAAGGCTTTCGTCATTTTGCAGTTCAGCAACTTCAAGAAGGGTTCGAGCGTAAGCAAAAAGGTAGACACTTTTCATGTTTAAATGAATAGCCCTTGTGAAAAATTTCATAGCCCTTTCATAGTAAGAGGGATCATCTTCTAATTTTGCAAGGATGGAATAGGTATAGCCTAAGTGATACCAAAGCTTGTGACAGGTTCTATCAATAGAAAGCCCTTCTTGAAATTTTTCTATAGCTTGATGATAAAGATCTGTATCTTCAAAATAGTTTCCTTGGGCAAATAGGGCATACCCTTTAGCAAAATAAAGGTCTGTAGACAAAGGGGCGTAGCCAAATCCTTCATGGGCTTTGTTTTCAGCATCGTATAATAAAGAGAGCTCTTCTTTAATGTTTCCAATTTCAGAAAGAGATATAGACCAAATAGAATAGGTCTTAGGATTTTGAGCATTTAGCGTGTGTGCAAAGCTACATTTTTCTATTGCTGAATAGAGTCGTTTAACTTCTTTTGTCTTTTTTCCCGATGTAAAAAGAAGCTTTGCCCAAGATAGGTAAAAGGCGTCCCCTCTAGGATTGAGTTTTGCAGCAGTGATAAAAGACTCGTTTGCTTGAAGAAAATGGTCTTCATCTGAAGAAGTGAAAAAAAGTTTTGAAAGACATCGTGCAAGTTGATACCAATGTTTCCAATCGGAAGTCTCTTTAGCTATAGCTTTTTTTTGAAATTTTATCGCTTCTAAGTAGAGTGCTGAATCATTAATTTGTGTCCCTAAGGAAAGGGCGCAAGAGCTGTAACTACTCCAAAATGCGGGCTCTAAATTTTCGTTTAAGGTGATAGCTGTCTGATGGGCGTTTAAAGCAATGTTTAGATCAGAGACCTCTTCTGATTTTTTAGCTAATAGAATATGAACCTTTCCATAATCCCAATAGGTTTCTGCAAGAAGTTCTGTTGGGGCATCGGAAAACGTGTCTAATGCTTTTTTGTAACAATTTTTTGCATCTAAAATAAAGTGATGCCCATTTGTGAGCCTTCCAAGGAGGTGTAAACAAGCCCCCAAAGCTTTTAAAATTAAAAAATCATCTTTTTTCAAAGAAAGAGCTTGTTTAAATTTTTTATTTGCAAGGAGTAAATATTTTTTTGTTTTTGTGGATTGTCCGTGATGAAATAAAGCTAAACCTTGTTCATAAAGGAGGAGATGATCAGTTTGATCTAAATGAGTAGCAAGTTCAAAAAGATCGTTACCGGTTGGATCCCCATTTTTAAGTTTTGCAAGCCCCTCGTCTTGGAGGAGTTTTGTATGATTTCCCTTCCCTTTATCTTCAAAAAAAAAGTTGTTATTTAACTCTGCCCCTTCATGAACATGTTCTTTGGAAAAAAGATTCGTAGGTGTTTTTTTTTGGCTCATACTATGGGTGTCTTTTTCACTCTTTAAAGTTTATCATTTTAGAGGATTTTCCCTTTTGATTCAAGCCATAGAAATTGTTTCAAGGGGATAAAAAGGGAATTTTTTAAAGGGAGGAGGTGGGTTAAATTTGTTTTTTAAGATGTTAGAAAAATCTAGATTAATATAAAATTTACCAAAAAAATTTTTTGTGGGGGGCTTATGTTTATCATCAAAAAAAAGGTCTATGTATCAGATACGGATTGTACTCAAGCTTTGTATTTCACAACCCTTCTGCGCTTTGTTCAAGAGGCTTTTGAGGATGTGTTGAGGGAAAAATACACAAAAGTCGCAGGGCTTTTTGTAGAAGGAAAGTTGTTGATGCCCATTGTTGCAACTTCAGCAGAATTTTTAGCACCAATTTATATAGGAAGTCTCCTTGATATTCACCTCGACGTAAAGTGGTTTAACACATCTTTTGAAGTGAAGGGGGAAGTGTTTCATGAGGGTCTATTAAAAGGGAAGGTTTCAATCTCACATGTGTGTATGGACACAGTCTCTAAAAAGGGTCTAAAGAGTAAAGAGCTATTTCATGATCTTTAGGAATTTTAAATTTTTCAAGTAAGAGGGCTAATGAGCCTTTTATCGAAGACAAAGAGGTAGGCTTATCTGTATAAATGGTGACAAAAGGGCGATTTCCCCATTTAAGATCCTCTTTAATTTCAATATCTACCTTTTTGACCCCAGAAATTTTAAAAAGAGCCTGTGTAATCTCCTCTGGATAGATATTTTCTCCTCCGGAAATAAACATGGCATCCTCTCTTTCGATATAGCGATATTTACCTTCTTTAAAAGAAAATCGATCCTTTGTGTTATAAAATTCATTCATGCAAAAGAGTTTTACAAAAAGAATCCCTTGGTCATTAATAAACACGTTTCTCCCTTTAAGGGGCTGTCTAAAAAAGACCCCTTCTCCTTTTTGATATTTTTCGACAAAAACGTGGGAATAGGTTTCTGTCATTCCATAGGTAACGTATAAGGGATAGTGGTTGTCTACCAAAAAATCAGCAAGATCGGTTGGGATTTTTGATCCCCCAAGTAAAAGAGCTTTAAGATGTGGGAATGGATTTTTCTCCTTTAAAATTTCTGTTTGGGAAGGGACCATTGAAAGATGGGTGATAATAGAGGGGTCATTTGGCTCTATAGCAATAGATCCTCCCCTTAAAAAGGCTCTAAGGAGAATAGCTATTCCAGCTACGTGGTAGAGGGGAAGGTTGAGTAAATACACATCATCTTCTTCGAGGATGAATGCTTTATGGGTATTGATGATAGACTCAATAAATCCTTTTTTAGTTAATTGAATATACTTCATTTGAAAAGAACCAGAGGAGTGTAAAATAAGATCAGAGCCTGGATCAAAGGTTACAGAGGGTTTTTTTAATAGAAGGGGGGAGTATGGAAAAAATGGGATCCCCTTTATCCAACAGGTAAGGATGTTAAGGACACAATCTAAAGTTCTTGTCACTGGAAAAATTGGATCGACAACGGTTCTTTTTTCAATCCATTGAAGTAACTGCATATAGCTTATTTTTTGATCACGAATGTAGATTGCTGTCATAAAAATTTAAGGGTATCGACCCCCACAGGATCATTGCCACAAAGGATTGAAGAAAGTATTTTTATGTGATTAATCCCAATAGAGGTTTCAAAAAGGCTACTTAAAGAGATAGGGATTGGAAAAAAGGCAGCTTGAAGGGCGCGACATTCTTCAAGTCCCCCAACAAGAGAGGGTTTAACAATAATTGAGTAAAGCCCCTTTAAGCGCTTAATCTCTTCAGTAGGATGAAAAGGGATGAACATGTCGAGGGCAAATGCAACCTTTGTTTCTTCATAAAATGGGGTTAAATCGTTATACTCTTTTACTGGATCTTCGATGTATAATAACAAAGTGGTATCGATCTTTTTGCAAAACGTAACAGTTTTAGAAAGTTCCCATTTTCTTTCCAAATCAATTCGAATATTTTTTTCTTTTCGGCGAAAAATTTCATAAAATTTTATAGCCTCGTTAATACCATAATTCCCAAGCTTTAATTTCACATTTCCCTTTGGAGCAACAAGTGGGGGTTCAAGAAAAAGGCTTGTGATTTCTGAAGAAAAAGGAGGGGGTATGTGATCTAAAGAATATAAAGCGGTCTTTAGACCAAAAAGGACAGAAGGATAGAGAGGGAAAAAATCACAATATCCATCTAACAAGCTCTTTTTAACCCCTTCAAGTTGATCTACCGCCATTTCTAAGGTTTCGATACTTCGTCCTGGGAGGGGTGAAACTTCACCGATTGCACTTTTTTTGTTTTTTTCTATCTGAAGATAGATCCCTTTACGATTTTTTAGAGTATAGTTTTCTAGCTTAAAACTATCTATTTCAGAAAAAGGGTTCATAAGGTGGCTATTCTCCACCCAATAATTGTTAAAAGGGCATAGAGGGTATTAAACATTGCCGTTTTTTCAAATAAAGGGACAATCTCTAAAGAATCAAAAGCTTTATAAACAGCATGAGATAGAGAAAATCCTTGTTTGAGGAGAATTAGAGGAAGTAAGGTGATGAGTGGGGCATTAAAAAATAGTAGACCTAAAGGGGGGATAACAAGAGCTATAAAAAGAGATAACATGTATTCAATTTTCCCCCAAAGAAAACCAAAGCGTACAACAAGGGTCTTTTTATTCCCTTTTTTATCCTCTTGCATGTCACGAAGATTATTCATCGCAAAAAGCATTAAAGAAAGGGCCCCTGGTAAACATCCAAAGAAAACAGCTTTTGCTGAATAGCTTTGGGATTGAAGGTAATAAGTAATTGCTGTTCCTAATGGTCCAAAAACAATAAAGACAACAATATTGGCAAGACCTGTATTTGCTAGGGAATATCTTCCATAGGAGTAAAAAATTCCTAAAAAGAGGGCTAGAAGAAGAAGAAATACAATTAAAATTCCCCCTTTAACGATTAAAGGAATAGCAAGAATTGCCGAAATAAAAAAGGAGGTGAATGTAAGAATTGAAAGTTCTTTTTGGGATAAAAGACCTAAAGCCCCTAAGCGAGGGGGTCCAAGGCGATGAGAAGTATCCCTTTGAGCTTTATGATCGAATAGATCGTTGGCGTAATTTGTACCGATTTGAAGAAATAGGGCTGAAAAAAGGGTGTAGAGATAGATGACTATGTCGTAATGATGATCAAAATGAGCTAAAAGCATTCCTAAAATCACAGGAAAAAAAGAGGCAACCAAAGTTTTAGGTCTTGCTCCATAAACGATCAAACCAAAGAATCCTTTTTGTTTTAAAAATTGAACATTCATAATTATCCTCTTTTTGGAAAGGGTGAAAAATTAGGCCTTCGTTTTTCAACAAAGGCATCGCGCCCCTCTTGAGCCTCTTTTGACATGTAATATAAAAGGGTTGCATTCCCAGAAAGTTCTTGAATACCTGCTTGCCCATCAAGTTCAGCATTGAAAGCAGACTTTAGACAGCGTAAAGCAAGGGGGGAGTGTTGTAACATCTCTTTACACCATTTTATCGTTTCAGATTCTAAGGCTTCAAAAGGGACAACGGCATTGACTAAACCCATTTCTAAAGCTTCTTGAGCGCTGTATTGCCTGCATAAGTACCATATCTCTCGAGCCTTTTTTTGCCCCACCATCCTTGCTAGAAAACTTGCCCCAAACCCCCCATCAAAAGAGCCTACTTTAGGGCCTGTTTGGCCAAAAATGGCATTTTCTGAAGCAATGGTTAAATCACACATCACATGTAAAACATGCCCTCCTCCAATGGCATAGCCATTGACCATTGCAATGATCGGCTTTGGGCATGATCGAATATTTTTTTGAAACTCTAATACATTGAGCATTTCATTTCCTTCTTCATCGCTATATCCTGCATCCCCACGGATTTTTTGATCCCCCCCGCTGCAAAAGGCTTTAGTTCCGGCACCGGTTAAAATAATGACCCCTATACGTTCATCCATTCGGGCATCTTGAAGCGCAAAGATCATTTCATGTATCGTCTTAGGTCTAAAGGCATTATGAACATGAGGTCTATTCATTGTGATTTTTGCAATGCCCCCCCCTTTGTGGAACTCAATATCCTCAAAATCCATTATTTTTTCCCACCTAACAAGACTTAACACGCTCATTTACAACCTCTTTTTAAAGAGTAGTAGAATATTCAAATAAGGATTAATTTTCAATATATTTTTTTAATTTGATTTTTAAGTGCTTTTTTGTATAATAATTACATAAATAAAACCCAAACATTGATGAATAAAATATCCTCTATACCCCCTGGTGTCTTATTTTTTACATCTCCAACTCTTCTTGTTAAAAAGGGAGAAAAAGATGAAAAAATCAAAAAAGTGGCCTTGCGTATCGCTTCTATAGTAGTGAATATTCTCCTTATTGGAATTGCCTATTTTATTTCAATCGAGATTCGCGAAAAGGTGGAGAGAGAAATTGGGTGTCAAATGGCTCAAAAGACAAGAGGTGCATCTGAATCTTTAGAGGAAACAAACAAGAAGGCCCTTCCCCCTTGTTCAACTGATGAGTTAATGAATAACCCGTCGCAACCACCTTTAGAAAAAGAGACAATGGATACAATTATAAATCATTTGAGTAATTTTTATGAAGAATATCATTCCAAAAATGCGGATAAGCCAAATATTGTAAAAGAATATATTCTAAAATTAGAAGCTATAGGTAAAATAAACAGACAAGTGTGCAAAAAAATTGTTGATTTTGCGACAGTTATAACACTTGATTCCGATGAGATACAAAATATTAATACCTTGTTTTCAAGATCTGAATAATTTGTTCTGGACATTCTAAGTGGATAGCGTGGCTTCTAGCTTTAACAAAGTGTGTGTTAGGAAGATTTTTTCCCTTAGGGTCGTCTTCTTTAAAAATATAGGTGATGCCTTTTTTCCTATTGGTTATTAAACAAGGGCCCTTAGTGATAGAATATTCTTCTAAAATGTTCAATAGATTTTCCTTATTTTGAATAAAGCGCGATAAAGGAGGGGTAAAGCCTTCAAAGAGCTCTTGGCTATACCACAATTTAACAAAGTCTTTTATAGAGAGGGTTTTTAAAGCTTCTATCCAACCTCTTTCTTTCTTGATCCGTTCTTCAATATCTATATAAAACGTGGTTGTCGATAAAAGGGTAAGGGATAAAAAGGGGGCTTTATAATAAAGAAGGGCCTCTAATGCAAGTCTTCCTCCCATGGAATAGGCAACAACATGTTTCGGGGGTAAATCAGCTAAACTCTGCAAAAAATCCTTTTTTTGCATAAAGGGTCTATTTCCATGGCCAGGTAAATGTTCTGAAATCACTTTAAAAGAGGCTTTAAAAGGATCAAAATCGGAACGGTTTCCTAAAAATCCGTGAAGGCAATAGATCTCTTTGGGGGGAGTGTCTTTTTTTGAAATGAGAAAAGGGATAATTTTTCCTTAAAATTAGGTTTTTCTATGTTTGTTTGAATGTAATCGTCTAAAATTTGATGTAAGAGGAGATTTTCTTCTCTATTGGATGGAATTTCAATGATACCGCCTCTGTTTTCCTCTAAAAGATGACCGATCATTTTAGTGTAATCGTTTGAAAATTCAGCTTTCCAATAGGGGATATTAAAACAAGAAGCAATCTTTCCAATATCTAAATTTGTGGGGGGGGAGATCACAGTATTTATAAAATCCTTTTCTTGATTGTAGGATAGAAAATCAAAAATTCCCCCTCCATTGTTGTTAATCACAACAATAATAAGGGGGATCTTATTTTGATGCATTAAAGTTAAAGCGCCAATATCATGAAGAAAGGTGCAATCACCGACAAGAGCTACAACAGGAGCTTGTATTTTAAAACAAATACCAAGAGCTGTTGAAAGATTTCCATCTATGCCACTTACTCCACGATTGCCGTAAAATTGAGATGTGGCTTTTTTCGGAAATAGGAAATTATCTGCATAACGAATCGATAAACTGTTTCCAAAAAAGAGGGAAAAGGGTTTTTCTTCAAGCAAAGGGAGAAGAGTTGTAATAGACATCGGTTCATAAAGTTTTTCCTTTTCTTCAAAAAATGTAGTGACACTTTCTTTTACAGAAAGAGAAGATTGTTTCCAGAGGGAAAGATAGAGTGTAGGTTCCTTTTTAGCGATCAAAGGGATTAATTCTTGAACAAAAGGTTTAATCTCAGAGGTGATCGCTGTTGTGATGTTAAGGGTTGGATCAATGTGTCTATCTTTACTGTGGACAAGAATCTGATGGGTTGTTTTTAGCGATTTTGTCCAAAGGAGAATGTTTTTAGAGACAATATGCCCTCCAATGAAAAGGATCACATCAGGTTTAAGGAGGTTTAATTTCTTTGAGTGGTGGATAATTTGGTTGTAATACTCTATAGAAACAGGGGAGGATCCTAGTTCGCGAATGTTAGAAAGGGGATCAGCAAGGATTGGGTAATGAATTTTTTCTCCAAGAGAAAAAATTAGCGAAGCACTTTCTAGTGAGTAATTTCCCCCAACGATGATCACCCCTTTTTCATAGGTTAAAAGGGTGTCAGCGACATGATATAAAGATTCTTTTGAAGGGGTTTTTTCTATTGGGAGATATTTTGTGATGGGATAGATCTCTTTGGAAGACTTATCTAAAGTGATTAAAGGCTCACTAAAAGGGATGTTTATGTGCACTGGGGTTTTTGTCCTTGTGCATATTTCAACAAGATAGGATAAGGAAGAGGTGATTACAAAAGGGTCAAAGCGATGAGAAAGGGGGGGGAAGTTTTTATAGTAGCTTACATATTCACCAAAAAAGTGCTCTTGTTTGCAAGTTTGATTCATTCCCCGATCAAGATCCTCAAAAGGGCGATCACAAGAAAGGATAATAAGGGGCACTCCATCCATGTAAGCCTCCATCACTGCAGGAAATAAGTTTGCAACAGCTGATCCAGAGGTTGTAACAATGCATGTGGGTTTTAATGAAGCTTTAGCTATCCCTAAGGCAAAAAACCCCAATGAGCGCTCATCATAGTGAAGAAAAGTCTGTGCAACAGAATTTTCCTTTAAAGCTTTTGCAATTGGGGCTGATCTGCTTCCACTTCCAATACAAAAACTAGTGACCCCAAGGTGTGTAAGGGATGAGATAATAAGAGCAGCAAAGTCATTATTTGTGCGACATGGTTCTTTCAAAAAGGACCTCCTCTAAAGTGTTAAATTTACTGTGTATTTCAGATGTTTCTTCCTCGGCAAGAGATTGACTAGTGATTCCAGCCCCTGCAAATAGAGTTAATGTGTTTTTATAAGCTAAAGCCGATCTAAGACAGACTTTAAGTGTCGTCTCTTCTTCTGTCATCCAACCCATGATCCCACAATAGTAGCCCCTTTCAAAAGGTTCGTGTTTTTTTAAAAATGCTTGTGCAAGACAAGAGGGAAAGCCAAGGGTTGCTGGTGTTGGGTGAAGGGCTCTAATTAGAAGTTGATCGGTAACATCTGGAAGTAAAGTTCCTGAAATGGTTTGATAAAGATGGGAAAGATGAGCTGCTTCTTTTATCCCAAGAGGGGAGACATTTTTTGAGGTGATCAAACAAGAGAGCTTTTTTTCGACAAAATCGACAACAAATTGATGTTCTTTCATCAATTTAGGGGTTAACAAAAAACGTTCCCTTTCCTTTAAAACAGTTCCAGCAATGCAATCAACAATAAGATTTTTTTTGGATCGATGAAAAAGATTTTCAGGGGTGACTCCGAAAAAAAGGGATTGAGAGTTAGGCATGTAGGCAAAAACCCTTTCTTTAGGAAAAGATCGAATAACAAGGGAAAGAATTGCAAGAAGATCAATAGGTTTATCAAAACTATAGGTTCTTTTTGCGGCTAAAACCACTTTTTGAAGATCTTCAATCTGATGAAAGGCTTGGATTGATTGATTAAGATCAATGGTTGAGTCTTTAAAAAAAAGAGGGACAAGGGGCTTTTCATAGAAAGGGAATTGATCGGAAGGAAAAATATGGGCGGGTTGAAAATGGATTTTTTTTGAAAATGTACTCCATAAAGGATCGGTAGTTGAACTAAACATTTCACCATAAAAAAAGGGGGCCCCATTTACTAAAAATGAGGCTTTTCCAACGCCACAAAACCCTTGGCATACAGTTAGAGGAAAAACAATTTCCTTCAAGGTTTTTCCCCTACGTAGAGCGTTACTATTCCAAACGTCATAGGGTAAAAATGGGTGTTTTCAAATCCAGCTTCTTTCATATATTTTAAAAACCCCTCCCCAAAAGGAAATTCTTGAATCGTTTGATTTAGGTAAGTATATGCATAAGAATGATTTGAAATCAAGTTTCCGATTTTAGGAAGGATCATTTTTAAATAGAAAAAGGAGAGTTTTTTTTGAAAAAACCCCGTGGGTGTAGAAAATTCGAGGATAAATATTTTTCCCTCTTTTTTTAAAACACGAAAAGCTTCTTTTAAAGCCTTGTCAATATTATCCATGTTTCGGATCCCAAAAGAGAGGGTGATTAGATCAAAAGATGGGGACTGAAAAGGAAGGTCTAAAGCAGATCTGTGTAAAAGGGTATCAAAAGAAATATTGTTTTTCAGAAGATTTTTTCTCCCAATCTCTAGGAGATTTAAAGAAATATCCACCCCAGTAAAAGTGCAATAGGGGCGCTTTTTTGCAAGGGTTAAAATTTGCTTACACGATCCACAGGCAAGATCCAATACTTTTAGCTCGGTTTTTTCGGGAATAAACTGTAAAGGTTTAGATCGCCAATATCTATCTAATCCAAAAGAAAAAATGGTATTTAAAAGATCATATGTTTTAGCTATAGAATTAAAAATGTTGCTGATGGAAGCGGTATCTTTAGAGGTGGAAGTTTTCATAGAAACACCATAAGGGATCCTCCCTTATGGTGCAAACTATTTTCTTTTTTGAAAACCTTTTTTACTTACTTAAATGAGGGCCAAACTTAAAACCACTTTCAAATATAATAGTGACCCTTTTCTCCTTATATGAAAGTGGCTTACCGTTGATCTTTTTTTGCATAAATACTACATTAGCTGTTTGTTCTAAAGTTGTTAAACCATTAACAATATTAAAATGTGTTCCGAGGAAATTTAAAGTCTCTTTAGTTAATCCATTTACTTCAAGGTGTTTTACAATCTCTCTTGTTTTGGTTCCATAAGCCTTTCCGTTTTTTGCAGAACTACATACATGTATAAGTAAACTTCGAGGTGCGCCTTTAATAAGGTGTAATATTCTTAAAACGTCTGGCACTAAAGCTTTGTCACGGTCTGAAAATGAACGGATTGTGGAAATAGCTAATTGTTGTTCAGGTGTTAAATTGCTTTTAGGTTTTTCTGTGGGAGCCTCTCCTTCGTTTGATTTTGCGGCCCCTCCCCCACCACTAGAAGCTTCTGCTTCGACGTTTTTTTCTTCCTGCATTTGTTCTAAAATCTTTGCGGCAAGCGGTAAAAAATTCCTTGATTTATCAATCAGCCCAAGTTTACCTAAACATTGAATAATCTCTGGAGCAAATGTGCTAATTGCACTAGCGCCGTCATTAATTAGCGCTTCCATTGCAGGTTGATGCTTGGTACTTAAGCTAAATGTGTGAAATTTTTGTCTTATCTGTGCTCCAGTTAAAGGGGCTTGTTTAGGATTTGAGGGATCTGTTTTGGATATTGAATGCATAATAAACTCCATTGTTAAATAAAAAACAGAGTATCTTAGACTCAGGAATATTTGCAACAAACTTTTAAAGAAAGCCTAATAAAAAATATATTGATTTTAATAAAAAATTTACTTATATTAAATAAATATTTAAAAATTTCAATTTTTTGAGGTGTGTATGACAGATGCTTTAGTAACAAGACAAATAGAGACAGCAAATCAAAGGGCAAATACAGCGGGGTGTTGTGGCTGGGTTCACCATGCGGCTATGTATGTAGAGATTGCTTTGATCATTGGGGCAATAGCTTTAGCTATTTTGGGTGGAACAGGTGTTATCTCTTTTGTTTACGCAAGTATTGGTGTGGTCTTAGCTGTTGCTTTTGCCGCTTCTATAGGGATTGCATATAATCGAATGTATATTGTTTTAGGAACTTTAAAACAGGCGGTAAGGGAGCTTGAAGAAGAAGTAGGTGAGCTTCGGGATCTATCCTCTTCTTTTAAAGAGGAGGTAGTAAATTTATCTGTTCAAAATGAACAATATCAAGAAGCAAATGCTTCCCATCTAAATGCTATAGCAAGATTAGAGGGGGAAAATGAGCAGTATCATTCTCAGAATCTAACCTATGAACAGCTAAATAAGGAGCAGGAGGGACTTGTTTCAAAATTAGAGCAAGACCTTGTGAGGATTGCAGACGATGCAAATCGTCTTTTGCAACAGGCTTTAAAAATTAAGACTCTTGAAGAAGTAGGAAAAAATGCAATAGTAGTACTAGCAAAGGAGAATGAAGAAAGAATTACTCAACATTTAAAAAAGGAAGAGGAGTTAAATCAAAAAACCGAAGAGTTACTCAAAGCGCAGCAAAAGTTAAGTGAGGCTCATAAAAATCATTTAAAGGAAGAAGAGCGTTTAAACCAAAGAACAGAAGAGCTCCAACTTCAACAACAAAAACTAAATGAACAAGATAAACAGATGCATGAAGAGCAAAAAAGGGAATATTTAAAACACATTGAAGAAATTGATCGATTAAATAAAAAAATGGCAGATCTGCAAGAGAAAATGAGTGAGTATTTTTCAAAAAAACATCAAGAAGGGGTCTAAAGTCTAGAAAAAGAAAATGTAGCTTTTTTGAGTCTTTTTTAGTAAACTTGAAGTTTGGTATTAAAGCAAATGGATGTAGTGTTTGACTAAGTGGATTAAAAAAAGCAACATCGAGACTCCTTGGACAACTATAGGGGATGTGCTCGGAGGGGTGTTAGATAAAATCACACACACTCGAAACGCTCGTCCTAGAAATATAGATGCAGTTTGGAGTGCTATTGTTGATCCAGACTATGCTAAGTATACAAGAGTAGAAAAAATTTTAGGGGACACTTTGTATGTAAAGGTCTTGTCGGGCGCAATATACGCTGATCTTGTGATGATTGGAACAAGTGATTGGGTTGCTACATTGCAAAAACAAGAATCCTTTTCTCATATTCAAAAGATTGTTTACCGGAGGTAATAAACAAAGGCTATGACAACCATGACAGAAGATAAAGAAAAAAAGAATAAAGACTATGATGCAAGTAGTATTACAGTTTTAGAGGGGTTAGAGGCGGTTAGAGAAAGGCCTGGAATGTACATTGGAGACACCTCATCTGCAGGTCTTCATCAATGTGTCTATGAAGTTGTGGATAACTGTATAGATGAAGCTATGGCAGGCTATTGTACAGATATTTATGTCACCCTTTATGAGGACGGTTCTTGCTCTGTAAGGGATAATGGTCGAGGTATTCCTGTGGGTACTCATCTGGATCAATCCAAAAAACAGGGAAGAGATGTTTCAGCAGCAGAAGTTGTAATGACCATTCTTCATGCTGGAGGAAAATTTGACAAAGATACCTATAAAGTTTCCGGAGGACTTCACGGTGTGGGGGTTTCTTGCGTTAACGCTGTATCAAAAAAGCTTCTTTTGAACATTTATAAAGAAGGGTTTGAATATGATATGGAATTTTCTCGTGGAAAGGTTAAAACCCTTTTGAAGAGAAAAGAAAGTAAAGAGGAAAGGGGAACAAAAGTTCACTTTTGGCCTGATGAACAGATTTTTTCGGTTTTAGAGTTTGATTATAGTACAGTGCGCAATCGTTTAAGGGAACTATCCTTTTTAAATAGAGGTTTAACAATTCACTTGTCTGATGAAAGAAGTAATGAGCATGAGGATGTTACCTTCAATTACAAAGGGGGGATTGCCTCCTTTGTCTCTTATTTAAATGAGAATAAGGGCCCTTTATTTCAAGATCCAATTTACATTGGAGGGTCAAGACAGGTCCATGATGGAGTGATCGAAATTGAAGTGGCTATGCAGTGGAATGAAACGTATACAGAAAATGTTTTTTCTTATGTCAACAACATTTCTACAAGGCAAGGGGGGACCCACCTTACAGGGTTTTCAACAGCAGTCACTCGTGTTTTAAATACCTATGTGAAAAATCACAATCTTTTAAAAAATTTTAAAACCTCTATAACTGGAGAGGATGTTCGAGAAGGAATGACAGCTATTGTTTCGGCAAGGGTTCCAAATCCTCAATTTGAGGGTCAAACAAAACAACGCTTAGGAAACAGTGATGTAGGAACTGCAGCTCAGCAGATTATTGGTGAAGTGTTCACTACATTTTTAGAAGAAAATCCACAGATTGCAAAAGTTATTGTTGATAAAGCAGCGTTAGCTTCTCAAGCAAGAGAAGCGGCTCGAAAAGCTAGAGAGCTTACTCAAAGAAAATCGGCATTAGACACCTTAAGGTTACCGGGAAAATTAACCGACTGTTCAGAAAAAGATCCTGCTCTTTGCGAAATTTATATTGTTGAGGGAGACTCTGCGGGGGGGTCAGCAAAAGGGGGGCGTGATCGTAGAAATCAGGCAATTCTCCCTATTCGGGGTAAAATTTTAAACGTAGAAAAATCTCGTTTACAAAAAATTCTTGAAAATACTGAAGTGGGTGCAATGATTGCCGCTTTTGGTTGTGGTATTGGCAAGGATAATTTCAATCCTGAAAAACTAAGGTATCATAAAATTATTATCATGACCGATGCTGACGTTGATGGATCTCATATTAGAACCCTTTTGCTCACATTTTTCTTTAGACATATGCTCTCTTTAATAGAAAATGGCCATATTTATATTGCAAGACCCCCTTTGTTTAGGGTGGCAAAGAAGAAAGAGTTTCAGTATATCCATTCCGAAGAAGAAATGGATGAATATTTACTCTCCCTTGGAGCTAAGGATCTCTCCTTTAAATTAGCTGCTTCAGAAAAAATTCTTGATACAAAAGAAGTGAAAGCCTTCATCAATATGATTATCAGTATTGAGGATCTTATTGCAGGTTTAGAGAAAAAAGGGGTGGTTTTTAGAGAGTTTTTGGCAGCAAGAAATCAAGAGGGTCTTTACCCACATTATCAAGTTCATGTACAGGGAAAACCAAAGTTTGTTTATACAGTTGAAGAGTTTGCTCACCTTAAGGAAAAGGATGCTATTTCTCAAAAAACAGTGTTTATCAATTCATTGACTGAAGATGATCCAGAAAGAGAAAAGAAAATTGAAAAATTTATTGCAAAACCTCTTTCTTATTTGGATCTGTTTAAAAAAGATAAATTGGATCATTTGAAAAAGCTTTTAGCCGACCATAGCTTAACCCTTTCTCAATATTTTAATGATGAAGGGAAAATTTTAGATATCCTTACTGAAGAAGGGGGCACTACAAGTTTTCATACACTCAAAGAAATTATTCATGAGATTAGAGTTAATGGACGTCAAGGAATTGAGATTCAAAGGTATAAAGGTCTTGGAGAGATGAATGCTGATCAACTCTGGGAAACAACGATGGATCCAGAGAAAAGGACATTAGTAAAAGTGACCATTCAAGATGCAGCAGATGCAGATCAAATGTTTACAGTGTTAATGGGGGATGAGGTCCCTCCAAGAAGAGCGTTTATTGAACATCATGCGCTTTCGGTGAAAGATTTAGATATTTAAGGAATAATGAGATTATGAGTGATCAAGAGCAAACTTCAGAGTTAATAGTAGAAAGAAATATTGAAGAGGAGATGAAAGAAAGTTATCTTCGCTATTCAATGTCAGTGATTATATCTCGGGCGCTACCTGATGTTCGGGATGGATTAAAACCTTCCCAAAGAAGGATTTTATATGCAATGAGGCAGCTTTCTTTATCCCCTGGGGGAAAACATAGAAAGTGTGCAAAAATTGCCGGAGACACCTCAGGAGATTTTCACCCTCATGGTGAAGGGGTGATTTATCCCACCCTTGTTCGTATGGCTCAAGAGTGGATTATGCGCTATAGCCTTGTAAATGGTCAGGGAAACTTTGGATCTGTTGATGGCGATCCGCCAGCTGCAATGAGGTATACAGAAGCAAGGCTTACAGGTCCATCGATGGCCTTAATGGATGATTTGGATAAAGAAACTGTTGATTTTGTCCCCAACTATGATGAAACAAAAAAAGAACCTGTTGTATTTCCTTCAAAGTTTCCAAACTTATTAGCGAACGGATCTACGGGAATTGCTGTGGGTATGGCAACAAATATCCCTCCCCATAACCTTTCAGAATTAATTGATGCCACTATTTTAGTGATTGATAATCCAGAAACAACTATTGATGAGATTATCGATGTAATGCCAGGACCTGACTTTCCCACAGGGGGAATTATTTGTGGAAAAAAGGGGATTAAAGAGGCCTATCACACAGGACGTGGAAAATTACGTCTAAGAGGTGTCTTCCATGTCGATGAATTAAAGGGGGATAAAGCAGCTCTTGTTTTAGATCAACTCCCTTACGGCGTTAATAAGGCTCAGTTAATTATTAAAATTGCAGAACTTGTAAATAATAAGGTGATGTCAGGGGTTGCAGATATCCGTGATGAATCTGATAGAGAGGGTTTGCGTATTGTCCTTGATTTAAAGCGTGGAGAGATTCCAGATGTAATTGTGAATCAACTCTACAACTACACCGATTTTCAAGTGACATTTGGGTGCAATATGCTTGCCCTTGACAATGGCTTGCCAAGGCTTATGAGTATAAAGCATATGATCACTTGTTGGATTGACCATAGAGTTGAGGTTGTAAGGCGTCGTACCCGTTTTGAGTTGAAAAAGGCTGAGACCCGAGCTCATGTTTTAGAAGGATATTTAAAAGCGCTTGATCGTCTTGATGAAATTGTAGCTTTAATTAAAAAAAGTGCTGACAAGCAGGAGGCAAAACTTGCTTTGATAGCACAGTATGAATTTTCAGAAAGACAAGCAGATGCTGTGCTAGAACTTCGGTTGTATCAATTAACAGGTTTAGAAAGGGATAAACTTGAGAAAGAATTCGAAGAGTTACTTGCAAGAATTAAACATTATAAAGCTATTTTAGCCTCTCAACAAATGGTTCTTGATATTATTAAGACAGAACTTGAAGAACTTCGTAAGTTTGATAAGACAAAAAGAGTGACAACCATTGCCCCTTCAGAAGAAGAGGGGCTTGAAATGGAAGATTTGATCGCAAATGAGCCGGTGATCATTACCATTTCTTCAGATGATTACATCAAAAGAATGCCAATAGATACCTTTCGTGAGCAAAAACGAGGGGGACAAGGGGTGATTGGTATTGACATGAGAAAAGAGACAGATGGAGTAAAAAATGCCTATGTGGCACATACCCATGATCACTTACTTGTCTTTACAAGCTTTGGAAGATGTTACTGGTTAAAAGCGTGGCAGATTCCTGAGGGATCAAGAAAGTCTAAAGGGAAGGCTCTTATTAATCTTCTTGAGGGGATTGCTAAAGATGAGGCAATTGCTGCTGTCTTAAGGGTGGCAAATTTTGATCAAGAGGCATCGATCTTGCTTTCTACAAAAAAAGGGGTTATTAAAAAAACCTTATTAGATAGTTTTTCAAACCCAAGAAAGAAAGGGGTCTATGCTATTTCTATTGATGATGGAGATAAAGTGATCTCAGCAGAATTGGTTCATGAAAATGATCAGATTATGTTGTTTACAAGACATGGTATGGCAGTCCGATTTGATCAAACTCTTGTAAGAGCTATGGGCAGAACAGCTCGCGGGGTTCGTGGTGTATCTTTAAAAAATGAAGAAGATTATGTGGTTTCTTGTGTTGTTGTGAATCAAGAGGCGTCGCTTCTTGTGGTTTGTGAGCATGGGCACGGAAAAAGATCAAAAGTGATTGATTTTAGACAAACAAATCGAGGAGGAAAGGGGGTTCGCTCTATTATTACAAATAAGCGAAATGGATTAGTTGTCGGTGCAATCACTGTAACAGATGATGACAGCGCATTGATGATGTCTAATTCTGGACAAACTCTTAGAACTTCGATGAAAGACATCCGTATTATGGGTAGATCGACTCAAGGGGTAAAAATTGTTCAACTAGGGGAGACAGATCATTTAGTCGCTCTTCAAAGAATTGAAAATATTGTACCAGAAGTTGAATCGACATGAAAAAAGAGGGATTCTTTATTACTCTAGAAGGGGGAGAAGGTGCTGGAAAATCTACCTTAATAAAAGGGTTACAAAGGTACCTTCTTTCCAAAAATAAAGAAATTTTAACCACTTTTGAACCAGGGGGGACAGAGTTTGGAAAGCAAATCCGCTCTATCCTCTTAGATAAAAATAATGTCATGCCTCCAGAAGCGGAATTCTTTTTATACCTAAGTGATAGAGCTTACCACGTAGAAAACGTCATTCTTCCGGCATTAAAAAGTGGAAAAATTGTGATTTGTGATCGATTCACAGACTCTTCTGTCGCTTATCAAGGGGCGGGAAGGGGATTTATCTCACCAAAAGAAATTGAGAGGATGAGTTTAATTGCAACTAAACAACTATCTCCAGATTTAACCTTTTACTTACAGATTAAGCCGATAAAAGCGCTTAGTAGAATCAAAGGGGAAAAGGATCGGTTAGAAAGTGAGTCCCTTTTTTTTCATGAAAAGGTCCAACAAGGGTATGAAACCATTGCACGAGAAAATCCTCAAAGAGTGATTGTTTTAGATGGAGAAAATTCAGTTGAAGAGGTTTTAAAAGAGGCAATTTTTCACTTAAATAAAACCTTAGAATCAAAATGTTTACCTATATAAGAACTTTAGAGGGGATATGGCAACAGCAATCATCTTTTATGGTGAAGATCATGATTCGGTAGTAGATTCAATGAGAAAGCATGCAATGGCTCTTTTGGGGGTACATTCATTGGAAGGTTTAAACAATCATGGCGATTATCAAGAGGTGGGCCCAACATCAAAAAGCTGTGTCTACTCAATGGATGTGATCCACTCTGTTGTCGCAGAAAGTGCCCTTCCTCCATTTAGGGGAGAAAAAAGGGTAATAGCGATGCTTTCAATAGATAGAATGCAAAAAGTTCATGCTAATGCACTTTTAAAAACCCTAGAAGATGCATCTGATCGCTTTGTCCTCTTGTTAACAACCATTTGCTATCAAGATATTATCGATACAATTTTATCCCGTGTTCAAAAGGTCTATGTCCCTTCAAGGGAAAACTACAGAGATTTTAAAAAAGAAATTGAAAACATATTTTCTTTACTCTCTTTAAAGCAGTACGATCTTTTTTTTAAAGAAATTGGAGAGTTGGATAAATCTATGAAGGAACAATTAGAGGAGGCAGAAAAAAACCTCCGTCTTTTTTTTGAAGATTTTATAGCAGTTTTTATATCCCAAAAAAAAGCCCCTCACTTAGTGAGTTTTTACGCTTTAAAGATAGAAGAGTGTATCCATACTTCTTTAGAAAGCTTTCATAGCAATGTGAGTATTAAACATATTCTTGAGAATCTTTTTTTGGAAACCCAACAACTGAATTATAGCAAGTGATAAGGTGATTGACCCCCCCCAAAGAGCGATGAGGTTTTTCTTCAGAAGAAATGCCATATTCTTTTGCAATAGAATCTTTTGAAAGGGAAAGATCAGTTAAAGACTCCCCATTTAGGGTTTTTTTGCACCAATACATAGAGGCAAGATCTAGCCAATAATAGGGTAAATGAAGAAATTCTTGGCTCTTTACATCTATAATTTGAGAAAAAAAAATGCGATCAAAGGTTGGATTTTGACAGATAAACACCGCATTTCCCCTTTTAATATTGTTGTTTATAAATATTTCAATCATTTCTTTTTTCACTACAGACTTTTCTTTACCCATACTTTTCAAAAAAAAGTGGGTTATTCCTGTAAAAGCCAAACTTTTTGGATCACTTAAAGCCCATTGCTCATCAGAGGGACAGATAGCGGCGGTATAAGAAGCTATTGTCTTTCCATTTTCTAAATCTTTGATCACAAATGAAATTTCTAGAATGACATGTTTTGTCCAATCTAGTCCATTTGTTTCAGAATCTAAAAATACACCTAACAAGGCTACCCTGGGCTTTTTTAATAAATAGAATCTTTTAGTATAATAAAAAAAAATTTTTTAAAAAAGGATAAAATAAAATTTCAAAAAAGTCTGTAAGATTTAGTAAACTCTCCTGTTAAACAAACCCTTGGTATGGTATACTTTTTCAAAAAAGCAATGGTAAAAAATCTAGATGGAAGCAAACCCAAGAAAAATTCGTGAAATTTACGTCCAACTTCTTTATGCATTACAAGAAACTGGGGACGTTTCTAAAGACTCTATAGATTTTTTTATGGCAATTTTCCAAGTGAGCCGGAAAAATGTGGCACTCTTTATAGATCATGCTAAAAAAATTTATAGTGATAGAGATCTTTTTGATTGTTATCTGTCTAATATTTCTTTAGAGTACTCTTTAGATAGAGTAGCAAAAGTAGATTTAGCCATTTTAAGGGTGATTCTTTTTGATTTGATTCATAAGAAAATCCCAATTGAGATTGCAATAGCTGAAGCAATAAGACTTGCAAATAAATTCAGTAGTTATGGATCCCCTAAATACCTTCATGCTATGATTGATGCTATTTATAAAGAGATACACCATGGGGCAGCCCTTTAAAAAAGATCAAGACTTAAGTAAGTACCACACCTATGGTATTCATGCAAAAGCTAAGTACTTAACAGAGGCAAAAACAGAAGAGGATTTGTTAAATTCTATAGAATTTGCGCAATCTAATGAAATGCCCTTTTTGATTTTAGGTAGAGGATCAAATGTCCTTTTTAGAGAAAATCTCTACAACGGTCTAGCTATTATTAATAAAATGAATAAATATGAAATTTCAGGGACAAAAGTCTATGCCCAATCAGGGGTTAATCTCCCTCTTTTGTGCAGAAAGACAGCTAATTTAGGGTTAAAGGGGCTTGAGCCCCTTGTGGGGGTTCCAGGAACTGTGGGGGGAAGTGTCTTTATGAATGCTGGAGTTTTAGGGCATGAAATATCGACTCATTTAACTTCTGTGAGGGTTTTACAACAAAATGGGATGATTAAAACGTTTTTCAAAGATGAGTGTGGTTTTACCTATCGAAATTCAATTTTTCATGATAACGGGGGAATTGTCTTAAGTGCAGAGTTTTTATTAACCTTTTCAAACGAAGCAAAAAATGAGCTTTTAGAACATCTACACCGCAGAATTAAATCTCAACCGATAGAGATGAAAAATTCTGGATGTATTTTTAAAAATCCAGCTCCTCATCTTTCAGCGGGAAAGATCATAGATTCGTTAGGACTTAAAGGAATGTCTCAAGGGGGAGCAAGGGTCTGTACTAAGCACGCAAATTTTATTAACAATCATCAAAATGCCACTTTTGATGATGTATTTACTTTGATCCAAAAAGTTCGAGAAAAGGTTTTTAAAGAAGCGGGGGTAGAACTTGAGTGCGAAGTTAGAATCGTTTGATTTACATATTCACAGCACATTTTCAGATGGAACAAAAACCCCTTTTGAACTGATAGACATGACAAAAGCTGTGGGATTAAAAGGGCTTTCAATTACCGATCATGACACAGTTTCTGCCTATTCAGATGAGGTGTTTGCTTATGCAAAACAAGTGGGGGTTGAGCTTATTTCAGGGGTTGAATTTTCTACCGAATACCAAAAAAGGGATAGTTTTGAGTCAATTCACATTTTAGGCTATAATATCAATATTCATCACCCAAAGATTGAAGAATTTTGCTTATTGCATAAACAGCGCCGATCTTTACGAGTTAAAGAAATGGTTAAAAAACTGCAATCTGGTGGATTTGATATATCTGAAGAAAGGGTTCTTTCTTTAGGAAAAGAGTCGGTTGGAAGGCCTCATATAGCACTATCTTTGATCGAAAAAGGGTATGTGGTAGATATGAAAGAGGCCTTTAAAAAACTTTTAGGGGAAAAGGCTCCCTATTTTGTAAAATCACTGATGCCTACTATTGAAGAAACCATAGCTGTGATTAAAATTTCAGGAGGAAAGGCTGTATTAGCCCACCCTATTCTTATTAAAAACCAAAAGACCCTTAAAAAGCTCCTTCAACTCTACAATTTTAATGGGATGGAGTGCTATTATGGAAATTTTCAACTTTCTGATGTCTCCTATCTACTCAAGATTGCAGAAGAAAGAAATCTTATAAAAACGGGGGGATCAGACTATCATGGGGAGCATCGAAATTTTGTTTCAATTGGATCCTCTTTTACAACTAAAGATTCAGTGAGGGCATTATCATCGACTTTGTAAAAAGTTTTGCAGAATTTAAAAAGGGTAATTTTTTAGGAAAAGATCTTTCTGACTTAAAAAAGATTCATACGAACTTAAACGCCCCAAGTGATAGATACAAAACGATACATGTAGCAGGAACTAATGGAAAAGGGACTGTTTCTTTAAATATTGCTAAAGGATTAGAGAAAGCAGGGTATAAAACAGGGTTGCTTACTTCCCCTCATTTTGTATGTAAGACTGAACGGATATCGATCAATTCTGAAAACATCACACCTTTTCGCCTAGAAAAAATTTATCAAGAAAATCAAGAGTATCTAGAGGGTCTTGCATTTTTTGAACTCCTTACGTTTATCGCTTTTATCTATTTTGCAGAGGAAAATGTAGACTATGCAGTAATAGAGGTGGGCCTTGGAGGGCTTAAAGATGTGACAAATGTTATCACCCCTGTGTTATCGGTAATTACAAATCTAGCCTATGACCATGTAGAGGTTTTAGGCCCCACCCTTGCCGATATTGCTTTTAATAAAGCGGGAATTATTAAACCAAGGGTCCCTGTTGTTTTAGGGAAAAAAGCTCAACATGAAGAATGCTATAAAGCTGCTGCTTTAAATCAATCTAAAGTCTATGAAGTCCCTTCAGCAGATGATGATTACTTAAAAGAGAATAAATGTATTTCCGATCTTTCTTTAAAAGTTCTTGGAATCTCTCCATTAGATCAGATCTTTACCCTTCCTGCTCGATTTGAAGTTCATGAAAACTATATTTTTGATATGGCTCACAATGAGGATGGAATTTTAGCTTTGAAAAGGAAAATTCAAAAGGATTTTCCAAATAAAGAGGTGATTGCTTTATGGAACATGTCTACAACAAAATCAATTGAAACGTGCCTAAATATTCTCCAATCCTTTTGTACAGAGGTCTATTTTTTCCCTAATGATTTTAGCTGGCTTCTTTCCAAAGAAGAAGCCAAACTATTAGGGTTAAAGGAATATCAAGGAGAAAGTTCAGATCTTATCCTTGTTTGTGGAAGTATTTATTTTTTAGCCGAAGCAAAGGATAAACTCCTTAATCAAAAGCAATGGCACTAGCTGTTGCATATTGCTTGCAATGAGATAAAGATAGATGAATGGTTGGGTTATTAAAACGCTCCATTGCTCCTTTTGAGAGGGTGACATAGGGTTTACCCATTAGATCTTTAGAAATTTCAATATCAAGAAAGGAGAGTTTTTCCCCAAAACCACATCCTAGTGATTTTGATATAGCCTCTTTAGCGCTAAATCGTGCAGCAAAAAAGGGGAGAGGGTTGCTATGTTTATTACAGTAGATCTGTTCATTAGGTGTAAAAAGTTTATCTATAAAAGATTTGCCATGCTTTGTATAGGCTTTTTCAAAACGCTCTATAGAAATAATATCTGTCCCAATTCCAATACACCTTTCATTTTTTCCCATGGATTAACCCCCTTCATGAGAATCAGTCCCAATATTTGGATAGGCAAACTCCTTTTTTTCATCAGGAATCAGGGCATTTGTAAAAAGGATTCTTCCAGCTGAGGTGTGCTTAAGAGAAATGACTTGTGTTTGAAGGGTTTCTCCAATAAAGTCGCCCCCATTATTAATCACAACCATAGTCCCATCTTCAAGATAACCCACCCCCTGCTTAATCTCTTTTCCGTATCTTTGGACTTTAACAAGAAGGACCTCTCCACTTACCACCCCTTTTTTTAGTGCATTTTCTATACTAAGAAGATCAATAATGGATACTTTTTTTTCATGAGAATGTATCCTAGATTGTTGAGAAGTAAAAATAGTGCAATGAGTGTATTGAGCAAATTGAATGATTTTTTCTTGAAGTTCAAAGCTATCGTTAAAATCAAGGTTACTTATTTTTAAGTGAAGATCTTTCATCTTTTTAAGAGCCTCAATGACAAAAAGAATCTGTGTAGCTTCTTTCTGAACCAAACTATCTAAACTTTCAGCTCTTTTTTTAAAGTGCTTTATAATAAAGAAAGGGAGAATGAGTCGATGATTAAAAATTCCTGTAGAGATAAGATCGATAATTCGAGGGTCAGATAAAACTTTTTCATCAAGAACAATTAAGGTGTTAAACTCTTTTATAAAGGGGTTTTTTTGAGGAAATAAGAGGATTGAAAGGGCTCCACTTAGGAAAAAAAAGGAGAAAAATTCTGAAAAACTAGGTTGTTTAAAAAGGGTTAGCGACCATGAACAAAAGCTTGCGATCAATAAATGAGGGGTCCAAACTGTTATACGATTCATATTCATAAGAGTTGTTTATAATCTTCTTCCCCTTTTTTATCAAGGGGGTGTTTTATTCTAAGGGAATACCTAACTAATAGGATTCCACAAAGAATCATTGGGATACTTAAAATTTGTCCTATATCAAGAAGCATTCTTGAATCATAGATCGATTGTGATTCTTTAAAAAACTCTAAAAGGAATCGGACGGAAAATGAAATCGATAAAGCAAGTCCAGTATAAAGTCCTGTGACTTTTCTGTAGGGCTCTTTTTTCCATAAAATCAGCAGAAGAAAACATACAAAAAAGTACAAAATCGATTCATAAATTTGAATGGGGTGTCTTGGAAGGACACTTTCTCCCCCTGCAGGGTGTAAAAATATCACCGCCCAGGGGAGGGTTGAAACGCTCCCTAAAATCTCTTGATTGATAAAGTTTCCAATTCGAATCCAAGCGCAAACAAACATGGTTGGGATGGTTAATAGATCCATAAAGGCTAAAAAAGAAAGGGTTTTATTTTTTTTAGTAAAGAGAAATACAGCAAAAAGGATGGCAAGAATCCCCCCGTGACTTGCAAGACCCCCTTCCCATGTTTTAAAAATGAATGTGGGAGATTTAAGAAAAAAATAAATATCTTCATAAAAAAGAATATGACCAAGGCGTGCTCCAACAACTGTTGCGGCAATGATATAGAGCAATGCAGAATCGGCAAATGAAGTGGCTATTTTTTCAATAGAGGTCACTTTTTTAGGAAAGGTTTCTTCTAGATAAAGCTGGAGGTTAAGTTTTTCTAAGTTTTTTTTGTCATCACTATTTTTTCTAAAAAAAGTATATAGCTTTTGATTTTTTTTATTTAGAATAAAAGAGGGGGGTACTTTTATCTTTTTATACTCTTCGGGAATCCTTACTTTCGGAAGGAGGTTTCTTGTGTAGATCCAGATAAAAAGCTTATACCCAATATAAAAGGCAAAGGAAAATATGCAGCCATACCAAGCAATAGGATGGTGAATAAAAGGGACTCTAAAAGCTACAGGATTGCAATCAAATTGCATCCATAATAAAAGGAGAAAATCCATCTACATACCCCTGCAAATATTTGATTATAGATCTTTTTCCAATTTAATGATAGAATCGTTTGCATGGGGTATAGAGTCAAAATCTTTTGTGTAGGAAGACCTCACCTTCCCTATTTAAAAATCTGGTTAGAATCCTATGAAAAAAGACTTTTTGGTCTGTGTTCAATTGAGTGGATCATTGTTAAATCAGATGACGAATTAAAGAAAAGATTAATAAAAATTCCCTATGTTTGTTTAGATGTTTTAGGAGAAATTCATACAAGTGAAAGTTTTTCTAGATGGATTGAACGATCTTCATCTTGGAATTTTGTTATTGGAGGGGCAACAGGTCTTCCCAAATCTGTCTTAGAAGGGGCTGAAGAATCTATTAGTTTATCAAAACTCACCTTTCCTCATGAAATGGTTCGATTACTTTTAATGGAGCAGCTTTATAGAGCTTTTGAAATCAATAAAGGTTCACCTTATCATAAGTAGAAATTTCATTCTGCAATAACTTACTGACATAGGATTCGACAAAAGGGATGTAGGGAAGGAGTGATTTTGTGATTAAGGAGAGTTCAGCTAAATAAAATTGTTTAAAAACAGATTGCGGATCGTGTGTTAAATTATACAAATGCCATTTTTGGAACCGATCAAAAGGGGTTTCATTTTTTTCTTTTTTATAAGAAAAAAAGTAGTAGAGAAAATATAACGAGACCCGCTTTTTAATAGAACTCTTCCAAGAGGCTAATCCAGGATGTTTTTTCAAAAATGTTTTTGTTAGGGAGGAGAACATCTCATCATGAGAAAGATTTCTGATTAACAACCCATCAATTTCTTGAATAAGGACCTTAAAAATAGGATGATCGTTAGAAAATTTTAAATGGGATGCAAGGGTTAAATTTTGAACACTCCAATAAAACGTTCTTTCATTAAGGTCTTCAGCTTTTAACTCACTAATTCGTTTAAGATGCTTAATACACAGTTCTACAATCTCAGCAAAAGGGAGCTTTGAGTGGTCTAAATAAAGGGAAGCGATTTCATCTTCAATTGTTTGAATAAGCTGAGTTGGAATTTTCCAATTTTCTTGCAAATGATTTTTCATGTTTTTCCACAAGAAAATCTCCAACATTTCAATATGCTCCACAGGGAAGGGGGGGAGTGCTTTCATCCTATCAAATTGTGACATACACTTATCGATAAGGTGGTTTTTAACATTTTTAATCCCTTTTTTTTCTGCTAACACTATTTCACTATTGATGAAATGAAAAATTTCCCGTCTTAGGACAGGTTTTCCTAAATTAAAATCACTAGAGCGCAACGAGTAGATATACTCAATAGCAGATTTTAATCCTAAAGAAGCCTCTTCTCTGGATAAGGATTCTTTTAAACGAAGAATGAATAAAAATTGTTTAGTAAAGGCAATTTGAGTGGAAGCAGAGATCTTTTTGTCGTGTGTTAATAAAAGGGTGTATTCCTCTTGAATAAACTTTTCAATCAACGACAAATTGGTTTTAGGGTAAATGCTTATTAAAGGGGAACTTGCCACCATTTTATCAGCAAGGATTGAAGAAATTTGAGGGGTAAGCTCTCTAAAATTTCTAATCCTATTAATGGAGAGGAGGCCTTGAGTTTTTTTTAACACTCTTTCTTGAAGGGTTTGTTGATTTTGCAACGGATGTTCGATAATAAGTTCAAGTTGAAATCGGATGAGGAGCTTATCTAATGTGTCAATGGATTCGTAAGGGGAGGAAGTTTTATCAAAGGAGGGGATAAGCTGCTTTTGCATAGCCCAAATAACCTTTGTTAACTTACTTTTTTCAATCGATTCTCCATCAATAGCAGCGATGCATTCAGAAATTTTTCCTGTAATATGATGGGCAAAATGAAAGGATGCGTGAGAAGGGGGGAGAGATTTTTCAAAAAAAATCGAGAGGTTTTCTCTAATCAAATAGGAAATATCGAGTTTCCCATTTTGATGGTATGCATAGTGCTTTTCTAAATATTTTACGTAGTAATGGATTTTTTCCCATGTTTTTTTTAATGCAGAGATCCCTAAACGGTAATGGGGAAAGTGAAGACGAAATTCAGGAAGGACTTCAGCAAGGATCGTTTTTTGAATGTTTTGAGACCATTTTTTTGGGTGCCCTTCTTTAACAATTTCTTTTTTCAAACGCTTTGCAAGAAATAAGGAAAGTTCAGAAAATGGGTCATAAAAATCGTTAGCCTCTTCTACAGGGTATAAAAAACCATGCTTGTAAAGCATCTGCTCATCCCCTTTGGAGTAGATTCTATTTAAAGAATCTGGAAGGAAATTGGAGGTTTCTTCGTGATTTTCTGACATTTTTATATAAAAAATTTTTTACGTTAATCTTTGTTCTATAGTAAAATAGATTTTTTGTCTAATAGTATATTGCTTGTTTAATAATAGGTGGTTTTGATTATTATCGAGAATTTTATAATTCCTTATTTGAGTTTATCTTATGAAAAAATGGCCTCTATAAAAGTTCCTTTTTAGGAAAAGAAAAAAATGGTAGACTTGGGAAATTTCTAACACAAAAAAAAGGTTGCACTATGAATTATACATGGATAGCGGGTCACTTAGGCTCTGATCCCGAAACAAGATTTACCCCTTCTGGAAAAAAGGTCACTTCATTGAGGGTTGCTTGTAAATCAAGAAAAAATGGAAAGGACGAAACAATGTGGTGGAGAGTCACTGTTTGGGGAGATTCCTATGATAAGATTTTACCTTATTTTAAAAAAGGGAGCTCAATTGTTGTCTGTGGTGAGATGACTCCACCGGAAATGTATAAGAGTAAGGATGGGGAAACCCGTTTTTCTCTTGCTCTTACTGCTAACCATATTGCCTTTAGCCCTTTTGGTAAAACAAAATCAAGCGAAGAGGGGGGAGGGCAGATGTCTCATGAGCATTCCTATCACGAAAGTGCCTTTGAACCTGTAGGTGGGGGATTTTCTGGAGAGGTTTCTGATGAAGAAATTCCATTTTAATAAGATGTTTTAGGGTTTTTATCAATAAAAACAGAAAAATAAAAAAGCACATCTATCTAAGTATCTGATAGGTGTGTTTTTTTTTATCAAATATTTGCAATTAAAAGAAAGGAGTTGTTAATTCAGTCTTAGAACTCCCAAAGGTCAAGGAAGCTATTGCACCTTACCTACGGGAAATAGATAACAAAAAAAAGGAGAAAGTATGAAAAAGATTGCAACATTTGCTGTTTTTTCTATCATCGCTGCAATGACATTATCTTGCCAAGATAGTAGAGACGAAAGAAAAGAAAGTAAAAGAAACTACAAAAGATGCAAAAGCTGCAGCTCTCTTGTTCAAGAAAGCTACAATAGAGTGTCATAAACAAAATTTTTAACCCTATCAATGGTTCTTTTTTGTATAAAGAACCATTGAAATAGGGAAATAGATAAATAAAAAGGAAAAATATGAAAAAGTGTGTACTATTTAGTATCATTAGCGCCCTATCTTTAACATTTTCATCTTGCGCGATGTTAAACAAAAAAGAAGAGCCTAAAAAAGAGGAAACTCAAAAAAAACCAAGCGAAGGGCCGTCAAAAGATAGAAGATACAAATCATAATTTTGAGTGAAAATGAGCTTGTGAAGGGCTTTTTTCACTAAACATTAGGGCTGGAACAATAATAATATCCAAAACAGCTTGGGATAAAGGGGGGCTTTTGATCAACTCAAAAAGAGAGATCATTTGCTTAAAAAACCAGCCGTTGACTAATGGGGAGAGGGCTTTTGCCCCTTTTGAAACTAGTTTATAACTCCCTGTTTTCAATTCTATGGATGGATAAAACTCTACTTGAGCTAAAGTTCCCTTTAACCCATCAAGTTTTCGGATACAATTTTGACTAAATTTTTTTATATCTACAGATTCATTTTTTAAACTTAGAAATGCTTTGTAGGTAAAGGCTTGAGCCTTTAGATCTTTTAGAATCTCTTCACATTTTTTTTGAGAGTCTTTAGCCATCTTCCTTGTTAGTATTTTTTTAATCAATTGAAGCTGTTTGATGAGTGTGTAATGAATCTCATGATATGTTATCGATTCATCAAGAGGTTGAATAGATTCTAAATGGGAAAAAAAATGGGGGTTAGAAAGATCTAAATGCTCAATAAGATCGATCAAAGCTTTGCATGAAGGGGGGGCTAAAGATGCAGCAAAAACCTCTCTTAGATGGATAACTTTAGATTTTAATTGTTTAAGTTCAATTAAAAGGGTACAGAGAGTTGAATAAAGGTGGGTATTTATTTTTTCGGAATCTGCGCTAAATTTAATAATTTGATCGGCATAATCATCAAGGGATTCTTCAATAAATCCTAATTTTGCCCCTTTATCCTCTGTTGAATAGTTCGATTGTTCACTATCGTTAAGACATTGATTAATGCGACAGGTTGTGTCGCTAAGCTTTTTAAGGAGTTGAAGTTGGACATCTTTGCTTGTTTTTTCGATAGAATCAGAGCTTTGTTCATCCATAGCCTTATAAGCTAAGGTGATAAGTCTTTGTCCAGTAGTTTTAATGGCCAATTCTATTCTCTTTCTTCTTTCGATAAAATTTTCATCAACCCTTTGTTTCTCTTCTTTTGTAGAAGGGGACTTTTTCCCATGGATAAGGTATTGATTTAAGGAAGTTAAAGCATGAGAAAGAGCATATTGAGTCCATTCTTTAGAGATTAATTTTTCATAAAAAGTAGAAAGTAAAGGGGCAAGAAAATCAAGGGACTTTTCAAACACTTCACCACCTATTCCAAAAGGAATCTCTTCACATCTTTGTTCTAAAGTGGGAGATGTTGAATTTTGATGGAGATTGATCAGTTCGAAAAACGACCTAAGAAAATCTTTGATCTCCTTTTTTCCTGTAAAAAGAGGAATGGAGGGTAAGGGAGGCAAAGATTCAGAGGGGCTTTTCTTTATTTGATTAAGCAATGCTTTATTGATCTTGTTTAAAAGGTTTAAAAACAAAGAATCTAAAAGTTCTGTTTTAATTTCTTCACCCTCTCCACTAAGAAGGACTAACGCTTGATGGGTGATCTCTCCAATAAAGTTTGTTTTAACGGCAAAGTGTGTAATCAAATGATTGACCAAGAGGTTTAACACCCTTTCTATAGGTTTTACAATAAGTGTATCAAAAATATGGAGTAGTTTCCTTGCAAGGGTAAAAAGAGTTTTAAGAAATTTATTTAAGAAATGTTCTTTTTTAAGCAATAGTGTTGCCTTTAGCAAAGCCTCTTGCCCTTTTTTAAAAGGGGCTGAAAGTCTTATACATCTAAACTTACATGAGTTGATAAATGTTTTAGCAATGAGTTTATTGCGTTCATCTCGTTGTGTTTTTGTCCCGTTTACAGCTTCAAAAAGGTATTGTGGAAAGGTTCTGTTGTCCATCGGATCAATGTGTCGAGCCTCTTTATTTTTTAAAGCAAAAGCATACTTATTAAAAATAAGTTGTAATTTTTGAAGGAAGCTAGAATAAGAGGTGGGAAGGGTTTTATGTTCTTCAGAATCAATCACATTACAATGTAGATGGCCAAATAAAGCTTCAGTGATCTGCTTTGTATGGATTGGGATTTGAGAAATAATAGAGGGTAAAAGGATGTGTCGGAGAAAAAATTTTCCTAACCAAGAATTTTTTTTGTTTGCTTCTAATTCATTAATGAGAATGTTTTTAAACACTTTTGAACTTGAGTAAAGATCCCCTTTAAGACAATGGCCTAATTCGTGAATGGTTTTGTCAATCAGTGTTTCAAAAGATGGGATGAAAAGAGCTACAAAAGGGGCTAAGTTATAGATGAATTTTAATGAGAGTAACTCTTCAGAAAGGGCTACTTGTTGAGAAATTATTTCCCCTAAACTCAAATTTCTATGATCCTTGTTTGATAGGGGATGTTTAGGAAGATCGTTGTATTCTTGGTAGATTTCCTCTAAAGTTTTTTCATCCCCTTTTTGTTGGGAGAAAAGTCCCTTTGGAAGTGTAAATCCATCAATTTTAATGGGTTGCTTGGATAAAATTCTTTTAATTTTCTGAAAAATTTCATCAGGGTTTTTTATCTTTTCATCAGAAATAAGATGTATACAGTGATCAATGATTATTTTTGCAGAGGGATCGATGTTTTGAAGAAGAGGGGCTAGTAACTTATTTTTAAAATAGGATAAAGCAACCCTTTTTAAAACCTGAAGATGTTTTTCTGTAAAAGGGTCTTGCATAAAGGCGTTAAAGTTTTTTATGTGGGGGGCTAAAATCTGAAGTACGTTGGATGTTCTTCTAATGACAAGGGGGATGTTGCGTTCAGAAGCTTTTATTGTAGTGGAGGGTTCTATACCTATATCTGTTAAAAAAAGGGAGCCTTGATCAGAAATATATTTTTGAATTTTTTGAGCCTCTTGAGCATAGGCGCTAAGGGTGTTAAATGTTTCAAAAAGCCAATTACAGCTGTTATAAAAAAAATAGGCAATACCGGTAGCTGCTACTGCTTGGACTGAAAACCACAAAATGCCCTCCATAGGAAGGGAAATAGTAAAGAAAAATAAGGTAAAATGGAAGAAATTATTACATTATTTTGAAAGAAGTCTAATATAAAAAAAGCTGGAGAGTGCTTATGACAAAAACATTTTTCTTAAGGCTGCTCCCTTCCGGTCCTGACCTGATTCGATAGGTTTATTCCAAAAGGTCCCCAGCAAAAAGTAAATATATCAAAGGAGATAATTTGCAATCAATGCTTTCTTATTGTGGATAATTTCTGAAACACTTCCCATGTCCACAATTTCCCCCCCGTTTTCTCCACCCAAAGGACCAAGATCAATGATATAATCGCTATTGGAAATGATGTCAACGTTGTGTTCAATGATCCATAAAGGATGCCCTTTTTTAAGAAGGGTGTCAAATAATTTTAGTAAAAGCTCCACATCTTTAAAATGTAATCCTATTGTAGGTTCGTCAAATATGTAGAGGGTTTTTCCAACCTCTGGCTTTAAGAGCTCAGCAGCAATTTTAAGCCTTGAGGACTCTCCCCCTGAAAGGGTTTTTACCCCTCTATTTAAGGACAGGTGATCAAGACCTGTAGCAGCCATTAACAAAAGGGCTTTTTCTATTTTTTTTAGGGGGGGGAAGGTTTTTAATGCGGTTTGAACATCTAATTGTAATAGTTGAGAGATAGACATCCCTTTGTATTTCACCGAAAGGCTCAAAGGGTTTAAGCGAAGACCGTTGCAAGAAGAGCACTCTAATTGAATTGGGGGTAGAAAGTGTAAATCAATCCACTCTTGACCAAGTCCCTTACATCGTTTACAACACCCATCTTTGTGATTAAAGCTAAAGTAGCTAGGGGTAAGTCCTTGCATTTTTGCATCTTTTAAGGAGGCAAAAAAAGTGCGCAAAGGGGTTAATATATCTAAATAGGTCGAAATATCTGATCGAGATGAATGTGACACTGGGGTTTGATTGATGTGAATTACTTTTGAAATAAGGTTGCAGTGATTGAGTTCACAATCTTTTCTTTTAATGGTGTTTAAAGGGATCCTTCTTTTTAAATTTTCCTCCAACTGACAGGAGAGTAAATCAATAACAAGAGAGGTTTTTCCAGCTCCTGAAACGCCAGTAAAGGTTGTAATACCATTTAATGGAATGTCTACGCTGAGGTTTTTTATGTTATGGATAGTGGCCTTTTTTACCTCCAAAAAGTGTTCCGGTTTCATCAAAGGGGTCATCCGTTTAAGGATCTTTTTCTTCGCTAGGTAGGGACCAGTTGAAGAGTGTGGATTCTTTATAATTTCTTGATAACTCCCCTTTGCTACGACGTAGCCTCCCTCTTTACCCCCAACTGGACCAAAATCAAAAATTTCATCGGCTATTGCCATTGTGAGGGGGTCGTGCTCAACAATGATAAGGGTATTTCCCCGAAGGGACATTTTTTTCAAAGAGGAGTGAAGAAGTTCACTATTTGCCGGGTGTAACCCGATTGTAGGTTCATCAAGAACGTAGCAAGCGCCAGTGAGTTCTTTATGAAGTTCTTTAGCAAGCCTTGCCCTTTGAACTTCTCCTGTGCTTAATGTTCTTGTCATTCGGTGGATGGATAAGTAAGATAACCCTATCTCTATCAAAAAATTTAAGGTTGAAAGGGCTTTACTTAAAGGTTCTTTAATCACATCTGAAATGGGGATAGAGGCAAGTATATTGTAAGCTTCTTGTAAAGGGAGGGCACAAAGTGAGGGAAGGGATCTATTTTGAATAAGGACATGAGACGCAAAAGGGTTTAGCCGCCCCCCGTTGCACTCTGGGCACTGCTTTTCATTACCCCCTCCAAAATAGGCATACATCTCTTCATCAATATCAATTAAAATACCAAGGCCATTGCAGTGGGGGCAGGCACCATCAGCATGATTAAAAGAAAAAGTATGATGGGTGACTTTTGGGTAAGATTTTCCAGTTTCTTTTACAGAAAAGCAAAGGTTATAGTAGTGTTCTTTATCCTCACAAATCACGATCACCTCGTTATTAGAATAGGTGGAGGCTAGGTCTATTGCATCAATAAGTTGTTTAAAGATCGAGGGGGAAAAAAGGAGTCTATCGATCACAAGTTCTAATCTATTTTTCCTTAATTTTCTAAAAGGGATGTCTTGATCCAATTCGTAAAAAACCCCATTAAGACGGATGCGTAAAAAACCAGAACTGAGAAATGAATTTTTCCACACGGAAAAATCCCCCATTTTACTTGTATCGATAGGGGCCAAAATAGTGATTTTGGCTTTTTCTGGGGTATCTATATATTGATTGGCAATGTATTGACTTGTCACTTGAACAATGGGGTGTTTTGTTTCAGGACAAAAAGGGGTCCCAATTAATGCATAAATAAGTCTTAAATGGTCATAGACCTCTGTCATTGTCCCCAAGGTACTTCTTGGGTTCATGCTCCGCATTTTTTGTTCAATAGCAACAGTAGGGGAGAGGTTTTCAATTTTCCCATATTTAGGTTTTGGAAGGGGATGAACAAATCTTCGGGTAAAGGGGGGAAGGGTTTCAACAAATCTTCTTTGAGCTTCTGCGTAAAGGGTGTTATAGGCAAGAGAGGTCTTTCCCGACCCTGAAGGTCCTGAAAAAACAGTGATTTTCCCTTTTTGAATCTCTAGAGAAAGCCCTTTTAAATTATGCTCATGAGCGTTTTGAATAATTAGATTTTTTTTAACAGGGGAGGGATCTATTGCAGATGCATAGGAGGAAGTGGTCCCAACAAGGGCTGCTTTAATAAAAGGAGCGGTAGGTGAATTTTCTTGTGCAACCTCTTCAACAGTTCCTTGTGCTACTATGTGCCCCCCATTTTTTCCCCCCGATGGACCTAAATCAATGACGTAATCGCAGGTTTTTACTAAATCCATATTGTGTTCGATGATGATCATTGAATTGCCATTGTCAACAAGCTCATGAAGAATATGTAAAAGTTTAGAAATATCATAAAAATGAAGCCCTGTAGTGGGTTCATCTAAAATATAGAGGGTTTTAGCACTTTGTTTTTTTAAAAGTTCGCAAGAAAGCTTTATCCTTTGAGCCTCACCACCGGATAGGGTTGTTGCCGACTGCCCAAGGGAGATATACCCAAGGCCCATCTCTTTAAGGAGGGAAAGTTTTTTGTAAATAAGGGGGATATTTTCAAAATAAGAAGACGCTTCATCAATTGTCATATCCAAGACATCAGAAATATTTTTCCCTTTATAGACAATGGAGAGAGTTTTACTGTCAAAACGTTTTCCTTTACATTCTTGACAAGTAACCCAGACATCGGCTAAAAAGTCCATATCCACTTGAATCGATCCAACCCCGCTGCAGTGGGGGCACGACCCCTCTTTTACATTGAAACTAAACCTCCCTTCAGAAAAACCAGCGGCTTTTGATGAGGGGAGAGAAGCAAAGAATTTTCGAATATCGGTAAAGACCCCTACATAGGTTGCAGGATTTGATCTAGGGGTCCTTCCAATAGGGGATTGATCGATGGATACAACCTTTTCAATCAGCTCCACACCTGTGATCTGTTTATATTTACCTACTGAAAGGGAGGTTTTATGAAGAAGATTGCTTAGATAAGGAAAAAGGGTCTCTGTAATTAATGAGGACTTTCCTGAACCAGAAATTCCTGTGATTGCAGTCATTACCCCCAAGGGAATGGTCACATCGACATTTTTTAAATTATGATGACAGGCACCAAAAATGTTTAGCCCCTTTTTAAGATTGACCTTGCGCTTTTTAGGGATGAGGATTTTTTCCCTTTTTGAAAGGTAATTTGCAGTAAGAGATTTCTCCTCTTTTAAAAAATCTTTTGTAGGGCCATTATAAATGATTTCCCCCCCTAAAATCCCTGCTTTGGGTCCAATATCGACCACAGAATCAGAAGCAAGGATGGTTTCTTCGTCATGTTCTACAACGATAATGGTATTGCCTAGTTGTTGAAGAGCTTTGAGTGTTTTAATAAGCTTTAAGTTATCACTTGGATGTAATCCAATAGAGGGCTCATCTAGAATATATAAGACGTCAGTTAAAGAGGAACCAATAAGTCCAGAAAGACGAACCCTTTGAGCCTCGCCACCTGAAAGGGTTGGAGAGGTTCTGTTGATGGTTAAGTAGGAAAGACCCACATTGATTAAAAATGAAAGTCGAGAGTCCATTTCTTTTAAAATTTCTTTAGCAACAAGGGCCTCATTTTCTGTAAGTTTTAAAGAAGAAAGTTCCTCTTTAAGTTCTTGAATAGAGAGCTCACTCCACTGTTGAATGGTTTTGTCTTTAAATCGAGCCGCACTTGGATAGGGCTTTAAACAAGAACCTTTGCACTCTGGACAAGGGAATATATCCATCAACTCCTTCATTTTTTCTTTATAAGCGGAGGAGGTGGATTGGGAAAGGCGCTCTTTAGCAATATTTACAACCCCCTTCCATTCGACATAATCTGTCCAGGTATAAAAGGTTTCAGGATGGACAAAAGTCATCTTTACCCATTTATCATCGGTGCCATACAAATAGATTTCTTGAGCCTTTTTCGATAGTTTCTTCCACGGTGTGGTGAGTTTAAAGCCATAAAGGTCTGCGAGATTTTTATAGATATTTCCCCACTTTACCGTTCCAAATAAGGGGGCTATAGAGCATAGGTCTTGAGAAATAGAAAGGTCGGGGTTGCATATTTTTGAAAGATCAAAATCTTCACATACTCCCAAACCTTTGCATCGATTGCACATCCCCTTAGGGTGATTGAAGGAAAAATCCTCACTTTCTAAGGTTTTATAGTAGACCCCAGATGTGGGTGAAAAACTAAATAGTGAGTAGACTTTTGTCTCTTTTAAAGAGGGAATAAAGAGCGAAAAGACCCCCTCTCCCACTTTTAAAGAGTGTGAAATAGCCTCATCAATACGTAAAGAGCCTTTCTGGATAACAACCCTATCTATAACAATATCAATATCATGAGCCTTCTCTTTATCAAGGGAGGGGATTGTTTCACTTAAATCAACCTCTTCCCCATCAATATAAAGACGGGAAAACCCTTTTTTAAGAAGGGCAAGTAAATCCTCTTTAAAGGCCCCTTTTTTCCCTTTTACAAAGGGGGATAAAAAAATAACCTTTGTCCCCTCTTCTATTTGAAAAAGGCTTTCTTTAATCTCCTTTTCAGTGGCCCGTTCAATTTTTTCACCACTTAAAGGACAGTAGCAGACAGCAAGATGGGTAAAAAGAAGTCTTAAATGGTCGTAAAGATGGGTGATTGTCCCAACGGTCGATCTCGGATTTTGAGAAAGGGTTTTTTGTTCGATGGCAATTGTAGGGGCAAGTCCAGTGATTTTTTCTGCTTGAGGGGAGGCAAGCTTTCCAATACCCCTGCGTGCCCCTTTTGATAAGGACTCAATATACCTTTTTTGCCCTTCAATAAATAAAGTATCAAAGGCAAGAGAAGATTTTCCTGACCCTGAAACACCAGTAAAGGCGACCATCTCCCCTATATTGATTGAAAGATCTACATTCTTTAGGTTGTGGACACAAACCCCTTTTAAGACGATTTTTCTTTTTTCACTCATAGGGGATGTAGTATCTAGAAATCCCCTATTTTAGTAAATAGAGAGCTTTTAAAGGGACCTATTCGATAAAATAACAACTTCCATTTATTTATAAATAAAGTATAATAAAGTTGTTATTATATTTATTATAAGGATTTTTAAAAAATGATTCGACCTCAAGCAGATTATGGCGGCCTTAAATGGATTGATAAAAAAAGGGAAGTGTTTAGTGATGAACAATCTAAACTCAGGAGATCGGTTGAGGTTGATAGCACATTTTGCTATGAACAAATCTATCAAAAGGTCAATCAATGTGAAAAAAGAACCAATTTATTACTCTTTTTTAAAAGGATTTTTGAATTTCTTAAGTGGGAATGTGTTGTAAATGAAATTTCTGGGTCTATTAATTATTTAAAGCTTCAAAGAGATTTTGATCTAGGGGGGCTGCTTCAACATCAAAATGAGTTTTGGAAATATCTAAAGTCCACAAATGTAGATTTTAACATAGACGTATTTATTGATACGATGAACCTAGTGGAAGAGGTGGGTATCCACAAGCCATTTAAAATCAAACACTTATAAAAACATAAAAATCATTATTTGAATATTTAATATAATTATGTTATAATAAATATATTAAACGAAGGAGGTTGTTATGTTAGCAGGAGTTAAAGGATCTTTAGGCTTTGCTATGCAAACAAATGATTTTAAGCCACTTGATGAAAGTTTCATTATAGATCTTATTCAAAAGATTAAAGCCCTATTTTTGGCATTAATAGGGGGTCACTTTAAAGAAGAGAAAACAACTGATATTTCTAATTATATTTCTCACATTTCGATTTCGATACAACAAGTCGAAAAGGTGAATAATATATATACTGATTGCGGGTTGGGTTTTGATGGTTATGATGACGATGGGTTTGATTGTAAGCTTATGAATTTAGACCCTTATGCAAAAAAGGAGGGGGAAAATGACTAATATAACTTCTTTTCAAACAGGGACATTTATGCTTGCGGATATTCCGAGCAATAATTTTCATGAAGTGAGAAACTTCCTTAAAGAGAAAAACCGTACAAGGGTGACTCTTGAAGAAAAAATTCTTAGATTCATCATTTCTATTGTACACTTTTTTAATCCAAACCAAAACCTAACATCTTTAACTGAAAGAGTGAAAAAACTAGAGGGAGAAAGATCTTGTAAGATCCAAGACTCTAAAACTTTGCCATTGTCACAAGAAAAGGCTCAATTGAGTGTAAAAGACCAACTGCCAGACGATTCTTTTAATCAGACAATTGAAGATAAAGAAGCACTGCTAGAGGGTTTTTCTGGGACATAGAAATTTCTTAATTTGATTGCAAAATATGATCTATTTTTCATTTATGGTATTTATATAGGAGATGAATAATGGAAAGATTAGGTGTATATGTACCTGCAATTTGTGAAGAAAAGCCAACAAGCCTTATTTGTTTAAAAAAAAAGCTCTCTTTTACTGAAATAATCGATAAGGTTATTTCTTATGTCAATCGTTTTATAGGAGCAATAGGCCAACTTTTTAAGGAAAGAGAGTTAAAATATGTGGGCTGTATATGTACACCTTGCTCCAAGAAATCGCTGAAACCGATAGAGGACTATGATGATGCAGCCGACGGGTATCAAGCTGTTTATTTGAATAAAAGGTAAATCTTGCAAACAATAGCCTCTATAGTACACTAAAAGTATGAGAAAAACAAAAGTGATATGTACAATTGGGCCGGCAACCTCTTCAAGGGAGGGGCTTAAATCACTCATTGATGCGGGAATGGATGTATGTAGGCTCAATTTTAGTCATGGGACCCATGCCGATCATGAAAAGGTTATTCTTGCTATAAAAGAACTTCGGGAAACGATAGAAAAGCCCTTAGCGATTCTATTGGATACAAAGGGACCAGAGGTTAGAACTAAAAACACCTATCCCCTTGATTTGAAACAAGGGACGTTTATTTCTCTACAGGGTACAGCTCAAGAAGAAGGGATTTTAATTTCTCCAGGATCTATTATTAAGGACTTAATAGTGGGTACAACGGTCCTTTTTGATGATGGATCGATAAAGGGGGAGGTCACTGAACTAAAAAATGGGAAAGCAGTGATAAAAATCCTCACCCCAGGTCTTTTAAAACCAAATAAAAGTGTTAATTTTCCAGGGATAAAATTAGATATCCCCTTTCTTCCTCAAAAAGATAAAGAGGATATTCTTTTTGGGGTGAAAATGGGGGTAGAGGCAATTGCTGCTTCTTTTACAATGTCTGCCGAACACATACTTAGCATAAAGGAGTTGCTCCGTTTAGCAGATGCCCCAGAGGTTTTAGTGTTTGCAAAAATTGAAAGCCTTGAGGGGATAGCAAATTTTGATGAGATCCTTGAAGTTTCAGATGGAATTATGGTTGCCCGAGGGGATTTAGCTGTCGAATGTAGTTTTGCTCAAGTCCCCCCTATGCAAAAGATGATGATTAACAAGTGCAATTTAAAGGGTAAGCCTGTAATTGTTGCTACACAAATGCTTGAGACAATGGTAACAAGTGCAACCCCAACAAGGGCTGAGGTTTCAGATGTTGCCAATAGTGTTTTTGATGGCACCTCGTGTACAATGCTTTCAGCCGAAACGGCTATGGGTAAACATCCCTCTCATACATTATCTGTGATGTGTGAAATCATCACTGAGGCTGAAAAAGTTCTTTTAGAAGCAAGAAAAGGGACTGACGATTCAAAAAGTATCACTTCAAAAATTGCTATTTCAGCAGTAGAAATGGCTAATGATCTTAATGCGGCTGCTATTTTAGTTTTTTCAAAATCGGGAAATACAGCTAGAAAGATTGCTTCATTTAGACCTAGATCGACAGTTATAGTGATAACACCCCATCAAAAGATCTATCATCAGTCAGCATTTTTATATGGGGCCATTTCCATGAAAGAAACAGAGCACCATAACCATAAGAATTTTTATCCTTTTATGTCTTTAATCCTCCAAAAAGGGGTGGCAAACTATGGGGATTTAGTTGTTGTTACAATGGGTGTCCCTTATGGCCTAAGCTATACTACAAATTCAATTCGCATAGAAAGTATTGGGAATGCAATAGTTCGAGGGCTTCCTATGAAAGATGGGAAAAAGGCTGTGGTTGGAAAAGTGATCTATTTCTTCCCAAGAGGGGGGCGAGACACGTTTGATTGCAAGGGGAAAATTGTTATTACAAGTGAGTTTTTTAAAGATAATGAACTTTTACAAGAGGCTCTTGGAATTATTTTGCAAAACGCTCCAATAGACACCCTTTCAGAAGAGACCCTTTCTCAATTTTCTAAAAAATACAATATCCCCTATATTCACCTAGCTGATGGGGCGATGTCCCTTCTTAAAGAGGGGGAAGAGGTGAGGTTAGAACCCTCTTTGGGCCTTGTTTTTAAAAAGGATGAAATGTCTAAAGAGCAGATGCTTGGGTTAAAGAGTTAAAAGTGTTGCAGCACATAGGGCAGCTGTTTCAGTTCTAAGGACATTTTTAGATAAAAGAATGGGGGTAGCAGAGAGTTTTTTTTCAAAGAAAAGACATTCATCAGAGGTAAAACCACTTTCTGGCCCTATGATAAAGGTAGCTGATGTTTCAATCCTTTCAAAAGGTTTTCCTGAAAAATCCCCAAGGAGGTAGATCCCTTTTGGGAGCTCTTCCTTAGTAGATAAATAATTTACCTTAGGAAGGTAAAGTCGTTTAGATTGTTTTAAAGCCGAGATTAAAATTTTTTCAATTCTCTCCTGCTTAGTTAAGGAAAGGCTTTGAAGTTTGCTTTTTTTAGAGGGAAAGATAAAAAAGGAGTCTATTCCAAGTTCTGTCCCCTTTTCAATGACAAGTTCAAGATGTTTTGGTTCAGTAAGGGCTAGGGCAAGATTTTTTGTAACCACTGGTTGCTTTTGGTGAATCACTTTTTCTATTTTTATTAAGTGACCAAAAATAGCTTCACCAAGATCTCCCTTACCATTAACAATTTCTATAGGCGACCCTTCTTTTAAACGCATCACTTGTTTTAAGTGATGCATTTCTTCCTTAGCTAAATCAATGATCTCTCCTTGGTAAAAGGATCTAGGGTAAAAAGATCGATGTCCCATTTTATCTCACTTCATCAATTGTTTCAGTATGTGCGCTTGTGTAGTTTTTAGCCTTAGAAAAGGAATCGTTTACAATGAACCAAAGAATTATTGCCACAATAAAAGAGATCACTTTTCGACCCCAATTGTCAACAAAGAGCTTTTTACATATCCCTGCCATCTTTTTTGCTACCATAAAAATCCCTTTTTAGTTTCAGAAGGGACCTCTTCTTCAGAGGTAAAAAGGCTCCGAACAATCACTTTAAAACGCTCCACCTTAATCCCTTTAGTGATAATTCCTTCTCGAGCTATCGAAACTTTTCCACTTTCTTCAGAGACAACAATAACAATGGCATCTGTAGCAATAGATAATCCAACAGCGGCCCTATGTCTTGTCCCTAAGTTTTTTTGTACATGAGGGGTGTCAGCAAGTGGTAAAATAACTTGAGCGGCAGCAATTTTTTGATCTCTAACAATCACAGCTCCATCATGAAGAGGGGAATACCTTGAAAAAATGGCATCAATAAGCTCAGCTCCAAAGGTTGCTCCAATAAGTGTCGATTTATCGATATACTCTTCTAAAGAGTCCTCTTTTTCTAAAACAATAAGGGCTCCTGTTTGCTTAACAGAAAGATTATAGACAGATGAGGTGAGCTCTTCTAAAAAGGCGTCAAATTCATTTACTTGTCTTAATCGTTTATTCTTAAAGCTAAGTTTTGATAGAGCAACCCGAAGCTCGGGTTGAAAAATAACAATTACAGCAATAACAGCCACATTTGCCATAAGGAGCATAATTCTGTGGAGGACAGGAAAGGGTAAAAGAGAAGAAAGGGCAAAAATAAAGATAAAGGCTAAAAACCCTAAAATAAGATCCATCGAGCGGGTGTTCCAAAAAAAGGAGAGGAGGTAGTTGATCATTACTGTGATGATAATGATTTCAATCACTGGATTTATGAAAGAAAAAACACTCAATGGCTAAATTGACCCCTCATTTTACTATAGATCCCTTGTCCCTTTTTTGATGAATAATTTCAAGCAAAATCTAACCCCTCTGCGACTTTATCTCTAAGGTGTATAATTCTGTAGTTTAAGTAATTACCTACTTTTAAACCCTCTTCTCTTGTAATTTTTCCTTTTTCCCCCATACAAATTCCTATAAAATTCAGTCCAAGCTTTTTTTGTTTATGGATAAAATTAAGCATTCTATAAGAGTCAGAAATCAAAAGGGGGGTTGTGCACACTTTATAAGCATAGGCCTTTTTTCTTTGCATTTTTTTTAAAACAAGGTCTAAATTGGGGGTTCTTTCAAAATCATGAAATGAGGAAATGATATGTGTGTTTTGTAATGAAGAAAATAGATCGTCAGAAAGGGTGTATTCTACATCCATATAGTGGGGTAATGTTGCTGAGAGTGAAAAAATTTCTTCTTCTAAGGAGGCTATTGATCGTTTATAGTTGCCCCCTCCCTCTAAAGATCTAAGTGTTAAAATGATTTTTTTTCCAAAACTTTTACAAAGGTCTACAATTTCTCCAACCTCTTCTTTTTTAATTTCGTGAAATAAATCAAGACGAAGCTCTATGCCATCACGAATTTTTAAGGCCTTTTGAATTTTTTTCAAAGCAATCTTGTATGAAGGTCCTGTAATTACGATAAATTCCATAGTCAAAATTTTGGGGTTTGCGTATATTCTATACCAGTTGCTAATAATTCACATCTTTTTATTTACATGGAAGTTACTCAAACTATAGCGTTCTCTTCCTTCTTAAAATCACTAAGAAAGAGGGGGACTCATCCCCTTATCATCACTGATGAAACTATTGCCTCTATTTATTTTGATTTTATTAAAAAAACAACCCTCCCTTACTTAATTATTCCAAGTGGTGAGGGAGAAAAATCTAGAGAAAGAAAGGCTGCTATAGAGGACTATTTATTACAACGGGGGTATGGTCGAAATACCGAATTGATTGCATTTGGGGGAGGGGTGATTTCAGATCTTGTTGGATTTGTTGCTGCAACATACATGAGGGGAGTTGCCTTTTCTATAATTCCTACGACCCTCACTGCATTTGTTGATGCAAGTGTTGGGGGGAAAAATGGGATTAATACCTCTTATGGAAAAAATCTTATTGGGACCTTTTATCCACCTGTAGATGTGTGCTTAGAGGAAAAGTTTTTAACAACGCTTCCTAAACAGGTGAGGGAAGAGCAATTTTCTGAAATTATTAAAATTGCTTTAACCTCTGACAGAGATCTATTTTTTTCTATGGAAAATCCCCTGTTTAGGGCTCGGCAGCTTAAAATGGATCTTGTACAAAAGGATCCAAAAGATCTTGGGCAAAGAGCGATTCTAAATTTTGGGCACACTTTTGCCCATGCCTATGAAGCTTTATTAAACTATAGGGTAAGCCATGGAAAAGCAGTTCTTATTGGACTCTATTTTGAGTCTTTGTTAAGTTATCATCTAAAAATCCTTCCACAAAAAGAATGGAAAATGATCCAAAACGTATTAAAGAAGTATCCGCAAAAAATTTTTCCAATATCTTTTGAAGGGCAAGCTCTTTTTAAACATATGTGTCGGGATAAAAAAAATAAAGATCAAGCCCCTTGCTTTATCCTTTTAAAAAAAATTGGGGAAATCTACTGTGAAGGAGAAAAAATACTTCATGAAGTTTCCTTAGAGTCTATAATAGCAGTGAGTAAAAAGATGTCTAAAGAAACAGTATGAGATGTATTATAAAACCTAGTTCTATTTCTGGCGATATCTTTATCCCTCCATCAAAATCAGAGACATTAAGAGCCATTGTCTTTGCTTCTATGGCCTATGGAGAATCAATCATAACTAATATTCTTCTTTCTCCAGACACCTTTGCTATGATAGAGGGGATTAAACAGTTTGGTGCAAAGGTAGAAAGAGAGGGGACAACTTTAAAGATTGTTGGAGTTGGCCGAAAGCTACAAGCGCCACAAAAGGTAATAGATGTGGGCAATTCCGGCTTAGCTCTTCGATTTTTTATTGGCTTATCTGCCCTTGTAGGTGAAGAGGTGCTCATCACAGGGGATGATTCTATTAAAAAAAATAGACCTGTAAAACCCCTTTTAGATCTGTATCGAAAACAGGGAATAGAGGTTTCCTCTTTTGAGGAAAGATCCGATGGAATCCTTTCGATAAAAGGAAAATTGCAACCCGGTTCGATGGTTATTGATGGAAAAGATTCACAACCTGTCTCTGCATTACTCTTTGTAGCCTCTTTTTTACAAGGTCGTTCAGAAATCTTTGTTCTACATCCAGGGGAAAAACCTTGGGTAGATTTAACAATGCACTGGCTATCCTTTGTGGGGGCTGTTGTATCTAATGAAGGGTATCGTTTTTATGAAGTGGAAGGAAACTCTTCTTATAAAGGATTTAAGATATCCATCGGAGGGGATTATTCAACAGCAATGTTTCCTGTTGCTGCGGCACTGTTATCGAAAAAGGAAGTGAGAATTCATGGATTAGATCCCAAAAGTATGCAGGGGGATAAAATGACTTTGGATATTTTTAAAAAAATGGGGGCACATATTTACTTCAGGGGAGAAATTCTATTTGTAACGGCAAATGAAGATCTAAAGGGGGTAGAGGTTGATATCAATGACTGCATTGATTCACTACCCATCCTTTCGGTTGTAGCGGCTTTTGCAAAGACAAAGACAAGGATCACTGGGGCAACAATAGCTAGGTCTAAAGAGTGTGATCGAATAGCGGTAATGAGTGAAAGATTAATACAAATGGGGGCAAAAGTTAAGACTCATTTTGATGGAATGACTATTTATCCATCAACAATTAAGGGGGCAAAACTAAATGGTGCAAACGATCATAGGGTCGTTCTCTCTTTAATGGTTGCTGCCGCTTTTGCAAACTCTGCATCAGAAATTGATGGTGTGGAGGTGTGTGCAAAAACCTTTCCAACAGCTATTTATGAGTTTTGTTCTTCAGGCTTGGATCTTACTTTAGACTTATAGTAAATGAGAAATATTATATTAATTGGGTATCAGGGTGTGGGAAAAACCTTTTATGGAAAAAGGCTTTCAAGACATTTTTCCATGAATTTTATTGATACCGATGCCCTTTTAGAAGAAAAATTCAAAACAAGTATAAAAAATCTTTATAAGACTCTTGGTGAAAAGGATTTTAGAAATAGAGAAAAAGAGAGTATACTTCAATTAAAAGAGGTTAAAAATTCTGTGATTGCTACAGGGGGTGGGGTTGTAGAGATTGAAGATATTACCTTTTTTTTACAAGGGCTTGGACTGGTTGTCTATATTCATTGTGAACTACACCTTTTGAAAAGTAGATGGAAACAGGAGGGTCTTTTTTATAATGGGGTGGATATTGAAGAGAAATTTAACCAAAGAGCGAGGTTGTATGAAATCTGTTGTCATAAAAAAGTGGAGGGCAAATGGGATCAAATTCTTTCGGTAGGCAATTTGAGGTGACAACATTTGGGGAGTCCCATGGTAAGGGAATAGGATGTGTAATAGATGGCTGTCCGGCGGGAGTTGCAATTGATGAACAATTCATAGAAAAAGAAATGCACAGAAGGCGTCCGGGGTTTTCTCCTTTTACATCCCCAAGGAAGGAAGAGGATGTGGTAGAAATTTTATCGGGGGTGTTTGAGGGAGTTTCTACTGGGGCTCCAATTACACTATGGATTAAGAACGCAGATCAAAGAAGTGGGTCTTACGATGAGGTGAAAAATGTCATTCGGGTTGGACATGCCAATTATTCATATTTAAAAAAATATGGGATATTTGACTATAGAGGAGGAGGAAGATCCTCGGCAAGAGAGACTTCAGCTAGAGTCGCAGCAGGGGCAATTGCTAAGCAAATTATTGCACCCATTGCTATTGAAGCAAAGGTGGTTGAAATAGGGGGGTGTACAAAAGATTTTCAAACCCTTTTAGAAGAGGCTATTAAAGAAAAGGATTCTTTGGGGGGGGTAATTGAGTGTGTTGTAAAAAATGTCCCACCAGGGCTTGGCGACCCTATGTATGAAAAAATGGAGGCAAATTTAGCTAAAGCCATTTTGTCGATACATGCGTGTAAAGGGATTGAATTTGGTTCAGGGTTTAACTCTGCTAAAATGAGGGGATCGACCCATAATGATCAGATGGAGGATGGAAAATTTATAACAAATCATCATGGGGGTATTTTAGGGGGGATAACTACAGGGGAGGATGTGATTTTTAGAGCCCCTTTTAAACCCACATCCTCTATAAAACAGGCGATGAAAACAATGACTTTAGATGGAAAAAATATAACCTCTACATTAGATGAAAATGCAAGGCATGACCCTTGTGTGGCTTTAAGGGCGCCAGTTATTGTTGAAGCAATGACAGCTCTTGTCTTTGTAGATTTTTTCTTATTAATGGGTTGTTCTAAAATAGAAAAAGCTCTAATGTAAGGATTATTTTTACTTATCGGGGTTTTTGGTTTATGGACGTTACGATGCTATCGCGTATCCAGTTTGCTTTAAATATTTCTTTTCATTATCTATTTCCCCCAATGACAATTGGTCTTGCATGGGTCATTGTATTTATGGAAGGGCTCTATTTAAAAACAAAAAATAGAGAGTACTATAAAATCACCCGATTTTTGGTAAATATTTTTGGTTTGTTTTTTGCAATGGGTGTAGCAACAGGCTTTGTTCAGTTATTTGCATTTGGAAATAATTGGTCACAATTTTCAAAGTTTGTAGGCAATGTCTTTGGATCAATGCTTGCTGCCGAAGGGGTCTTTGCCTTTTTTATGGAGGCGGGATTTTTAGGAATCATGATATTTGGGTGGACAAGGGTTAAGCCTTTTACACATTTTTTTGCTACAATCATGGTTTCTTTAGGAGCCACATTTAGTGCAACATGGATTGTGATGGCTAATTCATGGATGCAAACCCCATCTGGATATAAGATCGTGGGAGAAGGGATCTATAAAAGAGCTGTGATAACCGATCTATGGGAAGTTTATTTTTCCCCCTCATTTTTGACAAGATTAGGGCATGTGCTTTTAGGATGCTTTCTCACAGGGATCTTTTTAGTGATCAGTATTTCTGCCTACTATGTTTTAAAAAATAGACATGATTTTTTTGGGAAAAGGATGCTAAGGGGGATGCTTTGGGTTGCTTTAGTCACGTTACTTCTTCAATTATGGTCAGCCGATAGTAGTGCAAGGGGGGTTGCAAGAGATCAACCTGTGAAATTTGCAGCCCTTGAGGGAATATTTGAAACAAAGCCTAATACCCCTATTACAGTGATTGGGATCATTGATATGGAGACAGAAAAAGTCTCAGGAATTTCTATTCCATCGGGATTAAGTTTGTTAACTTATCGAGATCTGCATACAGCAGTCCCTGGACTTAATGAATTTCCTAAAGAGAATTGGCCCCATGTTCCAACAGTGTTTTATTGCTATCATATGATGATTTATTGTTGGGGGGGGATGGTTATGATAGCCTTATTAGGTCTTTTATTCAGGAAAAACTTTTTAAAGAGAAAGTGGTTCTTATGGTTTGCGATGATTGGAATTATTTTTCCTTATATAGCAAACATTGCAGGATGGTTTACCGCTGAAGTGGGTCGCCAACCTTGGATAGTGTACAATGTTATGAGAACTTCTGAGGGAGTCTCAAGAGTGGTGCATCGATCCGATGTGATTGCTTCTCTTGTGATGTTTATCTTTATGTATTCAATGATGGGAACCTTATTTTTTTACCTTTTGAATAAGAAAATACAAAAAGGCCCTGTCTTTGATGATGAAGAAGGCTCAGATTCAGAATATAAAGATCCCTATTTACAATTACATAAAAAATAAGAGGTTTTATGCCAACAGAAATGTTACAAATATTAGCATATTTAATTGTAGGGGCATCGGTTGCTTTATACGTTGTCTTAGATGGTTTTGATCTTGGGGTGGGTCTTTTGCAAATATTTGCAGGAAAAGATGAACATCGAAGGATCCTTTTAAATTCTATAGGACCTTTTTGGGATGGAAACGAAGTGTGGTTGATTGCCATTTTTGGAGCTTTATTTGTTGCTTTTCCAGATGTCTATGCAGTCCTTCTTTCTGGCTTTTACCTTCTTATCATGTTGATGTTACTTGGCTTTATTATTCGTGGTGTTGCTATTGAATTTAGATCCAAAGAAAAATCCTTACGATGGAGGTATTTTTGGGATGGGGCCTTTTGGTTTTCTTCAATGATTATTACCTTTTCATTGGGAGTTATTTTAGGCAATCTCCTTTTAGGTGTCCCAATAACTGTTGAAAGGGAGATGGACCTTCCTATGAGTGAAGTATTTCACCCCTACTCGGTATTTATTGGAATGTTTGCAATTTCACTGTTTGCAACTCATGGATCGCTTTTTCTCCTTATGAAAACCGAAGGAGAATTACAACATCGGTTGCATAATTTTGCAAAATACTTAATCCCCCTTTTTTACTTTTTCTTTGTAACAGCTACCATTTGGACATGGGAAACAGTGCCTCATATTACTGAAGCTTTTATTGAACAAAAGATCTTTTTTATTGCTCCAGCGGTCCTTATTCTTTTTATGGCTTGTTTACCTATAGCTTTAGCTAAAAAACGCTATGGATACTGCTTTTTATCCTCAATGATCACAATAGTTCTTTTATTCTTACTGATAGTTATAGGGACTTTTCCAGATATGATCCCATCCTCTTTAGATTATAGTCGAAATACATTGACCTTGTATAATGCATCCTCACAAAGAACAACTCTCATTGTGACGATGTTTATAGCTGCTTTTGGTATTCCCTTGGTCTTTTTGTATGGCACGATTTTATACACCATTTTTAGGGGAAAAACAAGGCTAACAGATCACTCCTACTAGGTTATCGGTGCCCTTTCCATCCAAGCTTTTGACGCAAAATGGAGTAAAAAAAATTATCCTTATTGGGGAAAGAGATGAGGTTAAACAATGAAGGGGCCTTTTTTATCAAAGTCATTTGATCTTTTTGAAGTGGATAAGAGGTTAAACCATCGACAGTTGTCATAATAGTGCTATTTTTTGAAATGGATTTTATTTCAATATTTGAAGAGCCTGGGATGATAAATGGGCGGGTGGTTAGGGTGTGGGGGCAAATGGGAGTGATAGCAAAAACATCCAATGTTGGGAAAATAATAGGGCCTCCGGCAGCTAAATTATAGGCTGTAGATCCAGTTGGGGTTGAAATAATAAGACCATCGGATTGAAACGTGTTAAAATATTGACCATCAATAGTAATTTGAAGCTCAACCATTGACTTAGTTTCCCCCCGATGAAGGACAATATCATTTATGGCAGAGTATTTTCTTTCTACAGGGGAGAGGGCTTCAAGGATAATTCTTTGGTCAACTGTATAACTTCCTTGAATAAGATCGTCTAAATATCCATGAAACTCTTCTATCCGAATGTCAGCCATAAATCCAAGAGAACCAAAGTTGATCGCTGTAAAAACAGGGTTGTTATGGTGTTTATATTTATTCGCAAAATATAAAAGTGTTCCATCCCCCCCAAGGGTAATAAAAATATCGATGGGGGTATTTTTGTCAATTAAAGGAAGGGGAAAAAGCTCTTTAACCTCATCATCAATAAAGACTTCAACGTTATTTCGATGGAGATATTCCATAATAGGAAAAACAAAGTTTTTAGCAGGGGCTTTATCGTAGCTGGGGCAAATTCCGATTTTCATAAAGATTTTTTATAGATCCTTTTAAATCACAAGATACATATTTTATCGATTTATACCACTTTTTTTTTAAAAAGGGAGGTCTTTATCGTGAATAAAATCTGTTTCAAGGGGTTTTCCATTCTCATCTAAAATGAGCTCTTTTTCCCTATTTTTCATCAATTGGGTGATTTTTTTTTCGGCTGAATCGATTTTTTTATTACAGGATTTGATGAGAGAATCGGCCTCTTCGTATAAAGAAAGAGAATGTTCAAGGGAGACTTCCCCATGATTGATTTTCTCAAGGATTTCCTCAAGTCTTGCATAGGCTTCTTCAAATGTGTGTTCTTTTTTCATGATGGTTTTCCTTTAAGGTTTCAATAGTTGCTAAAGCTTCTCCGTTAGCTAGTTTAATTTGGACTCTGTGGTCCTTTTGTAACTGAGATATGGAGGTAATTAGCTCATTAGTTTGATCTTTAAAAACAAGACAGTACCCTTTTTTGAGGATATTGCTAGGATTTACAGAGAATAGATGTTCTTTGATGGACTCTATTTTTTCTTTCAATCGATAGATTTTTGTCATTGGTGAGAAAAGGGCTAGGGTTTTTTCCTTTTCTTTAATGAGGGTTTTTTTCATTTGAATGACTTGTTGAAGGCTTTTATCCATAGAATAGGAGAGTTCATCTACATTTTGAATAAAGATAGAAAGCATCGAGTAAGGGGAAAGAAAGGCTTTTGACGAAGCTATTTTTGAAAGTGTAGCCTTAGATTGTTTTATGTGGGAGAAAATGGCTTTTGAAATAGACTCATTTAACTTTTGAAGTTGGTGTTGAAGAGCTAACTTATCAACAACAACAATTTCAGCAGCTGCTGAAGGGGTTGGAGCTCTTACATCTGCGCAAAAGTCTGCAATAGTAAAATCGGTTTCATGGCCACAGGCAGAAATGATAGGGATCTTTGACCTAAATATAGCGTCAGCAACAATCCTTTCATTAAAGGAGAAAAGATCCTCTAAAGATCCCCCGCCACGTCCAACAATCATCACATCGACAAGGTTGTGTTTATTAAAATCATCAATTGCCTTTGCAATTTCAATTTCTGCTAAAGGCCCTTGAACAGCAACAGGGTTTAAAATAAGTTGAAAATTTGGATATCTTCTTGATAAAACATGAATTATATCTTTGATCACAGCCCCTGTAGGGGAGGTAACGACTCCAATTTTTTTTGGAAACTTCGGAAGGGGTTTTTTTCTATCAGGAGAAAAATACCCTAATTTAGAAAGCTCCTCTTTTAAAAGGTGAAGCTTCATTAAAAGATCCCCAGTACCGGTTTTTGAAATCTTTTGAGCAATGATTTGATAACTGCCCCTTGGAGCATAGAGAGAAATTTCCCCTTCAACAATAATTTCATCCCCATCTTTAGGTAAAAGGGTTTTTTGAGCAAAACCTGAAAATAGGGCTACTGAAATGGAACTTGAGGCATCTTTAAGGGTAAAATAGATATGGCCACTAGATTGCTTTTTTAAATTAGAAACTTCACCTTTTACCTGTATAAACTTAAAATGTCCCTCTAAAAGATGTTTAATTTGATAGGTAAGAGATGAAACGGTGTGAATATTTTTTACAGTTTTTTCCATAAGAAAGAAAGGATAGGCTATTTTTAGCAAATTTTCAACTTGAAAATGGCAGTATAGATCTGATACAATCATTAGCTATGAAAAAAATAGTGATAGCGAACTGGAAAATGAACAAACTTCAGAGAGAAACCTCTGATTTTATAAATCAACTAGTGGTCCACAATGATTTAAATATTGCTATTATTCCCCCCTTTTTATCAATTAGGGAAGCTAAGTATATGGCCCCTTCTAAAAATATCCGTATAGGATCTCAAAATATGTCTGAGTATTCTTTTGGCCCCTATACAGGGGAGGTTTCAGCCCGTATGTTAAAGGATGTAGGGTGTGATTTTGTCCTTTTAGGGCACAGTGAAAGAAGGCATCTTTTTTTTGAAAGTAACGAATCTATTGCAAGAAAAGTAGAGCGAGCTGTTGTAGAAAATATGCCCTTTATCCTCTGTGTAGGAGAAACCCTTGAAGAAAATGCTCTTTTTCAGACAGAAGAGGTGATTTCTAAAATGCTTGAAGTGGGTTTATCGGATCTATTTGGAAACCATTTTTCTCTTCTTACAATTGCCTATGAACCTGTCTGGGCAATTGGTACAGGAAGGGTTGCAGATAAAGAATCGATAAGAAAAACTCATGCAATGATTCGATCAAAACTGATCGAATTTGATAAGGATTGGGGAAAGAAAATCCCTATCCTTTATGGGGGTTCTGTGGGGATAAATAACATTTCAGATATTCTTGATATAGAGAATGTAGATGGTGTTTTAGTGGGTAACGCTTCATTAGAAGTTCAATCATTTAATCAGTTAATTAATAAGGCGGTAAGTTAGGTATGTCATTTATGTTTTTTCTTTGTGTTTTTTTGTTTGTTGCAATAGGTGTAATTCTCTCTTTACTTATTTTGGTACAAGAGAGCAAAAGTTTAGGTCTTGGCGCCTCCTTTGGAGGGGATAGTTCTTCATCTTTGTTTGGGGCATCCACAGCCGAAATTGTAAAAAAGATCACCGCCTACTTGGCTTTGATTTTTCTCGTGGGTTCTTTGTGTATTACCTATGGATCTCATGCCTTATCAAAAGCTCCAAAGGAGCAAGCTGTTGAAATTCAATCGGTAGAGGAAAAATGAAACCGCTAAGGTATTTAGGAGATCCAGTTTTACGTGAGGTGTGTAAAGAGGTTCAAGAGATAACTCCCTACATAGAAAAAGTTGTCCAAGAGTTGATAGATGGGGTTAAAGCTCATAACGGAGCAGGCCTTGCTGCCCCGCAAATCGGGTATCCATTAAGAATTTTTGTCAATGTTTACTCTAGTGAAGTAGATGAAGAAGGGTATGCTCTTTGTCTTAAAGAACCTGAGGTCTATATTAACCCTGTCATTACAACATTCTCTAAGAAGAAATTTGTCACTTCTGAGGGGTGCCTTTCTATTCCCGGTGTTTCGGCGCAGGTGAGTAGAGCTCATGATATTGAGATTGACTACACAAATCTTAAAGGAGAGAGAATAAAAGGGGTTTTTGAAACTAAATGGAGGGCAAAATGCCTTCAACATGAGATGGACCACCTTAATGGAATTTTATATGTGGATCATATCTCAAAAAAGGATTTTTTAAAGATAGAAAAAAGCCTTAAATTATTGGAAGTAAAGACGTTGCAAGATAAACAGTGGAATGTAAATTCAAAAAATTTTCTCAATTAAATAGATTTTTTTTCATTAGCTAGTTCCTTAGCCACTTTATTGTTGAGCCACATTTTTTTAAAAGGAATGACCAACTTAACTAAACCACTTAGGCTTATTGGGATGCGTAAAGCATCATAAATATTTAATGTAATTTTTTTATAAATTTATTTGGATTTTAATACATTAATTACTATATAATTAATGTATTAAATATTAATTTAAGAGGTTTTTTTATGGTTCTAAGTACAGCTCAAAGCCCTTCTGATAGTTCTTCATGTGCAACTTCAGGCGAAAAAAGCTTCGAAGATATACTTTCTGGATTAGGGGACTCTCAATTAAAAACGATTGAAAAGTTAGCCTTAAGACGTATAAATTTTTTCGGGAAAGCTGCACAAGTAACACAAAAAGTGGGAGGCTTTTTCAATAAAATATTTAAGCGTGGGACTCCTAATGCCCAACAACCTCAAGAAACAGAGGAAAGCAAAGTCAAAGCCATTTTTAACAATGTGATTTTAGAAGACGGTCTAAAACAGCGGGCGGTCCAATTGTTATCTAGACTTAAGACTAAAGAAGAAATTGAGAATGCTTTTAGATCAGTAAGAGAGGCAAAAAGTGCTTTAGAAACAGAGGCACAAGCAGTAGCAGTGGCACCAGCAGGAACGACAGTAGCAGAACAAGCACCAGCACCAGCAGAAGCACAAGCAGAAGCACCAGCAGAAGCACAAGCAGAAGCACAAGCAGAAGCACAAGCAGAAGATGAAACAGCACCAACGACAGGAGTAGAACAAGCAGAAGATGAAACAGCACCAACGACAGGAGTAGAACAAGCAGAAGCACCAGAACCAGCAGAAGTACTAGCGTCATCGACAGGAGCAGAAACAGGAGTAGAAGATGGAACAGGAGCACAAGCAGTAGCAGAACAAGCACCAGCACCAGCAGAAGCACCAGCACAAACGACAGGAGTAGAACAAGCAGAAGCACAAGCAGAAGCACCAGCACAAACGACAGTAGCAGAAAATAAGAATTTTGATACAAAATTAGTAATTGGAGTTACATTATTTGTGCTAGCAGTGCTAGCAGCTATAGCATCAACAGTTCTTTCATTAGGTTTTTCAATGATTCTTGCTTCAGTGGTAGTCGGAAGTTGCGCCGCTATTTTAGGCGTAGGAGGGATTGCAATGATCATAAAGCAAAAAATTCTATGTCCAAAACAACCACAACCACAACCACAACTACAACTACAACTACAACCAGCACCAGTACCAGTACCAGTACCAGTACCAGCACCAGCACCAGCACCAGCACCAGCACCAGTAGACAATCAAGAAAGAAAATGGGATAGAATGTTTTTCAATTCAGCCCCTGCATTACCTAAAGCTGCTGTACACATTGATTTAGACGATGATTTTCCATCTCCTCCCGAAGATGAAAATTTAGGAGTACCAGCACCAGCACCAACGACAGTAGCAGCACCAGCACCAGCACCAGTAACCCCTATTGTTTCTACTATAGCCTCTGCTCCTAGACCCAGAATTTTAATGACAGATTTTGATCACTTAGAAAACAAAACATTTGAAGTAACAAAAGAAGAAACAACAATGTTTACTAGATTTTTAAACATTTTGAAAAAAAAGGAAATCAGTATAGCGTATGACGGAATATTTCTAAATTCTAACAGTGAAAAGATAAAAGCTCCTTGTTTAAGAATATTTCAATGTTTTAAAGATAAAGCTCATTTAGAAAGCGTTCTAAGATCTTTCGTTAGATTACAAGACAACCTCCTCGAAAGAAAAGAGGTATCAATAGATAATTTTAGAATAATCAGTTTGTTAGAAACGGTACTTATGGGTGTAGATAGCAATTTAAGAGATCCTTTGGTTGCAAGATCACACAGCTTCAACAACTGTTCAACAACAGATCAAGTCATCGAGTTTCAAAAAGGATTGGACTTAATTGCTTATTTTGATTTAGAAACTGAGGTAGGAGAATATATCAACGTTGTTCCTGATTTATCAACATATGATCAAAAGATTTCAGAAGCAATAATGAAAGCTACTAGAGAGCTTATGCAGAGCTGTTTTGAAAAAATTTCTTCTTTAAAGGGTGAAGATAAGAAGAAAGCCGCACTTGAAAGAGTGAAAACCTCAAGAGAGCATACAATAGGGTGTATTAAGCACGAGTTAATAGATTCACAACCGCAGCAAAATAATCATGGCGGTGGGGGTTCTAAATAAGACTAAGGCTAAAAAATACTCCCTTTATTTATAAAGGGAGTATTTTGAGTTTTTTTTACATTAAGTCAAAACTAAAACTAAAGGCGTTATCTTTTAAGCTGTTTGTTGCAAGATAGCTAAACTGAAGTCTGTAAGCGTTGCTCACTATCATCGAAAGGTTAAACTTAGTTTGAATGTAGTAAGGGGTATCAGGTCTTATCACATTTCCAAAAACGTTTACGAGGGCATCTCTTTTTCCAATGTTATTCTCCACTTGAAAGGTCCATAGCGGGGCAATTTGTATTTGCATCTTATTCACAAAACAGTACCTAGCATCTGAAAGGGGAGTTTGCTCAAGATCTTCTATAGTTCTATAGGAATCTAAGATAAAACTATTATGGTTATCCTTTCTCCACCAGTAAGGTCCTCGGTTTCTATAGGTTGTTGAAAGGGCGATATAATCGTTAAGGGTCCATCCATAGTGCAGATCAAAAAAATCATATGAGTCGGTTTCAAAATTCCATCCAAACTTTGCGCCAAAATCCATCCTTGGATAGTTCCAAACAAATTCAACATCCCCTTTGGATAAAGGCTCTAAAAACGAAGCTTTTGGATTTCCTGCCATTTCTGGATCATCTGGATTAAAGTTTGTGAAAAATCTCATAGCACTCAAGTTGATCGCCATTGTAGGTCTATCCACTGAAAAGCGATCAAAGTACAGTTCATTATTCAACCCTAGAATGAGTTGATTAAATGCTGCATAACCATCATCAATACTGAATATAAAATGATCTGGATTGTCGGAAGTAGGTTTTGTTAGGCCGTTATATTTTATATAAGGTTTAATATAATGAGATAAAGTATCAAATTCACCATGAAAATCTATAGAGGCATCCCCACCATAAGAGCAGACAGCTTGCCAAGTGGTGCTTTTGTTTTGGTTATTTGTATAAACAATCCCATCAAATCCTACTCGTGGGGTGATGTTAAGGCCATAGAGGTTAAAGGGTCTGTACAGATTTAAAAGAGCCGAGGCTCTTCCAGAATCAAAATTTGGGATGACATCTCTAATTTGTTCGGCATAAAGGTAGTTTAAGAAGGCCACATTATAGCTTTGTTCTAAATAGAGCTTTGTATCAAAAAACTCCATCGGTCGCAGAGCCACGTTAAATGTCGGCAACTCTTGTTTAAACCCTTGATAATCGTTTAAACGGGGTCTAGCATACAAGCTTACAAAAGCTGGGTCAACCATATATTTAATGAGGGCTTCATTTCTCTCAAGGGTCATAACTTCAAAAACATTTGTTTGAAAGTCTGTTCGCATAAAACGATCTGAAAGTTTATCCCATTGAACAAATGTCTCAACTTTTCCATCTTCTGTATCCCCTTTGTACTTACCTTGAATACGGTAACGGAGCGCTACCCTATTAGGGTTAATATCTAAGGGCCAAATGTTATAGGAGACAAAGTTTCTTGATTCAAGGCTAATCTTTTGGTTTTCTGACTTGTAGTCCACATCTAAAGATCCCCCTAAACCTTCATACCAATAGGTGGGGATTTTTACGATATTACCATTTTCATCTTTATAACCAATCCTGTCATCTAAAAATAAAACTCGATATTCAAGTCTTGCGTAAGCTTGCAAAAAATCATCATCATACATTTTGTAGCGTCCAATAAAAATTGGAACCTGTTGATTTTCTATCCTCATTGTATATGCAATCGGTGGAGTCTTTTTATATTTTGGATCAAGGGTCATCCCAAAAGTAGGAAGCCACATAAAAGGGACATTGTTTATACGTCCAACCATTGTTTTTGTTGTAGCTTTTGTCTTGTCGCTTACTGTAATTAATGGAGAGGTCACTTCAAAAGTAGCCGGTTTTCTATCCGATGGAGTAGCAAAGGCTTGCTTTATTTCAAGGGAGCCATCTTCAAAAAGATAGATCTCTTTACCTCCAGCGATAATATTTCCTACTGTACCCACTCCATTGATAATCACCCCACGTTTTTCATTGAAATCGTAGGTGAAGCTATCTCCAACAATAAAATAGCGACCAAATTCAATCAGGAGATTTTCAGAAGCAAAAACGGTGTGTTTATCCTCTTCGTTTATATACTGAAAGTTTTTTGCATAAATGGTAATATCTTCGGTTTTTATTACCCCTCCATGACTACATTCAGCATTATTTTTTCTGAAAACGGGTTTGTTTAATTGAAGGTTTACCTCATCTGTGGCCGAAAAAAGTGAGGTAAGTATACATGTGGTAGTTAAAAAAATTCTCATGGGAGGAATTATACACAATCACTGAATTGTTTTCAAAAGAACTCCTGCAAGAGGGGTCCGATTTTTTTCATGACCGGAAATCATTGCTTCGATAATGCAATCCAGTCCAGATTTTTCATGGGTTGCGCAAATATGTAAAAACGCTTCAATAAGGAGGTGGCTTTTTTCTTCTAGGGTCAGTTCATATCCAGGAATCGATCCTTTTTTTTCACTTTTTTGTGTAGGTTTTTCTGATACTTGTATAAGTTCATTTTTTCCAAACTCTTTTATCCAACCAATAATTGCCTCTTTATGAATTTCTTTACGGGTACTTTTCCATAAAGAGAGGTGGCAACAGGTTCTAATAAAAGGGGCCCCTGGCATTTTTGCCTTATGTTCAAGGATTTCATAAGCCTCCTTATCATCAAAATTTTCTAAAAGAGAAATCGCTGTGGGTATTAAATGATTTCTTTTTGTCAAAAAAATTTCTTCTATAAGGGTCATAAACAAAGCTCTAGGGAGCTCAATACTCTTTTTTAAGAGGTCATTTTGGATCATCAGTGTTTGTTGTTGAACCATTTGAACCATCTGCTTTTCTTCTAAAGAAGCTAATGGTTTAATTTTAATCGCAAAATAGCTTCTTCCTTGTGAAGAACAGATTTCTAAATAGTGGTTTGTTGGATCAAGGAAGATAAGATCCTTGATCACTTTTAGACACAAAGGGTCTTTTTGATCTAAAAGGGATAGGGCGCTATTGATTCTTAGTAGATTATCATCACTATAATAAATTTCATGAAGGGTTTTTTCAGATTCAGAGATAGTGGCAATTAATCGTATTGCAAAAAGATTTCCCCCTCTTGCAAGTTCATGGATTTTTTCTTTAACCTCTGTTTTTCCTAAGATATAAAGGGCATGAAGGGCCGCAAGTTTTGTTTCTAGATGAGGGGAATTGGATAAATGCTCTAATTTTGAGATGCTATGGGCATCATGAAAGGATCCAAGAGCAAAGGCGGCAGCTTCCTGAATAAAGGGACTTGTATGAGTTAACGAATTTCTTAAATTAGGAATTAACTCCTCGATTCTATGATTTCTTGCTGCAAGGATGGTTGCAAGGTTGAGGTTAAGGTCTTTATCACTCATCATTTGCTTCATCATAGAAATGGCATATTTAGTTCCGGAGAGGGCAAAAAAATCAACAAAGAGGGGGTGGTAGTGTTTATGGACACTATTCATTAAAGCTTCAACTTGGCCTAAAGCCGTTTGGTTGTGCTTTTGAACAAGAATTGATAGTGCTTGAAGTCTTAACATAATGAAATTTGATGAAAGACAGGATTTGATCAACATATCAGAGTATTCATTATCGATGGACTTTAAAACGGAAAGTGTTTTTGCTTGCACTGGAAAAAACCGACTTGTAATTAATTTTCCTAAATAATGAGTAAAGGAGGTTTCATTTGAAATTTCTATAGCAATTAAGGCAAGAAGGGAGTCTATTTCTGAACCTTTAGTAAGCCCATCTTCTATGATATGCAATGCTATTTCACGAAGTAGGAAAAAATCATGCTCTTGGGATTTTTGATAGTACTCTTGATATTTTTTTAACCCTTTTACATGGTCCCCTTTTGAAACTAAATAAAGAATATGACTTTTCAGTAAGGTTTCTTCAGATATCTCACACTCACTTAAACCGGTATGTTTATTTGTCTCAAGCAACTCTAACGATTTCATCCTCATTTTTTCTTGAGGGGAGATAGAAGCAACCTTTTGACCCTCTAAAGAATTTTTTAGAAGAAAAGAAAGTAAAGTTAAGGAGAGGATTTTTTTAGATAGTGCCATAAATTAATGCCGATTTTTGAAAAAAGCCTTTCAAGGATCTTTACTTCGAACCCTAGCACGTTATGGAAATTTCCCTCAATCTTTTGTATTAATATTCCTGCACCATCTTGGATACCATAGCCTCCTGCCTTATCAAAAGGTGAGAAAATTTCTATGTAGTGGTGAATTTGATCATCACTTAACTCCCTTAAAGTGACAAAGGTGTTTTCATAATCAGAAAGAAAGTTTCCGTTATAAGAAATAACCATTGCAGAACTTACAATGTGTTTTTTTCCAGAAAGACATTTTAGCATCTCAAAAGCCTCTTTTTTAGACTCTGGTTTACAGAAAAACTCTCCATCATGAAAGACGGTTGTGTCAGCAGTAATGATAAGCGCGTGAGGGTGCTTTTTTTCTAAATGGGTCGCTTTAGCCTTTGCAATTTCTTCAACATAGACTTGAGGCACTTTTGAAAGGGTGACATTTTTTTCATCAATATCGGCGTTTTCTATCGAAAAATCAAAATCAAAGTGGGATAAAATTTCCTTTCTTCTGGGGGATTGACTTCCCAATATTATTTTAAAATCGCTAATTTTTGGCGAAACAAATGTCATTATTTCCCTTTTCCCTTCCCTTTCCCTTGAGTTTCTGGGATGTAATCGATCCAAATAGGGGTGATGAAAGCGACGTTATCATCTTCTTCTGTGATTCTTAAATAATAAAAAAGGAAATCAGGCCTTTCATCTGAGGAAGCAATAGTGACAGAAGAGATAGGTTCGCTGTCGTCAAGGGTAAATTCATGAGAATCTTCTAAATCAGTTAAAACGTGATATTTTTCTATGTTTCTGAAAACAATGATCTCTTTAATTTTTGATGTCGCAGAAATTTTAACTTTAATATGGCGGTTGTATGCAAGGCCTGGCTTATCAGATGTGTTTAGTTCTCGACCCATAGGTTGACCTGCTATTGAAAAAAAGACAACCATCCGTTTACCTGTGGTTGCATAACAACTTCTGTTGTACAAAGCGTTAAAAAGGTTATCACGAGAGTACTCTTTACAAAAAATCGCTGTGAGCCCATTTTTATATTCAATTTGATCATTTTGTTCTGCATCTTTATAAATGCCTCGACTATCTGAACCTCCTGCAACAAAACCAAAGCGACAGTTTCGACTTAAAGCTTTTTGAATAGCCCCTTCTTCTGTCTCGCTCATCCCTGTTTTCCTCCCTTTTGTTCTAATAGGGAACGGATTGCCCTTTTTAATACTGCACTCTGAGGATCCAAAGTTATTAAAAATTTCTACAATCCTTTCAAATTCAGGATTAAATTCCTTAAAGTTAAAAGAAAAACCTTTTGCCATAGTCATACAAGGGATAGAAAGGAGTTCCTTTGGCGTATGTGAGCGATAAATTTTTTTAAGGGTATTTGACTTTGAATCTTTCAATCGGAGTATAGGTTTATTATCTTTTGGGTATATAAAGTGGCGTATTCCCTCTTCAGAAGGCTCTCCAGACCATTGAAATCCAAGCATTGAAACAAATCGTTCCTCTTCATTAAACTGAGCAATTTGTTGTGAAATAAGCTTCCAATCAGATGCAGGGGTTTGTCCTTCATCTTCAAAAACAGAAGAGGCGAAAAATTGAAGGGCGTGATCGTCACGAAATGAGCGTAAACAGTTTTCAACATCTTCTGCAGATCGATACCGTTTTGATTCAGAGTGAAGGACGCCCCAAAACAGACTGTCACAAGGTTCGTTAGTGCATTCAATAGGGGGAGCATGATACATTGCGTTAGAGGATAAATTCTTAAGCTGTATACGATAGGTTCCTGGGTCATTAAAGTAAAGATTTGGAAGGGATAAATACCCTGTTTCGGGGATAAAAAGTTTCCAATGTAAATTTTCTCTTAACTGGGTATAGGAAAGTTCTATCAAAGTATCTTCAGGGGCATAGCCAGTAAGATTTCCAAAGGCATCTTCAAAACGGAGCAAAAGATCAAATCGATCATTTCGATGTACAACCGATGGCCCAATGATCCGTATATTCTCTAAAGGCCCCCCTTTTACATCCAAGTGAAAAACTTCTGGATCTTTAGGAAAGGCTTTTTTCCCTTTAGGATCGACATACAGATGAAAGGGACGTCTTCTTTGTGTAAATTCTTGTGCTGTGTTTTTCTTGTCGGTTGCCTTTCCATACGAGCCTATTGTAATTACAAGCTCTTCACCTGCTTTTACAGCTTTATTAAGGGTAAAATCAAAAACAGCACTATTATCAATCATCTCTTGTGTAGGGATGATTTTTTTTTCTTCACCAATTGTCATCCATATGCAATTGACTTTAACACTTGAGGATGCTGTTGGGACCATCCATGCCCCATTTTCGCCGTTAGAAAGGATGTCAAATCTTAGGATGGTTTTTTCTGGAAGGTTTGTCCCTGGTATAAATATGAAATTCCAATTTCCGCTGTGACCGGCTAATGTGACTGCAGGGTGTGTTTTACAAATTGATCGCGCCATGATTTTTCCTTTTTTAGTATTTTCACTATAGTAGGAAAAAGGATAAAAGTCGAGCTTATTTGGTCTGTTTACTGCTTAAGGTGATTTTTACTTTTAAAATTTTTCTCTCATTGCTAGAAAGGACTTTAATTTCATATTGATCAAAATGGATAATAGCCCCAGGTTTGGGGATAATTCCCATTGTAGTGGAGATAAATCCCCCAATGGTTTCATATTTTGGGTTGTGAGGGAGAAAAATACCAAATTCTCTTTCAGCATCAATAATGCTGATATTGGCTTCAACAATCCACCCCTCATTGTGAGTTTTTCGATATAATAGATCGTCTTCTTCATCATGTTCATCAAGGATTTCACTTCCAATGAGCTCTTCGAAAATATCTTCAATGGTGACAAGACCTTCTGTACACCCATATTCATTAACAATGATTGCTCCATGAATTTTTCTTGAGCGCATCACTTGAAGAAGCTCAGAAATGGGTTTATTCTCTGGAGCATATAAAATAGGGGAGATAAGGGAGGTGATTTGCCCCTTTTTTAGACTTTCAATATCGTATAACCCCTTTTTAAAAGTGTATTCTAAGACATCTTTATAGAGCAATACCCCTGTGATATGATCAATAGATTTTTCAAAAATGGGTAATCGACTAAAGCCCTCCTCAATAAATAGGGCGATTGCTTCAAAAATCGAAGAGGTGTTTTGTAAGCACTTGAGTCTAATTCGGGGAATCATAATCTCTCGACAGGATTTATCTTCAAAATGGGCAAAGGAATAAAGGAGATGCTTTTTTACCGAATCTAAATTTTGGGCTGCATCAGTGGATAAAATATCAAGGAGCTGCTTTTTAATTTGTCCATGTTGAGGAAGTAAAAGATCTTTCTTTACCCGAAAAATTCTTTGGAAAGTGATAAATAAATAAGAAAGAGGTAGAAGAAGATAAAGAAAAATCGATCCAATAGAAGCTGTTGCTTTTAAGGTGAATCTTGTCGCATATCGACAAATAATATGAAGTAAAGCTCCTATTATTAAAAGGGTTGCTAGTAAAAGTAAAGAGGAGCTTAAATAAGGGAGTGAACTTCTAAAAAGGGTGAGAAAAGCTATAGAAAAAAATCCAAATAGGTATAAGGAGAGCGAAAATTGAATTAAAGAGACCACATTTTCAAGATTTTTGGAAAGGAGTCTATCTTTTATCCATCGCAATAGGGATAACGATCTAAAAGTAAAAGCCTTATCTATTTCACTTTTTTGATAATAGGTTAGCGATGTTTTTAATGAATAGAGGATAAGTGAAATGAGAAAAAAACAAAGGGAAATGTAGAAATATGAGATCTCCATAACTTCTATGTATATAAAGGATGCGGATTTGAAAGAAGAACTTTTTTCTTTTCAGCATGTTCTAAAGCTAGATCCTCAAGATGTCTCATCTCATCTTGTTGATCTTGAGTATCATCACAATAACCAGCTAAATGCAAAATACAGTGAATTATATATCTTGAAAGTTCTCTATAAGGGTTTTCAGGGAGAAAGTGTATTGCTTCTTGTGGGTTTATGAAACACTCTCCAATTGTATGAAGTATTCCTTCTTCCTTTATAGATGTTCCATCAATTGGGAAGGTCATGCAATCTGTGGTTGTCGGGTCGCTAAAAAAAAGACCATGTAAAAAGATTGTTCTTTCAACAGAGATGAAATGAACGATGAGTTCATCAGTAGAAAGATGTAAATAATGAAGCATTTCAACACAAAAAAACCTTACAGCATCAGAGTCGATGTGTAAGGCGTTTTGATTATTGTGTTGTGTGATTTTAGGAATCAATCTTTATAGAACCACTTTAGTCTTAGGTAGGTGAAATACAGAGGCATTTTCCTTCCATTGATCACGATTTTTTAAAAGTTGAATGCGTTCAAAACGTTTAAGAACATTTCGAACCTTTTCGCCTGATGCTGCTTTTCCATAACTACGATGTCTTGACATTACTTCACCTTTGGGATAAATGCTTTTATATTACTGAGGGTATTCATATGTACTTTATACCCATTTTCTAAATTGTCTTTTTTTGGACCTGTCTTAGGGGCCATGCTTACATGTCTTTTTTTGTAACTTCTGGCTCTATGTTCATTTTGCTTGCTTTGTCTGGTCATTTCTTACCTCTAATTAAAATAAAAAGAGAATTATAGGAAATATCCTTTTAAAAGACAAGGGGCTTTTTTATCATAAAAATTTTTTTTCTTTTAAAAAGGTCATTTTTCGATATCAGGTGTGTAGACACCACAGGAAATGATATATTTAAACGCATCTTCGACGGTAAAATCAACCCTTTTCAAATATTTTTCTTCAGCAAGGAGTAAAAAACCTGATAGAGGGTGAGGGGAGGTGGCTATAAAAACCGTTTTTAATTGAGTTTCAGCAGGAAGGGGCTCCCCTTCATGAGAGGTTTCTAAAGCCATAGGGGCGTTTCCTGTAACAAGGCCAATTGTTTTAGAGTGTTCGTTTGGAAAAGGGACTGTTACAACCCTTGAAAAGATCCTTCTTTCTTCAGACAAAAGGGCTAAAACAATGTCCCTTGTCCCTTTGTATACTTTGTTAATTAAAGGAATTTTCATCATCCAATGGTGGATTACCTTCATCAAATAGTGAAAGAAAATTCTTTTTCCTAAAAAACCTAAAAGCATAATGCCAAAAAATAGAAGGATGAGAATAATTCCCCTTGATAAAAGGATTAAACTTGTCTTATGAATTTCAAAATCTATATAATTGTCCCCAAAAAATCGAATAAGGGTCTTCATGTGTTCTAAAAAGGGGGTGGTTAAAAGATCCACTAAAAAGACAAAAATAAAGACAGTGACCCCTAAAGGGAGTAAAAGGGCAAGTCCTGAAAGAAGATTTTTTTTCATTGATTTTCCCCTTGATTGATTGGGTTGTCTTTAAGATGTTCATCGAGTTTAACAATCCCACAAGAGACAATATATTTAAGGGCTGCCTCTGGTTTCATTTTAAGATAGTAAATATCCTTTACTTTGAACATTAGGGTAAATCCAGTTGTGGGGTTAGGAGTTGTTGGGACAAAAACCGAAACCATTTCACTGTTTACCTGATCAGAAATTTCTTGAGGAGCTTTTTCAGATAAAAAACCTAAAGCGTAGATCCCTTCTTTAGGGAAGGGAACTAAAACGACCTGTTTAAAGGATCGCTTCTCTTCACCAAAAAGATGGGAAACAATTTCTTTAGAGATTTTATAGACCTTATTTATCAAAGGAAGTTTGTGTAAGATGTATTCACCTGCAGAAATGAGCCAGTGAATAAAAAACCAACGAGCAACCATCCCTAAAAACAGTATAAATAAAAAAAGGACAACTAAGATAATGAGTTGACTGAGGATAAGGAGAACTTTTGGGTTGCTAAAAAAGATCCCATGTCCCCCCTCAAGGGTAAAAAAATGGGTTACAATACCGATGAATGGGTTTGTAAGCAATCGTACAACAAAAGCTATAATAAGGACAGTAAGGACAATAGGGAGGAGTAAAATCAGTCCAGTCAAAAAATACTTTTTCATAAGTTAAGTATACCTATGAATTCATTTAATAAGAAGTTGATTTTCTTAAGACCCTTTTAAAGCTCGGTTAATCTCTCTTTGTTGATCCTTTTTCTTCAAATCGGACCGCTTATCATAGAGCTTTTTACCTTTGCAAACCCCAACTTTTACCTTTACATACCCTGTTTTATTAAGATACATAGCTAAAGCAACAAGGGTTAACCCTTTTTCTTCGTTTTGCTTTCGCAATTTTGAAATTTCACTTTTATGAAGGAGAAGTTTTCTCTCTCTTCTTTCCTCATGATTAAAAAGATTTCCAAATTTATATTTAGAAATATAGGATTGAAGGAGAAAGGGCTCTCCTTTAATAATACTGATATAGTTGTCTTGAAGGGAACCCCCTCCATCTTTTAGTGATTTTACTTCGGTCCCGAAAAGTTTTATTCCCGCTTCAAAAGTATCAAGAACCTCATAATTATGGTAAGCTACTTTATTGGATACAAGATCTCCAGATAGAATCTTTTTCTCTTTTTTAGTCATAGAGCTATTCTATCGTTTTAAACTCCATTTCGTCGAGAAAAAAGAAAAAATAATAATAAAGAGAATTCCGGTAGAGAAAAATGTGTCAAAATGGGGGATCTTTTGGGATAAAGAAAAGCCTATAAAGATCAATTTTATCCCTAACCAAGCAATAAGGTAGTAACACATTTTTTCAATGATAGGGTGTTTATTTAAAAATTTTAGTAGTGATGTGGCGAAAAATCGGAGGGTAATAACCCCTAACACACCCCCTACATAGGCAACCCATATTTTACTTTCAACCTCTGCTTTTGTATAAAAAAAAGAAAGAAGGCCAACGACAATAAAAATAGAATCCAAAGCAAATAAAATATCTGTAAGTTCTATAGAGATAATCCCTCGAAGTAAAGAGATGGAGGGTAATTGTCCTTGAACTTTCTTCTTTATGTGAAAAATATGAGAAAAGGATATGTAGATAAGATAGATTCCTCCAATCACTTTTAGAAAATCAAGGAGAAACAAAACGGCAGCAAATAAAATAATGATTGCCCTAAAAAACAAAGAGGATCCCACCCCTAACATCAATGAAATGGCTCTTTTTGATGGATCAATTCTGTTTAAAATTAAGGATATGGCTAAAATGTTATCTGCAGATAAAAAAAGTTCCACAGCAAACAGGATAAGGAGTATAAGAACGTCTTGTGGATTAAAAGTTTGAGGCTTTAAAAGAGCTATCATTATCTAAAGAGAGTAAATAGTTATTGAGTTTTCGCTGCGCTTGTTCATAGGAAAACCAAGAACCCACACCTTTGTTCATAAGGCTTGAGTAATGACCCCCTTGAGTTGAGATAAAACACTTAGATTTTATTCTATCGGGATCTTGATTTTTTTGCGAGGTAATATAAAGCTGTAAAAGTCTTTCTGCGTGATCTTTGAAGGGGGTATTGTGTGTTGAAGCTATGATTAAAGGATCCCTTTGTAGTGAGGGGATGAATTTTTTTGTTGGATAAGAATAGTGGGATTGAATAAAACCCTCTAAAAAAATGGAGTTAACCACCTCATTCATGCTCGTAAAAGGTCTGTCTAGTATTAAAGGGCAAGAAGGATGCTTTTTAGCAAGATAGGAAGCTGGAGCTGAACCAAAAGACTTCCCATATAAAAGGATATTTCCAGAGCAGTAACTATAGGCTCTGTGTGCAATTTTCTTACATTTATCCCAAGAAATAGGGTTTTTTCCTTCACTATAGGGATAGAAGTCAACAGCTAAAATGGTATACCCTCTTAAAGCAAAATTCAAAATCTCTCGTATTTGCATTGAAAGGGGAAGGGTGTAGTCAACAAAGAGAATCACAGTCTTATTTTTAGTCTCATTTAAAAAATGGACATCCCTAGGAAAAGAAAAAAGTCCCGGAAGTGAGGATGAGGCTAAATTTGCTTCAAAAAGTTCAAGAAGTTTTGTGTTTTTTGGATCTTTTAAAATCTCTCTCCATTTACCAAAGACTTTTCCACTGTTTTTTTTAACTGAGGAGGAAGAAAGGAAAATCCCAGAAAACCCAAACCGTTCTTCATCAATGGATATTGCCCCAAGATCTTTAAGAAATTGAGCGCTTTGCTTTTTTATTCTAAAAAAACCAGTAAAAGGGATCGATCTTTCTGGTGAGGCAAAAGCAATCGCCTTTAAAGCAATTTTGTGAGATGTCGGGGTAGAGAATAAACTTGTAATTGCAATTAAAAATAGCGTTAATCTCATAATTAATTATATGGTTGATCTTAAAACTCCATATAATTAAATACGCATTAAAACAAAACAAAAACTTAATAATTTTTTTAAAAATGGTCAAGCAATCAGCTTTCTTCAATCGGAGGAGGGAGCTTTTCTTTGCTTTTTCTAGATCTCCTTTTCTTTTGCTTTTTGATTTTTTCCATTTTTTCAACCCTTTTAGAGGGTTGTTTAAGGACATGTTCTTGATATTTTTCTACAAGGGCTCTTCGGGCAAAAAAGCGGTTATCTGCTTGACTTCTATTTTTTCCCCAACGAATTATTATTCCAGTTGGGAGGTGTTTTAATAGCACTGTGCTGTGGGTATTATTGATTTTTTGCCCCCCATTGCCAGATCCTAGAATAAACTGTTCTTCAATGTCATCCTCTTTGATTCCAAAAAGTTTCATTTCTTCTTCAAGTTTTTTGATTTTCTCTTTTGTGATCATTATTTCTAAATAACATAAAATGTGTGGTTAAGAATCTATTTAACCGTTCTATGTAAATAAATACAATAGGTGTCACAAATAAAGTGACAATTTGTGCAAAAATCAATCCCCCAACAATTGCAATTCCAAGGGGAGAGCGGCTTTTTGCAACACTGCCTCCAATGCCAAGGGCAATAGGGACTGCCCCCATCATAGCAGCAATTGTTGTCATAATAATGGGTCTAAAGCGTAAAGAGCAGGCTTTAAAAACGGCATCTTGAGGGGAAAAACCTTCTGTTTCCATAATTTCTAAGGTAAAGTCAATGATTAAAATCCCATTTTTCATCACAATCCCTAAAAGCATAAGAATACCAATTAATGCGTAGATAGAAATTGTATTGCCCGTAATCATTAAAGAAAGGAGACCTCCTAATAAAGCGACCGGAATATTTGAGATTGCTGTGATAGGATGAAGAAAATTTTCATAAAGAACCCCTAAAATGATATAGATCACAAATATTGAAAGGAGAATTAAAAATATGAACTGAGAAATCGCTTCAGTAAAAGCCGAGGTGTTTCCAGCAGCTTCTTTCATGACACTATCGGGTAAAATAGCATTAGATAATTTTTCCATCTCCTTAATTGTTGAGGACAACGGGGTTTTTTCAGATGGATTAAATGAAATAGTAATAGAAGGAAGGGCATTGACCCGGGTTAAAAGTTCAGCTCCAGTTGTATAGTTTTCTTTGATTAACGAATTTAAAGAGACCATTTCTGAAGAACTATTGGGAGAAAGATAAAGTGAGCTAAAATTTTCTTTAGATACAGAAAAGGTTTTTTCCATATCAAGGATCACATAGTACATATTTTGAGGTACATTAATTTTTGAGATATAGGTTTCTCCGTAGGCGTACATAAGAGAGTTTTCAATATTTTTTGCATTGATATTGCCATAACTATGGGCCTGGTTTCTTAAAAGGTTTAGCTGTAAAACAGGGGCATTGGGTTGATAATCTGTACTTACATTGGAAAAAAAGGGGGAAGCTTTCATCGCAGTCATTAATGAAAAAGCGCTATCATCAAGAGTTTTTTGATCAAAACTTGTAAGGATATATTGATAATCAGCCTTCCCTGAGGTTGTGTTTCCCATTTGAAGATTGATAAGGGGAAGGGATTTTAATAGGGTTTTCATCCCAATGCATTGCTGACTGTTTTCTTGATCAATCCCTTTGATCACTGTCCAAATATCCTTTCTTTTTTTCGATGTTGTTAAATTATAAAAAATCAACCCTTGGTTGTCTGTTGGGGCACTTTCAAGGGTGACAAAATAGTCTATAGCTGGGTTAGATAGGGCTATTTTAGAAAGATCCTTTATTTCTTCATGGAAACTTTCCGGAGAAGTTCCTTCTGGCATTATTGCAAAACCTTGAATGACCCCAAGATCGTTAGGGGGTAAAAAATCTTTAGGAACGAGTATAAAAAGGGTGGTAGAGAGTAAAATAGAAAAAAATGCACAGATTAAAATGACAATTTTATGATGAAGGGCAAATGTGAGGGCTTTTTCATACCCTTTTTGAAAAAAGGCATTCAAATGTTCAGATAATTCTTCAACTTTTGTCTTTTTACAATCTATAGAATCGGAAAGAAAACGGCTACAGAGCATGGGGGTAAGAGAAAGGGAAATAAACCCTGAAACTAACACTGAGATGATCACAACAGCAGCAAGTTCATGAAAAATTTGACCTATGACCCCTTGAAGAAATAACATGGGGATAAAAACGGCACAAAGCGATAGACTCATTGCAACAATGACAAGGACAATTTGTTTAGACCCTTTTAAGGTAGCTTCATAGCCATTTAACCCCTCTGTTTGGCTAAATCGTATAATATTTTCCATAACAATAATGGCATCATCGACTAAAAAACCGATAGAAATAGTTAATGCTGAAAGCGAAATAATATCCAAACTATAGCCAAAAAGTTTCATAAAAATAAATGTGGATATGATTGTTATAGGAAGCGATAGAAGGGGAATGAGGCTGTTTCTGATTTTTCCTAAATACAGGTATATAACAACGACAACAAGAGCTAGGGCAATATATAATGTGTTTTTTACATCTTCTAACGCCTCAATAATCCAATCTTTTAAAGAAAAGGGGATGGTAAGAGTTAAATTTTTTGGCATCTGACTGGATAGTTTTTTTAAAAGTTCTTCTACATGGGTGCATGCATTGATCGTGTTATAATTTAATTGTCGATAAAGGGCTAAAAAACACAGACTTTCTCCATCAGGGCTTTTTCTGCTATACCAATTAAAAGAGGCTTTATTGTTTTGAAGACCATCTTCAACAGTTGCAACATCTTTAAGGCGCACTGGAGCCCCTTCATCAAATTTAATGATAAGATCCTTGTACTCTTCAGCTTTAAGAAGTTGTCCCTCAACTTTAATAACCATACTTGTATTGGGTCCATAAAATTTTCCAGTCGGTTGTTGGACATTAGCATTATCAATAGCCTCTTTGAGCTCAGTAAATGAAATGTTTTTTGCAGCCAGTTTTTCTGGGTTTACATGACATCTAACTGCATATGGGTAACCATGGGTATCAATTTCAGCAATTCCATCCACAGTTCCTAGTTGTTGACCTAAAAAACTATATCCATACTCATAAAGATCCCAAGGGCTTGCAATAGGGGAGTGGATAGCAATAAACATAATTGGAGTGTCAGAGGGGTTTACCTTTGTGTAGGTTGGGTTTTCAGGGATATCTTTAGGAAGTTGTGCTAAAGCTTTTTGAATAGCTTGCTCTGTTTCTTGAGCTGCAATATTTACATCTACATCTAAGTGAAACTGTAAAATGATCGTTGTTTCCCCGTAGTAATTTTGGGAGCTAACAACTTCAATTCCCTGCATTAACATAAACTCTCTTTCAAGGGGAGCTGCAACAAGGGTTGCAATGTCTTCAGGACTTGCCCCTGGGTAGTGTGCAACAACTTCAATCACTGGATACTCAACTTGTGGAATCGATGAAACTGGGAGGGAGTTGTAACTTAAAACCCCAAAGGTGACTAGGGTAATCATAAGTAGGGTGGTAAACACAGGTTTATCAATAAATGGTTTGGATATATTCACTTTGCAGATTCCTTAGATATGATTTCACATAAACCGTTTGGGGTTACATTAATTTGACCTCGGGTAACCACCTTATCCCCCTTTTTAATGTCGCCCTTGATATGGGTGTAGTTTCCATAAATTCCATAGGGGGTAATGGGTTTATACTCTGCTTTCCCCTCGCTATTTACAATAAAAACATAAAACCCATCTCTTCCAGTAGAGATTGCTTTTGAGGGGATGAGTAAAGCATTTTCTTCCTCTTTTAAAATTAAAGTGGCTTCAACATATTGCCCTGGCCAAAAAAGATTTTCTGGATTAGAAATTTCAGCTCGTAAAGGGACCATCCCTGTTTGAGTATTGATTGCATTATCGACTAAAATAAGGGATGCCTTTTGATTTTTTTCATTAGGAATCTGAATATCTACAGTTAAGGCAGTGGCTCCTTTTTTATACTTCATGATTGTTTTGAAATCTTTTTCTGGAAGGGAAAAGTCAATATAAATAGGATCGATTTGGTTAATGACAACAAGGATGGGCGCATCATTTGTGATAAGATTGCCTCTATCAATAAGCTTTTTTCCAGCAACCCCTGAAAAAGGGGCTTTTATATAGCAATAATCGACATTTAGTTGAGCTAGCGCTACATCGGCATCGTTTTGCATCACAGTTGCCTCATAGATTTGGTAGTCTTTTACAAAGCCATCAAATTCTAGTTGAGAAACATACTCTTTAGGAACAAGAGTTTGATATCTTTCAACAACTTCTGCAGCATATTTTAAGTGAGCCATATTTTCTGCCCGGATGGCTAAGTTTTTATCTAAAGTTGCAAGAAAAGGTCGAGGGTCAATGACAGCAAGAAGATCATCCTTTGAAACAGCGCCCCCTTCTTTGTAGTAGATTTCCTCTAAAAGCCCCTCAATTTGAGCTTTAATCTCAACAGAATTATAGGCACAGCAGTGACCTACCGCTTTTAGTCCTATCGGAATAGTTGATTCAATAGCCACTTGAACCTCAACTTTAGCTTTATAAGGGGGGGGCTCTATTTTTTTTGAACAACTTAAAAGGGGAAGGAGTAATAGAAAATACCTCATCGTCGATCTCCAATATTTTTTGCAGATAACATCCCTGTAGCAAAAGCCACAGAGACAATTCCATAGTAATAAGCTCTTTGTGCTTCAATATATTGCGCTCTTGCATCGGCTAAAAAGGATTGAGCGCTGAGCAAGTCTAAAATTGAGACTATCCCCATTGTATACTTTTGAAACATCGCTTTTGCCTCAACTTGAGCTGCTTCAAGATAGCTTTTTGTATCGACAATTTTTTCTTTAGATGAAAGTAAATTGTTCATCGCAAGGTGAACCTCTTCGATAATAGTGAGTTCAGTCGATTTTAAGGATGCTTTAGCCTCTTCTACCAATGATTTTTTGGTCTTTATTTGATTGACATAGTGAAACCCTGAAAATAAAGGAAAGGTTAAATCCAACATCACATTAAAGTTTCCCGCATCTTGATAACCATCTTGATACCAATATTCTCCCCCTTCAGCAACAAGATTTAGCTGTGGATAAACCTCGCTTTTTGCCATCTTTAGATCCTCTTGAGCAGATAAAAGAGAAGACTTTGCAGCTAAGTACTCTCCACGGTTTTTTTTTGCAACATCTACAAGTTCACCAATAGAGCTATCAAAAGGACAGGGGAGGACTTCTTTTGGAAATAATTGGAGGTCAAGGGTAGTTGTTGAAGGTAGGCCAAGAGTTGTTATAAGGGCAATATAGCTATTATCCTTTAGATTTTTTTGATCTGTAAGGTTGACCTTTTTTTGGAGGTAGTTGGTTTTTGCCTGCAACATATCTGTAACAGCATAAATTCCAGCATTATATTTTTCAGAAGCCGCTTTAAATGTCGCCTCTGCATCTTTTAAATCCTCAAGATCGGCTTCATATTGAGCCAAAGTACTTAAATAGGTGTAATAGCTATTAGAGACATCTTTCATTACACTTTGAACAGTTTGATTATGAAGAAAGTTGCTTTGTTGAAGGATCCAAAAATATTTTCCCGCCTTGGCTTTTCTCCCTCCACCATCAAATAGAAGATAGGAAAGAGATACAATCGGTCCGTATTGAATTTCATTATTCATTACAAAGTAGGTTGTATCAGGGCTGTTAAAAATAAATCCTTCACGATTTGCATTGAATTGACCATCAAAACCTAATGAAGGGAAATAGGGTGATAAGCTATCCCCATAACTTGCCGCTGCAGCTTTTGCATCTGACCAAGTAGATTTTGTTAAAGGGCTGTTATTTAAAGCAACGTCGAAAAGATCTCCTAAAGACTGATCAATTCCAGAAAGGGGAATAAGAAGCTCTTCTGTGATCTGTATTGAGCTTAATTGAGAGAGCTCTTTTTTTGAGGGGTTGTAGCCTAAGGTGTAATTTGATGAAGCTTTCGAATAGGGATTGACTAAAGCTTTAGTATCGCAAGAGAGAAGAAAGAGTAAGGGAATAAGATAAAAAAAATATAGGTTCATTAATTTGCACCCTATATTTTGAACACTTTTATATCAAGAATATAAAAAAGCTGGGCAGATATAACCCTTTTAGCTATGTTAAAGATTTTAAGACAGTGTGAAAAAACAGAGTACAAAGGAAAAAGTATGAGAAAATGGATTGTAGTTTTGATGGGAATGCCAATTTTTGGTTTTTGTTTGTTAGCCCCACTTCAACAAAGTCTTAAAGAAATTGAAGGGATTTTAAATTACCCAGGACTAAATGAAATTCTCCCACAAGGCTCTGAAATTGAGACAATTTCGAAAGTATCAAATGGCTATCTTATTACAACAGACCAAAACGTTGTGAACGTAAAAGTGATCTACGAGAAAAAAAGTCAAATTGGACCAAAGAAGTTCAAACTAGAGTTCTCTGAAGCCTATTCAATTAAAAAAGAGTAATAAAAAAAACAATCTTAAAAAAATCCACAAAAAACAGTAGTTTTTATTAATTTTTGACATAATGTAAATTATCAGACCTTTTGAAGATTATAAAAAACTAGAGTGAAATTATGTAAGAAAAAAAAGTTAAATGAGGTTTTTTGTCACTTCAGTGCAAGGATTCTCAATAGGTAAACCCCCAACTAACTGATCAAGAGCTAAGGAGACAAAATTTCTGCTGTCTGCCTTTTCTGGATTCTCTAAAATTCTACCACTGTAAATAAGGAGTTTACTTTGGTTAAAAATATAACAATGGAATCTTGTCTTAACTTTAAATTTGTTTAGTAGATCGTTTGTGGCATCTAATAAAAGATCAAAGTCTAACTCTAATCTATTTAATTTTTCTAAAGATGCAGTAAAGGTCTCTTTTTCTTCTTTTTGAAAGATCCCTATAAAAGCAATCGACTTTTGCTTGTAGCGCAGATTTAACTCTTTTAAAAGACTAAAACTTTTCTTCGACTCCTCACAAGTAAGGGATAAAAAACAAAGGCAAATGCCTTTAAACCCCTTATAATCTTTAAGTGTGTGAATAAATCCATCTGTACCAATTAATGAAAATTCTGGGGCTTTGTCGCCTGTTTTCATATAGACCTCATATGTAAACTTTTTTAAATAATTTTACTCTAGACATGTTAAAAGTTTAAATCAAGAATAAAATCACAAAAAGGGTTTCTTGTTAGTGAATTTTATTGTACACTCAAAAAAAACAGACTTAAGGAGATTGTATGTCAGGATCTATATCCCCAGATGAATTATGCAAACAAAAAAACCTTTTAAATGCAGACCCCGCCTTTTGTATGGCAAAAAATGCAGTATCAAGGGTTGATCTTCATGAAGTTTCAATGAACTGGGATAAATTTGCTCAAGTCGATCATGTGTTTTCTGATTTTGTAACTCCAGAATTAAAAGCGACAAGTCAATTTCAAAGTGGAAGATGTTGGCTTTTTGCTGCTTTAAACCTTATGAGAATCCCTTTTTGTAGAAAACTAAAAATTGAAGAGTTTGAGTTTTCCCAAAGTTATCTTTTTTTCTATGATAAATTAGAAAAAGCCAACTACTTCCTTGAAAACATTTTAAAAACCTCTGATGAACCCACTGAAAGCAGAATCATCCACTTTTTAGTTGCAGGTCCCCTTTCTGATGGAGGGCAATGGGATATGCTTGTTAACATTATCAATAAGTATGGACTTGTTCCTAAATCTGTATATCCTGACAGCAAAGCAAGTTTAGAATCCAAACACATCAACTACATTTTAACTTTAAAATTAAGGGAATGGGCTGAAATTTTAAGGGGACTAAAACAAAAAAACACCTCGGCTCTAAAACTAGAAGAAACAAAAAGCCAAATGATGAAAGAGGCTTACCGTATTATGGCTACACATTTTGGTTTTCCACCAGAAACCTTTACTTGGTCATATGTGGATAAAAATAAAAAATTCCACACCCATCGCGACTTAACTCCAAAAATATTTTTCGAGAAGCACGTCGGTTTTCCCCTTAATGAGATGTTTTGTTTGGTTCATAGCCCAAGAAAAACAACCCCCTACAACCAAACATATACAGTTCAATACTTAGGAAATGTTGTGGAAGGAAGAGAGGTTCTTTATTTAAATGTTGAAATAGAAGAGATGAAAAAAGCGGCTATTGCTTCTATTAAAGATAACACTCCTGTATGGTTTGGGTGTGATGTAGGAAAATATTTTCATCGAACTGTTGGGGTAATGGACACAGAATTTTATCAATATAACCACATTTATAACACCGAGTTTACCTTAAATAAAGCAGGAAGGATGAATTATGGGGAAAGTCAAATGACCCATGCAATGCTTTTTACAGCCGTACATTTAGAAGAAGGTAAACCCACTAAGTGGCGTGTGGAAAATAGCTGGGGCAAGGATGTTGGGGACAAAGGTTATTTCATTATGACAGATAAATGGTTTGATGAGTTCATGTTTGAAATTGCTATCCATAAAAAGTATTTATCTAAAGAGATCTTGCAATCGTTTAAGAAAGAACCCAAAGTTTTACCTCCGTGGGACCCACTAGGAGCTCTTGCTCACTAAATCTTTAAGATTCTTTGACAAAATGTTTGTTTAAGGGTATTCTTTAACTTTTCAATTCTATTTAAAGGAGAAGTTTAATGATAAAAAAAGGTTTCTTAACCCTATGTATCCCTTTGTGTCTATTTTCACAACTGTTGGGAAGTTCTAAAGCTAATGGAGAAATTTCCCTAGAAAAACTAGCAAAAGTAAAAGCTGAGCTTGAAAAAGACTCGACATTTAGAATTACAAGAAACGCTCTAACAAATGTTGAGCTTCAACATATCGCCCTTAATTGGGATCGTTACGTAGCTATTGATCATACCTTTTCTCACTGCGTTTATCCAGAGCTTGCTGCAACAGATCAATATGAAAGTGGACGATGTTGGATATTTGCAGGTTTAAACCTCATGAGAATCCCCTTTTGTAGAGAGCACAATATCCACACTTTTGAGTTTTCTCAAAGCTATCTTTTCTTCTATGATAAATTAGAAAAGGTCAATTACTTTTTAGAGAACATTTTAAAAACAAGTAATGAGAGTCATGATAGTAGACTTGTTTCATACCTATTAAAAGATCCAATATGCGATGGGGGTCAATGGGATATGTTTACAAACGTGGTTAAAAAGTATGGACTTGTTCCAAAATCTGTCTATCCAGATAGTTTTGCGGCAATTCGTTCTGCCCCACTAAACTATATTCTCACATTGAAATTACGCGAATGGGCATTAAAATTGCGCACATTGAAAAAAGAAGGGGTTTCTTCTAAAGAACTTTCCGATGTAAAAGATGAAATGATTTCAAAAGCATACAAAATTTTAGCCACACATTTTGGTTTTCCTCCAGAGACCTTTGATTGGGAATACTGGAATAATGATGGGGATTTTGTTGCTCATAGAAATCTAACTCCTAAAACATTTTTTTCAGATTTAGTGAAATTTCCTTTAGACGACATGGTTTGCTTAGTTAATAGTCCAAGAGCTATCACTCCGTATAATCAAACTTATGTTATTTCCTACTTAGGAAATGTTGTTGGTGGAAAACCGATCACCTATTTGAATGTGAATATGGATGTAATTAGACAAGCAACCATAGATACCATTAAAGATAATAACCCAGTGTTTTTTGGGTGCGATGTGGCTAAATTTTTCCACGGTGGCCTAGGCGTAATGGATACAGAATTATTCGAATATGATATTTTATATGATATGCCTTTTACTTTGGATAAAGTTAGTAAAATGAATTATGGTGAAACACAAATCACTCATGCTATGTTATTTACAGGTGTTAATTTAATTGATGGCGTTCCAAATAGATGGCGCGTTGAAAATAGCTGGGGCAGGTACATGGGAGACCAAGGTTATTTTGTTATGACAGATAAGTGGTTTGAAGAGTATATGCTAGAGGTTGTGATAAACAAAAAATATTTAAGTGACGAAGTGTTAAAAAATTATCAAAAAAAACCACAGATACTCCCCCCTTGGGATCCACTTGGGGCGTTAGCTAACTAGCACCGTTTTTTAGTTTAGTAGTGTACCCTATTTGAAATATACACTACTAAACTATGATGTATTACCTAACTAAAAAACCAATAGCTCTTATTTCGTCTTTCTTTTAATTTGTGCTTTTTAAGAATTCTAACTTTATGGGTTTTTAAAGTGACACTTTCTGGGAAAAAATAGAGTTTTTGTTTTTCATAACACACTTGATAATGCCCCTGACTATTTTCTACCTCAAACCCCCTACCAAAATGAATGTCAGGAATAAACACCTCTAGTGGGTCTTTAATTTCAGGATTATGAATAAAAGAACAAGAAAAAATTCCATGTTCTCTATCAAATGAGTATTTTATAAGCTCCCCTGGAATTTTTTCAGGATAGGGTCTTACAATAGCTTCTTTTCCTCGAATCCCCGCGTAGGGATCCTCTGATCCATGGACTTGATCAGTGCTAAAAATTGAAAAGTCCTCATTATTCCATAAATCTCCCTTTTCATTAGAATTAACAGAAGTGTAATTCCAAATAATAGAAGAGACCATCGTCTTTTCTACTGCTTGAAAAGATCTTTCTAGCCCCTCTCTTTGTTTTCTATAATTCCCATTTGCATAAGCTTTCTTCCTATGTAGATCAAAAGGGATCCCAAACTCCGAAAGTAAAAAAGGGATAGATCCTAAATTCTTTTTCACTTTCTTTAAAATGAGGAAAATTTGTGAGGCAAGGTGCTTTTGAACAAAATGAGGGAGAGACACTACAATTTTTTGAGTAAACATATCTACAGAAATAAAGGACCATACTTTTCTCATTGAAATCACAAACGCGTCGTACCAATGACCTGAAAAACCTACTTTATAAGACGTTTTTGTGAGTTTTGGAATAGGCAAGCCCATAACATGTTCAAGAAAATTGATTTTTTTAGGATCAATCTCAAGGAGCCTTTTACACACTTTTTCTATAAATGGGATGTAAAATTCCTCATTAGGTGATGGGGTTTGAAAGTAATCCTTTCGGAGCAATTGTGGATTTTTTTCCTCATCGTAATCCCAAACACGATATTTTCTCCAAATACATATTCCATCAAATAGGGCGCTTTTCCCTTTTGGGTCGTAAGACACCTTATGCGTTGCTTTAATACCCAATAATCTTTTTTCAAAGACATCTACATCCTGACAGACCCCTTCAGCTAAAGCAAACCCTTCTAAAGGTAAAGGGGAGGGTCCTAATCTAAAAATACCTTGATGCTTACTTAAATCCTTCTCCCCAATAAACCCAAGATAGGGTTCGTTCATCACATCAAAACCAATAATATGATCATGCTTTTTTAATTTCTCTGCACATTGAGCAATAGCTTCAATATAATTATCTTGTAGAAAGTCTTGAACATTTTTTCCATCGATCTCAAAATCAGGGGCAAAAGTCTTTCCCCCAAAAAAGAGCGTAAACATTGTTTTTACTGCATAACGATTGGCATTTGTTGCCCAAAATAAATGGCCTAAGGGGTACCGAGCTTTGTTTTTATGGCTAATACTTGCTAACGTCTCATCAAAATTAGAAACGTTTAACCCCACCTTTTCCAATGTCCAATAAGGGGCTCCTGATCCCCCTGTGAATCTTGACCATACATCTTGATGAAAGTCTATAAGGACAGAAAATCCATAGTCTTTTGCGATGGCAATAATTCTATCTAGATATTCTAAATAAAATGAATCCACCTTTGAAGGGGTAATAGGACATAGTGCCTCCCAAGGGACTACCCATCGAAGCAAATTAAATCCCAAATATTTTAATCGAGAAAAATGGATATAAGCCTCATCTAGAGAAAATGGGGTGTTTACAAAACTTGCCCACTCCCCCTTGGAAACTGAAAAACCTTTGGATAGGTCTGTCAAAGGGGTTTTTGCTGCAATGTTGATCCCCCTAAAAAGAACCACCCTCCCCTTTTCATCAATAAAATGTTCACCCTTATTTGTTATATTTTCAAAACTAGTATTTTGCCTATAATAAAGATCTATTGAAGAAAGGGTGTGCCCCCTTAAGGTTTTTTCTGAACCCAGTTCGCAGTGTCTGTGAATCGTCATTTAAAAAACCTCATATACTATTAATTCAATAAATATTAACTCTCCAAATAAATCTATTGGTAATCCACCCTGTGATCCATACAATAAAGCCCCCCCAGATAAGGGCTGAAAAAGTGTGAAAGTAGACACCGTAGGAAAGCTCCACAGCTATAAAAAAGGTCAAACAATTAATTACAAAACTAAATAATCCAAGGGTCATAATTGTGATAGGAAGGGTAATAAGGGTAAGTAAAGGTCGAATAATTGCATTCACAGCGCTTAATATAACAGCAAAAAAGAAGGCATCTACTGTGTTTTTTATCTCAAAACCTGGAACATATCTTCCGATAAATAAAACAACAATCAAAGTAATAAAAAATCTAAATAATAAAAACATCCCCCCCTCCTATTTTCTCGACTAGACCCTTGTTCCCTACGAAAATCAAGAAAAAAAACAACTATTTCTAACTCTTTAATCTAAAAGGATATAAAAATATTTTTCCAATATACAATCTATTTTGTAGAAAAAATATAAAGAAAACGTTAAAATATAGGTGAAAATATCCAAAGAGATGTTGATGGAAGAAAAAGAGCTAAAATCGTATCTTGCTAAGTATAAGGAGTCTTCTCTATTTCAAAATCGAGAAAAAAAAGCTCAACCCCTTACTATTCAATTGAGTGTACGTATTAAACCTCTTGATTTTGGAAAGGCTATTAAAGCTTGTATTTATGATCCCACACCCTTAAGAAAAGCTTTTTTAGCAAAGGAACAGATAGAAAGTTTTAAAAAAATACTTTTATCCGATAACCCTAAGATCATTTCATTAGTAAAAGCAGTCAAAGGGGTAAAAATGGTGGAAGGAGAGCAAAATCTTCTCTTTCTCCACTACACCCTAATTTACAGAGCGATCCACCGGAATAAAGATAAACCTATTAAAGGGTGGAAAATTACGTGCCCTCTTCTTTTAACAAATAAATTTTATAATTTTTTACACTCCTATGTAAAAGAGGACAAACATCTTTCCCATACAATTTCCTTGATAAAAATAGCTCAAAAAAACGCCGAAGATATGGATGCAACAGAAGTAGAAAGGGCAAATTTAGCCCTTGAAAGAGAGTATTCTCAGCGAAGAAACTATCATGTGACTCACCACCTTCATACATAAAAAATGTTTCACTCACTTTTTAGTGACATATAATTACGTTAATTATATCATTATTGATAATTATGAATTTTCACCCTATTTTATTAATAGGGTGTTCGGGGGGTATGTTTAGCCCTTTATATACCCCCCACTTTTTTGTTTTTATTTAGATTATTAATTGTAAATAGTTTAAAATAGTTTGAGCTCGCATTTCAAACATGATGAAGGAGATAGTTATGGCACAAGAAATTCAAAACCCGATCCTTATTATCAGAATGCACGAAGTTATTCAGAGCCCTAGGGAATCATTGGGAAAAAAAGTGGGCTACGTGGTCATTTTATTCTTTTGTGTTGTTTTTATTTTATTACGTGATGCTCTTGTAGCTTTTTTTGCATCGATGGGAAAAGATATCGTTAAAATGATCGTAAGTGATACCCAAGTGACAGATACCATTAAAGAAAAACTCCTAACTATACTCAATGACCCTCAAGTCACAGATACCCTTAAAGAAAAACTCAGAACTATACTCAATGACCCTCAAGTCACAGATACCATTAAAGAAAAACTCCTAACTATACTCAATGACGCTGAAGTCACAGATACCCTTAAAGAGAAACTTTTCGAAATAGTTAGCGACCCTGTTTTAACTGAAAAATTAAAAGAGACCCTCATAAGTTTAATTAAAGATGGAGGTGTTAGAAAAACTTTATTAGATCTTCTTACAAGCACCTGTAACAGTCAAGAGCTATTTAATACACTTGTCCAACGATGTAACGCCATCCTTGGTGATCCCCTCATTTCTTATAACACACAAACTTTTCTTTATAACGTATTAAAGTCCGTAGGAAAAGTAAGTACCTTGATTATCAATATACCAGCACCTAATGAAAGGGTTAAATCTTTATTCGTTAATGAGTCTATTGCAAAAATATTAACATTTGTGACTTACGGCACATACAGAGAAAATGAGGCTCTTATTGAAGAGATAAAAACCACTTCTTTCAAAGAAAAGCTTTCTGAAATCTATGAAAATAAAGATATTACACTTGTTGACCACTTACCCTTCACATCTGTTTCAGAATCTTCAGAATCTTCAGAACTATACAACTTTATTTTTAATGAAATCACCTCTAAGGCAGGCCCTTATTTGACTCATTTTAAACATAAGAAGGATTCCTTAAGCACACCATCGACACCCTCATCCGGCGGAGGAGGCGGTGCTAAGTAAGGTATTTGTAAGGGGGAAATATCGTTTCTACAAAAGGGACGCTTATTTCTGATGGATAAAGGGTTTGGCCACTTTCAATAGATTGAACCATAGAGAAACTATCTCCCATTTTATGATCAAAAAAAGTTATAACAGGATCAACCCCTTCGCATCTAAATTGTTCATGTCCTTCTCTGATTAAAAGATCCCGTTCTTCTTCTGTTAGATAACTTGAAAAAGCTTTCATCTCTTGATGACTGGCTAACCTAACTGCATTTTCTTCTTCTATTTTATTGAATTTTTCTTCAGCTGACTTTGCGATATAGGGAATAATCAGGTGAATCATTTTATTCCATCCTGAAACTTTAGGAATATATAAAGTAGTCATTTGAGTTCCTGAGTATGCTCCATCATCAAACATAACACAATTTTTTGCTGTAGATCCCTTTATTTTTTTTATAAATTCTGGATCATCAAGCATAAAAACTTCTTCGGGAGGAAATTTTAAAAAATTTTTTGCTTGTGCTGTGACCCAAAAAGAACTTTTTTCAAACCCTCCAGGAATGACAATGATATAGGAGCGATCACTTTGCTCACTTAGATAGTGATTAAAATCCTCTACAGATTTTTTCAGTTGATATCTAAATTCTTCAAAACTAATGCACCTCATTTTTTCGATTAATTTTTCGGCTATCTGTTTAAACGACTCCTTGTGAGACTCTATCCATTTTTGACAAGCATGAGGATCAATTTTCGCTGGCTTGCAAGGTCTAATCTTGCTAAGATAGCTTTCAAGGGTCATTTCTCCTTCAATTAGGGTCCTAAGTACCGCTTTTGAAAAAACTTCGTCGACATCATGGATAGTGCGAATTGTTTTGCTAAAAAGTGCAGCTAGACGCTCTTTAAACAACTCTGATACAATCTCATCAAGATTTGACCTTTCTCTAGGTGGGGGGTTAGCTTCAGAAGGAGGATTTAAACCTTCCTTTTGTATATTTTGTTCAATTCTATCCATTAATACTCCTTATACACTGGCTCCCACACCGTTTTTTTAATTTTTTCATCAATTTCCTTTGCAGAGTACTTTTTAATAAGTCCTTTTGCTGAAGCATATTTAGCAATTTCAATAGCAATTGTTTTTGAGGCTTCCTTAAGAGCCTCAAATTCAGGAAAAAGTCTTTTTTTTCCTGAGATTTTACTCAAGGTTTCCCCTGCGATATAAAAAAAGACCTCTGGAATATGATCTATTTTAAATGCTGTGCTAAAAAGTCCTATTGCAGGAAAGATATAGACATTATTACATTGACTGCTTAGGTAGACCTTTCCTTTGTAGGAAACAGGCGGAAAGGCTGTCCCTGTAGCAATTATAGCATTCCCATCGGTATTTCTTACAATCATTTCTGGGGTCGCTTCAGATTTTGTGTGAGGGTTAGATAGTGGAAAAATAATCGGTTTTTTAGTGTTGTTCAAAAGGGCTTTTATCGTCGATTCTTTAAAAGCATTTGGTTGTGCCGATGCACCAATCAAAATGGTGATTTTATATTCTTTAATGGTTTCATCTAAAGAGACAATGTTACCTTTAAGCAACTTTTTTTTAGCAAAAAACTCATGTTGAGGCAAAAGACCCTCTTGACCTGTGTATGTAAGTCCAAATCTATCAATAATATAAATTTGTTCTTTGGCAACATCTTCTTTTACCCCATTGTAGACAAGGTAACGATAAATAATATGGGCAATTCCAAGGCCAGCTGCCCCTCCTCCAAAAATAGCGATCTTTTCTTTCTCTAACTTAGATTTTTTTTGTTTTAAAGCACTTAAAAGCCCTGCCAAAACAACCCCTGCTGTCCCTTGAATATCGTCATTAAATGATAGAATTTTATTTTTATAACGATCTAAAACCTTTTGAGCATGAACACCTAGTAAATCCTCCCATTGCAACAATGCTTCTGGAAAAACTTTTTTTATAGCAGCAACAAACTTATCCATAAACTCATAGTATTGATCTGAATCTACACGTTTTGTTCTCCGACCTATGTAAAGAGGGTTTTTCAAAAGCTCTTCATTATCGGTACCCACATCTAAAAAGATCGGAAGGACAGATTCTGGGGAGACTCCACCAAATAAAGTGTATAAGGTTGTTTTTCCAATTGGAATTGTCATCCCTCCAACTCCTACATCCCCAAGACCTAAAACTCTCCCCCCATCAGTTGCCACAATCACTTTAATATTTTGGGCTTGAATATTTCTTAAAACAGACTCTATATCATCTTTCATGTCATAAGTGATATACAATCCATGAACATGGTTGTATTGTAAACTAAAGTATAACGAAGCCTCCCCAACTACAGGGGTATAGATATAAGGAAGGGTCTCTTTAACATGTTCTGAGCAAAATTTATAAAACAGCACCTCATTTCGATTTTGTAAGTCTGTAAGAAAGATGTATTTAGATAAATCTGTTGGGCATAACTTAAAACTTTCATAGCGTCTTTCAAGTTGCTCAGACATTGAGGACACATGGTCAGGTAAAAGCCCCTTTATTCCAAGTTTTTCCCTTTCTTCATGAGTAAAGGCACTTCCTTTATTAAGCATTGGGTTAAAAAGTATAGACTTACCCCATATTTTTAACTTTTCCACATCCCCTCCCTTTTGACTTAAATCATCCATAGCAATAGATTTATTTCAACTAATGATATTGATAGTGAACAAATGAAAGGTCTGCAGTTTTAAATGTCTCAACAAAAACATCTAAAGATTGTTCTAAATAGATAGGAAAATCCCCCTTGTGAAAGGTAAAGAAGAGCTCTAATTTTCGCTCCCCATTTGTATATACACTCAATTTGGGGTGATGACAAAGGTAATCTAAAACAAAATAGATCGAAGGGTTTGCAGGATGAACTGCAATTGCTCGCAACTTTTGTCCTAAGCAAATTTTATAGGCTTCTTTTTCATCAACACTCACACAAATCATCGAAGGGGTCGTCTTTCCTATAGTGATACCTTTGATCCCCCTATCGTTAAGATACTCTCCTTCAAGAACATCGATAGAAAGAACCGTTCCAGAGGTGGGGGCTTTAACCGCTGTATCTTCAAGTTTTAACCTACTTAATTTTAAAGAGGCCTTTTTTTCTTCTACATCATTTATATAGATTAACTCTTCTTCAGGAGAAATCCCTGCTTTTAACTCATCGTATTGGGCTTTGACCCTTTCTAATTCTTTTTCTGTAATCTGTAAAAAAAGTTGCTTTTCATCATGCTCAATAGTACTTATTGCCGTTTTACTTAAAAGGGTCTGAAAAATTTCAGCCTCCCTTTCTTGACCATGTTTCTTAATTTCCACCTCTTCAACCTCTTTTTGCTTACTCAGTAGTGCAAATTCTGAAGGACCCTTTTTCATAAAATTTAATCTTGCAATCGATTGATCTAAACAAGCCTTCTTTTCCTTAACTTCAAGTTGGGCTTCATCATCGCACAGTTTAAATAGTGGGGTATCCTGATTTACCCTATCTCCTAAAGAGACAAAAACATCCTTTACTTTTCCTATTAAGGGGTTTGAAACTTTTATATACCCAGAGGAAGGGACAACAACCCCCTTTGCCTTTAGAAAAGAAGTAAATGGAACTGAAAAAGCAGAAGGTTCACCCCCTTGTAAAGAGGAAGAGGGTTGGATAAATAAATCATGAATAATCTCTTTTTGAGCTCTATGTGTGAACATATAGACCCCCATAAAGATCACTAATAAAATTTGTGATACAATAGAAAATCCTAATAATCCCTTTTTCAGCATGTTCTTACTCCGGTAAAATAGATACACTATTTTAAACAGTAGCTCTAACTTCTCTTTTTATCAAATAAATTATTTAATTTTTTAATGGGTTTTCTGCATCGAGGTTTGCAAAGTAAACTCTCATAGAAATAACAGCGCCCATCCATAGTAAAAAAATACAGATGACAGAAGCTGTGATGAGCGATGTGATATTTTTTGGTGAAAAATAGGTTAAAGTTAAAATTAAAAATGAACCTAAAGCTTTAGAACTTCTATAAGCAAACACATCGATAATGGCTTTTGCTTGAAATTTTTGTGATACATTTAAAGGGATGTAGAGCATTTCTTTTACAATTCCAAAAATGGAATAGTCAAACGATTTAATGGTCCCAAAAGCCATACAAATTAAGGCAAAGGTGGGGTGGACAAGAAACAAACCCACTTGAATAAGTAGAATAGATGGGATAAGGAGATGGGTTTTTCTTAGCCCTAAAATTTTTAGTAAAATGGCACACCCAAAAAATTGTAAAAATATGTTAATAAAGTTTACCACACCAAATAATCTTCCCATAAATTGTGTCCTTAGATCTAGGTGTATGAATTTTGAATGTAAAAAGGTACAAAATTGAAAATCTAATAGTGTAGATGTCAGTTGCATTCCCACAACAATCAATAGGATAAATTTAAGGATTTTTGACTCAGCAATCATTTTTAATCCAAAAAAAACACTCCCTTTTTCATCTTTCATCGATATATCTTCGGAGGTGGAAATTTTATTACGAATAAGGACGGCACTTGAGTAACAAAGATAGGTAATCAGATATAATGGGATTGTAATGATCAAAAGTTTTGCTGAGCCCAAAAGGACGGCTAAAAAGCCTGGGATTACATTTCCTAGAACAGAGCCAAGACCTCCCATCCCATAAAAAATCCCATAAATGTATTTTGCCCTTTTGATAGGAATTGTGGAGTGAATAACAGACCAAAGGTTATGGAACATAAATATAATAAATATATCTTTCCAAAGGTAGAGGAAAAAAGGGAGTGAATAGATAGATTTTAAAAAAAACATACAAAATAGGTTAAAAGCAACAGTAAAAGAAAGGACTGCCCCCATCATTTTCCCACACCCAAGTCTTGGGATAAATTTATTATAAAAAGCAACTATTGCAAAATTTAAAGGAAGTGAGGCAAGCCATGCGTAAGGAAATTGGTTAGACCCATAAGCGTCTATAAAAAAAGAGGTTGCAACCGATCGAGTGATCGCAGCTTCAGCTGAAATGGCAAAACCACAAATCATAATAAAAAAAACAAACCATTTTTCTTCTATTTTATAAGCTTTGTATTCAGCACTGAGTTTATCAGTGTACTTCTTCAGCATCACTTTCCTTGTGTTTTAAAAAATCTGTATGCTCCGGGGAAACAAACACCCAATTTGACATATTTACAGGAATATGTACATCAGAGATTGTATCAGCCCCTTGAATCATACCATCTTTTTGTAATACGGGAAAGGAGAAGAATTTCTTTTTTTTGTCTATAGAATTTTCTTCAAAAAAGATCCATGAGGGTTCTTTTTCAAATTTTTTCTTATAGGAGTTCATGGTTGCATCATCCACAGGTGTTGCTTTATAGCGCATTTGTCTGTTCATTAAACATAAGGCTTCACTATGAAAAGGGTGGGTTTTATCGATATAGGCTTTGTACACTTCGGCTAAAATTTCAAAATCATTTGTTTTCAAATAGTCATCGACACTATTTGTAATATTTTTCCCTTGATAATACTTAAGGATAAATCTTGAGAAGTGAAAACTATAGGCCTTAATATTTGAATATTGGTACAATCTTTTATGCATAAAATAACGAGCAAGTAATAAGGCATAACAAGACTCCAGTCCATCCTCTTCGACCCCTAAATAGGCTCGACCCTTATAAGGGAGGATCGACAAAGATTGAATCAACTGCTCATAGTCAAATGAACCGTAAGCAAGGCCTGTGAAATAAGAATCTCTTAAAAGGTAATCAATGCGGTCTGCCCCAAAGTAATCGCCTGTGATCATCTCTGTTAAGATAGACTCTATTTCACTAAAAGGTTCATCAAAATAGCCCCTTCCAATCGAAATTTTAGCAATATGTGTTGGGTCCAAATTTTCTTTTTTCCAAATGGGGGTTAAATACTCAGAAAAAATAATTTTTTTAGTCCATTGTTCATGCCTTTCTCCATGAAGGAGTTCTTTTTCTGCAAGATGAGAAAATGGGGGGTGACCTAAATCATGACAAAGAGCTGCAGCTCTTAGGACAGACCTCCAATAGTTGTACTCTTTAGTCCCCTTTTTTGGAAGATTTGGAAAGAAATTAGATTTTTTCATGACATGATGATAAATTTTGTCAGCAACCATCATTGTCCCAATGGAGTGTTCATAACGTTTATGATTTCCACCGTTATAAACAAATGCAGCCGCAGCAATTTGATGAATGGCTTGCAATCTTTTGAAAGGAAATGAAGAGATGATTTCTTCCTCAAATGTTTTAATATCGATAAATCCATGTATGGGATCAAATATTTTTTTTGTCATTAAAAGACCCTATATTTTTAAAAAAGGCATAAGCTTTTGAAGATCTATTCCCTCTCCAAGTAGATCTTTAATCGCCCCTTTTTCAAGGTGTAAGATCTTTCCTGCAAAAGGGTGTAATCGTGTATCGTTTTCAACCATAACTACAGTGACTTTATAATCTACAGAGATTTCATGAAGGTACGTCATGATAAGGACAGCTATTTTATGATCTAATAGATGGGAAAACGGCTGTAGCAATACTAATGAAGGTTCACCTATAATGGCCTTAGAAACGGCCACAAGGGCGTATTCAGCTGGGGTTAATTGCTTAACCCGTTTTTTTAAGAGTGCATTGATTGAAAAATATAAAGAGACCTCTTCTATTTTTTCTTCGATTTCCTTTTTTGAAATCTTTTTACATAAAAGAGGGAGGCTTAAAGCCTCTTTAACCGTACATTCAGAAATCATCGGGATACAATTTGACCCCACCCACCCTAAATTGTCTTCAAAAGAGATCTTAACCTCTCCACTTGAGGGTCTAATTAAATCGTGAATAAGATAAAGTAAAGATGTTGCCTCTTTCAGATCAGAACTTCTAATCATAAACAACTCCCCTTGATCGATATTAAGGGAGATGTTATTTAAAAAAACAGTTCCTTTCTCTTCATAAGAAACGTTATTGAATTCTATATTTGCCAAAACAACTCCTTGCAATTAAAACAATTCCTGCACTGATCAAAAACACTGTCAACATTTCGGCAGTTAAGATATGCAAAAGTAGGGGTCCAATAATCTCAAATGGATACCCTTGAGTCCAGTTACAAAAAGCCACCCCAATTGAAATCATCGAAACAATCACACTAAAGGCCGCTGTTGTTGAAAAAAGTAGGTTTAAAGCCCCCGCGCCCTCAAGCAAAAGGGTTTTAACCTCCTTTTGAAGAATTATAGGAAAAAGTGAGGTAGAAAAGACAAGGGCGATAAATGAAAATAAAGAAAGGGTTGAAAGTAACGAACTATACAAATAGAGGCTTTCATTTGTTGACAAAAGGGCTCTTTTGTATAACATTTTATATTGCCCAGGGCTGAGGGCTACATAATCAGGATTGGCATCAAAAGTATCCATCCATTTTTTTGTAGAGGCACCCTTTTTTAAAGAGACAACAAGAAGCTGTGGATCTTGATAGGTTTTATAAAATTCTTCACCTTCTGAAGCAAGGGCTGTAACCCCTAAAACATCCTCATGTGATTGTATATTGCTTACATAAGGAAAAGAAAAGGGTTTTGGGTGTAATATGTCACTATTTTCTTTAGAAAGAACAAAAATATCCTGATTTGAATAGCTAGGTAGTAAAGAGGTGTATTTTTTAAGAAAAAGCTCTTTTTTAATTTCTGATTGAAAGAGAAAAAAATTCGAAGCAACCAATACCAAAAAGCTCCCAATAAAAAGATACTTTTTTCTTTGAATAAGAGACAACAGTAAAGATAATAGCAAAATGAACCCTTTTATTCTTTTTCTAGATTAAACTTGTTATCCCACTGTCTGAATTATATTTCAAATAAAATTTAATCTTCACTTTGAGAGTTGATTCTTTGTAACCCTTCTTTAGCCCACTGTTTACCTAATGCAGCTTGCCATTTATAAATTTCTAGCGCTTTTTCTAGGTTTTTATCAATGACTCCCTCTAACCCTTTTTCACAAAAATGGGCATAGGTTTGAATAGCCCACTGATTTCCTAAATTGTAGGCTTTTCCCAAGTACTCACAAAAGATCTCTCTATTTGTTTCTACTCCATAGTGACCTTTTAAATAGGCAAAAGAAAGTAAAGCGTATGAATCAGCATCGTTGTTACTTTTTAATAATTCTAATCCTTGATCGGTTCTTTGCTCCCCCCCCTCTCCCTTTAGGTACATTTTTGCCAAATAATATTTATTTGAAGGAAGACATTTTGGATTTTTACACGCTTTTTCAAACCATTTTCTTGCTTCAATTAAATCCTTTTCAGAACCTTTTTTTTGATATATTTTTGCTATTTCAGATTGGGCAGTAAGGTGGTTATTTTCAGCAAGTTTTAAAAGGATAGAAAACCCCTCTTCATAGCGCATAGGGGATTCTAAATAAATAAGGGCTAAAAAATACTCACTTTTTTCATAATCTTGGTTGAAAGAGGCTTCAAAAAAGTCTTGAGCTTGTTTTAAACGATCTTTTCCCATTCGAAAATAAGCCCTTCCTATCAAATACTCTGCTTTGCCTCCTGTATTTTGAAGTCCATGTGTAGCATATTCTATAACTTTTTCCTCTTTATCTTCTTCATCAAATAGATAGGATTCAGCTAAGATCATAGCTGCGGGTACATGCCCTAACTTTACCGCCTTTTCATAGGCAGCTGTTGCTTTTTCAAACTCTTGATTTCCATCAAGTTGTTGACCTTCTTGATAGTATTCTTCTCCACTTTTTTCTAGAGCTAAATTAGAGTTCCCTAAACTTGAAAGAGGTTGCATAATTCTCCATAATAATCATTTAAAGTTTTCTTACATTTATTATAGATAAAAAACTTAAAAAAAGCAATTGTATAATTTTTTTAAATATCTGAATTTAAGAATATAACAAACTATTTTTTAATTTACTTATTGCACTTCAGTTTTAAAAAGATCACGCTGAATAAAAATGTATGTAAGAGTGAGGTGCTCCTTTGCGGGGAGCATATAAGAGAATTTTATCTCCAAACTGCTTAAATTCGCTATCCAGAAGTTCTTCAAATTTCTCACCAGCGGTAACGGGCTCATCCCTATAATGGTAGTACCCGCCTATATATATTATAGAGGCTGTTTTACCTGCATTTTTACAAGCGTCCAAATACACCTTAGCACTATTATAGGCGACCATATTTTTATGCAGTTCTTCACTTTCAGGATAAGATAAAAATAAAGTTTTTCCAGCAGCACCTGCTTCTTTTAAATATTCTCGATCATTTTCATTAATGTGGTATGTAATATATTGATCGTCAATATAACATTGGGGAAAAGCCCACTTCTCACTCATAGATTTAAGTTCGTGCCCTTGGCAACTTAATCCAGCATTTTGCATTAATTTCAGCCAAAAACCTGATCCACAACCTACTTCCACAATAGTATTTGAATTAATATGTTTTAAAAATTT
>Ga0172367_10000152_pt1 | contig 105920 bp, 104 predicted proteins | sample Lak10m_FD_114542 | JGI IMG/M metagenome (GOLD analysis project Ga0172367, IMG submission 114542) | Freshwater microbial communities from Kabuno Bay, South-Kivu, Congo - kab_022012_10m | ecosystem: Environmental > Aquatic > Freshwater > Lake | place: Democratic Republic of the Congo... | reverse complement strand
AGTGATTATTTGACCAGTTATCAATTTGGTTTTCACAACCCCTATTTTACCGTTGATGGCATCAGCCAAGGTTATAACTTAGGTTATTCAAGTCGTGATGCAGGGGCAATTAACATTTCAAACTACAACACTGATGTTGTGAATGCAGGCATTAACTTTGGTTTGCCAATCAATGAATATGACAGCGTTCGTTTTGATTTAGATGCAAAATATACGACGCTGAAAACAACAAATTTTTCTTCTGACCAAATTCGATATTTCTTGAATTGTAAATCGATTAAAAGCTGTGACGGGAATTCAAATTTGGCTCTTACCAATAATGCACAAAAAGAATCTTATTTTACTTTCGCCCCTGCTGTTGGTTGGACACATGACACATTAAACCGTGCAATTTTCCCGACAAGTGGTTGGCAACAACGTTTTTCAGCCTTAGCAACGGTTCCAGGTAGTGATTTGGAATATTTCAAAATGAATTACAAACATCAAATGTATTTCCCGATTGCAAAAGATTTAACGTTACGACTACACGGCGATATTGGTTATGGTGATGGTTATGGCGACACAGACGAATTGCCGTTCTTTGAAAACTACTTTGCAGGCGGAACAGGTTCAGTTCGTGGTTTCAAAAATAACACCTTAGGACCTCGTGAAAGTCGAATGATTAACTGCCCTGTAGGCACTACGCCTGATTTTACAAATGGATGCGGTTATCGCAATTATTCTTTAGGTGGCTCAACAAAAGTTATTGCGAATGCCGAATTATTTTTCCCAGTTCCCTTTATGTCAGATACGAAATCTGTGCGTTTAGGTACGTTTGTTGACGCGGGTTCATTAAGTGATGGTTTTAATGTGGATAATATGAAGTATTCTGTTGGGGTTTCTGGTGAATGGATGTCACCATTCGGCGCGTTATCAGTCAGTGCCGCACAACCACTCAACGCAAATTCACTTTCTACAGTGGGTGGTGTGACAACAGGAGACGAAACTCAAATCTTCCAATTTAATTTTGGGCAAAACTTCTAAAACAATTTTTAGTTTGTCACGCTTATCCTTTATAATTTAAGCATTATTTTTTTATTTCAAACGATTCCATTCGGAGAATTCCATTTTTATGAAAACCAAAATCGCGTTATTTTTAGGCTTAATTTTTGCGGCAAACATCAGTTACGCTGATTTAAAAGTAGGCTTTGTGAACATTCCAGCGGTACTTGAAAAAGCACCTCAAGCGGAAAAAGCCAAAAAACGTTTAGAACAAGAATTCTCGCCACGCGATAAACAACTTGTTGCTCAACAAAAAGATATTCAAAACATGGAAGAACGATTGACTCGTGACGCAGCGGTTTTAGGTGAAGCAGGTCGTGCCAATTTAGAAAAAGACGTGTTGAACAAAAAACGCGATTTCAAACGCACACAACAAGAGTTCAGCGAAGATTTTAACGTTCGTCGCAACGAAGAATTAGGTAAATTGCAACGTCGCATTGTTGAAGCGATTCGTGGCATTGCAAAAGACCAAGGTTTCGACTTGTTATTGACGGATGGTGTTATTTACGCAAGTGAACAAATCGATGTCACCGCACAAGTTCAACAAAAATTAACCTCAATGCCAGAATAAAAACTCGGCAAACCTCTTTTTTCAAATCTAAAAATAGTGAATCCTAATGTCCATTACGCGAGATATTCTTGACATTCAAGCCTTTTTGCCACACCGCTACCCATTTTTACTTGTTGATAAAGTTGTCGCATGTGAACCTGGCGTGAGTTTATTAGGCGTGAAAAACGTCACTTATAACGAGCCATTTTTTCAAGGACATTTTCCACAAAAACCTGTGATGCCTGGTGTTTTGATTTTAGAAGCGATGGCGCAAACCACAGGATTACTCGCTGCTGAAACCGCTAGAGAAGAACTCAAAGGTATGATTTATTATTTAACAGGTATCGACAAAGCAAAATTTAAACGCCCTGTTGTGCCTGGAGATCAATTGATGCTCGAAGCGCGTTTTGTGAGAAGCAAACGGAATTTATGGGCGTTTGAATGTAACGCCAGCGTGGATGGCGACTTTGTCGCCAGTGCTGAAATCCGTTGTGCGGCTGTTGTTGAGTAAAACCTTGATTCATCCTACTGCGATTATTGATCCACGCGCCGATTTGGCTGAAAATGTGCGAGTTGGCGCATTTTCAATTATTGGCGCAGACGTGAAAATCGATTCAGGAACAGTCATCGAATCGCACGTTGTCGTTAAAGGTCACACTTCACTGGGCAAAAATAATCATATCTATCAATTTTGTTCAATTGGCGAAGACCCGCAAGATAAGAAATATGCTCATGAAATCACACGCCTTGAAATTGGCGATCGCAACGTGATTCGTGAGTACACTTCGATGCACCGAGGTACGCATCAAGATCACAGTTTGACCAAAATCGGCAACGATAATTTGTTCATGGCATATACGCATGTCGCGCATGATTGCATCATTGGCGACCATGTGATTATGGCAAATGGTGCATCGCTCGCGGGTCATGTACGTTTGAATAGCCACGCGATTTTGGGCGGTTTTACGCTGGTGCATCAATTTACCCAAATCGGTCAATACAGTTTTTCAGCGATGGGTAGCGCGATTACCCAAGATATTCCGCCATTTGTAATGGTTGGCGGTCGTCCAACCCGTCCGCATGGTATCAATTCTGTTGGCATGGAACGCAACGGTATTTCAGCTGAAGATATTCGCCTGATTCGTAAAGCCTACAAAATGATTTACAAAATGAATCTGCGTCTTGAAGATGCGATTGAACAAATGGAAGATTTAGCAGGTGACAGCAAAGAGTTGTCGAACATGGTGAATTTTCTTCGCAATGTGACACGCGGAATTTTGCGTTAAACAATGCTAATTGCAGGCGTAGATGAAGCAGGTCGCGGTTGTTTAGCAGGCAATGTGTTTGCCGCCGCTGTGATTTTAAATCCTGATTTTCCGATTGTTGGTTTAGCCGATTCCAAAGCGTTAAGCGAAAAAAAACGCGAATTTCTCTCCGAACAAATCAAAGAAAAAGCTCTTAGTTGGTCAATTGCTCAAGCCAGCGTTGAAGAAATTGACGACATTAACATTTTGCAAGCAACGCTTTTAGCGATACGTCGCGCCGTCGAAGGTTTGAATGTAAAACCTGATGAAGTGTTAATTGACGGCAATCAACTTCCCAAACTCACCATTTCCGCACGCACCATTATTCAAGGCGATAAAACGGTGCAAGAAATCAGTGCTGCATCGATTTTAGCCAAAGTAGCGCGTGATAATTCTATGTATGAATGCGCCAAAATTTACCCGCAATTTTCTTTTTCCAAACATAAAGGTTACGGCACAAAAGAGCATTGCCGCGAGATTGAGCAATTCGGTATTTTAGATATTCACCGTAAATCATTTAATCCCGTCAAAACGTTGTTGCTGCAAAAATGAAACGCATCGTTTTAGGCATTGAATACGACGGCAGTCGTTTTTTTGGTTGGCAATGGCAAGTGCAGCAACGCAACATTCAACACGAATTGCAACAAGCCTTGAGTAAAATCGCGCAACATCCCATTACGGTGCAATGCGCGGGGCGAACCGATACAGGCGTTCATGCAACTGAACAAGTGGTACATTTTGATACGTCAGCAATTCGGACTTTAGAAGCGTGGCATCGTGGTACAAATACGCATTTGCCGCCTGACGTGCGGGTAATTTGGGCGCAAGAAGCAGTCGGCGATTTTCATGCCCGTTACAGCGCGATTGCCCGTTTTTATCGCTACGTTATTTTAAATCGCAACACCCCGTCAGCGTTAAATCGGCAAACAACGTGGTATGCGCCACAGCTAGATGCACAAAAAATGCACCAAGCTGCACAAAGTCTAGTCGGTCATCATGATTTCACCTCATTTCGCGCTCAAGGTTGTCAGTCAAAAAGTCCATTTCGAACCCTATATTTCATCGATGTTCAGCGTAACGATGAAAAAGTAATCATTGAGTTGTCGGCAAATGCCTTTTTGCATCACATGGTGCGAAATATCGCGGGCGTTTTAATTGCGATTGGTTCAGGCAAACAGCCTGTTTCATGGACACGCGAATTGCTTGACGTAAAATGTCGCAAATTAGGTGGCGTAACTGCGCCGCCTGATGGTTTGCATTTAGCAGGGGTTTATTATCCTGAGCATTACGGTATTACAAAAAATCCTATTTTTAACAAATTACCCGCCGACGCACGGCGTTTTGATTAAAAATTACAATCAAAAAATTCTAACTTTAGGTTTAAAAATGTCAGGAAACACAATAGGAAAATTATTTACCGTCACAACGTTTGGTGAAAGTCACGGTGTGGCATTGGGTTGTATTATTGATGGTTGTCCGCCGAATATGGAATTGTGCGAGGCAGATATTCAAATCGATTTAGACCGTAGAAAACCTGGTACTTCACGCCATACCACGCAACGCCGTGAAGCCGATGAAGTAAAAATTTTATCAGGGGTTTTTGATGGCAAAACGACTGGGACACCGATTGGTTTGTTAATTGAAAATACTGATCAACGTTCAAAAGATTATTCGAAAATTTCTCAAGCCTTTCGCCCAGGTCACGCCGATTTTACTTATCAACAAAAATACGGCTTTCGGGATTATCGAGGCGGTGGAAGATCTTCAGCGCGTGAAACCGCAATGCGTGTTGCGGCAGGTGCGATTGCAAAAAAGTATTTAAAAGAATTTGCAGGCGTTGAAATTCGCGGTTATTTGTCACAACTCGGTACAATCAAAATTGAAAAAATTGATTGGGACGTAATTGAAACGAATCCGTTTTTTTGTCCTGATACAGACAAAGTGCCTGAAATGGAGAAGTATATGGACGCGCTTCGCAAAGAAGGCGAATCTATTGGCGCACGGATTGAAGTCGTCGCTAAAAATGTCCCCGTCGGTTTAGGTGAACCGATTTTTGACCGTTTAGATGCGGAACTCGCTTACGCTTTGATGAGTATTAACGCGGTGAAAGGCGTTGAAATTGGCGATGGGTTTCAATGTGTTGAAGCCAAAGGCACGCAATTTCGAGATGAAATTACGCCCGACGGTTTTTTAAGCAATCACGCTGGCGGTATTTTAGGTGGCATTTCCAGCGGTCAAGATATTACTGCTAGCATTGCGTTAAAACCAACTTCGAGTTTGCGACTTGCTGGCAAAAGTATTGATTTAGAAGGAAATCCTGTTGACGTGATTACGGAAGGACGACATGACCCGTGCGTTGGCATTCGCGCCACACCGATTGCAGAAGCAATGGTTGCGATTATTTTGATGGATCATCTTTTACGTCAACGCGCCCAAAATTTTGATTTATTAACGAAATGAACGCGCGGCGTTGCAGGCTTTTTTTATCGCTCAAATTTTTCTAAATCTGTCGTTGAAGGTCGCGTTACTTGTTTGCCAATGAACAAGTCATTGCTGACAATTTTGACGGCATTTACCCATTTGAGCGATTCAAGGCATTCAGGCGAATAAGGTGGCTCTTTGCAAACTCTTACACGCCCATCATTAAATTCATCAAAATGAAAATTCACCAGCGGACGAATGCGTCTATCTGTGGGTGGAATCGTATAATCCATAATGGTTTGTTCGCCAAAATGCAGCAAATTTAAAATCAATTTTGGCACTTGATAAAGCGGCAAACGTCCTGTTTTTACCGCACCTTTTTTGCCATCGATAACAATGAGCGGCGTGCTAACGTGAAATTGGAACATTGCGTCCGAAAATTCACTGCGATTATTTGCCAACACGCCTGATTCTTCATAACCCGCAAAATTTTCGCCTAAAAACGGTAAATGGTCGCCAAATGCGACGATAATTCCATCAGGGTCACGTTTTTGCAGGGCTTTGACAAAATCCATAAATTCACGCGATTTGTAGTAAGTCGTGTTGGCATAACCGTTGACTTCTTCAACTTGTGTATTGCTGGTGATTTGCACAGAGCGATTTTCGTTGAGTGGATAATCCCAATGCCCAAAATAGGTCACGATGTAATCTAAAACAGGTTGCCCATTATTAAGCGGTAATTTTTCCAAAACTTGACGATATAGAGAACTGTCGCCTAAAAATTCGCGGTTAATATCGTCTAACACAAAGTCACCTTCTGACCAATATGTTTCAAAGCCTACTCGTTTATACGCATTTACCCGATTCCAAAAAACAGGCGTATTTGGATGTGAAGCAATCGTTTTATAACCATAATCTGCAAGTAAGCGCGGCAAACATGGCACGTCATTGAGTAACTGTCGTTCAAATTTCACCGTATCTTTAGTTACAGGAAAGCCACATAACACTTCAAATTCAGAATTTGCGGTCATACCTGCAAAAACTGGCACAATCGACGTTGAATTACCTGCACTTTTCCATAATTTTCGAAAATCATCAGCAAGCGGATTTTTACTAAATTTCACTTTTTTGAGCTGATTTGCATCCCAAAAAGATTCCATCAAAATTAAATGCACATTACGTGGCGTGAAATCTTCAAAAGTATTTTTTTCGGTTTGTTGTGACAATAAAAATTCGGCGGCTTCTTTGGCATCATCAATATCTGGCGCACTATCGGCAAGTAAAAAAAATCGTGCGGTTTCAACGAGTGTGTGAACGGTTGCACCTTGCCAAACGTAATTTGAACGCTGATTCCAAGGTGTTGTACCAATATATTTATCAATCGGTTCAACAATTAAATTCGGGTGATAAAGCGTTGTTAGGGTTAAAAGTGCGGCTAGCATTCCACCGATATAATTTTGGAAATGTCGAACCGTCAAATTAAAAAATAATAAACTCACTAAAGCTGCTAACACCACAGCAAGCGCGATAAATTGCCAACCGTTCAAAATTAAAAGCAGCGAACGCAAAGCAAAAATATCATCAGGCATTAAAGGACCGCCGAAAAAAGCGATTTTTATTGGATTTCCAATATACAAAATCCCCATAATCAGCGCGTGCAGAATGGTAAAACTCCAGGCACGGCGCGATAGTGCATACAAAATATAAGCAAAAATGAGCTGTGTTAAAAAATCAATCGGAATGGCTTCAAGAAAAATTTGTACGTCAAAAAACAAAAAACTAATGACATAACAAAATGCGTAAAAAAACGCCGTTGTCAAAATAGGCAACAGCGGCAAATCTTTAAAACTCACTTGAAAAAATCTTTTATGTTGTAAACGTTTTTTGAATAGATAATTTTTAAAAATTTCTTTTTTAAACATTCAGCATTTCCTTAACGAGTTGCGCCATATTTTGAATTCCGCCGCCCTGCCCTAATTTTTCTTTAACGATTTCCAAATCAGCGCGGCAATTTTGCGCGGCTTCTTTGTCAGTTAAAAAGCGTTTAATTTCGACTGCTAAATTTTGCGCGGTCGCCTGATTTTGGATTAACTCACGCACAATACTTTCACCAAAAATGATATTTGGCAAACCAATAAAGCGAGTTTTGACCAGTATTTTTCCTAAAAAATAAGTTAGGTAGTTCAGGCGATAACAAATCACCATCGGAATGCCAAGCAGTGCAATTTCAAGCGTTGCAGTGCCTGAACAAGTCATAATCGCATCGCAACATTGCATCACGTCATAAGGCTGATTTTTAACCACCGTGACCGTCACATTTGTTTGATTGAGATAATTTTGAATCAGCGAATCAGGCAACGAATCGGCTTGCGGCAAAATAAATTGGGCAGTGGGAAAATCGGTTTTTAACTTTTGTGCTGCTTCAAGCATCACGGGCAAAAGGCGTTTAATTTCATTCACCCGACTGCCTGCAACTAAACCGATAATTGGCGCGTTTGCGTTTAATCCGAAATTTTGAATCGCTTGTGATTTGGAAAATTTCGGTACGACTTTATCAATTGAGGGATGCCCAACGTAACGAACAGGCACTTTTTCTGCTTTGTAATAAGCGGTTTCAAAAGGAAAAATGACTGCCATCATGTCAATTACCGCACCATATTTTTTAACTCGCTTTTTGCGCCAAGCCCAAACTTGCGGACTAACGTAAAACAACACTTTGATGCCATTTTTTTTAGCAAATTTAGCAAGTTGATAATTAAATTCTTTGTAATCCACGCAAATGAGTAAATCGGGACGTTCGTTGAGTAGCAAATTTTGCATGATTTTCAATGCGTGGCGAATTTCAAAATAATGTTTGATGACTTCAACCGCGCCAATTACCGCAATTTTGCTAGAATCAAAGCAAAGCGAAATGCCAGCTTGTGACATTTTTGCGCCACCCATTCCGATTGCATTGAATTTTGGAAATGTTTTTTTGAGTTCTAAATACAGATTTGCGGCGTGTGCATCACCTGAATTTTCACCCGCGCTAAAGCAAATTTTAAAAGATCGATTTGAAGCCATAATTTTTAAAATTGCTCAACATTCACTAAATTTTCATCGAAGTCTTGATATTGCGCGTGAATAGTCAACACATTTTCCCAGACATTTAAAAATGCGTTAACACATTTTGGGTCAAAATGTCGCGCTGATTGATCTTTTAAAAATTGCACTGCGTCTTCTAATTTCCAAGCTTTTTTATATGGTCGTGACGAAGTGAGTGCGTCAAAAACATCCGCAACCGCAACGATACGTCCAAAAAGCGGAATTTCTTCACCTTTCAAATTTTTTGGATAACCACTGCCATCAAATTTTTCATGATGACTTAAAGCCATCGTGGCAGCGGTACGAATTAAAAGTGAATCACTGCCACTCAAAATACTATAACCTGTTGCGGCATGTTGTTTCATAATCGAGAATTCATTATCAGTGAGTTTACCTTGTTTAAGTAAAATCGCATCGGGCGTAGCGACTTTGCCAATATCGTGCATTGGCGCAGCTTCCAAAATCAATTCTTGTTCAGCTTCGGATAAACCTAATTCCCGAGCAATTAAACGTGAATAGTTTGCCATTCTCAACAAATGTTGCCCTGTTTCAGGATCACGATGTTCAGCAGCTCTTGAAAGTCGAATCACCATTTCTTTTTCACGCGCCCGCAATTCAGCAGTTGCCTTTTTGATTTCAATTGCTAGCCATGCCGCTCTATCTGCGAGTGCTAGTTGTGTTTCACGCAACATGAGCAAATTTTTCACCCGTGCGAGCAATTCCATTTTATCAATTGGTTTATTGAGAAAATCGTGTGCGCCCATTTCTAACGCGCGTTGCCGAACATTACTTTCCGTATCCGCCGTGACCATAACTAGCGGAATATCTTTGTAGCCATCCATTGCGCGAAATTGTTGAATAAATTCCAACCCATTCATTGCAGGCATCATGTAATCGAGTAAGACTAAATCGGGTTCGTTCATTTTGCACCATTCGATAGCTTCAATCGGGTCAGCAAAACATTCCGAATAAATATCATCTAATTTTTTAAGCAAATGACGAAATAAAGTTAAATTTGTTGCATTATCATCAACAATCAATACACGGGGCATAGTGAAAAATCCTACTTTTTTATTTTTTAAAAGTTAATCGTTTGATGTAACTGTATTTGCGGCGTATTCCAGCCATTTTTGAATAATTAAATTTAATTCAGAAAAGTTAATCGGTTTATGCGTAACGTCATTCATACCCGCAGCTAAACAGCGAACTTTATCTTCAATTGTCACACCACCTGTTAAAGCAATAATTGGCATATTGCCTGCAATTTCACGAATTGCGCGACTAGCTTCAAAACCGTCCATAATCGGCATTTGGCAGTCCATCAAGACAAGGTCATAAGGTTTGGCAATGCAAAAATCTACCGCTTCTTGTCCGTTATTTGCAGCGTCAACTAAATAGCCTTTTTTTTCCAATAAACGCACTGCGAGTTGTTGATTAACAACGTTATCTTCCACTACAAGTAAGTGATATTTCTTTTTTTCGTTGCCCATAAGAATTTTATTTTCTGCTTTCAATAAATTGTTTCACGCGATCTAATTCGTTTAGGATAACATCACGCAATTGCGCCATTTTTTGCCAATCTTGAGTTGGCACGGCGTGTTCTAACTCTTGTGCCAAATGACCTAAAATTTCCGCTCCGATATTGCTACTGGAACCTTTTATTTCATGAGCGACCAATTTCAAATCTGAACTTTGTGTTTCAAAGGCAAATTGTAATTTTTCTTTTAACGATTCAATTGTGCCGTAAAAAACGTCTAATAATTCCCCGACAATTTCTTCATCTCCATCAAATAAATCGAGCATTCGCGCTAGTTCAACAGGTGTTCTTTTCTCACGCGGTTTAGTTTCTACGATGTGTACTTTTCCATCATCATTTTTCATTGTCGAATCAGGTAGCCAGGTTTGCAACACGAGTTGTAATTTATGAGCATCAATCGGTTTTGAAACATAATCATCCATTCCCACCTCAAGACAACGTTCTCGATCGCCCTGCATCGCATTTGCGGTCATGGCGATAATGGGAATTCGTCTTCGTTTGTGTTCTAACTCGTAATGACGAATCACGCGCGTTGCGGTAAATCCATCCATAATGGGCATTTGGCAATCCATCAATAGCAAATCATAATCAAAACGAGTGGTAATAATGTTAAATGCTTCTTGACCATTGTCAGCAACATCGACATCAAAACCCATTTTAGTCAACAAACGCAGGGCAATTTTTTGATTTACTGCATTATCTTCAACAAGCAACAATTGGTATTTTTGCCCTGCTTGCGGCACGATTTGATCAACAACGATGGGCTGCGCGGTGAGCGAATGCGAATGAATTTCGTGATAAAAGATTTCTAGTAAAGATTCAAACAACGTTGATTGCTTCACTGGTGTTGTTAATACTTGTGTCGCTCCAGATTCTAATAATTCATGGCGCACACTTGTTTCGCGCGAGGCTTGACAGACAATAATGGGTACTTGAGAAAAATGTTCATCTGCGCGAATTAAATGCAATTTTTCCAATAATTCGTCAACAGCCAGTCCAGCCAAAAGCATTGCATCATAAGGTTTTGTGTTGTCTTTGACTTGTTCAAGTAGCATTTGGGTATCTGAAACATTCTCGCAAGAATGTACTTCAACGCCCCATAAATTTAAATAAGAGACATAAACTTCATGATGTCCTTCTTGATACCCTAAAACGAGCATCAATTTTTGTTTAATCCGTGTTGCATCAATTAAGTGGTCATCGGCGTTATCTGCAAGCGAAAAGGGTAATTCTATCCAAAATGTTGCGCCTTGCCCTTCGACACTTTTAATGCCAATACGCCCTTGCATAAGTTCAACCAGTCGTTTGCAAATAGATAGCCCTAAACCCGTACCACCATATTTTCGCGTCGTAGAACTGTCGGCTTGTGAAAAAGGTTGAAACAACCGTTTTTGAGATTCTTCGGAAATGCCAATGCCGTTATCGGTGACTTCAACGCGCACCCACACTTGCGATTGAGTTTGTTTTTGTAAAATTGCCCGCGCAAACACTGTGCCTTCGCTGGTAAATTTGACCGCATTGCTTAAAAAATTCAACACAATTTGTCGCAACCGCATCGGATCGCCAAGCAAATGTTCTGGAATTTTAGGGTCAACATAACTAATTAGTGACAATGATTTTTCATGAGCGCGAGGTGCAATGACATCGGTGCTGCCATCAATAACTTCGATAAATGAAAAATCAATGTTTTCAATTTCAAACTGCCCAGCTTCAATTTTCGAGAAATCCAGCACGTCGTTAATAATGCTTAAAAGTGCGTTTGAAGAGCTTTTAATAATAGTAGCAAATTCCATTTGCTCAGTATCGAGTGGCGTATCAAGTAGTAAATCTGTCATGCCGATAATACCATTCATCGGTGTACGAATTTCATGACTCATCGTTGAAAGAAAATCGGATTTTACCCGTGTGGCTTTTTCGGCGGCTTCTTTAGCTTGAATTAACTGCGTTTGAATCATACATTGCTCGGTAATATCACGAAAACAAACCACAACACCTACTAATTTTCCACTTTCAAACAGCGGCGTACTTGAAACACTAGCGGGAAAACTTTTGCCATTTTTGCGAAAAAACAATTCATCATCGGACTGATAAACATGTTGACGCTGCATATTGATTAAAACAGGACATTCTTGTGGCAATACGCGAGTGCCATCTGCGCGATGATGATGCAATAAATCGTGAACGTGTTGATTTTTTAACTCGGCAAATTTATAGCCAAATAATCGCTCACCTGTAGCATTTAAATAGGTCAATCTGCCTTCTAAATCTAGTAAGTAAACGCCATCGCCTAAATTATTAAGTACCGTGCGTTGCCATTCTTCGGATTTTATCGCTGCAAATTCCATCATTTTTTGCGCGGTAATATCGGTTCGCATCGAAATAAAAGATTCCACCTGACCGTCAGCGTCAAAAAACGGCACAATGGTCGATTGCACCCAATAAAAATGTCCGTCTTTTGAACGATTACAAATATCAGAATGCCAGACTTTGCCACTGCAAATGGTTTTCCACATCTCAACGAAAAAATCCCGTGAATGTGTCCCTGAATTTAACAAACGGTGATCTTGACCTAACAACTCCTCTTGTGAATAACCACTAATTTGTACAAATTTTTCATTCGCATAAACAATGCCGCCTGCTCTATTTGCTACACTGACAATTGCGTGTTCATTGAGTGCGTATTGTTGCTGTTTTAATTTGTGTATGGATTTTTTCAGAAGTAACGCATCTTTATCATGACGACGCACGACTGCAACAATTCCCACTAGCATTAAAAATACAATTAAACTCAACACAAAACGATAACCTTGAGCAACACGCATTTCATGCTGTACGAGTGCATTATTAGTTTGCTCAATTTTTGTTAAAGCGATTTCCGTTTTAATTTCGTTTAACTCTGTAATGACGCGGTGTAAATAGCTGGTATTTTTTAAAACAATGCGAGCGTGGCGCAAAAATCGTTCGATACTGTCAATTTGTGATTGTTTAGTTTGATTTTCTTTTTCAAGAACAAGGTGATCAATTCGTAACAAAATTTCAGTTTTTAATTTTTCATTTTCTGGGTCTAAATTAAATAACACCAAATTATTTTGTAATAGTTCGAAATCATACAAATGTTCATGCTTGTCAAACAACATAGTTTGCAAATTTGTATAATCTGCACGCAAATAGCGAATTGAATTGGATAAAACGGCTGTTTCAGATTTTAAATTTTCTAGTAACTCTTCTTTGCGTTGCATTAAATCTAAATATTGTTTTAACGCACTTTCAAAACCTAGAAATTGATTATTCGCATTTAACTCTCGAATTGCTTTGGAAAGTAGAGTTTGCTGCACTCGCACATCATGCAAGTGATAGTTCATTAAATCGTAATTCACCTCCGATAAGTGCAACTGACTTTTTAAAAAGTCTTGATTTAATTGACCATCTAAAACTTTAAGTTTAAGCACGGAATTTTCAACTTGCTTACTAAATATCTGATGTTTAGGTTCAATATGCAGAAAACTCCATGAAATTACTAACACAATGACTAGCATGAAAAGTTTTTTTGCGGTACTCATTTTTTCAGTACCGCAGGCAATTTACCTGTTAAAGTATTTAAAAAATCTTCTAAAGCATTTAATTCTTGCACGGTAAGTTTTACACCAATTTGATGATATGCCATTAACTCAATTACCTCGCGCAATGTCTCGATCGAACCATCATGCAAATAGGGTGCAGTCAATGCTACATTGCGTAGTGAAGGGACTTTAAATTCATAGCGATCTTCTTCCTCACTGCTGATTTCAAAACGTCCAAAATCTTGCGGGGTATTTTGTTTGGTGTCGTAAAACTCTCGAAAAACTCCCAATTTTTCAAACATATTCCCGCCGATATTTACGCCTTGATGACAACTTATACAACCGTAAAATTGAAACAAACGATAACCTTCTTTTTGCGACGCATTGAGGGCGTTTTGCTCACCTGCCAGCCATTTATCAAAAGGTGAATCTTTCGTTACTAATGCACGTTCAAAGGTTGCTAGCACTTCGCGTACCTTGTCGGCGGTAATTTTTTTACTTCCATAAATTTTGTTGAATTCGTTTGCATACGTTGAGGCATTTAATTTTTTCAACACTTCAGCCCAAGAACTTGCCATTTCAACGGGATTTTGAAGCGGAAAATCAATTTGCTCTTCTAAAGTAAAAGCTCTGCCGTCCCAAAATTGCCGAAAATTAAAACCACTGTTGAAAACGGTTGGTGTATTGCGTCTACCCTGTTTTTTATTCATGCCAACTGCCACAGATAAATGGTCAACACCACCTTTATGTAAGTCGTGACAAGTGCTACAGGCAATGGAATTATCATGTGACAAGATGGGGTCAGAAAACAGTTTTAAACCAAGCGCAACTTTTTTAGGATTTAGTTCAGGCAAATCAGGAAGTAACGAAATCGATTGGTCAGTGAACGATTTATTTTGAATTTGGGCAAAGGTACTTAAAGTTGAATCAATTTCGCTTTTTGGAGGTACGTTCTGAACCACCATTGCAACGACTAACGCAATAACCCAAAATCCACTGAGGACAAGCAAAACATGGAATCGAGTAAAGCCTTTGTACGGTTTTTTTTCGAACATATTTGCGCCTTTACATCAAACTTTAGGAAACTAAAAAATCATTTTTTAGCAATTGTGTTCCAGGCAGCCAGCCATGCTTGTGATTGATATAATTCGCTTTTTTTCTCAAGTGTACCGTTTAAAATCATTCTCAATGTGGTGTTAATAATGCCAAAAAAATAAGTATAAAGAAGCATCGGCGCAAGGCTTTTAATTTCACCACTGTTAATACCAAGTTGAACCATTTTCAGTATTTTATTCACTGCTGGCGTTTGTAAATACGGTTTTGAACCGACTGGTAAAAAATCGTTCGTATTAACTTCTAACAATAAACGTAACGCATCGGGAGCCTCGTCGGTCAGTTTAAAAAGTAAATCGACCAAACTGTGTAATTGTTCCGATGCTTTTTTATAACGTCTGCGAATTTCATCAATTGAAATACTCAAGCTGTCTAAAACAGTGTTATAAACTTCAGTAGCAAGTTCTTGTTTATTATTAAAATAAAGATAAATCTCTTGTGTTTGTGACAACTTCGCTGCTTGAGCGATGTCGAAAAGCGAGGTGTTTAAATAACCTTTTTGCACAATCAAAGTAAGCGCACAACGCAGAATTTCGTCGCGCGTAGTTATATTTTTTTGAATCAAAATTTTTTCCTGTTCCATGTTTGCATCATATTCATTCAGTAGATGAGTTAATTAGAGTTAATGGCGACAAACGCCGCATGTAAGTATTGAATCATTGACCATAGTGTCAAAATTGCCGCAATATAAAGCAATCCGTAAGCACAAGGTAAAACAGGCAACCCAAAAAAATCGTCGTAATAAAGAAAGAAGCCAATCGAAAGCATTTGTGCGCTGGTTTTCCATTTGCCAATTGCCGACACTTTGACTTCTGCACGTTTGCCAACTTCAGCCATCCATTCACGCAATGAAGCAATCGTGATTTCACGTCCAATAATAATTGCCGCAGGAATGGCTAAATACACTTCAGGAATTTTTTGCACCAGTAAAACCAGTACCACTGCTACCATCAATTTATCTGCAACGGGGTCTAAAAATGCGCCAAATTTCGTTTCAAGTTGCATTTTTCGCGCTAAATAACCATCAAGCCAATCCGTAAAACCTGCAAGCATAAAAATTAATGTGCAAGCCACATTTGTATGTTCCCAAGGCAAATAAAACACAATAGCAAGCAGCGGAATTAACGCGATGCGTAACAAAGTTAAATGCGTAGGAAGATTAAAAGCCATATCAGTGCGCGTAAGTCGTATGTGAATAAAATGGCGTTATGATACCACTGTTTGCAGGCAAACTTAGATGGAATTATGACAACGTAAACAACGGCATAATCGTTTCAAAAACAGCATTAAAACTTTCTTTTGTAAGCCGTTTTGTATTCACGTTGTAGCGACTGGTGTGATACGAATCGATTAAAAAATGTCCGTTTGGCAATTCATGTTTTGCATTATGGGCAAATTTCGCAAAATTACTTTTCAAATTGAAGGCTTTTAAAACTGCCTGATGAGCAATCAAACCCAACGCCAAAATCACCGAATTCTCAGGAAGCGTTTTTAATTCTTTCGCTAAAAATGCGTTGCAAATGTTAATTTCTTCGCCTGTTGGTTTATTTTGTGGCGGCAAACATTTCACGGCGTTAGTGATTCGGGCATTTTTTAAAACTAAACCATCCGTTGCCGATTCAGAAATGGGCGCGTTGCTGAAACCAAATTCATACAACGCTTCATATAAAAAAATGCCTGCATAATCGCCTGTAAAAGGTCGCCCCGAAGCATTTGCGCCGTGCATTCCTGGGGCAAGTCCGACAATCACTAAACGTGCATTTTCATCACCAAACGGCGCAACAGGTTTGCAGTGATAAGTCGGATTTTTTTCCTTCACTTCACACAAAAATGCCGCGAGACGCGGACATTTTTGGCACAACAAATCAAAATAATCAGTTTGCATTTAGTACACGTCACGAACATAACGTTTCTCTTTTTTGAGCTGATTAACGTAATCGATGGCTTGTTGTTCGGTTTTATTTCCATGCGTTGCAATCACGTCATGCAAGGCTTTGTCTACGTCTTTTGCCATTGCATACGCATCGCCACAAACGAAGAAATAACCGCCCTGCTCTAACCACGCAAACAATTCTGCGCCGTGTTCGCACATTTTGTCTTGAACGTAGATTTTTTCGGCTTGGTCACGCGAAAACGCTAAATCTAAACGGGTGAGCAAACCGCTTTGTTGCATGGTTTCTAATTCGTCGCGGTAAATAAAATCGGTTGCCGCGTTGCGGTCGCCGAAAAATAACCAGTTTTTACCTTTCGCACCACGCGCCTGACGTTCTTGTAAAAATGCACGGAATGGGGCAATCCCTGTTCCAGGTCCAACCATAATCATTGGCAAATCGTTGTTTTCTGGCACACGGAAAACTTTGTTTGGCGTGAAGAAACAACGAATTAGCGTATTTTCATCCGTCAAATCGGCAAGGAAGGTTGAGCAAACGCCTTTGTGTGAACGGTCAAAAGCGTTGTAGCGCACACTGGCAACGGTCAAATGCACCAATTCAGGATTTGGTTTGCTACTCGACGAAATCGAATAAGCACGATGTTGCAACGGTTTGAGCAAACTTAAAAATTCTGCTGCTGAAAATTCTGCTGTTGGATTTTGTAACAACAAATCGAGCGTATCGCGTCCCCACAAATACTTGCTTAATGCGTCTTTGTCATTCAAAACCGTGTTTAATTCTTGATTACCTGAACGGGTTGCAAGTTCTTGTAAAAATTCTTTGCTGGGCGTTTTGATTTCAAATTGATTTTGTAAGGCTTCACGCCACGCCACGCCGTTAATGATTTCGTCGCCATCACATTTAATGGCTTTCAAAATCTCGCTAACTAAATTAGGGCAATTTGTTGGCACAACGCAAAGCGCGTCGCCCGCTTCGTAACTCATGCCCGAACCTGCAATTGAAATTTCATAATGACGAATTTCTTTTGAGGAATTTTCAGCCGTGACTAATCGATTAACCGATAATTTTGCGGGGAAGGGATTTTTGCGGTTGTATTGTGATTTGTCGCCTTCGTCTTCTGAAACGATTGCGGTTGTGGCATCGCTTCCCGCTAACGCTGGAATTACAGCGTGCATCCATTCTTCAGCAGGTTCTTCGTATTCCACGTCGCATTTGACTAATTCTTGCAAGCGCGTTGCGCCAAGTTCGACAAGACGATTGTCCCAATCCATGCCTGCTTGGCAGAATAAATCGTAGCTGGTGTCACCTAACGCTAAAACGGCAAATTGCAGGTTTTCTAATTTTGCCATCGAATCTGCTTGAACCGCAGACCATAACACTTGTGCATTGTCTGGCATTTCACCTTCACCGTAAGTGCTGGTGACGATGAGCAAAGTTTCCATTTTGGTTAGCGCATCGACATCAACTTCATCCATGCTTTTCAAAACAGGATTTAAACCGTGTGCTTTGGCGACTTTTACGGCATCACGCGCAACCGATTCGGCTGTGCCTGTTTGTGAACCGTATAAAATGTGAATTGTGCGAGCCGTTTGAGCATTGTTTGAATTTTGCACCAGTTGTGAATGCAAGCCCGCGAAAAATCCGCCGAGCCATGCGCGTTGATTGTCGTTATAAGGTGCGTCGTTTAGGAGTTGGTTTGTTTTCATGTTTTTAAATTGAGTTATTTTGTAAAAATTTTGTTTATGGAAATAAGGAATTTTGACCAGAAATTGATTTTTCAACAAAACCATGAAATGGCGAAGATTCCAAACGGCTTACCGCCTTTTCGTAAAAATCACTATGTTGTTCAAATCCAATAAATTGCCTGTTCAACATTTTTGCGGCAACTGCTGTTGTACCGCTTCCCATGAAGGGGTCGAGAATTATTTGATTTTCTTTTGTGGTTAATTTTATAAGATACTCAATCAAATTAAGTGGTTTTTGTGCCTCATGCCAGCGATTTTCATTTTTTCTAAAACCAAATTCTAATAAATTGGTTGGGCTAGAACCATTCATACTGCATTCGGCAATATTCATTGCGCCAACTTCATTTTCAAGAATGTTATCAGTGATTGTGCCACCAATTTTGTAAGGCTTCATAAACCATGCAATCGGTTCCCAAATCGGTGCTAAATTTCCTAATCGCCAGCCTTCCCAATTTTGGGCTTCTTTAGTTAAGCCGCGCTTTTTTAAAATTAAACTAAGGCGTTGCGCTCTATGATGTGCGGCTGGCTTTTTCCAAACCAAAACATCTTTTAACAAATAGCCACTTTTTTCAAACGCATTGATAACATGATGTAATGTGCGTCTGGCACTGAAAACAAATAAAAATGCACCATCTTTCATTTTTGAAAAAACGTCATTTGCCCAAGTAGCGCACCATGTTTCATATTCCAAACCGCTATTTCTATCGGATTGAGACCAGCCGTTAATCGGTTTTCCACGCCGTTTAAAGCCAGATTTTCCTTGTTGTGCTGGCGACATTCCTAACAAGGCAGAATTAGTATTGTTATGTAAAACATCCCAATCATCTAAATTTATGCCATAAGGAATATCTGAAAGAAACAAATCAATGCTGTTGTCATCGAGATTTACGAGGTGATTTTGACAATTCCCTAATGTAATTTTATTCAGATAATCAGCATTCATCCTAATAATCCATTATCTGAAACAGCAGAAATTGCTTTAACTTTGCTTTCAATTTTGCTGTATTTTAAAACTTCGTTAATCGCTTCTTCTTTCGACAATCGCATAATTCGCTCACGTTCAGAAGCCAGAAATATCAACGATTCTTCTTTTGAAATCTTGATGGATTCAATCAACGCTTGTTTTTCTTCTTGCCACAATTCGGAAATAACATAATCAAAATTCAACAATGTTCGATTAACTGCTTGCCAATAAATTCCCGCGTCTTTTGATGGATTCATTGCTTCTACAACTTTAAAAATTTCGTGAAGCAATTGCATTGATTTTGTTTGATTAGCTATCTCGGCATAACGAACTAAAACAGCTAAATGCGTGTAAGTAGCAATACAAACTGACCTTGCACCCGCTTGTTGATAAATCTGACTTTGTTTTGTTGGTAATTGATAAGACGGACAAACCACCATCGCGTATTTTTTACCGTGTTTCCAACCATCCATTGCTTGAACTTTAAAATCTTTTTGATTTTTAGCCGTTCGACTTAACCGAAAAGCCTTTGCATCGGCAACAAAACTATAATCATCGTTGACGCATTCAACATCCGCAACGTCGCCACGTTCTTTTAAAACTAAACTTTGGAAACCCATTGCTATATAGGCTTCATGTATTAAAACATCCGTGTATTTTGAATAGAGTTTTTCTTCGCTACTATCGTGTTCGTATTGTTCGGGAATAGCACCACACAGGCGTAAATGCCCTAACAAAGCCGTAAGCCCTTCTGTTTTAATTTCATTACGGATTTCTTGTTCCACTTTGGAGGCATCTACGCCAAAATTACCGCTGAGACGATTGATTTCAGCAATCCAAAATCGTCTTTTTTCAATCTGCTCATCGGTAATTATTTGAAATGACATATCAATTACGCCGCAAGTCCATCTTGAGCTAATTCCAGCCCAACCAAACTCGCTAAATGTTTTGCAACAGGCGGAATGTTTGTGAGCGCGGCGCAATTAACTTGACTTTGCTCAACAATCCAAACCGTTGAACCCATCGAGTTAATGCTTTGCACCGAACGGTTAATCAACGCAGTTTTGTAATCACGCAAACGTTTATCTGCCAGTAATGCCGCGATTTCATCATCGTTATAACTGCTGTAAGCCTCACGAGTGATTTTAACCAGCGCGTCTTGCAATTTGCGTGGACGTTCTAAAATCAATTTTTTCGCCGCTTTTTCAATTTCAACCGTTGTGCGTTGTGATTCAGGTGCATTTTTAAGCATTTCTGCGGCAACCGCTTGGGCTTTTTCAAATACCGCAACGCTGTTAATCAATTTGAATGTCAACACGCTATCGACTTCACCAAACGCTGGCACGGCTCCATCAAATAACGGTTTGTCTGTTTGATAGGCTTTTTTCACTTGTGCAATTTGAATTTGCGCCAAATCAATCGCCAATTCTTCAACCATTTCTTTACGGTCGATAGACGATTTCAAATAACTTGCAGTTTGCGTTTTATAGAGCCACAAAGGCATGGCAAATTTAAAATGTTTGCGTTCATTTTCCCAATTTGCGAGCAAATTACGCGCTTTACTGGAATTTGCATAAACCGCGTGTTGTTCCAACATGTGCAACACGATTTTTTCGTGTGCATCATCGTCGGTTAAATCGTGCAATTCCACAGACGTTTTGTCGTACAACGCTTCAAGTTTATTTTCAGGGTCATATTGGTAAGCGTTACCGCCTGACATCCCGTTGCAGAAACCTTTGCCGAAACCGCCGATGTTTAACACCGCGCCGTTAGTCATGTATTCACAACCGAAATCGCCTACGCCTTCAACCACGGCCATTGCGCCCGAATTACGCACTGCAAAACGGTCGCCTGCTTCGCCGTTGATAAACGCTTTGCCGCCTGTTGCGCCGAATAACGCAAAATTACCGATTAACACATTGTTACCTGGTGTTTTAATGCCGCCACCTGGAGATTCAACAACTAACACGCCGCCGCTCATTGATTTGCCAACGCCATCGTTTGCTGTGCCTAAATGACGTAAAACCATTCCATCATTTAAAAATGCACCATAACTTTGCCCCGCCGAACTGTTTGTATTGATTTCAATGGTTTCTGGCGCAAGATAACGACGACCGTGTTCATTTGTATAGATAAATGACGCTTCGCCTTTGAATTCATAATTTAGAATGCGCTCTATATCAATCGCTAACTGACCACCAACGGTTTTGTCGTTATTGGTAAGTTTGAAATCGTCACCATCAATCACAAGTTGTTCAGCTTGTGCATTTTCAAAAAACGCTTTCACTTTCTCTAAAATTTTATCGTCGGTTTTAAAATCCGCTTCCAAATAAATCGGTTGCGCGATTTTAACTTCATCAACTTGTTGCAACATTTTGGTCAAATTCAATTGCCCAACCATGCAAGGATGGTCGATTAAATGCAATAAATCGGTTTCGCCGCGAATGTCGCGCAAATTTTTATAACCCAACGATGCAAGCAATTCTCGAACTTCGTGTGCGACGTTCATAAAATACTGCGCTAAAACACGCGAATCGCCTTTGAATTCTTCGTGTGCCGTCGTTAAACCTGCGGGGCATTTGATATTACAGTTTTTCGCCATCACGCAACGAAGCATCATCAACGCCGTCGTGCCGAACTCGAAAGAATCCGCACCTAAAATCGCTGATTTCACCACGTCTAAACCGCTTTGATGTGCGCCTGAGCAACGCAAAATCACTTTGTCGCGCAAACCATTGACCGAAAGAGCTTGATGCACTTCGGCAATCCCGATTTCAGGCGAACGACCTGCGTGTTTCAAGCTGGTAACAGCCGCCGCACCTGTGCCGCCTGTGTTGCCTGCAACGTTGATGACATCTGCGCCAGCTTTTGCAACACCGACTGCAATTGTGCCAATACCTTCCGATGAAACGAGTTTTACGCCAACTTTGACACGCGCCGCTTTGGCATCGTGAATCAGTTGCCCTAAATCTTCAATCGAATAAGTATCGTGATGTGGCGGTGGACTCACCAATTCCACACGCGGCGTACCGCCACGCAATGCCGCAATTTCCACCGACACTTTCATCGCAGGCAATTGACCGCCTTCACCAGGTTTTGCACCTTGGGCGATTTTAATTTCGATTTCTTCAAGCGTTGGGTCAGCTAAATAACCTGTCCAAACTCCAAAACGTCCCGACGCAAATTGTTTGATTTTGCTGGATTTGATGCTGTTGAAACGGCTGAAATGTTCGCCACCTTCACCCGAATTGCTTAATGCGCCAACAATGTTTGTACCTTGTGCGACGGCTTCGTGCGCTTCGGCAAGCAACGCACCGTGACTCATCGCGCCCGAAGCCAAAGTTGCCGTAATTTCGTGTGCGGGTTGAACGTCTGATAAGGGCAACGAAACTTTTGCAGTTTCAATCGTGTTCAAATAATCAAACAGCAAACTGCCCGCTGGCACGTTTTCAACGCGCAACGCATCAGCGGCAACATTCAATTCGCATGACACGAGATGAAAATCATCCACAAAACGTTTTTTCAAATGCGCGGCTAAGTTTTGCAAACGCGCTTGGCTGTTATTTTCCATGAACGCGACTTTGAAAACTTCATCCAATTTTCTAACCGACAAACCACGAATCAAATAATTCACGTTACCGCGCAAATTTTGTTTGCCCAAAATTTTGTCAAAATCTTCAACGGTTTGTGCGTTTGAAATATCGGCTGGAAAATCCATCACATCACGCAACGCCGCTGGGCGTGCGTCGCGTTCTTCATAAAGATTTTTTGCAAAACTGCGATACGCTGGCGTAATGCCAAAATTATCAATTTGCTGCGGCGTGCGTTTTTCGTAACCCAAATCCAAATACGCTAAATCATTGGCTTGCGGCGATTTTTCTTGCGGAATATACAAAATCGCTTCATCGGTCATGTGAATATATTCACGCACCGCTGTGTTGCCGTAAGAATGCCCCGCCCCGTCTTGACGCTCTTTGAATAAGCCTAAGAATGGAATGTCTTTTTCGCTTTCAACTGCGAGAGCTTTTTTGTGCCATTGTGCCGCGCTCGTTGCAATATCGCTATAACGCACACCGCCTACTGATGAATGAATGTTCGGGAAATACGGATGCAATTTGGGTTCGTCGGTATCCAAATAATTCGACTCGAAAAATTCACCGCCAATATAACTTTCTGCCGTACACAAACCGAATTTGCCCATCGTTTTCATGAGCGATTTTTCTGTGCCTTTTGAGAATTTATCGAGAGCTTTGTGCTGGTCTGCGCCTGAATAAAGCGACATTGCACGATTGTGAACGCTTAACGAACAAATCGCCGATGCACCAAAACCTAAAATCGTTGCCACATCGTGTGGACTTGCAGCTTGTCCTGTTTCTGAAATGAGCGATGAATTGAAACGCAAACCTTGTTGCACTAAACGTTGATTTGCCGCCGCAATCATCAATAAAGCAGGAATCGCTGCTTGATTTTTGCTGATTTTGGCATCGCTTAAAATGATAATACCAACGTTATTACGCGCCGCTTTTTCCACTTCATCACAAACCAAATTCACGGCACGAGTTAAAGCGTGTTCATTTCCTTCGGCATCATCAAAATCAGGCGTGTAAAGCGCGTTTAAAGTAATCGTTAAAACAGCCGTTTGACGACGAATTTGCTCTAATTGCGTGCGTTGCAAAATGGGGCTTTCAAGCATCAATTGTTTGCTGTTTTCTGAAAAAGTCGGCTTTGCACCTAACGCCACACGCAATGTCATGCCGTCACTTTCACGAATTGAATCGAGCGGTGGATTGGTCACTTGCGCGAAACGTTGACTGAAATAACGCGACATACCACCTTCTGAACCCGATAACGCATTTGGCGCAAGTCCGTAACCCATCGCCGAAATACGTTCCATGCCTGTCGCTAAAATTGGGTCGAGCAAGAAACGGAAACTTTCTTGATTGAGCGAATACGCTGTGAAACGTTGATCAACGTTCAATTCGTTTTCGTCGCTGAGTTCGCTTAAATCCACTTTCGGCAAATCTGACAAATTCACGGCGCGTTGTTTTAACAATGCCGCGTAATCTTTTTCTTTAGCAAGTTTTTCTAAAACTTGATGTGAATCGTAGGCTTCGCCTGTGTTGTGGTCGAAATAAAGCATTCCACCCGCTTCGATACGTCCACGTTTTAAAACGTCTTGCGGTGGAAAATCAATTTGTCCCGCTTCGGACATCACCGCTAAATAATCGCCTGTTTCAACAGAACGCAATGGACGCAAACCTAAACGGTCTAAACGTGCGCCAACGCGAATCCCATCATTGAAAATCAACGCCGCAGGACCATCGTTTTTTTCTTCGTACAAACTGAAGTATTCGAGCATTGCGCGAACTTCTGGCAATAAAGTCGTATCGTTTTCCCACGCAGGCGGCATCATCGCTAAAATCGCTTCGACGATATTTAAACCATCTTCGTTAATGCGGCGCGTTAAAGTTTGGTCTAAACGGCTTGAATCAGATTGTCCACAAGGAAAGCAAATCGATTTGTTGTGTTGACGCGCAATCGCGTTTTCACTGAGACGATTTTTTTTGTCGGTATTCAACTCGCCGTTATGCGCCATGTAACGGAACGGTTGCGCCATCATAGTGGCTGGCGCGGTATTAGTTGAAAAGCGCGTGTGGAAAAATAACGTGCTAATTTCGTGGTCAGTATCGTACAAATCTTTGAAATACGGAATCACTTCACCTGAATTCAAACGACCTTTATAAACTTGGGTGCGTGAACTCATCGAAAGTGGATAAAAACCCGCGAGTTCTGGACGTGTGAAGCCTTCAACTTCAATGGTGACTAACGCTTTTTGAATGTGTTTTTCAAATTCATCATGCGACGCATTTTTCAACGACGCTGGGCGACCAAAAATAAATTGTTCAATCGGTAATTGAGCTTTAACAGCGGCGGCGTTAATAACTGCGTTATCAACAGGAATCACGCGACGAGCAATTAACGGCAAATCAAATTCTGCAAAATGACGTTCAACGAGTTCATTTGCTGCTGAATCATAATGCGCGTGGTCAGCGGGAAAAAAGAAATTGGCAACACCAAATTGACCGAGTTCTAAATCCGTTTTGCCTGTTAATTTACGGAAAAATTTCAATGACAAATCAATGTTCACGCCTGCACCATCACCAATACCTTCTGCGCTCATGCCGCCACGATGTGGAATCGTACATAATGCTTCGTGCGATTTCACTAATAAATCGTGCGTTTGCAAACTGCGTTTATGTGTAATAAAACCAACGCCGCAACTGTCCTGCGACTGGTCAGCGTCATAAAGCAAAGGTTGTGAATTGCTTGATTGCGATTGTATTGTCATTGATTTAAGCCTGTATTCTTTTTTGCATTACCGCTTCTTTGCGGCAATGACTAAGTATTTGTTTTTAGTTGAAGTGTTAAATAAACAAAAACATTGCTATTCGTTTAAGTGAAATCCGTCAATCTTATCATAATTTGTACGATATTCGACTTTTGTGTGCAATTTTCATGCAACTTTTACACAGATTTACCACCATTCTTTTGCTTTTGCTAAATATCCCGTTGCGTCGATAGGTACGTTTTCAAGCGTCAAAATTTCGCCAAGTTCACACATTGCTTTGTAATAGACACGCCGTTTGAAATACACGACATCTTTCAGTGGCTCCCAATAATCCACCCAACGCCACCCATCAAATTCGGGGTTGACACAGTGGTCAAAGCTCACATTTTTATCTGATGTGACCAAACGCAAAATAAACCAAATTTGTTTTTGTCCAATGCAAAGCGGCAGGGAATTCTTACGAATATAACGGTCAGGTAATTGATAACGCAGCCAATAGCGCGTGCGACCTAAAAGTTGAACGTGATGTTGTTGCAGTCCCGTTTCTTCCCACAATTCTCGATACATCGCGGTTTCTGGGTCTTCATTTGGATTGATGCCGCCTTGCGGAAATTGCCATGAATTTACACCTATTCGTTTTGCCCAAAATACGCGACCCTCGTCATTGCAAAGGATGATTCCCACATTCGGGCGGTATCCTTTTGAGTCTATCATTTGAAAAATAACCTGTTTTTAACTTGCCAACGCTAGTTTTAGAAAGTGTGTCATTGCAGCGTGGTCAAGTGTTCAATAATCGCAGCATTGTTCCACAAAAAAATGCCAGATACCATAGCGCAACTTACTTTTAATCACTTTTGCACATTGAAATAAACAACCGCTATTTTCAAAAAACAGACATTAAAAAAGCCGATATGCCATGAGCGTATCGGCTTTTTGGTAGGTAAAAAAAATTATCTGCCAAAACGTTTTTTGAATTTATCGACGCGACCCGCAGTGTCCACAACGCGCTGTTTCCCTGTGTAGAAAGGGTGGCAAGAAGAGCAAACCTCAATGTGTAAGTCTTTAGCCAACGCAGAACCGGTCACAAAAGTATTACCGCAACCACAAGTTACAGTAATTTGTTTATAATTAGGATGAATTTCTGGTTTCATGATTTTTCGCATTGCCCACAAACGGGCGGTTAATTTAAAAACCGCGTATCATAATGGTTCAACACACATTTCGCAATGGATTCAAACTTTTATGCGTATTATTACTTTTAATGCAAACGGAATTCGTTCGGCGCAACGCAAAGGTTTTTTTGAATGGCTCGTAAATCAAAATGCAGATGTAGTCTGCATTCAAGAAACTAAAGCCCAACTTGAGCAACTCGACGATGTTTTTCATCCTGCCCCTTTTCATTGTTTTTATCACGACGCTGAAAAAAAAGGTTACAGCGGTGTCGCACTTTATTGCAAAAACAAACCTGACGAAATTATTAACGGTTTAGGCATTGAAGAAATTGACCGCGAAGGACGTTTCATCGAAGCGCGTTTTGGCAATTTAAGTGTCATTTCTTTGTATTTACCTTCAGGTTCTTCAGGTGAAGAGCGGCAAAATTTTAAATTTCATGTGTTAGAAAAATTCAAAATTTATTTGGACAGCATTGCTGAAAACGGTCGTGACATCGTCATTTGCGGCGATTGGAACATTGCCCATAAAGCCATTGATTTAAAAAATTGGCGCGGTAATCAAAAAAATTCTGGTTTTTTACCCGAAGAACGCGCTTGGATGGATAGCGTTTTTGCAAACGAAAAATGGGTTGATGCGTTTCGTGTTATCAATCAAGAAGAGGGTCAATACACTTGGTGGTCAAATCGCGGTCAGGCGTGGGCAAAAAATGTCGGTTGGCGTATTGATTATCACATTATTAGCGCATCACTTAAAAAACGTGTAAAAACCGCTCAAATTTACAAAGAACAACGTTTTTCTGACCACGTCCCTCTCATTATTGATTACAACGATTAAAACTATGGCAGCCCAAAAGGTAACTACTATGCGTAACGTCACATTATTTGAATCCGACACGCACCATTTTATTTTGCTTAATGAAAGCGAACCAGGTGAAGAAGACGGTATTCGTTCAAACCAATATCTGATTACACATCGCAACGAAGGCGTGTTACTTGATCCTGGTGGTTTCGGCGTAATGCCGCGCGTTTTGGCGGAAATGTTGCGTTACATTGAACCGCAACAAATCAAAGGCATTTTTTTATCACATCAAGACCCTGATATTGTTGGTGGTCTTTCGACGTGGCTTGAGCTATGTCATTGCCCTGTTTATGTGTCGAGTATTTGGCTACGTTTTTTGCCGCATTACGGTTTAAAAGACATGGTGCGATTTATTGGTGTGCCGAATGAAGGCATGGTTTGGAATGACGGTCGTGAATTTAGTTTAAAAATTGTCCCCGCGCATTTTTTGCATTCTGAAGGGCAAATTAACGTTTATGATCCGCAGGCAAAAATTTTATTTACAGGCGATATTGGCGCGGCAATGCTTTCAGATGATGAAGATTATATTTTTGTTGATGATTTTGAAGCGCATATTCCGCATATCGAAGATTTTCATCGCCGTTATATGTGTTCAAACAAAGCGATTTTATGCTGGCTGGAAACGATTAAAGACCTCGATATTCAAATTCTCGCACCACAACATGGCCCTATTTATCGTGGCGAATCGGTACAGAAATTTTTTGATTGGTTTAGAAATTTGCAATGTGGTGTAGATTTAATGCAACCGTTTGGACATTTTCCGAAAAAAAGCTAATGCCATGAAATATATTTACACCGATCATTTAGAAAAATTACGTTTTAATTTCGTTAATCAAATCAGCGAAATTTTAGAACATCAAACACGCACCCAACGTTATGCAATCAGCAATATCGAACTCACGCATAATGTCAGCAAGGAAATGATTGAAGAATTGCAAAAGGGCTTGCATTCGCAAAATTTGGATGATGCAAAAAATGCTATCGGTAGCGCGATGCTAGGTTGTTCGCGCATGAACCAAAGTTTAGAACTGTTATTTGAGCAATATAAAAAACAACAAATTGCCAATCGCACCAGAATTCAACAAGTCATTATTGAATTCAATCAAGCCTTGCATACGCTTTCATCGGTGTTAATTGAAAAAGATTTGCTCGAACGACAAAGTAAAGTGCTGGAAAGCATTATTTTGTCGCACGAACATGTTTCGCAATGGAAAGAATTTGTACAAGAAATTTTGCTCGATTTTCACAACATTTTTCCGTTCAATTTTTTCTATATCGCTTTTGCAGAAGAACACGGTTTATCACTTTACTTATACACACTTGGAAATTACACACCTGAAGTTTTAAAAGAAGCGCGGCAAAAACTTAGCATTCAAATGATTAAAAGTATTGGTTTGCCAAGTGATGCAGTGCTAGATATTGAAGAGTTTGTGATTGAGTGTGAAAAAAAAGATTTTGTCAAAACCGAACTCGACATCAACATGATTAGCGTGCCTGTTGCTGACCAATCAACCAATTTAGCGGGTTTGCTTGGCGTTGCGTATGCGTCAAATCATAAAATTTCGGTGCAAGAAGAAAGCGTAATTCGCGCTATTTTATCGGTGATGGTGATGGTCGTCGGTTCAAGTAAAGCCCTGTCGCGCACTTTGCTTGAACTTGAATACTATTCCGCCCACGACCCACTCACAGGACTTTATAACCGTCGTCAATTCAACGAAATTTTAGAATATGAAGTCGCACGTTGTGAACGGCATGAACATGAATTCACGGTGTTAATGCTGGATTTGGATAATTTCAAAGACATTAACGATTCTTACGGACATCCAACAGGTGACAGTGCGTTGCGTTCAATTGCTCAAATTTTGCGTGAACATACACGCAAAGATGATTTGTGCGCTCGAATTGGCGGTGATGAATTTGCAGTAATTTTAGTTGAAACAGGTTCTGCAACTGGACAACGTATTGCCGATGCGATTGCAAAAACTTTACGCGAAACGCCTTTATTTTCAACACAAGGCAATCGCTATCATTTGACCGTCTCGATTGGGATTAGCTCTTTTCCACAAGATGCACATACCGCTGATGCGCTCATGGCAGGCGTTGATATTGCCATGTATAAAGTTAAAGCACTGGGTAAAGATGGTGTTTTTTCCGCACAAGAAATCAAAGACCAAATCAACATTCGTGAAACACGCAATCAAGCTGAAGAACTGCGTGATGCGCTCAAAGAAAATCGCATCGTACCGTATTATCAAACGATTGTTGATTGTCAAACGGGCAAAGTGATGGCGTTTGAAACTTTGGCGCGTTTGCAAATGCCTGACGGTGAAACAAAATCCGCCGCCATGTTTATTGAAACCATTGAAAAATATGGGTTAGCGCATGAGTTAGACCGCGCAATTGTGACTAATTCTTTTAAAGCCAAACGCGATTTAATCAAAGCAATGCGCCCCGAAGCGGGGGCAAAAATTTTTATCAATTTATCCGTGCAAGAAATTCAAGGACGTGGAATTTTAGGATTTGCCGAAGAATTGTGTCAGGAATTGGAAGTCCCGCCTGAACTGATTGTGTTTGAATTACTCGAACGCGACGCAATTGGTGATATGACCAACATGCGGAAATTTTTGAATAATTTACGCGCAAAAGGTTTTTCGTTTGCACTGGATGATTTTGGCAGTGGTTACAATTCGTTTCATTATTTGCGTGAATTGCATTTTGAATACGTCAAAATCGATGGCGCGTTTGTGCGAAATATCGTCGCTTCTAAACTTGATTACGCGCTGGTGCATAATTTGTCGCGCTTGTGTCAAGACATTGGCATTTTGACGATTGCTGAATTTGTGGAAAACATTGAGATTTTGCAAGCTCTGCAAACAATGGGCATCAATTATGTACAGGGTTATCACATTAGTATGCCGATTTCGGAAATGCGTTTTAGTTAGGAGAAAAACTTGAACGTCTTAACTTTTTACATCGTCAGAGAAATTTTAAAAGGCGCGTTTATCGCGCTAATTTTACTTTTGACGTTGTTTAATTTATTCACGCTAACCGACGAACTCAAAGATTTAGGCAAAGGAAGCTACGATTTGCCTGCGATTTTTTCTTATCTTGCCCTAACTTCGCCGCGTGTTTGTTATGAATTGGTGCCTGCGAGCGCGTTACTGGGCAGTTTGTTTGTTTTAGGCGCGATGGGTAATAATCGCGAATTGATTGCCATGCGAGCCGCTGGCGTTTCCATTTTAGGTATTATTCAATCCGTGTTAGTGGCAGGCGCAATTTTGACCATTTTTGCCATTTTTGTCGGTGAAGTGATTGCGCCAACCAGCGAAGCTAACGCGCAACTACTTCGTGCCAGCGCACAAAATCAACAATTAGTCATGAATGCCCGTTACGGTTTATGGCTACGCGAAGGCAATAAATTTATCAATGTTCGCAAACTCGAAACTAACGGCGAACTTTCAGACATCAGCATTTACGAATTAAATAATCAAGCCAGTTTGCAAACTGTAACGCACGCGCAAAAAGCGGTGTATTTAGAAAATGAACAGTGGCGGTTAGAAAATTTAGCACAATCACAAATTTCAACTGAGCAAATGCAAGCCAATTCAAAAACTGAACAAACGTGGCAATCTTCAATTGCACCTGATTTGGTTAAAATTGCGGTCGTCAATCCAGATAATTTATCGCTACTCGATTTAGCGCAATACATTGAGTTTTTGAAAAGTAATCAACAAAAATCACAAACCTTTGAACTCGCTTTTTGGGGGCGAGTTATCAATCCGTTTGTGACGTTTGTGATGTTACTGGTTGCAACGCCTTTTGTGATTGGTGTCAAACGCGGTGTAAATGTCGGTAGCCGCATGATGATTGGGGTTGTAATTGGGATGAGCTTTAACATTTTGGACAAAATTTTTGGCCACGTCGGTTTAATCTATGATTTGAATCCGTTTTTTGTGGCAATTTTCCCCAGTTTGTTAGTCAGCGTATCAGTTTTTACGCGCTGTCAAAGGTGACAGTTGATGCGTAAAAATTCTGTTTTATGGCTAATTTTGAGTTTGTTATTTTCATTTTCAGCTTTTGCAAAAGAAAAAATTATCAAACCTAAACCAATTCCACCACGCATTTTAATGATTGGCGATTCTCATTCGGTAGGCATTTTTGGACATAAATTAACCGAGTTAATCAAGACTGCCGCGCCAAAAGTCGAATTGATGGCAGTGGCGAGTTGTGGCAGTGAGCCGCATTGGTGGCTCACGGGAAAACCCACACATTGCGGACTTCGCACACTGTATCCCAACGGTTTTGATAACACAATTCACAACGCCCCTACGCCGAAAATCGTCGATTTGCTCAATTTAACCAAACCGAAAATGACGATTGTGCAACTTGGTTCAAATCTAGTTTTACTTTCGCCGCAAGAACGTGAAATTTATACGCAAGCGATGCTCGATGTAATCAAGCAAAGCGGCGGACAGTGTATTTGGATTAGTGCGCCTGATTCGCGCAAACTCAGTTCTGTAGATTTACAAGCAGTTCATGGCATGTTGAAAACGGTGACGAAAAAAAATCACTGCAAGTTAATCGACAGTCGTAAATACACTAAATATCCGAGTGCAGATGGAGACGGTTTGCATTATGGCGGTCAAGAAGGTGGTTTGATTGCCACGCAATGGGCGGAAAAAGTTTTTAATGCGGGCATAAAATCAACCCTTGAAAAAACTTTTAAACTTGCATCCGAAAAAAAAGAATTAAAAGTCAAAGCAAAAGAGCCAGAAATTAAAAAATTAAAAACCGAAACTAAACCGTCAAAACCAAATCTTTCTAAACCTAAAATGCCTGCCAAAAAAAACCATGTCCACGACAAACGAAAATAACTATTTGTATTTTTTAGACGGTTTGCGAGCAGTCGCAATTATTGCGGTGTTAATGTTTCACAGCGATAACACTTGGCTTTCAGGGGGATTTTTAGGCGTTGAAATCTTTTTTGTCATTAGCGGGTTTATCATTACAAAATTACTTTTAAACGAATGGCAAAAAACGGGACGAATCGATTTTAAAAAATTTTGGTTACGCCGTTTGCGCCGATTAGTTCCAGCCGCTTTTACTGTGATGCTCACAACGTGGTTATGCGTTTTATTTTGGTTTCCTAATGAAATTTCCCAAATCGTCGAAGATGTTTTTTACAGCATTACTTTTACGAATAATTGGAATTACATTATCAATGAACGCTCTTATTTTGAGTTAATGGGCAGACCGCGTTTATTTGAACATTTGTGGTCGCTGGGCGTGGAATTTCAATTTTATTTACTGTGGGCGTTGCTATGTTTGCTTTTATTTCGCTTGCAAAAAGCATTTGCAGTGAGTGTCGTCAGTTTTTTCGCGCTACTTTCTACAGGTTTAATGGCATATTTTTATATTCCTGACACTGACCCATCGCGGGTGTATTTCGGAACGGATACTCGTGCAAGTGCCTTATTGATTGGCAGTTTAGTTGCCTTTTTAGTACGAGAAAAAACGGAAAACTTCAGCACAACGCAATTTCACAGTTTAAGTTTTTTAGCAAGCCTGAGCGCAATCGGATTGGCTTTATTTTGTATTTTCACAAATTCAGCGGATGCGTTTTTATTTCAAGGTGGCTTTTTAATCGTTTCACTTTTAACTGCGGTTTTAATTGCGAGTTGCTTTGTGATGGCAAAACAACCGCAATTCTCTCTTATTTTATGGCTGTTATGCTGTGCGCCAATGCGCTTTATTGGTATTCGTGCGTATGGATTTTATTTGTGGCATTGGGCAATTTTTGGTTTAACACAACCGTTTGTTGATGTGCCGTTTGAAGGTTTTACGTTGTTATTTTTTCGCTTAGGTTTGACATTTGTGTTATCAGAATTTACTTATCAATTTATTGAAAAACCCATCCGTGCAGGTTTTATTGAACGCACATTTGCTCAACAAAAATCTTTAGCATTGTGGTTATTTGCAGGTTCATTGAGTTTAGCAGGCTGTTCAGGTTTGATGTTTGCGACAGAGCAAAAATTAGAAACCACGCAAAAATATGTCATCAACGAAGCAGTCCATGAAAGCACGACAGCAATGCCACTGGTTGAACGAATCAGCACGGGAGAAATTTGCGACGCGAATTTAACGACACAAGTGATTTCAAATGAAAATAAATTATTTTTAGTTGCTGACCAAATCGCCGCAAATACAAAACCTGCCAAATTGCATGAACTCAAAAAACATGCAGAAATTTCAAAATCTGAACACGCTGTCAGTGATGCAAAAAATCGTCTCGAATTTGAACATGCGAAAGGTAAAGGCTATGTGAATCGCGTGAAAACGGTTGAAAAAGCGGGCGAAAAATCGCCTGTATTTTTGCTCGGTGATTCGGTGATGGTTGGCGCAACCGATGAACTCGTAAAACGCATTCCCAACGCAAGTTTAGATTCACAAGTTGGACGGCAATTGAGCAAAGGCATCGAAATTCTCAAACAACGCAAAGAAAACAAAACGTTAAGTGATACCGTCATTATTCATTTGGGCAATAATAGCCCGATTACGCCTAAACAAATTGATGATTTAGTTTCCTTGCTCACTGAAAAACGCAAAATTGTGTTTGTGAATTTGAAATTGCCGCGTAATTACGAATCGGCAAATAATCAATTACTCGATGAAGCGGCAAAAAAACACGCCAACATTCGCGTTGTCGATTGGCATTCGCGCAGTATGAATGTAGCCAATGTTTTCGGTAAAGATGGCATTCATCTGCTCGGCAATGGTGCGAAACTTTATGCGGAATTGATTTCTAACGCGCTGGTACATTAAAAATGATAACTGAAAATTTTACTTTGCCGATTTGGGCATTTGCTTATGATTCACCTGCGGGTGAAGGCGAAATTCGCGTTTTACCCGAAGATTTCATTGTAAAAGAAACGCTTTCATTTGAACCTTCTGGCAGTGGTGAACACGTTTTTTTACAAATTCAAAAAACAGGCGAAAACACGGAATTTGTTGCACGGCAATTAGCGCGTTTTGCGAATGTGCGGCAACGTGACATTGGTTTTGCAGGTTTAAAAGATAGACATGCTGTGACAACACAATGGTTTAGCATTTGGTTGCCAAAAGGTGAGCAGCCGAATTGGCAAGCGTTTTCGAGTGAAACCATCCAAGTTTTAACCGTGACGCGCCACGCTCGAAAATTAAAACGGGGCGTTTTGGCAAACAATGGTTTTGTTTTAACAATTCGAAATTGGCTCGGCGACAAAGAGAAAACCATTACTCAATTAAATGCACTAAAAAATCACGGTGTGCCGAATTATTACGGCTCGCAACGTTTTGGACATCATGGACAAAATGTTGTCAAAGCATTGGAAATGTTTGCAGGCAAAAAAACAGGACGGGAACAACGCAGTTTGTATTTATCAGCGGCGCGTTCTTTTTTGTTTAATCAAATTTTATCTACGCGCATTGAGCAGGAAAATTGGGCAAGCGGACTTGATGGCGATGTTTTTATGATTGAAGGTTCACGCAGTCTTTTTACTTGTGAAAAAATTGACGAAGCAATTGCAACGCGCCTTGCAGAAAATCAGTTGCATCCCACAGGCACGTTATTTGGCAAAGGCAATACCCGCTTAACTTCAAATGCGTTGGCATTAGAACAAACTGTGTTTGAAAAATTTTCGCCATTGACACAAGGTTTGCTGGCTTGTGATTTGGAAACTGACCGCCGTGCGTTGCGGGTTATGCCGCAAAATTTAACCTGGCAATTTAGCGAAAATACCTTGCAACTCTCTTTTAATTTACCTGCGGGTAGTTACGCAACTTCCGTGTTGCGTGAAATTATTGCGTTCAATTAAACAGACGATTCCATTTTTCGCGCATTTCTTCGCGTTTTTGAGTATCTAAACGTAGATATTTGAGCGTGTTATTTGCCATTAAATTCGGTTTTAGATTGTGAAACCATTGATGATAAAGCGCGAAATTTTTAGGATGAAATCCCATCACCCACGGTGCGTCATGTTGCAAAATATGTTGCATTTTTTGAATGATTTCATAACGCTGCGGCGAATTATCCATATTTCGCATTTGTTCAAACAAACGGTCAAATTCTGGATTTTCATAATTGCTGGCATTTTCGCCACCGAATTTCACTTTAGAATGTGCGCCATAAAGCAAAAAGAAAAAATTTTCAGGGTCAGGATAATCCGCATTCCAACCTAAAAAGAACAGTTGCGAATTGCCTGTGCGGAGTTTTTCTTGAAAACGGTTGTAATCGGTGGCACGAACAATCAATTTAATGCCCAATTTCTCAAACTGTTTGCGATACCAATTCATGCGCGGACGGTCGTCAGTGCTAATTGCCGTCGTGTCAAAATATAAAATCAACGGCTGACCTGTTTTTGGGTCAATGCCATTTTTATAACCCGCTTCTTCGAGTAGTTTTTGCGCGACGGCGATATTTTTACGTTGCGGTTTGCCTTGCCAATCATAAACTTCGTGATTCAGTCCCGCTTCACCTTGCGCGTAACCATAAATGCCTTCAGGCAAAATCCCTTGCGCTGGCACGCCGCGACCATTCATAAAAATCGAAATATATTCTTCATAATCAATGGCAATCGAAATGGCTTGGCGCAATTTTCTTGCCGATTCACTTAAACCGCCAACCGTTGCATCGAGCATATTAAAACCTAAGTAATAATCGGAAAGCGTGACAGAAGTTTGTAATTGAATGCCTTTTTCCTGCATCGAAGGCGTAAGCGCAATGCCGCCACTGCCTGTAAATTGAATCGCTTGATCAAAACTATCTGACGAAATTCCTGATAAATCGTAATAACCTTGCAAAAATTTTGTCCAATACGGAATCGTCTCTTTTTCCAACATTAAAACGACTTTATCAATGAACGGTAACTGTTTGCTTGCATCGGCTAAAAGTCCATTTTTGACATCTTCACTTTCGCCTTCTATCGGATACAACTCACCGTGAAAATTGGGATTTTTCAACAAAATCATGCGTCGATTTGGATTGTTTTCTGCTAAAAAATACGCGCCCGTTCCCACAGGAAACCAATCGAGGGTGATATTTTTTTCTCGCAAACCTGCTTGACCATAAAACGCATCCGCTTCCCAAGGCATTGGTGCAAAAAATGGCATTGCCAGCCAAAAAATAAATTGCGGCGATTTGCCTTTAATTCGGATTTTATATTGATAACGATTGATAACTTGTGCGCCAAATTCTGCGCTGTCGAATTGTTCAAAATTCACAATGATGTTTTTCATCATTTCTGCAATCGGTGATTGCAATTTTGGATTCGCTAGCCGTTTGATTTGATAAACAAAATCGTCAGCGGTGAGTTCGCGGGTGCCAGTTTGCTCAAAATCACTAATTTTATTGACAGCTGAAATTTGTTTTTGCGTTAGCGTGTGATACAAAAAGTTGTCTTGTGAATCTTTTGCAAAAGCGGGATGCGGTTGAAAATTTACATTTTGTTTGATGTCGATAATGTAATCAGTGAAAGCAATTTCGCTGTCTTTGGGAGAATTTAAAACTTCGCCGTTTGCATTCAAATACTGAACTGTTGGCATTTTTTCAGCCGCCAATGGCGCGAGTTCATACGGACGTTTCAAATAATGATATTGCAACGGCGGTTCATAAACTTGCGCGATAATCGAATATTCGTTAGAGCTGTAAGCGGCAACGGGGTCTAAATGTTTCGGACGTTCACTAAAAGATTGATATAAAACTGATTTTTCTGTGTCGTTATCAGAATACGGATTATTAAGTTGACTGTCGCAAGCCGATAAAAATAAAAGGCAAAAGGTGAGTATTTTTAGTTTTAAATTCATAAGTCAAAATTGATTAAATCGCGTTTGATCATCATTTTCCTAAATTTGCCTAGAATTAGCGAATTATCCACACTAGTTCAAACAATTACCGCCCATTTTTGTGGCATAATCACCCACGCTAATTCTGGCAATTTACAAATAATTTAAGGAACAAAAATGTCTGCACTTATCACCATTGAACACAATCCAAGCCAAGAACGGTTGGATGAATTAAAAGTTTCAAGTTGGGAAATTTGGGAAAAAGAAGTTTCAAAATTCAACATTGATTTTGATGAAACCGAAAAAGCCTACATTTTAGAAGGCGAAATTTTAGTCACCCCAAAAGGTGAAGAACCTGTTCGTATTGTTGCAGGCGATTTAGTGTTTTTTCACGAAGGTTTAGACAGCGATTGGGAAGTCGTTAAACCTTTACGCAAACATTACAGCTACGATTAAAGCCATGTTCAGCACAGATTTGTTACCGAAACTGATTGAAAAAACGTTAGCGAGCATCAACGAAAACGAGTCCGCGATTACCGCGTTAGACCAAGAAATTGGCGACGGCGATCATGTTGTGAACCTTGAACGCGGTTTGAATGCCTTATTTACAGAACGCGAAAGTTTCGTTGGTTTAGATTGGGCAAGCGCGTACAAAAAAATCGGCATGACGCTAATGTCAAAAGTTGGCGGCGCGTCAGGCTCTTTGTTTGCAACTTTATTTTTAGCCATGAGCAAACATGCTGAAAATGGTGAAAATTTTGCTGAAAGTTATGTTACTGGCGTGGAAGCCATGAAATTGCGAGGCAAATCTGATGCGGGTGAAAAAACGATGCTCGACGTTTTGATTCCTGTTGCCGAGTATTTAGATTCGACAACAGCTGAAAATGTGCCTTTAACTGAAATTTTACAAACCGTAAAAACGGTTGCACTTGAAGGCATGGCATCAACGCGCGACATGGTTGCGACCAAAGGTCGGGCTTCGTTTTTAGGGCAGCGAAGCCTCGGCGTAATTGATGCGGGAGCAAGCAGTTGTCAAATTATGATTTGTGCGATTGTGGACACGTTGTTGCAAGCATTACCAGCGTAATGCAGCCGTATGAACAGGCGCATCCCACCAGCGCGTCAATTCTTCATCAAGCAAAGTGAGCGTAATTGAACAACCTGCCATATCCAGCGACGTGGTGTAATTTCCCACCAAAGAACGCGCAATCACCACGCCACGTTGCTGCCAATATCTTGCCGCTTCATTAAATATCGCATGTAATTCCAGCAACGGCGTTGCGCCAAATCCATTCACATGAAGCAAAACCGCCTGCCCTGTTTTGGGTGAAAGTTCAGCATCAATTGTTCCCGCGATTTGCGCGACAATTTCAGATAAACTTGCCATTTTTTGTGTTTCTCGTCCATGTTCACCGTGAATGCCAACGCCCATTTCTAATTCATCTTCGGCAAGAAAAAACGTTGGTTTGCCCAATGCGGGAACGGTACAACTCGTTAGTGCAACGCCCATTGAAGCCGTGAGTGAATTCACTTTCTCGCCTAATTGTTTGCAAGTTTGCAAATCCGCACCTGCCTGTGCTGCCGCTCCGACAATTTTTTCAACAATCAATGTGCCTGCAACGCCACGCCGTCCTGTGCTGTGCGATTTTGGTAAAGACACATCATCATTGACTAAAACCGTGGCATTTTCAAACGGCAACATTTCTGCCGCCATTTCAAAATTCATCACATCCCCTGCGTAATTTTTAACAATGAACAACACACCTTTGCCACTTTCAACGGCTTGTGCAGCGGCAAGCATTTGGTCTGGTGTGGGTGAAGTAAAAATTTGTCCTGCACACGCAGCATCAAGCATTCCAAATCCTACAAAACCTGTGTGCAGCGGTTCATGCCCTGAACCGCCCCCCGAAATAAGCGCAACTTTTGTATCTGCCGAATTGCGACGTTGTACAAATCGTTCTTCTTCATTCCAAACAACAATATCCTGATGTGCGAACGCAAAACCGCGCAAACTTTCATCGAGTAAGCTATCTACCGAATTGATAAATTTTTTCATGGTTATCCCCTGCCCTTTTTACAAGTTAAACTTTCGTACCACCGACGGTTAGCCCATCGATTTTCAACGTTGGTTGCCCAACGCCGACGGGAACGCTTTGTCCGTCTTTGCCACACGTTCCCACGCCGCTATCGAGCTGCAAATCATTGCCAACCATCGACACTTTAGTTAATACATCAGGACCATTTCCGATTAAGGTTGCACCTTTGACAGGACGAGTGATTTTGCCATTCTCAATTAAATACGCCTCGCTGGCAGAGAACACGAATTTTCCAGAAGTAATATCGACTTGCCCACCTGCAAAGTTTTTCGCATACAAACCGTTTTTCACCGAGGCAATAATCTCTTCGGGTTGATGTTTTCCCGCAAGCATATAAGTATTGGTCATGCGTGGCATCGGCAAATGGGCATAAGATTCGCGTCGTCCGTTTCCTGTCGGTGCAACGCCCATTAAACGCGCGTTCAAACGGTCTTGCATATAGCCTTTTAAAATGCCGTTTTCGATTAACACGGTGTTTTCGGTTTGTGTGCCTTCGTCATCGATACTTAATGAACCACGTCGTCCGTGCAATGTGCCATCATCAACAACCGTGCATAATTCCGAAGCAACGCGCTCGCCCACTCGTCCGCTAAATGCTGACGTGCCTTTTCGATTAAAATCACCTTCCAAACCGTGACCGATAGCTTCATGCAATAGAATTCCAGGCCAACCAGCACCTAATACAACCGTCATATTTCCAGCAGGAGCTTCGCTTGCTTCTAAATTCACTAACGCTTGACGCACCGCTTCACGCGCGTAATTCATCGCCGTGTCTTGTTCGAAAAACATTGCATAATCACAACGTCCGCCACCGCCCATGCTACCTTGTTCACGTTTGCCATTTTCAACGACGATAACAGTCACATTCAAACGCACTAACGGGCGCACATCCGCAAGTAAATCACCGTCTTGATTTGCCACCAAAATATGTTCGTGAACGCCTGATAAACTCACAATTACTTCTTCAATACGAGAATCTAACGCACGAGTTTGGCTATCGATTTGTTTTAAAAAATCGATTTTTTGTTGATCTTCGAGTGATTTCAGTGGATTTAATGTTGGATAAAGCAACCTTGCATTTTGGTCAATGGCTTTTAAATTGACTTGCGCGTTTTGACCTTGACGGGTAATCGCTTTTACGTTGTTAATGGCATCGAGTAACACGGGAATTTCTAAACGGTCGCTATACGCAAAACCTGTTTTTTCGCCACAAACTGCACGCACGCCGGCACCTTGTTCGATGCTGTGATGTCCTTCTTTCACAATACCTGCTTCGAGTACCCATGATTCGCTGTGACTGGATTGAAAATAAATGTCAGCCGCATCAACTTCTGCGCTAAGTAATTGATTCATCAATTTTTCAATGTCGCTGTCGTGAATGTTTGCGGGAGTAAGAATAGCTTGCCTTGCGAGTTGAAGTAAGTGCATAAGACCTGTGTGAAAATTTAAGAAAAGTTAAGAGAATTAAACGCCACGAAAAATGTTTTTTCGTAGCGTTTGTAGATGGAACAATTGACTATGACAACCAGTTTTGCGGTTTTAAATAAGTTTCGTATAACTCTGCTTCAGGCGTTCCTGCCTCTGGTTGCCAATTGTATTTCCAATTCACAATCGGTGGCAGTGACATCAAAATCGATTCTGTACGTCCTCCAGATTGCAACCCAAAAATCGTGCCTCTGTCGTAAATCAAATTGAATTCGACATAACGACCGCGACGATATAATTGGAAATCGCGCTCATGTTCGCCATAAGGTGTATTTTTTCGTTTTTGTACAATCGGCAAATAGGCTTGAATATACGCATCGCCCACGCTTTGCATAAATGCAAAACAGTCTTCAAAACTGCCTTCGTTTAAATCATCAAAAAACAAACCACCTACGCCGCGAGTTTCGCCGCGATGTTTTAAAAAGAAATACTCGTCACACCATTTTTTATATTTAGGATAAACGTCTGCACCGAAAGGGTCGCAAGCGGCTTTTGCAGTTTCGTGCCAAAAAATGACATCTTCTTTAAAAGGATAAAAAGGCGTTAAATCAAATCCTCCGCCAAACCACCAAATGGTAGGTTCACCTTCTTTTTTGGCGATAAACAGACGTACATTTGCGTGTGAAGTCGGAACGTAAGGATTTTTTGGGTGAATCACAAGTGAAACGCCCATTGCTTCAAATTCACGATTAGCCAGTTCGGGACGTTTTTCAGTGGCGGATGGCGGTAAATTAAAACCCGAAACGTGCGAAAAATTAACGCCGCCTTGTTCAAAAGTTTCACCATTCAAAACGCGCGTTCTACCACCACCGCCTTCAGGGCGAGTCCAATTATCTTCAATAAATTTTGCCCCCTGTTCTTCACCTTCTAAACTTTGACAAATGTGGTCTTGTAAATTGCGTAAATAAGTTTTGACTTGGTCGATTTGTTCTTGATTCATGCGTGATAATCTCGGCTAGTTGAAAAGTGGCAGTGAATCTACCAGTTTTTGCGTAAAAGCGGCAAATAAAATTGCTTATTTCTAACAACACTTTTTTTGCTATCTATTTTTTCGTAGACACAGTGAATAGCCAACTATAAACTCTCTTCTGCATTTCAATTGATGTTGCATTATGCAACTCTTGGATGCGATTGTTACTTTAAATCTTTAATCGCGTTTAATTTTGGAATAATTTTATGAGAATTTCGAAAACTTTGTTATCTACTTTGTTTGTAGGTGTTGCATTTTCTGGTTCTGTTTTTGCAAGTACCTGTGCAGAATTGCCTAAAGCGGCAGAATTGAAATCAACATTAACTTCTATTGCAACAGGTCCTGTAGCTAATAGCGGTATGGGTATGCCAGTATGGCTGAGTTTAGTTGATACAGCGGGAACAGTTTGTGCAATTGTTCACTCTCTGCCTGATGATGTAGATGTGACTACCGAATTATCTATGGGGCATCGTATTTATTCTATTCATAAAGCAAATACCTCTAATGCTTTCAGCCACAGCAAAATATCGATTGCAACGGCGACCCTATTTACTGCAACTCAACCAGGTGGTGCATTGTCAAGTGATGCAGCATTGAATTCACCACTTTCAATCTTTAATGGTAATACAAAAACCTTTGGTACAACAAAAGACCCGTTAATTGGCAAACGAGTTGGTGGAATTACAGGATTGGGTGGTGGATTAGCTCTCTTTGATAGCAATAAAAAGAAAGTCGGTGCAATTGGTGTATCAGGTGATACCTTATGTACAGATCATGTTATTGCATGGAAAGTTCGAGAAGCCTTAAAAGACGGTGCTTACACTGTGGCAAATGTGCCATTTGGGGTTTCTTCGACTCATCAAGATCAAATGGTACAAGACATCACTGAAAGTCCTTATGGTGGTGCAGGTTTGAGCAAAGGAACTTATGGACATCCTCAGTGCGCTAATAACCCAACTGACGCTACTGATGGTGGAGCAATTGAAGGGAATTAGTTTTCTTTGATGATGTTTGAAAAAAAGCGGTCTACTTTTCTAAAGAAGTAGCCCGCTTTTTTATTGCAATTGCATGTGACTATAACAACATTGACATCCTGCTCTATTGTCTTAATCGTTTGTGTACAATGTTCGGAAATCTAATCACTTTAAATTTTTAAAAACTTTTATGAAAACTTATCCAACTGTTGAAAATTTTGTCGGTAACACTCCTTTAGTACGTTTGCAACGTTTACCTCATCATCCCAGCAACACGGTTTTGCTTAAACTCGAAGGCAATAATCCCGCAGGTTCAGTCAAAGATCGCCCTGCTTTGAGCATGATTCGTCGTGCTGAAGAACGCGGTGAAATTAAAACTGGCGATTGTTTAATTGAAGCAACTAGCGGCAACACAGGTATTGCGTTAGCAATGGTAGCAGCAATGAAAGGCTACAAAATGACGCTCATCATGCCCGACAATATGACTGCCGAGCGCGTTGCAGCCATGCAAGCGTATGGAGCAGAAATTATTCTCACGCCAGCAGCAGGCAGTATGGAAGCGGCAATCGATTTAGCGCGGGAAATGGAAGCAGCAGGCAAAGGAAAAATTCTTGACCAATTTTCAAATCCCGATAATCCACGCGCTCATTATGAAACCACAGGCGTTGAAATTTGGCATGATACAAACGGGACGGTGACGCATTTTGTCAGCGCAATGGGAACAACGGGAACCATTATGGGAACGTCAAAATATCTACTTGAACAAAATCCAAACATTCAAATTGTTGGCGTACAACCCGAAGGTGAATCAAAAATTGCAGGCATTCGTCGCTGGTCAAAAGAATATCTGCCCAAAATTTACGATGCGTCGCGCGTCAATCGCATTATCGATGTTGATCAACTTTCTGCTGAAAATATGACTCGTCGATTAGCAAAGGAAGAAGGAATTTTTGCAGGTGTTTCCTCAGGGGGAGCAGTTTTTGCTGCGTTAAAACTCGCTAACGAAGTCGAAAATGCCGTGATTGTGACAATTATTTGTGATCGCGGTGATCGCTATTTATCAACGGGCTTGTTTAATGCGTAACCTGCGTTGTAAAAACAGTTAGAATGCACGCAACAACACAACAATTATTCAGGTGCCAAAATGATTAAAAGTATGACCGCTTTTGCAAGCGGTGAAGCCGAATTAGGTGATTTGCTGGTAAATTGTGAATTGCGAACTGTCAATCATCGTTATTGCGATTTGTCATTCAAAATCCCAGAACGATTACGTTTTATTGAAAGTGATGCGCGAACTATTTTAGGTGGCAAACTTTCACGCGGAAAAATTGAATGTGCGCTCAGTTACAAAAAACAAAACAAAGAAGGACAAGGTTTTTCAATCAATTTAGAAGCGGTTGCAGCGTTACTCAAAGCGACACAACAAATTGAAACGTTGATGAAATCGCCTGCGCCATTTTCAGCATTAGATATTTTAACGTTACCAGCGATTCAGCAAGAAGCGACAACTGATAGACAAGTTTTGCATGATGGTTTAGTTGAATTATTGCAAAAAACCGTTTCACATTTGATTGAATCGCGTGAGCGTGAAGGTCGTCAATTGGCAATTTTAATTGAAGAACGGTGCGTAAAAATGTTGCAACTCACGGTGCAAGCTGCACAACGAATGCCAGAGGTATTGCAAAACATTCGCTTAAAATTACATGATCGTGTTATCGAATTAGTTGCAAATCCAGATATGGATAGGCTGGAACAAGAGTTGGTGCATTTAACGCAAAAACTCGACATTGCCGAAGAACTCGACCGTTTAGATACGCATATCAGTGAAGTTTTGCGAATTATTAAACAAAAAGACCCCGTCGGACGACGACTCGATTTTTTAATGCAAGAAATGAATCGTGAAGCGAACACACTCGGTTCAAAAGCTGCTGATATTGAAATGACGCAAATTGCGATTGAACTTAAAGTGTTAATTGAACAAGTGCGTGAACAAATCCAAAACATTGAATAAATTATGAAATCACCCATTTCAACTGCTCCTTTATTTACCTTAGGTTTTCGCATTTTCTTTTTACTTGCAGGATTTGCCGCACTTGCGTTGCTAATTTTATGGCACCAAATGACACAAGGCACAATTTCGCCGCCTTATTTTTCAGGCACTTCTTGGCACGCACATGAAATGCTGCTCGGTTACACGGTTGCTGTGATTGCGGGTTTCTTACTCACAGCCGTGAGCAATTGGACGGGAAAAATCACTCTACAAGGTAATGCGTTAATTGGATTGAGTTTACTTTGGCTTTATGGACGAATTTTGCCATTTTACGCTGGACAATTGCCTGATGGTTTAATTGCGATCATTGATTTAGCGTTTTTACCTGCTTTAACCTTTGTGATTTCACGCTCGCTTATTCGTGCAAAAAATTACAAAAATCTCGTTTTCGTTGGTCTGCTCTCACTTTTGTTTTTAGGCAACCTGATGATTCACGCACAAATGCTTGAATTATGTGCAACTGGCGCGGCGAAAGGCATTCAGTTAGTGATTGCGACGATTGTGTTAATGATTTTGGTGATTGCGGGGCGTGTCTTTCCCTTTTTCACCGAAAAAGGTTTAAAAGGCGTTTCGATTCCACGCAATGCGTTAGCAGATATGTTGGCAATTAGCAGTGCAGTATTATTGTTTATAATGCAACTTTTTGAAATTTCAGGAACATTTTTAGCTTTAGTTGCTTTACTGGCAGCAGGTTTAAATGCGTGGCGATTGGCGAGCTGGTTTGTGTTTCGAATTTGGTTTGTTCCCTTACTTTGGATTTTGTATTTAGGTTACGGCTGGTTAATTTGGGGTTTTGTTTTTACCGCTTTTGCACAATGGGAAATCGTTTTGCCATCACTTGCGTTGCACGCTTTCACCGTTGGCGGAATTGGTGTTTTAACATTGGGCATGATGGCGCGAGTTTCGCTAGGTCACACTGGCAGAGTCATGAGAGCCTCAAATATGATTGCATTTGCGTTTGGCTTAATTAACGTGGCAGTATTGTTTCGAGCGGTTTTGCCTGCTCTTATTTTTTCGTGGTCAAACGTGCTAATTTATTTTGCCACACTCGCGTGGCTTGCCGCATTTGCCTTATTTTTATTTGTGTACGCGCCCATTTTGACTACTGCGCGAATTGATGGCAAAGACGGTTAATTCAAATGAAACATAAAATTGCTAGGCTTTCATAATCATTTTTTTACCACTTTGGAGTTTGTTATGGGTCCACATTATCTAAATCGTTTTTTCACCCCAAAATCTGTAGCTATCGTTGGCGCGTCAGAACGCCCTGAGAGCGTGGGTTATCGATTATTACTCAATATGCAAGAAGCCGAATTTAAAGGTGGCTTATATCCTGTCAACAATAAACGTGAGCAGATTTTAGGTTTAAAAGCCTATCCTGATTTAAATTCTGTTCCTGAAGATTTAGATTTGGTGGTCATTTCAACACCTGCGCCGACCGTGCCTGCTGTGATGCGTCAATGTGGTGAAAAAGGCGTAAATTCAGTGATTATTATTACCGCTGGTTTTGGTGAATTAGGTGAAGAAGGTCACAGACTTCAACAAGAAGTTCTCGACATCGCACACCGCTACAGCATTCGCATTATTGGTCCGAATTGTTTAGGTGTAGCGCGTCCAAGTGGCTTTTTAAACGCTACGTTTGGCGACGGCGTTATTCAAGATGGCAATTTAGCGTTGCTTTCACAATCAGGCGCGGTTTGTACTGCAATTTTAGATTGGGCAAAATCACAAGACATTGGTTTTTCAACCGTCGTTTCAATGGGCGGAGCGGCGGATATTGATTTCGGTGAAGTGTTAGATTATTTGGCAACCGATACCAAAACCACTGGCATTTTGATGTACGTTGAAGGCATCCGTGATGCACGACGTTTTTTAAGTGGTTTGAAAGCGGCGGCGCGGTTAAAACCAGTCGTGTTAATTAAATCAGGTCGTCACGAAGCAGGCATCAAAGCGGCAATGTCACACACAGGCGCAATGGTTGGCGGCGATAATGTTTTCAATGCCGCCATTGCACGAGCTGGCGTGGTGCGTGTTTATAGCATTTCAGAATTATTCTCTGCGGCGCGAGTGTTGGCGAATAATTACGAAGTCACGCAAGACCGTTTAGCGATTATCACCAACGCAGGTGGCCCTGGTGTAATGAGTACCGACCGTGCCGAAGATGTTGGTATCAAAATGGCAGAACTCAGCGACGAAAGTTTGCACGCCTTGAACGAAGTCTTGCCAGTCCATTGGTCACACGCAAACCCTGTGGATATTTTGGGCGACGCGACTTCTGAACGTTATAAACAATCGCTCGATATTTGTTTAAAAGATGACAACATCGACGGTGTGTTGGCGATTTTAACGCCACAAGCGATGACTAATCCGACCGAAGTGGCTGAATTCATTATTGAAGGTGCAAAACACAGCAAAAAACCTGTTTTAGCGGCATGGACAGGCGGCGCGAAAGTTGAAGAAGGTCGCAAACTGTTTGCAAACAGTAACGTCGCACATTTCAACACGCCAGAAGTGGCAGTTGATGCCTTTGGATTTTTAGCCAACTACGCGCAAAACCAAATTCTTTTAAAACAAATTCCTTCGCCATCTGACGAACGTCCTACACCCGATGTTTCAGGCGCACGATTGATTATTGAGCGTGTTTTAGCTGAAGGTCGTGACGTTTTGACCGCGCAAGAAGCGAAAGCGATTCTCGCGGCGTTCCACATTCCCGTTAATCAAACAGTCAAAGTCACCAGTGCAAAAGATGCAATGATTGCCGCAGAAACCTTGCGTTTCCCTGTGGTGTTAAAAATCAATATGCCTGAATTTAGTCATAAATCAGATATTGGCGGTGTGCGTTTGAACATTCAAAGTGTCGAAGAAGTTTCGCGTCATTTCAGCGAAATGGAACACGCGATTAAAAGCAAATATCCTGAAATCAAAGAAGTCGGCATGACCGTTGAAGGCATGTTTAAATCCGACAGCGGACGCGAATTGATGATTGGCGTGGTGCGTGACCCTGTTTTTGGCCCTGCGATTAGTTTTGGTTTGGGCGGCACGATGGTGGAAATTCTCAAAGACAACGCCGTTGCTTTGCCACCGCTTAATGCTTACATGGTTGAGCAAATGATTTCAAAAACCAAAGCGGCGAAGTATTTGCAAAAATTCCGTAATTTGCCTGAAGCCAATAAACAAGCGTTGGTTGATGTGCTACTCAACATTTCAGAAATGGTCAGCGAATTGCCCGAAATTTTAGAACTCGACATCAATCCGTTAATCGTTGATGCCAATGGTGCAATTGCTGTTGATGCGCGAATTAAAGCGCAAAGTTCACATCAACTCAGCCGTTACGCCCACATGGCGATTCATCCGTATCCGCATGAATTATCACAGCATTATTTAACGGCAAGCGGTGCAAATGTCACGATTCGTCCGATTCGTCCCGAAGATGCCAAAATGGAAAAAGATTTTGTCAGTCGTTTGTCAGAAAAAACAAAATACTTCCGTTATCACCAAGCATTGCAAGAACTCACGCCTGAAATGTTGGTGCGTTTCACGCAAATCGATTACGACAAAGAAATGGCATTTGTTGCAGTATCAGACGACCCAACAATGCCCGATGAATTAGGTGTTGGTCGTTACAGCGTCAATCCTGACGGCACGTCGGTTGAATTTGCGATTGTGGTTGCCGACGATTGCCAACGTTTAGGTATCGGTTCAAAACTTATGCGAACTTTGATGCAAACCGCAAAAGATAAAGGCATGTTGTTCTTTGAAGCCGAAGTATTAAAAGACAACACGCCAACGCTAGAAATGGTCAAAAAACTCGGTTTCAGTATCGAACCCATTGCAAGCAAAGATGATGTGGTGCGTGTGGTGAAAGATTTGCGTTTGTAAATTGCCAAAATAAAAAAACGCGACTTTTTAGGGTCGCGTTTTTTTAAGCAATAACTTCAATGCCTTTGCTTTCAACAATAGAAAGTAATTTAAGTGTCGCCCCCGTTGGTTTTGTTTCGCCTTGTTCCCATTTTTTAACAGCACGATCTGAAACATTCAAATAGGCAGCAAAAACACCTTGGCTTAAGCCAAGTTTATGCCGCAAATTAGCAATTTGTGCAGCAGTGTAATTTGGAACAGGCGGCAAGGAATTTCTATCAAATTTGCGTAATGTCGTTTTATCAATCGCGCCAACTTCGTACAAATCTTTTGCCATTTCACTAAGGGTAGTTTGAATGCTAGTCATGGGAAAGCTCGATTAAATTTTTGTTGTTAATTAACGTGTCGATTTGTGTTTGAGATAAATTGAGAAAGGTTTGCGCCATCATTTTAAAATCCTCAAGTTCATTTTTTGTGATGTTATCTTTTTCACCTTTAGAAAAGCCGTGAGCAAAAATAATTTTATCGTCTTTTTTCATCAACAAAATGGTTCTGTAAGCACCTCGTTTTCCTTCGCCTAATCTGCCGACACGTTTTTTATAAACGTTTCCGCCTAAGTTTGCATCATAAAGCCCGCTTTCAATTTCGATAACCGCTTTTTTCAAATCATCATCGCTTACGCTATGCTTTTTAGCCCACTTTTCAAAAAGGCGATATTTAAAAATTTTCATGCAACTCCAAACTATTTTTTGGAAATTATACCCTGCTATTCGCTAAATTTATTCACGCAAAACAAAAAAACGCGACTTTTTAGGGGCGCGTTTTTTGTGTTACGAAATCAATTTGTCGTATTCCGTATGAGTTCCAATCCAAACCCGCAAAAAACCATCATCAATTTTTGTTGCAAGGGCGCGATAATCACTTCCCACTCTTGCTGACCAAACTTTGCCAACTTTTTTGAAATGTAACGATGGATGTGCGGCATTTTTCTTCAGCAACTAAAAATTGTTGTTTGCAACTTTTTGAATTTCAGCAGGTAATTTGTCGTAACAATCCCAAAAACTCGCTGCTGTTTCGTGATTCACAATTGCCTCGTTTTACCTGTTTGATATTCTGAAAGTGCAGCATCAATCAAAAAATCTAACTTTCCTGCATTGGAATCTACTTCAATTTTTTTATCCCAACGCGATTGTTCAAATTCGTGAAACCACGCCCGAAATTTAGAAAATCGTCATCTAAAGTGCTGACTTGTTGTTCTAATAATGCAATTTCAATCATAAAAATCTCCGTTGTTTGTGTCGCATTATTATCAAGCAAAAACAAAAAAACGCGACTTTTTAGGGTTGCGTTTTCAGTAATTTTGAACTGAAGCAATTTTTTAAAATTAACAAATACGTTACAATTTTCAACATGAATTACATAATCGATTATTACAGCGAAACGGTAAAAGCAGAGATTGAAGCACTGCCAATGGGCTTGCGTGTACGCTATGCTGTATTAACACAACGCATGATTGAACACGGTGCAAATTTAGGCGAACCGCATACGCAAACAATGGGTAGCGGTTTGTTTGAATTACGCCTTAAAAGCACTGAAGGCATTGCGCGAGTTTTTTATTGCACTCGAATTGGCAAACGAATTGTTATGCTGCACAGTTTTGTTAAAAAAACACCTAAAACACCGCTTAAAGAATTGCGGATTGCTCAAACTCGAATAAAGGAATTAACGCATGATGTCTGAAGATACACACACGAAAATGATTGCACAGTGGTTAGAAAATCCAGCGTTTAAAGCCGAATATGACGCGCTTAATAACAGTGAAGAATTTTTATTGCTCGACCAAGTTTTAAAAGCGCGAAGTGAAGCAGGTTTAACGCAAGAAGAAGTCGCAAAACGCATGAAAACCAAAGCTCCCGCAATTGCTCGGTTAGAAAAAAGTTTGATTTCAGGCAAGCATTCGCCAAGTCTTGCAACGCTGAGAAAATATGCCAAAGCATTAGGCAAACGTGTTGAAATTCGTTTTGTTTGAATTACTGTTTAAAACAAAAAAACGCGACTTTGGACGGTCGCGTTTTTTCTCAAACAAAACTCAGCACTTCCGAAATCGAATTTTTTTGGGTCAAAAGCATCAAAATTCTGTCTAAGCCCAACGCGATGCCCGCGCAATTTGGCAAACCGTGTTCAAGGGCGGCGAGCAATTTTTTATCTTTAACCACCGCAGGCAAATTCTGTTTTTTTCGCTGTTCAATTTCCGCTTTAAAACGGCGATTTTGTTCAATCACATCCGTTAATTCGTGATAACCGTTGCCCAGTTCCACGCCATTTAAAAAAACTTCCACCCGCTCAGTTATCAACGGATTTTTCGAATTCAAACGCGCAAGTGACGATTGACATGCTGGATAACCATAAACCAAACACAAACTGCCCTGCCCTAAATTCGGCTGGACACAAAAACTAAACAAAAAATCGAGCCATAAAGCGTGATTTCCACCGCAAAGCGAAATGGCATCAGGCAAATTTTCTTTTTCAGCAAAAGCACGATAATTTTTCAGCGAAAAATTCAGCGCATCTAAACCCGTAAATTTTTCAAAAATCGCTTGATAACTTACTCGCTGTGGCGCATTCAAACTACCTTGAAATAAATCCGCAAATAACGCTTCAACTTCGTCCATCAGTTGCGTTAAATTAAAATCCACGCGATACCATTCCAGCATCGTAAATTCAGGATTGTGAAAACGCCCTGCTTCTCCATTACGAAAGGCTTTGCAAATTTGAAAAATCGAGCCACTTCCCGCCGCTAAAAGTCGTTTCATGGCAAATTCGGGCGAAGTTTGCAGAAATAATTGCGTTCGCTTGGGCGGCGTTTCATAAAACGTGCTGAAAAAATCCAAATTCGGATCTGTGCCACACGCCGTTTGCAAAAGTGGCGTTTCGACTTCCAAAACATTTCGCTGTGCAAAAAAAACGCGAATGCGTTGCAGCATTCGCGCTCTTTGTTGCAATAATTCAAGTGAGCAACTCGGTTGCCACGCCGTTGAATTTTGCATCATCATTTATTCTTTGACACGAGAAATATATTCGCCTGTGCGCGTATCGACTTTGATAACCTCGCCTTGCGCGACAAATAACGGCACGCGAACCACCGCGCCTGTTGCGAGTTTTGCAGGTTTGCCGCCACCGCCCGAAGTATCACCGCGCACACCTGGGTCAGTTTCTACAATTTCAAGTTCCACGAAATTGGCAGGCGTAACAGCAAGCGGGGCATCATTCCACAAAGTTACGGTGCAATTATCTTGGTCTTTTAGCCAAAGCGCGGCATCGCCAACGATTTTAGAATCCGCTTGATATTGTTCAAACGATTCAGGTTGCATGAAATGATAGTATTCGCCATCGTTGTACAAATACTGCATTTCCATATCGATAACGTCCGCGCCTTCAAGCGATTCGCCTGATTTAAACGTGCGTTCAATCACGCGACCTGTTTTTAAATTGCGAATTTTGACACGGTTAAATGCTTGCCCTTTTCCAGGTTTGACAAATTCGTTTTCGATAATCGCGCAAGGATCATTATCGAGCATCACTTTCAAGCCCGCTCTAAATTCGTTTGTACTAAAAACTGCCATTTTTTCCTCAAAAATTAAGTAAATTAAAGGGGTATTATAATCGCTGCCAACGCAAGGCGAAAAACTTAAATCTATTTTCGACATAAATTGTCTCGATTTACCAATTAAATCAATTAGTCACCTTTCAAAATTTTCATCAATAAAATCAGCGGTTAATGTTAAAATCGCCCCAATTCGCATTTTCGCACCGCTTTTACTTACATTACCGAGTTCATTCAATGTCACCACGTTTTGCTTTACCTCGCTGTTTTTTCCTACTTTATTTTTTCGTTCAATCAGTTACATTTGCTCAAGATGATTATTCGTCTTTACTTTCAACGCCTGTTGAAAGCACGATTAACCGCGAAATTTCTAACATTATTAACCTTAAACAGAACGCACTGTTAAACCGTCCTAATTTTGAATATCGTGCAGAAGACGTTGAAGCACTTTATAAAACAAACGATTACGCGCCACTTTGGTTAAATTCACCGCAATCTGAAAAAAATATCGCTGATGTTTTGACGTTACTTTCTAACGCGCCAGTGCAAGGTTTAAACGCTGATGATTATTCGGTAAGTTTATTGCAACAAAAATTGCCTTTTATTCAATTACTAAAACCCGATTCACACGCAGATTTGGCGTTATATGACACGGCGTTGACAGTTTCATTAGTACGATTTTTACACGATGTGCATTATGGACGGGTGAATCCGCGTAGTTTGAATTTCAAAGTGAAATTACGCACGCAAAAAGGTATTGATTTAGTGGCATTGATAAAAACCGCGTTAGGAAGTAGCACGGTTAGCGAATTAGGTTTAAAAGCCGAACCGAATTTGCAGCAATATCGCCAGTTACGCGAGGCACTTGCGGCATACCGTTTGCCTGTCATTCACACCGAAAGCCAGGAAAAACCACGCAAAAAAATGAAAAAACCTGAGAATAATCTTGTGCGAGCAATCAAAATTGAGCTGGCAATGGAACGTTTGCGTTGGTTGCCTGAAATGAACTCTGACAAGGCGATTATTGTCAACATTCCAGCTTTTCAATTATGGGGCATTGATGAAACTGACCCGACAAATTCACTCAATTTAAATGTCGTAGTGGGTAAAGCAGAAAAAACACAAACGCCAATTATCATGGCGGAAATGAACTCAGTGGAATTTATGCCTTATTGGAATGTACCGCCGAGTATTTTGAAAAAAGAAATCATGCCAAAACTCGCTAATAATCCTAGTTATCTAGCAGGACAAAATATGGAAGTGGTTTCGCTTAAAAATGGTGGAATGCGGGTTCGTCAACGACCTGGTGGTAAAAATGCGTTAGGACGATTGAAATTTATTTTCCCAAATCCCGATGGCGTTTATTTGCATGACACGCCATCAAAATCCTATTTTGCACGTTCACGGCGTGATTTTAGTCACGGTTGTGTTCGCGTACAAAATCCGAGTCAATTAGCAAAATTTGTCTTTAAAAATCAAGAAGGTTGGTCAGAAGAAAAATTAGCCTTGATGCTCGAAAGTAATCAGCATCGTCAAGTGAGTTTGAAAACGACAATTCCTGTTTTGTTTTTTTACAGTACCGTCTTTTTTGAACACGGCGATAAATTGACTTTTTATAATGACATTTACGGACATGATGCTGCGTTACTTAGCGCATTGAGCAAAATTAGCGATGTGCCAGACAGTGCGTTGATTGCCCCAGAAAACCCCACAGAACCACTACAAGTTGAAGAAATGATTCCAGTAGATAGTCCTTATTTTTTGACACCACAAACCACAGAGCCTTTAGCACCTTGAAGATTCTGATGCAATAAACGCAAAAACGCCGCGCTAATTTCAAAAACTAGCGCGGCGTTTTTTGTTTTTACTAGGCGATCTTATTTATGTGCTGCGTCGTAGATGCTTTTCATTTCAGTCAAAATAGCGGCAGCTTCTTTTGCCGCTGCGCCTGCATCACTCATTGTGCCTTGATCAGCGGCTTCACGCGCAACGCGCAATTTATCATTCAATTTTTGACGTAAACGTTCTGTTTGCTCATAACGAAATTCTTTCTGAGCCTGACGTGCTTCAGCAATTGCTGCAATGAAAGTCGCTTTATCGCCATTACCTTCAGCAATTGAAATCGCTTCATTAACTTTTGCAATCGTGCCTTCAGCTGCTGCTTTAACGATTGCATTTTTATCGCCATGTTCTTCAGCAGCAAAAGCAGGAGCCGAAACCGTTGCGAATGCTGCAACCATAGCAGTTGATAAAGCGATTTTTTTTAAAAAGTTCATAGTGTTCCTTAAAAGTGAGGAAAAATTTTGGATTTCGTCATTAACCAACTAAAAAAGTAGGTTATGAACAGGGCGCATTATAGGTTATTTTTTTGGCTTTAGCGATTAGCAAAAATTGGCTAACAAATTAAATTTGCGTAGAATGCGCGACAATTTCAACGAAAGCTACTAGATTTATGTTCACAAAAATACCCTTTTTAAAACGCTATCTTACGTTATTGGCATTATTGCTTGTAATGAGTGTTTTAGTAGGCATTTTTTATGTGGATATTTCAATCTCTGATTTAAATAGCGGCTTTTTACATCCACTTGATGGTTGGGATCACATTGTGACCATGTTAGGCGTTGGCATTTGGGCAGCGCAATTACGCGGAAAAGCCATTTGGCTTTTACCAATTACTTTTGTCGGTGTGATGAGTTTAGGTGGTATGTCTGGTGCGGCAAAATATCTTATTGTTCCCAGTGCGGAGATTTTGATTGTTTTATCCTGCCTTGTTTTTAGCATTTTAGTTATTCGAAAAGTGTGTTTTAGCATCAAGGTTAACGTGTTAATCGTGGCATTTTTCGCCTTTTTTCATGGTTACGCACACGGGCAAGAAATCTCAGCATCTGCGAGTTTAATTTCTTACACAGCAGGTTTTATGCTCGCTACGTTAATGTTGCATGGTGCGGGAATTTTAGCGGCAAAAATTATTTTGCTTTCGCTTACATTTTTTATTGCACAAGCGTTAAACGTTTTTGTTCCAACTAAATCGGTAGAAACAGTCACCACAAGTTACTCGCAAATTACTTACACAGATATTTCGCAACATGACACTCTCAAGGTTGAAAAACCATCATTGATAAATTTACTGCACTGGCTCAAGCTATCGCCAACACTTGAAAATTTGCTATTTTTTAACTTTGTAAGAACGTATTTTACGTTTTGTTTGTTGTTGCTTTTTTTTAGCGTTGCCCAGTTTGTTTGCTACGTTTTTTATGTCAAACAACGACTTTATTTTTTGTCATTACTCGCTCGTTATTTTAAAAATCCGCTTCATTTCTTCGCTGTATTTCTAACGCTTTCGCGTTTAAATCTATTTTTCTTTTCTAACCCTCAAAATTTATAAGAGGATTTCTATGCCTGTTCGCTTGTCTAACATACCGTTTTTTTTGCTAACTGCCATCGTTTTAATTAAACAGTTTCATTAAGCTATGGACGCAACAAATACTACTTTTACAGGTTATCCCGTTTTTGAACCTTCAAAACAAGAGCTGAAAAAATCTCGCTGGCGTAGTGCGATAATTTTTGCTGTGGTGGTTGTATTGCATGGCACAATTACGATTGAATTGCTGAATGCGCCAAAAGATGCACCGAAAAAACCGCCACAAATTATGGAAGTAGCAATGGTGACATTGCCAAAACCTAAGCCACCCGAACCACCCAAGCCTGAAATCAAACCACCTGAACCACCAAAACCTGTGGTGAAAAAAGAAGTCGTGAAACCGAAACCGATTGTCAAACCTGAGCCAGTGAAAAAAATCACGCCGTCCAAACCTGTTTTGCAACCGAAAATTTTAACGACTGCGTCTGAAAATGCAGAAGTGAGCATTCCAAAATTTGAAGCGGCACCTGTTTATACACCGCCTGCACCTATTCAAACAGTAGCAAAAGCTGTGGCGCAACCGACAACTGCTTCAACAAGCAATGAAAGCTCAGAGAGTTCAGGCGGAACGTGTGAGAACTGCGATAGTATTGAAAAACGATTACAACGTCGCTACGCACGGCGCAATTTTTCAGGTTCCGTTTCGTTCACATTTACAATTGGCGAGGACGGTACTGTCAAAAATGCAATTTTTAAAAATGCCCAGCCTATAGATATGTTTGACGATGAGATCATTTCTGAAATCAAAGAAAGTTTGATGGAAATGGAATTTGAGCCAAAAATCGTAAATGGCAAAGCGGTGAGCTTCAAAGGTAATAAAACAATTAAATTTCAATCAGTTAAATAATTAGGAATAACAATGAATGATTCTCTTACCCATTTTGTCATCGAAGCCACATTCGATATTTTGATACTTTTTTCAGTGCTAACATGGACGCTGATTTTTTACAAAATTTGGCAATTTATGGCGAATAATCGTCAAAACAACACTTTTAACGAAGTATTTTGGAACACGCAAAATATAGAACAAGCGCGGCGTTTGCCAGAAGAAGTTTTCAAAGGCACACAATCACATTTAGCGTATGAAGGCTTATTTTGGCTTGATGAATATCAACGTTTAAAAGGAAAAAGTTTCAAATATGCTGGCAATCCAAACGAATTACTCGAACATGCTTTGCGCGGACAATTGCAAAAAGAACAACATACACTTGAAAGTGGTTTAACACTTTTGGCAAGTATTGGCAGTACCGCACCATTTGTGGGTTTGTTTGGAACCGTGATGGGAATTATGCACGCAATGCACGATATTACAGCAAGTGGTTCAACCAGTTTAGATGTAGTTGCAGGGCCAATTGGTGACGCATTGGTGGCAACAGCAATTGGTATTGCGGTCGCTGTACCTGCGGTGCTTGCGTACAACTTCTTTTTGCGGCGCGTAAAATTGCAACGAATGCAACTCGAAAGTTTTGTCGGGCATTTTTTACTTGTTGCTGATTTACTAAAAGAATAAGGAGGGCTTATGGCTTTTAAACCGCAATCCGAAGACGAAAGCGCAATGAGTGAAATTAACGTCACACCGTTGGTGGACGTGATGCTTGTACTGGTGATTATTTTGCTCGTTACCGCGCCACTTTTGACCCAATCAGTCAATGTTAAACTTCCCAAAACGGCTGAAACTGTCGCCGATGTGCAAGCTCAACCGTTGCAACTTGGTATCGACGCGCAAGGTGGAATTACCTTAAACAAAGAACCCATTTCAGATTTAGCCGCATTGGAAACAGTATTAAAAGCAGAATTTGCCAAAGATGCAGAAATTGGCGTGCATTTGTACGCTGACCAAGCGGTTGTTTATGCAAAAGTCGCTGAAGTCATGGCAACCGTGCAACACGCTGGAATTTCTAAAATTGCGTTTGTGAGTGTTGAGCAATGAAGTTAATCAGCTTTTTATTTTTATTTGCCTACGCACAAATCAGCTTCGCTCACGACCCAGGTTTGAGTTCTGCTGAAGTGATTTTGAACGAAAAAGGCGTGGATATTTCGCTTACTTTTGCTTTGCAAGATACGGAATCTTTCGCGCCAATGGACAACGACGGCGATGCAGAAGTCACTGATGTTGAACGTGAAGCGGCAAAACCTGAAGTTGCCTCCTTGCTCGCCAAAGAATTAGATGTAACGCTCAACAATCAAAACGTCAAACCCGTTGACGCGGGAAATGTATTTTTTGATAAACAAAACAACGCGCACATTTCGTTTCATTACGAACCTGCGGCGACCAGTTTAAAAATGCAGTTGTTATTTTTGAATAAATTGCCTGACGGTCATAAGCAAGTTGTCACGATTAAAGATGCAACGGGTAAAAGTTTGCGTGAAAAAATGCTTACGCAACAAGACAACAGCCTCGAATTAAATTTAGCGGCAGGCGAAAAATCGTCGATGTTTAAAGAATTTTTCGAGCTTGGTGTCGAACATATTTTGACGGGTTATGACCATTTATTATTTTTGTTTGCGTTGCTGATTGTGACGCACCGTTTCTGGTCAGCGTTTGGGATTATCACGTTTTTCACGATTGCTCATTCGATTACGCTTGCACTTGCGGGGATGAATTTGGTCACGATTCCTTCAACGATTGTTGAGCCGTTAATTGCCGCTTCGATTGTTTATGTTGGATTAGAAAACTTAATTCGCAAAGAACCCAAAGGCAGAAAATACCTCACCTTTTCATTCGGGTTAATTCACGGTTTTGGTTTTGCCGCCGTGTTGCAAGAAATGAACATCACCAGCATTGAATCAGGTATTTTAGTTCCGCTGTTTTCGTTCAATTTAGGCGTTGAAACGGGACAGTTAATTGTCACCGCTCTAGCATTACCAGTTATCTGGTGGTTACACACAAAACCATTAGTTGAAAAATACTTCGTACCTGTTTGTTCAACGATTGTTTGTTTAGCGGGTGGATACTGGTTGCTTGAAAGAACTGTATTTGCGTAGAATGCGCGGCTTAATTTCAACAGGAAAACACTCGGTTATGTTCACCACAACGCCATTTTTAAAACGTGTCTCTTTATTAGCTTTCTTGCTAATGGGCGTTTTGGCGTGCGTTTTTTATTTTGCAACGGATGTTTCTGTTATCGATTTAAACAGCGGTTTTTCACATCCACTCGAAGGCTGGGATCACATTGTCACAATGTTAGGTGTTGGCATTTGGGCGGCTCAACTTCGTGGCAAAGCCATTTGGCTTTTACCGACAACCTTTGTCAGCGTGATGAGTTTAGGCGGTATTTCAGGTGCGGCAAAATATCTCGCCGTTCCGAGTGCAGAAATTCTGATTTTGCTGTCATGTCTTGTTTTTAGTGTGTTGATTATTCGACGAATTCGTTTTGATACCCGAATTAACATGCTCATCGTGGCGTTTTTCGCCTTTTTTCATGGTTATGCACACGGTGCAGAAATATCCGCATCAGCGAGTTTAATTTCCTACACGTTAGGCTTCATGATTGCCACGTTGTTATTGCACGGTGCAGGCATTTTAGTTGCGAAAGTCATTTTGCTTTCGATTACCTTTTTCATTGCTCAAATGTTAAATGTTGTCGTTTCAAGTGAATCGGCAAAAACTGTCACTGCAAGTTATTTACAACTCGAACAAAATCATGTTCAACAACTCGAAACACAATCGATTCAAAAACCGCCCTTGATAAATAACTCGCCGCAATGGCTGAATTTATCGCCGCCCATCGAATTCCTTTTGCAACAATTTACGTTTTTCAAAACGTATGTTGTTTTGTGTGCGTTATTGCTTGTTTTTACGGTTTCGCAATTTGTTTGCTACGTTTTTTATATCAAACAACGCAGTGCGTTTGTTTGCTTAAAATTCCTCGCTCGTTGTTTCAAAAATCTGATTTTTTCCTTCGCTTCACCCTCAACGCTTTCGCGTTTAAATCAATTTTCATTTTCTCAATTTAAATCCAAGGGGATTTTTATGCGTATTCGTTTGCCTAAAATTTTAGCGTTATTTTTACTTTTCCCTTCTTTTGCTCATGCCCATTCGATGGCTTTTACAACGGTTGATTGGCTGAGTGGTTTTACACATCCACTTCAAGGCGCAGACCATCTTGTTGCCATGCTCGCGGTTGGTTTTTGGGCGGCGCAACTTCGCGGCAAAGCCATGTGGCTTTTACCTACAACATTTGTCAGCGTCATGGCAGTTGGCGGATTTTTAGGCACATTAGGTTTTTCGCTTGATTATGCAGAAACCATCATTTTGTCATCGGGTTTTGTTCTGAGCATTTTGGCAATCAAAAAAGTGCGATTTGATTTAAAAGTCATGATGTTACTGGTTGGTTTTTTTGCGTTATTTCACGGCTTTGCACACGGCGCAGAAATCGCTGATTCGGCAGATTTAATTTCTTACAGTGTCGGATTTATTTGCGCGACATCGTTGTTGCATTTAGCAGGAATTGGCGTTGCTCAAGTGTTGAACAAAATGAAATTCAAACGCTCGCACGTTTAAAAATAAAAACCGATGCCTCGTAGTGTGTCGGTGTGAACGGTTAAACGTTCATAAAACGCCGCGTTGATTTTGTCAGCAAAGCAACTACGAAATCACATTAACTATAACTTTCCTTTAGGAGGAAACATGAAAAAAGTAGCTTCATTGTTAGTAATGGCAGTTGTGGTATTTGGCTTGGCTGGCTGTATTGATGGTCAAGACGATAACGGCGGTAAATTGCCAACTGGCAAAACGTTATCTCACGTTTCGTTTTAATTATTGTAGTTTTTGCGCTTAATTCAAAAGTCTTGATGCTTTAAGGCTTTTGGCACACGTCCTCGCTCTTTCCTCCAAGGGGGCGAGGACACCTTTTTATTTTTTAATTTTGGAATTTTATCTATGAAAGTTTTAAACAAAGTTTTGTCTTCGGTTGCGATTGCGGCGGCGTTATTTTCAACGTCTGTTTTAGCGGAAACGTCTGCTGAAAAGAAAGTAAAACCAGCTGAAGCAATTGAAATTGCAGTGAAAAAAGGAGATGAAGCTCTTGCCGCGTTGAAATCAGGTGCAAGTGCTGACGAAGTTATCAAATTGATTAAAGAAACTTCTGAGTCAACCGGCGAAATTTTTTCAAACTACAAAACAGACAAAGCGCGTGACACCGCCATCATTCATTTGAAAGCCGTTCGCACGAAGTTAAAAGAAGGTCAAACGACTGAAGCACAAGAAGGTTTAGAAAAAGCGATTCAAGAAATTAAAGATTTGAAAAACACGATTTAATTTTCGTTTTGCCGTTGCCTGTTTTTGAATGGGTAACGGCTTTTATATGGAATTTTTATGAACACCGTAGAACATCACAGCAGTTTGTCTAAAACGTTAGTTCGCACACAAGCCGCGCTCGCGTTATTTGTTTTACTTTGGCTGGGCGGATTTAATTTTTTCTTTCCTAATCAATTTCACATTGAAGCGGGTGTGCATGGCATTGCAACAATTTCCGCCTTAGTGACTGGCACATTTTTAACGCATCGCGCTTATCACTTAATGCGTGGCGTGCATATCAATTTTGAATCTTTACGTCATTGGACAAGCGCGGCGACTGTTTTTAATTTGCTTGGCGCAATCAGTGGCAACTGGGTTTATATGCGTTATCGCGGCGAAGATGGCGCGAAAGATTGGATTTTGTCACACGTTCCGACCTTTCATAACGTGATGATGGAATTCAAAGAATTTGTGTCGCTGTTTCCGTTTGCGCTGATGCTTTCAGTGACTTTTATGTTGTTTTACTACGGCAATGCCATTGCAACTCGGCGCGATATTTTGAATTTTATCGGCATTTTAATGTTGCTGTCGTGGCTGTTTTTATTATTTGGTTTTGTTGCAGGTTTGACGCTTGCCAAATTACACACGCTTTGAAAATTTTATGAATCATGAAATAGAAAATAATTCACCGCCCATTTTTTCAGGTGTCGTCGTTGCCGCAACGCTTGCACCGTTATTGGGTTTTTATACATTGATGATTACCCATCACGTTTCGCGGCTTTCAAAATACTGGGATAAATTTATTTGGTCTTACGGACAATGGATTCCAGGCTCAGTAGGTAGTGGCGCGTTGGGAAGCACAGGTTCTTACGCAGGAAAAGAAGCGTTAGCGTTAATTGTGTGGCTAGGCAGTTGGGCAGTTTTTCATTATTTGTGGCGCAAACAAGATTTGTCTTTGCAAGGGTGGTTGCCAATTTTTGTAGGTGGTTTGCTTGTGGTTACATTGGGATTTATTCACCCTGTGATTGACCCTGTTATTGTGCTTCTTCGGGATTTGTTAGGATAAAAATGAACTTTAAATTAACCAAAATGCGCGTAATTTTGTTCGCGTTTTTTTTACACTTTTTCGCACAAAACGCTTTGGCAGAAGGCGTTTTGATGGATGTTTCACCAAAAGATAACTCCGTTGTTTCACTTAATAAATTCGACAACAAAATTACCCTCGCGTTTAGCGGAAACGTCAGCGATCGCTCGCCCTCTCTCGTTGTTGTCGATAGCACAGGAACGCGCGTGGATAAACACGATGTGCAACTCACCATCGGCGAGCGCAGTATTTTGACCGCAACCACCGTTGATTTAGCCGCAGGACGTTATGCAATTCGTTATCGCGTTGTCACCGAAGATGGTTTAGTGGTGAGTGGGATTTGCCGTTTCGAACTCAAAAACAAAGAGGTGCAACCATGAAAGCCTTTTTAAAAATCGCGTTGTTTTTTGTTTTCTCTTCAAATGTGTTTGCCTCCGTCCCACTTGCACCGCGTGCTGGCGTGGGCGGAAAAATTGATATGTACGGTTGTATGCAAACGAATGATTTTTATATTGCCAATTTTGCGGTTTATCCCATCAGTCAAATGAAAGACAAAAAAACCACGATTGCAGGCTTGTGTGAAGATTTGCCGTATTTAGGCAACGCGCAAATTACGATTGATTTACTCGACCGCGACGTGCGCCGCAAACCTGTTTGGCTAAAAGTGTTTGATAGTAAAAAGAATTTGATTGCTCAAACACAACCGAAAGTAGAAAAACAGGCGGTTTTAACCACAACAGTGAATTTTGAAAAACAAGGCAAATATGACGTAGTGCTTTATGTTGAAGATGCAGATTTAAACACCGCGCCCGAAATGAGCGCGTTGCATATTCCGTTGTTAGTAGCAACCACCGTTGCAGGTGAACCCGAATCAGCAGGTGGATTTTTGAAAGTTGTGCTGATTGTTGTGGTATTTGCGTTTGGAATTGGTGTTTTTGTTAATCGTCAGTTAAAACCAAAAGAGGTTTAACTTCAAAATTTCTCCACATTCTTTTTGTAGTCTTTACACGGTTTGCCTGTTTTTAATGCGCTGAAAAATTCTGATTTGCAAACGGATTGAATTGCGGGCGCGTGACCACGTTCACGTTAAAACCAAAATCTGCCATTTGATGGCAAGCATTACAGCCTTGAGTGAGTTGGTCATATTGTTTGTTGAACGCAATCAAGTTTTTTTCTGCAATCACTTTATCTAACGCTTCAACAGGATTTGCCATTGTCGCGGCAATCAGCGATTTCATTGGCGCGTTTTTGAGATGTTTATGAGTCGGATGAAAGGTTTGCGCGTCTTCAATGCCTTCTTTGAGTTCATCGAGTTCATACGCGGCTAACGCCCAATTTTCGGCTTGACCTGCAAACCAAAGTTTAGCGTGACGCATACTGGTTAAAGCCATGATTTCGCCTAAACCTGGTTTGAATGATTCGACGGCAACAGGCACAGGTTCGCTGGCACAACCTGAAATTAAAAAAGTGCCAACAAGTAGTAAAACGGATTTCTTGAAAATGAATTTAGTCATGAGTACGGAAGTCAATGAATTGAAGAGTGGCGTTATTTTAGCGAACACCGTCACTTTTCAGAAACTTAAATTAACTTAAAAGATGGGTAACTCTATGCGTAAAAAAAGACTCGTTATTCCCTTGTTGGCGACGCTTAGTCTACAACATGGCGTGTTAAAAGCTGACGAAAAAATTGAACTTGCACCGATGGAAATTACAGGCGAAAACACGATAAACAATGAAGATTTACTCGGTTCAGGCTCAATTTTAGATGAAAAAGAATTGTTTGAAAGTCACGTTTCTAACGTCAATGAAGCGTTGCGAAAAGTCGCAGGTGTTCAAGTGCGAGATGAAGAAGGTTTTGGGATTCGTCCTAACATTGGCATTCGCGGAATGAATCCATTTCGGTCAACGAAAGTGTCTTTTTTAGAAGATGGTTTGCCGCTCAATTTCGCTCCTTACGGCGACAACGACATTTATTATCATCCGCCTGTTGAGCGTTACGACGGCATTGAAGTTTTGAAAGGCGCGGATATGACGCAATACGGCATTCAAACTATCAGTGGCGCGGTGAATTATTTAACGCCGAATGTGCCAAAAAAATTTGGCGGTTCACTCAGTTTTATTGGCGGCACGCGCGATTATTTGAACGGTCATGGCAGAGTTGGCGGCACGGTTGAAAATGTTGGTGGCTTAAACAACAGCGTTGGCGGCGTACTCGATTATTTACACAAAGAAGGTCAAGGCGCACGCGATAACACGTTTGCAAAAATTGATGACGTGAATTTAAAAACGGTTTTCGACATCAACTCACGCAACAAACTCACCTTGCGCGGCGATTTTTACCAAGAAAGTTCACAATCGACTTTTGGTTTAACCGAAGCCGAATATAAAAATTTTGGACAATTTTATAACCCGTTTAAAAACGACACTTTTGAAACGGAACGCTTTGCAACATCCGCCACGCATGATTTCAAATTTAACGACGATGTGACGTTATCAACGAGTTTTTATTGGTCAAAATTCAATCGTGATTGGTGGCGACAAATGAATCAACAACCCACAGACACCAATTGCGACACAGCAGGCGGCGTGGTGGGTTATCGAGAAAATCGTTTAAGCGGTCAAGCTATTGATGTGGATAGTTGTAATTTCACACGCGGCAGATTACGCAGTTACGAAACGTGGGGCATTGCACCAACCTTGCACGCAAAACATCATTTATTTGGCGTTGCCAGTGAATTAGATGCAGGTTTTCGCGCTCATTTTGAAAATCAATATCGCGTCACAACGGATGCCAATGCGCCAACACATTACGCCGCAACCGCTTTTAATACGGGTGAGAGAAATGAGCGTTTTGCGGATGCGTATTCGGGCTTTATTCAAAATCGTTTCCTTTTGGGAAATTGGACAATGACACCAGCCGTGCGCGTTGAATCCGTGAGTTATGAGCGGGTGAACAACTTAAACGGTAAAAGTGGACAGTCGGATTTAATGGAAGCCTTGCCTTCGTTTGCGATGACTTACACGCCAGTTAATGAAGCGACTTTATTTTTCGGAATGCACAGAGGTTTCTCACCGCCTCGCGCCGAAGATAGCATTTATAACGATGGCAACAGCGTTGAAATCGATGCGGAGAAAAGTTGGAATTACGAAGTCGGCATCAAAAGCAGACCGCTCACAGGTTTAAAAACCAATTTAACGCTGTTTCACAATGATTTTGACAATCTCACCGTGTTAGGAACGGTCGGCGGTAACGATACGCCTGTTGCACAAGGCAAAGCGTTGTTTCAAGGAATTGAATTTATGAATCGTTTGGATACGGCAGAATTATTCAACTGGTCACATAATCCGTATTTACAGGTGGCTTACACTTGGGTGCCAACGGCTGAAATGACTTCGCAATTTCGTTGTATGCCGCTTTCTAATGGCACTGTGCCTGCAACGTGTCCAAATGGTTATGTGTTGGGTTCAAAAGTGGGAAATCGTTCGCCTTATTCTCCTGAACATTTAGTGACGGCAACGGTGGGTTATTCGCATCCGATTGGTTTTGATGCCCATTTTGAAACCGTTTTTGTGACTGAACAATTCGGCGATTTTATGAATTTAGAATCAGGTGCTGACCATCCAAATAGCGCAAACAGTGCAGAAGCGCGTTCAGGGCAATATGGAAAAATTAAAGATTACGCAATTGTGAATTTTGCTAGCACCTATAAAGTGTATGACGGTTTAAATGTGTTCGTGTCAGTTAAAAATTTACTTGATAATCAATATGTGGTTGATCGTGTACGCGGTATTTTACCTGGTTCGCCCCGACTTGTTCAGGCAGGTTTTAAATATGATTTCTAAAAATCAAAAATTTTATTAACACCCTTAAAACTTGTTGGTTTTTTTAAAGCTAACAAGTTTTTTATTTTTTAAAAGGTATTTTGCAATGAAAAAAGTTTTGCTTATTTTGGCAGTTTTAGGATTAACAGCTTGTAATAACGGTCAAAAAATTAACGGTCACAATGAAAAAACTGTTTATCGTTCGGTGCAAATGATAAAACCGCGTTTGCCCGAAGCGATGCGCGTTGAATATGAAATTGCATTTGGCTTATTGCGCGAAGCCGAAAAAGATAACGCTATCTTTTTTAAATCTATTGATGGCAAAACGCCGTCTGAATTGATTGCAATGGGCAAAGACATTTTTCAACAACGCAAAAATGAAGGCGTTGCGGAGTATCAACAATATCCAAGCTGGGAAGAAATGATGAAACATCATCAACAAGAACGCGCCAAACAAAAAGTTGAAACAGACATTAAAAAAGACAGTGAAAATAATCGCGCCATTGATTACAAACTTTAAACGGGTTGTTCACCCAAATAAATGACGGGAGTTAATTGGGTATACATTGTTGTAATTTAGCTAAATTTTTGCGTAAAATGGACAACTTTTAATTTTCAACACACGTCAGTTATGTTCACCACAACGCCATTTTTAAAACGTTTCTCTTTGTTAGCATTCTTGCTAATGAGCGTTTTGGCGTGCGTTTTTTATTTTGCTGAAATTTCGGTGTTGGATTTAAACAGTGGTTTTTCTCATCCGCTTGAAGGTTGGGATCACATTGTGACCATGCTTGGCGTTGGCATTTGGGCGGCGCAATTGCGTGGCAAAGCGATTTGGTTATTACCAACTACGTTTGTGGGCGTGATGAGTTTAGGCGGCATTTCGGGCGCGGCACAATATCTGGCTGTACCGAGTGCAGAAATTTTAATTGTTTTATCATGCCTTGTTTTTAGCGTTTTAATCATTCGCAAAGTGCGTTTTGATACCCGAATAAACGTGTTAATCGTGGCGTTTTTCGCCTTTTTTCACGGTTACGCGCACGGTGCAGAAATTTCAACTTCTGCGAGTTTAATTTCTTACACGCTAGGTTTTATGATTGCCACGCTGTTGCTACATGGCGCGGGCATTTTGATGGCAAAAGTGATTTTGCTGTCGATTGCATTTTTTATTGCTCAAGCGTTAAACGTGGTGACGGCAACAGAAACCGTGAAAAGCACCACTTATTCACAACTTGCACAAAACGACTTTCAACAACTTGATACGGTTTCGATTAAAAAACCGCCGCTGATAAGTCAGCCGCCGCAATGGCTAAATTTCTCGCCACCGCTTGAATCCATTTTGCAATTTTTCATTTTTGCAAAAACGTATTTTGTTTTGAGTGCGTTATTGCTTGTTTTTACCGTTTCGCAATTTGTTTGCTACGTTTTTTATGTGAAACAGCGACCTGATTTTGTGTTTTTATTCAAAATTCCTCGCTTGTTGTTTCAATTTTATTTCGCTTTACCTTCAACGCTTTCGCGTTCAAATCCATTTTTTATTTTTACCCAACGCAATGCCAAAAGGATTTTTGTGCCTATTTACTTGCCTAAAATTTGGGCAAATCCACTTTTCTTACAATAATTACAAATGAGGAAATCATGAAAAAAACTAACCCTTTCAAACTCACGCTGTTATCGCTAGCCATTGCGGCAAGTTTCTCCGCTTACGCACACGCTGAATTTACTGAATCGAATTCGGATTTAGCCGCCGCTGAAGAACAACAAAAAGCAAAAGCGAAAAAAACAAAATCTGCCAAAAAAGAAGAAGCGGTGGAATTTGACGACATGGTTATTACGCAACGTGCAGATTCACTCGTTGGCATTGCAAATAGCGCATCGCAAGGGAATGTCGGACAAGAACAATTAAAATATCGTCCGATTACCAGACCTAGTGAAGTGCTTGAAACCGTACCAGGTTTGATTTCAACGCAACACAGCGGCGAAGGAAAAGCCGCACAGTATTACATTCGTGGTTTTAACTTAGACCACGGCACCGATTTTTTAACGCAAATTGATGGCGTGCCTGTGAATTTACCTTCTCACGCGCACGGTCAAGGTTGGATGGATACTAACTTTTTGATTCCCGAATTGATTAAAACGGTGAGTTATCAAAAAGGAAATTACTACGCAGACACAGGCGATTTTTCCAGCGCAGGCAGTGCAAACATTCAATACATGAGCGATTTACCCGACCATACAGTGAAATTCACAGGCGGGATGTTTGATTATTATCGTGGCGTTGTGATGGGGTCTCAAAAAGTCGGTGATGGAAAATTGCTTTATGCAGGCGAAACCGTTCATAACGGTGGACCTTGGGACGTGAGTAATGAGTATTTGAAATTCAACGGCGTGTTGAAATACAGCGAAGAATACGGCGATAGCGGTTGGAGCATTACAGGGATGGCAATGGGTTCGGATTGGAATTCGACTGACCAAATTCCACAACGCGCCGTTGCTCAAGGTTTGATTTCGCGTTGGGGAAATATCGACCCAACCGACGGCGGACGTAGCGACCGTTACAGCGTCACAGGCGAATGGCATCGTCAAGATAAAAACAGTAAATCACAAATTATGGCGTATGGTTTATTTACGTCGCTCGATTTGTATTCAAATTTTACTTTCTTCCAAGATGACCCAATCAACGGCGACCAATTCGGACAACCTGATAAACGTTATGTCACAGGATTTAAAGCCTCGCACACGATTTTTCACAAACTCGGACAATTTGATTCTGAAAGTACGTTCGGTTTGCAATTTCGCAATGACAACATTCAAAACAGTTTAACGCACACGCAAGCACAACAATTTTTACATACCATTCGCAACGATACGATTTGGCAAAGTACCTTAAGCCCGTATTTTGACAACAAAACGACATGGACAAATTGGTTTAAAACCGATGTTGGAGTGCGTTTAGATGGTTATCGTTTTGAAGTTTCAAAAAGTAATCAAAACGCTAACAACGGCACAGTTTATGACGGAATGGTCAGTCCAAAACTCGGCATGGTGTTTGGTCCTTGGGCGGAAACGGAATTTTATTTAAATGGCGGTTTAGGTTTTCACAGTAACGATGCGCGTGGTGTGAATACCAAAGTTGACCCGTCAACAGGTAATGTTACTGATACCGATGGAAATCCGATTGAAAAAGCGGTGCCGCTTTCACGCACTTACGGCGCAGAAATTGGGATGCGTAGCAATTGGATTGAAGGTTTAAACAGCACACTGGCGATTTGGTGGCTCGATATTGATTCGGAATTAGTGTTTGTCGGTGACGCAGGAACAACCGAAGCTAGCCATCCAAGCCGTCGTTACGGGATTGAATCAGCCAACTTTTATTCACCTAATGATTGGCTCACACTTGATTTGGATTTGAGTTTTTCAAAAGCGCGTTTTCAAGGTAGTCCAGCAGAAGGCAGTCATATTCCTGGTGCAGTGGAAACGGTTATTGCTTCAGGTGCAACGGTTCATGATGTGTTTGGCGGATTTTATGGCGGTCCAAGATTCCGTTATTTTGGTCCAAGAGCTTTGATTGAAGATAACAGCGTTCGTTCACAAGAAACTTTGATGTTGTCGGGAACGCTCGGTTATGAATTCAACAAACACGTTAAAGTTCAAGCTGAAGTATTCAACATTTTGAATCGTGAAGACAGCGGGATTGATTACTTTTACAGCTCATGTTTAAAAACAGACCCTTGTTACACAGGTGATGGAAATCCTGTTGATGACATTCACTTCCACCCTGTTGAACCTGTGAGTTTTAGAATGTCGCTGATTACGAATTTCTAATCGGATGATTTTGGCACGCGCGAACCAAATAACGCCGTGCCAATTCGCACCAGCGTCGAACCTTCCGCAATTGCAGCTTCTAAATCATCTGACATGCCAAAAGAAAAAGTCGTTAAAGATTCATTGTTTAACGCTTTCACTGCATCGACTAATTTTTTAAAAGGTTCACGTTGTTTTAAAAAATCGGTTTCAGGAGCAGGAATTGCCATGACACCGCGTAAGTTTAAATTCGGTAATTGTGAAATTTGTGTGACTAAATCAGGTAATTCATCTAGCGAAATGCCTGATTTACTTGCTTCGTTGCTGATATTGACTTGAATGCACAAATTAAGGGGCGGCAAATTTTCAGGACGTTGTGAACTTAAACGCTCGGCAATTTTCAAGCTGTCCACACAATGCACCCAATCAAAATGTGTCGCTAACAATTTGGTTTTATTGGATTGAATCGCGCCAATAAAATGCCACGTTATCGAATATGCTCCCAGTTCACGCTGTTTATTTAGTGCTTCTTGCAAATAATTTTCACCAAAATGTCGCTGCCCTGCTTGATAGGCACTTGCAAGCATACTGGCAGGTTTAGTTTTACTGACTGCGAGCAGTTGCACAGAATTTTTTTTACGCCCGTAGGTTTGCTCGGTCTGCTGAATTCGAGTATGAATTTGTTTAAGGTTAGTTGCAATTGTAGGCATAATAGCTGCTTTAAAAAGGAAATCGAGCTGCGATTTTAACGCACTTTAGCTTGAAATTTTAACCTTACTTTTTTACCTAAAAATTATGGATATTGCAGAATTACTCACTTTTTCATTCAAAAACAATGCGTCGGATTTACATTTATCAGCGGGTTTGCCACCGATGATTCGCGTTGATGGCGATATGCGCCGCATTAACGTTCCCGCACTTGATCACAAAGAAGTTCACGGTTTGATTTACGACATCATGAACGATAAACAGCGACGTGATTACGAAGAATTTTTAGAGACTGATTTTTCGTTTGCGCTGCCAAATGTCGCGCGTTTTCGTGTTAATGCGTTTAATCAAGCGCGTGGTGCAGCGGCGGTTTTTCGGACAATTCCGTCTGTTGTGCAAAGTTTAGAAGAACTCAAAGCTCCACTATTTTTTCAAGAATTGTGCAAAAAACCGCGTGGTTTGATTTTGGTCACAGGTCCAACAGGTTCGGGTAAATCGACGACGCTAGCAGCAATGATTAACCATATCAATAACAACGATTACGCACATATTTTAACCGTTGAAGACCCAATTGAATTTGTCCACGAAAGCAAACGCTGTTTGATTAACCAGCGCGAAGTTCATCGTGATACATTAGGATTCACGGAAGCCTTGCGCTCTGCGTTGCGTGAAGATCCAGACATTATTTTGGTAGGTGAAATGCGTGATTTGGAAACCATTCGCCTCGCACTGACTGCTGCTGAAACGGGACATTTAGTGTTTGGAACTTTGCATACGACTTCAGCTGCAAAAACGATTGACCGAATTATTGACGTATTTCCTGCTGCTGAAAAAGACATGATTCGCTCAATGCTTTCAGAATCTTTGCAAGCGGTAATTTCGCAAACACTGCTGAAAAAAGTCGGTGGCGGTCGGATTGCCGCGCATGAAATTATGGTAGGTACCTCAGCGATTAAAAATTTAATTCGAGAAGCTAAAGTTGCACAAATGTATTCCGCGATTCAAACAGGGCGCGTTGATGGAATGCAAACACTTGATCAAAATTTAAAAGAATTAGTTGATAAAGGACTAGTTAATGCCAAAATCGCCGCGACAAAAGCGGTTAATAAAGATCTGTTTCATTAGGAGTTAATTGTGGATTTCAACGCTTTACTTGCCTTAATGGTACAAAAAAATTCATTCGATTTATTTATCACGGCGGGACGCGCTCCGACAATGAAAATCGACGGCGTTTTAGTCGAAGTATCCAAAACGCCACTTAATAAGGATCAAACTAATGCGCTAGTGATGGGGTTGATGGAGCCGCGTCATAAAGAAGAATTTCATCGTACTAAAGAATGCCAATTTGCTGTCGGTGTACCTAAAGTGGGACGTTTTCGTGTCAGTGCATTTATTCAACGCGATGCGGCGGGAATGGTTTTGCATCGTATTCAACATGACATTCCCGATATGGATTCCTTAAATTTACCTCCCGTTATCAAAAAATTAGCATTAGAAAAACGTGGCTTGTTTTTACTTGCAGGTGGATTAGGTGCGGGGAAATCAACCACGCAAGCTGCTATTATCAAATATCGCAATCAAAATAGTAACGGTCATATTGTCTGTATTGATGACCCGATGGAATTTATGCACTCGCACGCGGGTTGCATTATTACGCAGCGTGAAGTGGGGCTTGATACAGAATCGTATGAGGTCGCGTTAAGAAATGTGTTGCAACAATCGCCAAATATGGTGGCGGTGGGAGAAATTCGAAACGATGAGGTTATGGATAATGCGTTTTCAATTGTGGAATCTGGACGTGTTTTTTTATCGACACTAAGCGGTAATAATGCCGAGCAAATTATAGAGCGAATTTTGAGTTTTTATCCAGAAGAAATGAATCGACGTGTACGACTTGAACTAGCCGCTAATCTTCGTGCAATTGTATCCTTGCAAATGGTACCGTTAACAAACAATAAAAATTATGTAGTTGCAGAAATTTTAATTAACACCCCACAAGTTTGCGAGGTCATTCGCAAAGGCGAATTTCATCGATTTAAAGAACTTATCGTCAATGGTCGAGATGTGGGGATGCAAAGTTTTGATCAAGGCTTGTGTGATTTATTTGTCGCACAAAAAATTAGTTACGATGATGCCATTGAAGCAGCAGAATATAAAAATGAATTCCGACAAATGGTTAAACAAATTATGGAACAAATTACGCCACAATTTATGCAACCTGAAATGCCTCTGGAAAAAAATAGTGCTGCGGCTCAATCAGAAAATGTACCTAAAAATGAACCTGAAAGTGTGTTAAGTTTGTTTGAAGATAGCAAAATCACACTTTCTGATATTCACGATGATAACAGTGATGCAGGCTCGATTTTTACCCATCGTTAAGACGTTAGCTTGTATAATTTGCAGTTATTATTTTTTAATTTAACTTCTATCAAGAGTATTACATGGCATTGTATTGTGGAATTGTAGGCTTACCAAATGTGGGTAAATCAACGTTATTTAACGCGCTAACTAAAGCGAAAATCGCAGCAGAAAATTATCCGTTTTGCACAATCGATCCGAATGTGGGCGTTGTGCCTGTGCCTGATATTCGTTTAGATGCGTTATCTGAAATCGTGAAACCTGAACGTATTTTGCCTACAACAATTGAATTTGTAGATATTGCAGGCTTGGTTGCTGGTGCATCAAAAGGTGAAGGATTAGGTAATAAATTTTTAGCCAATATCCGCGAAAATGATGCGATTGCTCATGTTGTGCGTTGTTTTCACGATGATAATGTCGTGCATGTTGCAGGGACGGTTGATCCACTTTCTGATATTGAAGTGATTAACACCGAATTAGCGTTGGCGGATATGGCTTCGGTTGAAAAAGCATTGGTGAAATCAACCAAAATTGCCCGTACGGGTAATAAAGAAGAACAAGCCAAAAAAGACGTTTTAGAAAAGATTTTCAAACAATTAGATTCTGGACAACCTGCAAGAACACTGAATTTAGATGACGATGAAAAAGCGTTAATTCGGGATTTGTGTTTAATCACACTCAAACCAACGATGTACATTGCCAATGTGCAAGACGATGGATTTGAAAATAATCCGTTGCTCGATAAAGTGCGTGAATTTGCCGCAAAAGAAGGCGCGAAAGTTGTACCAATTTGTGCGGCAATCGAGGCAGAAATTGCTCAATTAGATGACGATGAAAAAGAGGAATTTCTCGCTGATTTAGGCATGGCAGAAGCGGGATTAAATCGTGTTGTGCGTGCGGGTTATGAATTGTTAGGATTAGCGACGTATTTCACAGCAGGTGTAAAAGAGGTTCGTGCTTGGACAATTCCTGTCGGCGCAACCGCTCCTCAAGCGGCGGGCGTGATTCATAGTGATTTTGAACGTGGTTTTATTCGTGCAGAAGTCATTTCGTACGAAGACTTTGTTACTTATAAAGGCGAACAAGGGGCGAAAGATGCGGGCAAATGGCGTTTGGAAGGAAAGGATTACGTTGTAAAAGATGGCGATGTTGTGCATTTTAGGTTCAATGTTTGACAGTATTAACATAAATCTTTATAATCCCCAAACATCTAAGGCGATGTAGCTCAGTTGGTTAGAGCGTGGGATTCATAACCCCAAGGTCGGTGGTTCGACCCCACCCATCGCCACCAAATAAATCAAAGGCTTACGAATAACATCGAAGCCTTTTTTTATGCCTGTTTAAAAAATGCTCCATTTTTGCTCCATTTGAAAAAAAACAGCCGCAACAAATGGCAATAAGTGACGATAAATTGTCGTCGTTTAGCTTTCTTTGGGTTGTATAATCCCGACTAAAATCATTGCTGAAAAATAGCAACTTATGGTCTATCCAATTATTCAAATTCCCGATAACGCAGCCGATTTACCCGAACAACAAGGTACCAAAACAAAGTATTGGGTACGATTGAAAAATGATAACCAAAAAATGCTGTTCAAAATCGGGCGTGAAAATACAGGCGAAAATTGGGCTGAAAAGGTAACGTGTGAATTAGCTGAACTGTTTGGATTACCGCACGCACATTACGATTTAGCGGTATGGAAGGAATACAAGGGAATTATTTCTAAAAACTTTGTACCCGATGATGGACGCTTAATTGCAGGTAACGAATTGTTATCTGAAATTCATCATAAGTATCAAATAGATTCTCGTTATAAAGCCAATGACCACACCATTCGGCGGATTATTGCTTATTTAGGAATTTCTGATATTGAACTGCCGTTAAACTGGCAAGTGCCAACGCCGATAATAGAAAACGTGTTGGATGTATTTTTGGGGTATTTGTTGTTTGATGCGTGGATTGCAAATCAAGACAGACATCATGAAAATTGGGGCGTTGTAAGTTATGATGAAGAAATTTATCTAGCCCCTACTTATGACCATGCAGCTTCACTTGGACAAAACGAAACGGATTTTAAACGTGCTGAAATGTTGAGTACCAAAGATAAAGGGCGACATATAAGCCATTACGTCACAAAAGCACGGTCAGCCATTTACGAAACTAACACCGCTAAAAAATCCATGACCACCGTTGCAGCATTTGAATTTTTAGCCAACAAACGTAAAAACGCTGCCCAATTTTGGAAACAACGCCTGCAAGAAATTTCAATCGAACAATGCACAGCTATTTTTGAACAAATACCGAAAACAGAAATCAGTGAAACTGCGATTAAATTTGCACTGGAAATGCTTAAACTGAATAAAACACGATTATTAGAGGCAACACAATGACAACCCTTTATATTGCTTGGCAAGACCCACAAACACGCGCTTGGCATACAGTGGGCAAATTGGAGAAAGAGAAAAACGCTTATTGTTTTTCTTATACTAGTGGTGCAACAGCATCACCGCGTTTTAAGTCATTGGGCAGAATGCTTGATGTAACAAAACAGTATCACTCGCGTGAATTGTTTCCTTTGTTTGCAAATCGCATCTTAAATCGCTCGCGCCCCGAATATCCTGATTATTTGCGTTGGTTAGCATTAAGTGAAGGTGTTGAACACGAACCTATGCAATTACTCGCTCGTTCAGGTGGGAAACGCGCCACCGACGAATTGTGTGTTTATCCTTATCCTGAAAAAAATGCAGAGGGTAAAAATGAACTTTATTTTTTAAGTCATGGTTTGCGTTATTTAGACGAAGCCTCTTTGGCGCGAATTGAAACATTAAAAACTGGCGACTGTTTGACGCTACGCCCTGAAAATAACGCGCATGATGAATTTGCTTTATTGGTCGAAACCAGCCATGAACCTATCAGAGTTGGCTATTGTCCACGTTATTTGAATGCTGATTTACGCAAAATTTCAGAAATTGAATTAGTTGTTGAACGTTTAAACCTCGACGCGCCACTGCAATTCCGTTTATTGTGCAAAGCGGTGTTTAAATTGCCAGCTAACGTTGATATTTTTCAAGGTGGTGAATATGAGCTTTTGCGCGTGGAGCGACAATTATTTTCTTTTCGTGGATAGAATAACTAAAATGATAAAACCAGTTAGTATTTTCAAAAAAATGACTGTGAAAATTAGGCTTTAATTTTGAGGCAATAACGTTAATAACAGATGAGACGAATATGTCACTTTTTCATCATGTAATAGAACAATACAGCGGTTTTGAAAATGCTATTGAAATAATTGGAGAACCTTACCTTGATGCTTACTGCGATAAAATTTATAAGACATTTTGTCAAGAATTTGCAGATAATTCGCATATGAAAAATGTAGAGTGGATGATTCGAATTTTCCACGCTTCAAAAAAAATGACTTTAAGTGCGTTATTTTTTACACAGTCAGAAGAACTAAATGGTAAAAATTTTAAAAATCTAACCTTTTACACCAATTACTATTCATTGTTTCACGCACTATCAGCAAATTTAATACTATGTCCATATCTTCCACTCAAGAAAGTTCGCCGTATTTCACACTCACAAATATTTGCTGATATAGATAATTACTTTGTTAGGTCAAAAATATATGACAAAGATGTAATTACGTTACTTAATAATCTAAGATTTACTCGCGAATTGTATAGCTACCACCTTCCACTTCAAGGGACATGTGTTGATGAAAAAAGTGATCTTAGCCCAGATAAATTGACTTCTTGTTTGCAGGATAAAATAAAACTAATTTTGCAAATATCCAATTTGTTGTCGTACATGTGTTATTTTGCTTGGGAAAAAAAAATTGGAACACCAATTGATCAGTATGAACTACACAGCGAAAAAGTGGATGAACTATTTTTCTCATTTATTGAACATCACGATCATTTAGGTTCCCATTGTGAAATTGATGATGAGGATTATCGTATATTGGGAAATATGCTGAACAAATGGCAAGCACCAATGCCAATTAGCTGGTTTATTACTCAAAAGGTTTGTGAAGAATTAGAATGCGGATGGGAACAAGACGAAGGATATTGCATTGACAATGTTGCCCAATTTTTATCCGATGCCATTGATGCTATATAGCCAACTTTAAATTGCTATACCATCCCTCCTTAAATCACGAGCCCCCCTCAAAATTCTACGAGTGGCATCGGAGCAATCCCATGGTGAAGCTGGAGTGGATGTTCCAGCTATGATTTAAGCGCACATAAAAATCGCCTTGTTATCGGCGGTCATAATCAAGCGTCTTGTTTTAGCTTTCTGTTTCGGGGTTATTCTCACAACAAAATCACTGTCCCAAATCATCAAGCAACCAGCATCGAATAAGGTTTTAAGATGATGATTATTTTGTGACAAAACCCTGTGACAAAATCAGCCTTAACCCGCGCCATTTCTGTATCTATTTGTGACGAAAAACACAAAAATTTTTCTAGGTTTTCAAAACATCCATTGCGTCATCAACACTGCGAACCACCGCCCCGATTCCACCAAAACGCGCCACCATTTCAATAAATTTATCTTGTTGGGGCGATACCTTTCCTTTTTCGGTTTTAATTTCAATGGCGGTAAAAACGGCTATTTTCTGCCCAACCATTTCGGGGGTGATGGTGACAGATTGAAAACCGATTAAATCACTTGAGCCGACACATAACCCTGTTTGAACATTACGCCCGTCTTGGGTTTTAAATAATCCGACGTTGTTACGAAACATTCGCACGTCTTTGAGCTGACCAACGGCTAAACGGATTTCATTTTGCAATGCGGTTTCTGATTTCATTGCGCCTCCGTTGGAACAGAATAGCCTTTTGATTTCATCCAAGCGCAACGCATATCCCATTGTTTATACGCCCAGCCCGATTGATAGCCGACTTTGAGCGCAAGGTTTAAAAAATCCTCTAAGGTTTTACAGTTCTTGCGTTCTGCTTTGACAAATTCTTTGCGTTGCGCCTTTTCTAAATCTTCCCGTTTCAGTTCTTTGAGTTCAACATCAACGGTTTTTATGGCTTTGCGTTCCATGAGCGTTTTAAAGCCACATTCAGGGCATTCTTTGGGATGCTCTGCTTTGGAATACGCCGCAAAACATTCTTCGCAAATGTGAACCGTTGAGGCAATTGCTTTGTTGCGTTTTGTTTTACCGTCAAGTGTCCATTCTCTTACGTCATCAACAAATCCATGTTCATACGTTAAACCAGCACAATCAAGAATAATGCAATCGGTTTTGTTTTCGTGTGGACGCATAACACGTCCCACCGCTTGCAAATAAATCGTCACTGATTTGGTCGGTCGCGCCAAGATGCAACACGACGCTTCTGGTACGTCCAAACCTTCAACAAATAAGCCCATATTCGATAATACGGTAAATTGTCCGTCGCGCCACTCGTTTAGGGTTTGGTCACGCAGATTAGCAGGCGTATTGGCATCAAGATGTTTAGCTGATATGCCCACCGCATTAAACTCCGCCACGATGTTTTTGGAATGTTCAACGCTTGAAGCAAAGACGATGGTTTTTTTTGAATGGGGTAGAGTTTTGCTACCCCATCGTGTTGAATCAATTTTAAAAGGGTATCGAGTTTCGCTATCCCCTTGTGTTAAATCAAACGGGGTGGTGCAGACGCGCACCCCCCTACTGCTTTTAACCAGTGTTTCACAATATCAGCGGTGATTTGCTTTCTGTCCATGAGTTTGGCGGTTTCGCCTGCATCGTAATCGCCTTTCGATTTCTTAACGCCTCGCATATCAGGAACAAACGGTGCGAACACACGCGGTTTGACTAAGTGACCTTCTGCTATCAATTGCGCCATTGGAACAACCTGCACAATGTCACTGTAGATTTCACCTAAACCACGATTATCTAATCGCACGGGGGTTGCTGTCAGTCCGATAATGACCGCGTTAGGGTATTCGTTCACAATTTGTTTAAACGACGCGCTACAGCTCAAATGGCATTCATCGATAATGATTAAATCGGCTTGAGGTTTATCACGACGGGTTAAGGTTTGGATTGATGCCACTTGTACAGGTTCGTCATTATGACGAGCGTGTTTTGCCATAATCACGCCGTGTTCGATACCAAACGCATCTAACTTGCCCGACGTTTGAGTAATGATTTCTTTTCGGTGAGCAATGAATAACGCACGTTTGCCTTTCAAGGTTGCTAATCGAATCATCTCACAAGCAACGACCGTTTTGCCTGCACCTGTTGAGGCTTGTAACAATACTCGCTTATTTCCCGCGCCAATCGATACCCGTAAATTTGCAATCGCGCCATCTTGGTAAGGTCGTAATTTAATCATCTTTGCCCCCTTTGATTAGCGCGAATTAACCATGCTTGATGTTGTGCATCCCTTGCCTGTATTTGTATCGGTACGCCGTTTGGGTTGTACACCGTTGTTAAAAGTAATTCCGTCATGATTTGTTCTTGATTGAGTTTCAAAAACAAGCGTTGCTGGTCGGTCAATTTTTCGTCTGGTGTCACAATAAAATTGTCACCATCCAGCTCAATTTTAAAACCGTTGCTTTTAATTTTTTCGAGTAATTGGGTCATCGTTTTTCCTAAATTCCATTTAAGATTTGTATTTATTTTTTGACGCTGTTTTTGGATTTTGGGGGTACATTTTTGGATATTCCCGAAAATTCAAATAATCAAAAACGCAAAAACACTACACATCCTACACAAATCGACCTTAGCCTTAGAGCCGCGTGGCTTTGACGCACTACACAAAGCACTACACAGCCACTACACAACACTACACAGATTTGGCTTTTTTTGATTTTGTGTAGTGCTTGTGTAGTGTTTGTGTAGTGCCGCAAAAATCGCCGTAAGCCATGTCGCTCTAAGGCTAGCGCAACTTTTTGTGTAGTGTGTAGTGTTGTGTTGTGTAGTGAATTGGCATATTTGTTTTGACCTATGAGATTGAAAACTTGCCGTTCAATTCCGTAATTACCCCTTGAAAAAGAGCGTTACGAATGGTCTTTTTTATTGCCGCTGATTTGTTGCCACTGTAATTTTTAAATGGCACGGTATCACGCAAAGAATTGATTATTTCCCGTTCTGTTTTCGTACCTTTTTTTGACAGATAATTGATAACTGCCTCAAGTTCGACCTTTTCACCCGTTACGCCTTTTTTATGGCAAATAAGGTATTCGGTGATTAACCTGTGACCTGACTGGCTAATCGTCAACGCGGCTAAATCTTCATCAAGATGGTGATACATGATGCCTGCCAATTGAGTTGCTATCTTGTGATAATCCGCAAGAATTTCACCATTGATTGCCGTACTACGAAACTTATCACGCTTACCTAAAAAATGCGGTTCAGCGGCAAACAAACACCGTTCTGCTAATTCTGTGCCATTGCTTGCCTCTAACATCTTTTCGATACTGCCGTTTTGTGCAAATGACACCAACGCGCCAATTACATGACCGCAATAACCATCACGCCCGATACGTTGCGAATTGATATGTCCGCCGTCATATCCATTCAGTAATAAATCGTTGTTGTTCATTCTTTTTGAATCACCATAAGACAAGCCTAACAACGTGTTAATCATGCCTTGTTCGCTGGATATGGCACTAAAAAAACCGCGTGTGAAATTAAGCGATTGTTCTAATGCTTCGGGTGAGGGATTAGTTGAAAATAACGGCATCGGAGGATTCGCAAGCAAATCTTTTAACGCTTGTTTATCATCGTCGGTTTGTTCTTCTTTAGGCGTTTCTTTGAGTTTTAGCACCGCTTTTTTATGGTTATCCACTCGTAATTTATGTTCTTTGAAAAACGGCTTTTGAAAGGTTTTTAAACACCAACTTTTGCCCGTGCCACTGGGTTGTTCTGCAATCACATAAAGCCCAATAGGAACGTCACCACCGTGCTGATAGCCGACCACATACCGACGGCACGCAATCGAACTAAACACACCTAAGCCTGTTAAAAATACCGTGCTTGCTGGTAACTGTATCGCCTCTGCGGTGGCAATCGCTAACCGTTTCATGATGTGGCTATCGTCTAAATGCTTGAGCAGATTTAACTCAAAATAATCACCGTCATCATCAAGAATAGGGTTGTGTGCAGGACGTGGGACAGGTGGCGCGTCATTTTGCACAGGCACAGCCGCAACGCCCTCTGCAACCTCCATTTGCACAGGAACAGCGGCATAAACGCCCTCTGCAACCGTCACAACTGTGTGTGCAACGCCTAATTCTTGCGTTAATAAATCCGCGCGATACTGCGCCGTATCGATTGAAAAGCATTGTTCATAAGCTGGATGTTGAGTCTCCATTTTTGTCATCCTTGCAGGTGCAAAGAACCACCAAACAGGCTAAAATAGCCACGTTTTGTTTGTTTTGGTGGTTCATAACCCGCGTTAATTGTGATTATTAGCGTGGGTTTTTTATTGCCGCAAAGGCTCTGGTTGTTGATTCAATATCGTTGATTTCTTGAATCGCTGAATCGATTAACCCAATCATAATGTCGTCTGATAAGCGACTTTGTGACGCGCCACCAAGAAACTGCATCAAAATTGCGTGTAGCACGCCATTTGCCCGTGTGGTCATCAAGTCGATGGTGTTCACTAGGTCGATGCAATTATCAAAGCCTGTTGAGCTTAAACGGTGTTCAAAATTTGGACGGATTGAGTTTGTAGCTTTAGTTGAAGTTTTCATTGATGGATACCTACTTTTTGAAGTGTAAAACCATCACGCAGAACTGCTAAGAATCTGGTGACAGCGTTGAATTGGTTAGCAGTATCGCAAGTAGGCACGACCGACCATAAAGGTCGCCAACGCAACGCCGTCATAATGAATAACTCGCTTAACAAATTTGTTAAATGAGTAAATTTTTGGCGTAAAAAAACCACTATTGATAGTGGCGAATTGTCGCCTACTTTAAACGAGCTGCTAAACCCGACCTCGATGTTTTGAGGTGCTGTCATTTTCGTTTGTGCGGTGCTTCGTGTCAAATTCATTTCGTTCATCATTATGACGAGTTGAACAAAATCAGTAGGTTTGAGGGGGCGGCAAGTCGCCGTACCCTTTTGAATTAAATCCGTCATCATTTCGCGCCACCCTCGACCCAGCTCATGAATTTTTCAACATGAATCACGACCTTTTTGCCTAGTCGTGAAATTGCCCCCGCTTTGGTCAAGCCGTTTTTATCTGCGTTGAAAATGAAATGTCGCAAACTTGCCTCCGTAAAAGCAGGTTCGAGTTCTGACATTTGTTTGATGCTTGCGTATGTAGCCATTTTTAAATTCCCTTTTGTTGTTGTCATTTATCGCCTCGTGGCGCGAAACAAATTTTGCAATGCAGCGCGAAAAATAAAAATTCCCTAAAATGAAAATAGGGAATTTAGGGAATTTTTAACCCGCGCCATTGCTACATTCTTGAAATTGCCTAAAGTGTAAAAATGGGGGATTTAGGGAGTTTTACTTGCAGGCAGCTATTGCTTTTCAATATCATCACGCATGAACTCAAAACATACCAAAACCTTCGTCCACCCCCTGCAAAAGAAGCAAAGCCGTATCAAGTCGAACAAGCCCGTGATTTTCTAACCACTATCGGATTTAAACCATGAATACCTTGAACTATAAAGGCTATACCGCTCGAATTGACTTTGATGACCGTGACAACATCCTTGTTGGTCGTTTGCTAGGCATTAAAGATATTGTTGGATTTCATGCTGATAACGTCGCTGATTTGCGAATCGTATTCGAAGAAGCTGTTGATGATGATTACCTTGAGACTTGCGCGGTGTGTGGCAAATAACCCGACAAAACAGTGAGTGGTAAATTGTTGTTAAGACTTTCACCCGATATTTATGCGGCGGCACAAATCAAGGCGCAATCGTTAGGTAAAAGTCTTAATCAATGGGCTAGTGAAGCGTTAAGTCGCGCGGTTACTACATAAAAAAACCGCCACATTGGGCGGTTTCATTCGAATTGATTTAATTTTAAAAATCACAAAATAAACTTGCATTAGTCTTACACTAGCTCAGCGTTCATATAGCATTGCCACCTCTCAATACTTCTTTTGCAATTAAATCGAAAGTGGCAGAAAGTGTAATTGGAAGATAAAAATTTTCAATTATTTTTGATGATGTTGTATAAAAATTGGCTTTTTGCACTTAGTGAATAACAATTCTTTACTATGAATAATGTAAAAGAAAACAATATGTTCCGAATTCATCCGTGTGATTATCTTTTGCCTGTTTTTTATAAACAACAAACGAAATGTTTCACCATTGCTCGCACTTTTGATAAAAATAAAGGAGCCGTTGTTTTTGATTTTTGAAAATCGTGTAACTGAGATAACGCAACTGATGGGAGAGCTGATTTAGTTCTGCGGCTGGGAGAAGTATTGTTAGCAATGGCACTAATTGGGCTTCACATTGATAAATACATCCGCACATAACTCTGTTATGGGACGCTGTTAACGAAAGTTAAGAAAAAAGTATTGCTTTCTTTTACATTATCCATAGTAATTTATATCAAAGGCTTACGAATAAAATCGAAGCCTTTTTTATGTACAGCGAAAAAATATCGCAATTTTGTCTTATTAGGTGAGTTTAAACAAACGATACAAAAGTCCCATAGGATTTTTGTAAATTCCTTATTTGATAAGAGTTAGAGTTACTTTTGGATTTACCAAATTGAAGTCATTTTAAACCAGCGAATTTCCCCACTTCCTCAAATTGGGTAACAAATCCGTTGCTAACAATCCTCTTTCACCATCTTGACTAGCCAAATCAGCGGCTAAACCGTGTCCCCAAGCACCTTGTTTAGCCGCATCTTCTAACCTCATACCTTGTGCCAGTAGAGCAGCAATAACACCTGCCAGTACATCACCCATTCCACCCGAAGCCATGCCTGGATTGCCCGTGGTAGAAACAGCAATACGATTAGCCTGTCCAATTAGTGTTCCCGCACCTTTCAGTAACGCCACACCACCGTACTGCCCACATAATTGTTGAACCGCGTGAAAGCGATTAGTTTGAATAACTGTCGTGGTAACGTTTAATAGCCTAGCAGCCTCACCGACGTGCGGGGTTAAAATCCAGTTCGATTTTTTACACGAGTATTTGGCTAGTAGATTAAGTCCGTCTGCATCAACAACCGTTGGTTTATCCGTGTTTAACACAGTTTGAAACAGTGCTGTTGCCCAATCATCTTGTCCTAATCCCGTTCCAACCACCACAACAGTTGCTTTGACTAACAAACCTGCTAATTCTTCTGAACTGGTAACACCGTGACACATTAACTCAGGACACACAGCGTTCATTACAGAGGCGTTATCAGGGTGAGTCGCAATGCTGACTAATCCAGCTCCTACCCGTAAAGCCGCCATACCTGCTAAACGCGCCGCACCAGAATAGCCTTTATTCCCTCCCTCCAACCACTAACACATGACCGAAGTTGCCTTTGTGCGCGTATTTACGGCGTGGTGGCAACGGTTTTGGCAACACACACGTTATTGATGATGAAACGGTTTCCCAAGCTGATGTGGGTAAATTTAAAGAAGCGTAGATAATGGTGCCAGTATGTTCGGCGGCAAAGCCTGTAAACAGACCTTGTTTTAAACCAATAAATGTTATGGTGGTATCTGCTTCAACCGCGTTTCCTATGACACAACCTGTATCTGCGTTTAAACCAGATGGTACATCTACCGAAATAACAGGTACCTGAATTTGGTTCATCGCGTTGATAGCCTGTTCGTATTTGCCTGTGACACAACGGCTTAATCCCGTTCCTAGCAACGCATCGATAATTAGGTCACAATCCATCATCTGATTTTCAAAATAATTAACCGAGCCACCTGCCACGATAAATTGTTGGTAGGCTGTTAGCGCATCATTTTTTAGCCCAGAGGTTTCTACAACGCTGTAGACACACACCTCTAAACCAGCTTGCATGGCTAACCTAGCCATCACATAACCATCTCCCCCGTTATTTCCGCCACCACAAAAAACCGTGATTTTCTTGACCTCTGGATAATAATGTTGAACGTAATCGAAAACAGCTTGTCCAGCGCGTTCCATCAGCACGCAACCTGATACCATTCCGCTTTGAATAACGAATTGTTCTATCGTTTTGATTTGTCTGGTAGAATATAAAATGTTGGGTAGATCAGCGTTCACGTTTTACCTTCAATCAGTAGATATTTTCTAAAAAGTCTTTTTTACCTAATTCGACACTATTGTGATGCAAAATCGCGTAGGCGGTTGTGACGTGAAAATAAATGTTGGGTCATGCGAAATCAACTAAATAAGTCAAGCCTTTAAACGCCACAGTTTTATCGTGCATGGGTAAAAGAATGGTGTTCTCCTCTGTTCCATTCAGTTGTTTTGAGTCAGCGGATTCTAATAACCTAATGGTTTTATCAATACTCTCTACGCCAGCGTGTTGTGCCATCGGGCGAATCTTCTAAAATCACGCCACGCGCTTTTAATTCATTTCGAATTTGGTCAGCCAAAGCCCAATTTTTTGCTTTTTTAGCATCGATTCGAGCCTGAATTTGAGTTTCAATTTCAGCGTCATCTTTATTTTCACCTTTCAAAAAGGCTTCGGGATTGTCTTGCAACAAACCTAAAACACGTCCTAACGAAACTAACGTGTAAGCTAAAAATTGGGCATTTTCGATTTCAGATTCTTTCGCTTTGTTCAATTCACGCGCTATGTCAAATAAAACAGCTAAAGCAACAGGCGTATTAAAATCATCATTCATCGCATCTTCAAAGCGATTTTTATATTCGACATCGATTTCATCATTAGCAATTTCAACATCACGCAGCGCGGTATAAAGACGTGTTAAACCTGAGTTTGCATCGTTCAATGATTCATCCGAATAATTTAACGGGCTACGATAATGGCTAGACAAAATGAAAAAACGAATAATTTCAGGACGATATTGTTTTAACACTTCCCGCACGGTGAAAAAGTTGCCGAGCGATTTCGACATTTTTTCTTCATTGATTCGCACAAAACCGTTGTGCATCCACAAATTCACAAATTTTTCGCCTGTTGCGCCTTCAGATTGCGCGATTTCATTTTCATGATGTGGAAATTGCAAATCCATCCCGCCACCATGAATATCAAATGAATTTCCTAAACAGCATGTAGACATTGCCGAGCATTCAATATGCCAACCAGGACGACCATTTCCCCAAGGTGATTCCCAAAATGGTTCACCTTCTTTTGCCATTTTCCACAACACAAAGTCCATCGGATTGCGTTTTGCTAAATCGACATCGACGCGCTCACCTGCTTGCAAATCGTCTAAATTTTTGCCTGATAATTGTCCGTAACTTTTGAATTTATCGACGGCATAAAACACATCGCCATTTGTACCAACATAAGCAAACTCGTTGGCTATCAATTTTTCAATCATAGCAATGATGTCATGAATTGAAGAAGTTGCACGCGGTTCAATATCAGGCGGCAGAACATTTAAAGCACGTTCATCTTCGTGCATTGCCTCAATAAAACGATTGGTCAGCGATTCAATCGATTCACCATTTTCATTGGCACGATGAATGATTTTGTCGTCGATGTCGGTGATATTTCGAACATACGTCACGTCGTAATTCAAATAGCGTAAATAACGTACAACTGTATCGAAAACAACCATCACCCGCGCGTGTCCGACATGACAATAATCATAAACGGTCATACCACACACATACATTCCAACTTTTCCTTCAATGCGTGGTGTAAAAATTTCTTTTGAACGAGTAAGCGTGTTGTAAATTTTAAGCATTTTTTTATTCCACTGTCACGGATTTAGCTAAATTGCGCGGCTGATCAACATCGGTGCCTTTCAAAACTGCAACGTGATACGACAACAATTGCAACGGTAAAGTATAAAGCATCGGCGAAATGTAATTATCGACTTGCGGAACTTTAATAATTTGCACATTTTCATCAGGCGTTGACGAAAGCGTTTCATCCATAAAAACAATCAATTGCCCACCGCGTGCTGATACTTCTTGCATATTCGATTTAAGTTTTTCAAGCAAACTGTTATTCGGTGCAACGGTAATCACAGGCATATCAGCATCAATCAACGCTAAAGGGCCATGTTTTAATTCACCTGCGGGATAGGCTTCCGCGTGAATGTAGGAAATTTCTTTGAGCTTCAATGCGCCTTCCATTGCAATCGGATAATGCGCTCCACGTCCTAAAAACAGCGCGTGATGTTTTTCAGCAAAACGTTCCGCCAAAATTTCGATTTCTTTGTCGAGTTGCAACACGTCTTCCATTTGACGCGGCAATTTAAATAACTCGCCCGTGATGTGTTGCTCTAACGTTTCATTTAATTGAAAACGTCGCCCAACAGCTAAAACCAAAAGCATCAACGACACTAATTGCGTGGTAAATGCTTTTGTTGAAGCAACGCCAATTTCAGGCCCAGCACGGGTGAGTAAAACCAAATCTGATTCTCGAACTAGCGAACTTTCTGGCACATTGCAAATCGCCAGCGCGTGTTTTGCACCTAAACGTTTTGCCTCTTTTAAGGCGGCGAGCGTGTCAGCGGTTTCGCCCGATTGCGAAATCGTCACAACTAACGTATCAGAAGCTAAAACAGGATGGCGATAACGAAATTCGCTGGCAACTTCGATATTGCACGGCACACGCGCTAATTCTTCAAACCAATAACGAGCGACTAAACCCGCATGATAACTCGTGCCACACGCCAAAATTTGCACCGATTTTATGCTGTCAAAAATTTGCGCCGCTTCGAAACCAAATGCACTATCTTGCACACGCTGATTGATAAAACGTCCTTCCAACGTTTGTGTAATCGCAAAGGGTTGTTCGTGAATTTCTTTCATCATGAAATGACGATATTCGCCTTTTTCAACGGCATCGGCTTTAAGCTGACTTTCTTTAATTGCGTGTTCAACGATATTATTTTGTGCGTCGAAAATCGTGAGTGAATCAATTTTGATTTCAGCAATATCGCCTTCTTCCAAAAAGATAAAACGTTGTGTCACAGGCAATAATGCCGCGACATCAGAAGCCACAAAATACTCGCCAATTCCCACGCCAATGACTAGCGGGCTACCTTTTCGACAAGCAATGAGCGTATCGGGTTCGTCGCTGGACATAATCGCTAACGCATACGCCCCCTCGAGTTTAGGTACAGTATTTTTGACCGCTGCAAGCAGGTTTTCTGAAGTTTTTAGCGCGTGAAAAATCTCATGCACAATCACTTCGGTGTCGGTCTCTGAGGTAAATTTGTAATGATTTTGACGTTGCGCGGCGCGAAGTTGCTCATGATTTTCAATAATACCGTTATGAACGACAGCGACCGTGTTACAACTAACGTGCGGATGTGCGTTTTCTTTGCTAGGTTTGCCGTGCGTTGCCCAGCGCGTGTGTGCAATGCCGATATTTCCCGATGTTGGATTTTCTTTGAGTAACGATTCTAAACCGCTCACTTTTCCAACCGCGCGTTGACGCACAATTTTATTTTCATGTAAAACCGCTAAACCTGCCGAATCATAACCCCGATATTCCAAGCGTTTTAAGCCTTCGAGCAAAATCGGAATCACGTTACGTTGCGCGATGCCTGCGACGATACCACACATTATAATTTCTCCTTTTTCACAGGGCGTTGCCAATGCGGCACGGAAAGTTGTTTGTTGCGACTGAGTGTTAATTGGTCATCGGGCGTGTCTTTAGTAATGGTTGAACCTGCGCCAATAGTGGCGTTTTTGCCAACAGTCACAGGTGCGACAAGTTGTGTGTCGGAGCCAATAAATGCACCGTCTTCGATAATCGTTTGGAATTTATTTACACCGTCGTAGTTGCAAGTGATTGTACCTGCGCCGATGTTCACTTTTTTGCCGACTAAACTGTCACCGATGTAGCTCAAATGATTAACTTTACTGCCCTGACCGATAACGGATTTTTTGATTTCGACAAAATTACCGATGTGTGTGTCAGTCGCTAAAACGGTTTCAGGTCGCAACCTTGCAAAAGGTCCAACACGACTATTTGCACCGACTTCAGCATTTTCAATCACGCAATTTGACAAAATAATCACATCGTCGCCAATCGTGGCATTTTTAATTGAACAATTTGCACCGATTTTGACATTATTACCGATGCGATTTTCACCTTCAAAAATCACGTTCACATCAATTTCAACATCTTGTCCAATTTCCAAACTGCCGCGCAAATCAAAACGATTCGGGTCACGCAATGTCACACCTTGGCGCATTAAATCTTGTGCTTGTTGTAATTGATAAACGCGCTCTAAATGCGCGAGTTGCAATTTGTCATTCACTCCCAAAACTTCATCTTCATTTTCAGGTGAACTCGTAGCAATTTCAAAACCATCTGCAACGGCGAGCGCGATAATATCGGTCAAATAGTATTCGCCTTGTGCATTGTTATTACCCAGTTGAGCTAACCATTTTTTTAATGCTTTACCCTGAACAGCTAAAATTCCTGTGTTACCTTCGGTAATTTGTTTTTCTGTTTCAGTTGCGTCTTTTTCTTCAACAATTCTCAAAACTTTTCCAGAATTATCACGCACAATTCGTCCGTAACCTGTTGGATTTTTCAAATTGACCGTTAAAAGCGCGAGCGTTTCTTCATTTGTTTTAGAAAGTAACAATTGCAACGTTTCAATTTTTAACAACGGTACGTCACCATACAAAACCAAGGCAATCGAATCGTCGTCAATTTTATCTTGAACCTGTTGCACAGCGTGACCAGTGCCAAGTTGCTGAGTTTGCTCTATCCAATTCACAGGCAAATCGGCTAATGTTTTTTTAACAAGCTCTGCTTCATGTCCAATAACAATGTGAATTACGTTATTTTCCAACTTTGAACTCAAGTTGTAGACGTGCTGCAACAACGGTTTATGACCAATTTTGTGCAAAACTTTTGGTAATTGCGAACGCATCCGCGTTCCTTTGCCAGCCGCGAGAATAATTGTGGTTAAGTTCATTTTCTTTTCCATAAAACAAAAAAGCCCGATAGCGTCAAACGTTATCGGGCTTTTGCCGAGATTAGAGCGATAACGACTTTTAGCCGCCGCGTTTTCTAAATCTTTCGAGTGTGCGTAATTGCATAATCGCTTGGAACAACTGTCTTTCTGCCGAAGCATAATCAACACGACTAGTTTTGTCTGCCAAAATTTCTTCTGCGCGTTGTTTCGCTTGAATTGCCGCCGCTTCGTCGATGTCTTTTGCACGAATCGCCGTATCTGCCAAAACAGTTACAACGTGTGGTTGAACTTCAAGCATTCCACCAGAAATGAAAAACGGGTAACTTTCCGTTGCGCTTACTTTTACTCGCACTTCACCAGGATTTAGCCTCGTAATGAAAGGCGCGTGACGTGGCGAAATACCGACTTCCCCTTCTTCAGCAGGACAAAAAACCATCTCCGCTAAACCTGAAAAAATCTCTTTTTCCGCACTCACGATGTCTACATGCACCGACATTGTCATGATTTGTTACCTTACAAATTTAAAGTTAGTAGACAACAGCCTTATTTCAACGTTTTAGCTTTTTCTAACGCTTCGTCGATTGTGCCAACCATGTAGAACGCTTGTTCTGGAATTGCATCGTAATCGCCAGCCAAAATGCCTTTGAAGCCTGCAATCGTATCTTTCAATGAAACGTATTTACCAGGTGAACCTGTGAAGACTTCAGCAACGAAGAATGGTTGTGATAAGAAACGTTGAATTTTACGCGCTCTAGCCACAGTCAATTTGTCTTCTTCTGACAACTCATCCATACCCAAAATGGCGATAATGTCGCGCAATTCTTTATAACGTTGCAAAGTACCTTGAACGTTACGAGCAACTTCATAGTGTTCTTGACCAATGACCAATGGATCTAATTGACGGCTAGTTGAATCAAGTGGGTCAATCGCAGGATAAATACCTAATTCTGCAATTTGACGTGATAATACAACTGTTGCGTCTAAATGCGCGAAAGTTGTTGCAGGCGAAGGATCGGTTAAATCGTCCGCTGGAACATAAACCGCTTGAATCGAGGTAATCGAACCTGTTTTCGTTGAAGTAATACGTTCTTGCAATGCGCCCATTTCTTCAGCAAGCGTTGGCTGATAGCCTACCGCAGAAGGCATACGACCTAATAATGCTGATACTTCTGTACCCGCCAAAGTGTAACGGTAAATGTTATCAACGAAGAATAAAACGTCACGACCTTCGTCACGGAAGTATTCCGCCATTGTCAAACCTGTCAACGCCACGCGCAAACGGTTTCCAGGTGGCTCATTCATTTGTCCGTAGACTAATGATACTTTGTCGATAACGTTTGAATCAGTCATTTCGTGATAGAAATCGTTACCTTCACGAGTACGTTCACCTACACCCGCGAAAACCGAATAACCGCTATGTTCGATAGCGATGTTACGGATAAGTTCCATCATGTTAACGGTTTTACCTACACCCGCACCGCCGAACAAACCGACTTTACCACCTTTTGCGAATGGGCAAACTAAGTCAATAACTTTAATACCCGTTTCTAATAATTCATTGCTTGCCGCTTGATCTGCATAGCTTGGTGCTTCACGGTGAATCGCCCATTTAGCTTGTTCACCAATTGGACCTTTTTCATCAATCGGATCGCCAAGAACGTTCATAATACGTCCCAAGGTTTCTTTACCCACTGGCACAGAAATTGGGGCTTTTGTATTAGTTACGTCTAAACCGCGACTTAAACCATCGGTTGTCCCCATTGCAATCGCACGAGCAACACCGTCGCCTAATTGTTGTTGTACTTCTAAAATTAAGCCTTTGCTGTCAACAACTAAGGCATCATAAACTTTCGGCAGTTCGTCGCGTGGAAATTCCACGTCCACGACCGCACCAATAATTTGAACAATTTTACCGCTCATAAAAATTCGTCCTCGAAACAACCCAACGCCAAATGGCTAAAGCGTCGGGTAAATTAGTTTTGTAAAAATCTCAACGTCACTCAAAAAACTTCAAGTGCATCACGCTATTTTTCTCTTGCTTAAACAGCCGCTGCACCAGCAACAATTTCTGAAATTTCTTGAGTAATAGCGGCTTGTCGTGCTTTGTTGTAAATCAACTGCAATTCTTTAATCAAGTTACCCGCATTATCGGACGCGCTTTTCATTGCAACCATTCGAGCCGCTTGTTCGCAAGCATTGTTTTCGACCAAACCTTGATAAACAATTGACTCAACATAACGCATCAATAAGTGGTCTAACACTTCTTTTGCGTCTGGCTCGTAAATGTAGTCCCAATGACGATTGCTCAACTGTTCATCTAATTCATCTGCAACAATCGGTAACATTTGTTCAATCAACGGACGTTGCGTCATCGTGTTCACAAACTCATTGCTTACAACGTGCAACTCATCAATTTGACCAGAATGATACGCATCAAGCATGATTTTGATAATACCTACAATGTCTTGCAAATGTGGCGTATCGCCCAATTTTGCAACATGACCAATCACATTAGCTTTCAGATTATTAAACAAGCCGTAGGCTTTTGAACCAATGGTGCAAACATCAATCTCAATGCCTGCGTTATCCCATTGGTTGAGTTGCAACAACATTTTTCTAAACAAATTAGAATTCAAGCCGCCGCATAAACCGCGATCCGAACTAATGACAATGATGCCGACACGTTTAACTTCGCGTTTAATCAAAAAAGGATGCTTGTATTCGGGATTAGCATGAGCAAGATGTTTGATAATCTTGCCGATTTTGTCCGAATACGGGCGCGTTGCCAGCATTCTTTCTTTTGTTTTACGCATCTTACTTGCCGCGACCATTTCCATAGCGCGAGTGATCTTTTGAGTATTCTTAATACTGCCGATCTTTGTGCGTATTTCTTTACCAACAGCCATAAGAAGACCTTTTTACCAACTGTGAGTTTTAACAAACGTTTCAATAGCTGAACGAATGCCCGCACTAATTTCGTTACTGAAATCACCTGTTTCATTGATTTTGTTCATCAAATCAGCGTGTTCCGATTTCAAATAGCTTTGCAAAGCTGCTTCAAAATCTAAAACTTTGTTGACTTCAACGTTATCTAAGAAACCTTCGTTTGCCGCGAATAATGAAACACCCATTTGCGCCACAGACATTGGCGAATACTGGTTTTGTTTCATCAATTCGGTAACACGTTGACCGCGTTCGATTTGTTTGCGTGTGCTTTCGTCTAAATCTGACGCGAACTGAGCAAATGCCGCCAACTCACGATATTGCGCTAAGTCTAAACGTGTACCACCGCCCAACTTTTTGATGATTTTCGTTTGTGCCGCACCACCTACTCGTGAAACAGATAAACCCGCATTCACCGCAGGACGAATACCTGAGTTAAACAAGTTACTTTCTAAGAAGATTTGTCCGTCAGTAATCGAAATTACGTTTGTTGGTACGAAAGCCGAAACGTCACCACCTTGGGTTTCGATAATTGGTAACGCCGTCAAAGAACCTGTTTGACCTTTTACTTTACCACCAGTAAGTTTTTCAACTTCTTCTGGATTGATACGCGCCGCACGTTCCAATAAACGAGAGTGCAAATAGAAAACGTCGCCAGGATATGCTTCACGACCTGGTGGACGACGAAGCAATAATGAAACTTGACGATAAGCCCATGCTTGTTTTGTTAAATCATCATAAATGATTAACGCATCTTCGCCTTTATCGCGGAAGTATTCACCCATTGAGCAACCTGTGTAAGGTGCAATGAATTGCAAAGCCGCTGATTCAGAAGCTGATGCCACAACGATAATTGTATGAGCTAAAGCGTCGTGTTCTTCTAACTTGCGAACCACGTTCGCAATTGATGAGCGTTTTTGACCAATCGCCACATAGATACATTTAATACCAGTGCCTTTTTGGTTAATAATCGCATCGATAGCAATCGCTGTTTTACCTGTTTGACGATCGCCAATAATTAACTCACGTTGACCACGACCGACTGGAATCATCGCATCAATAGATTTCAAACCTAATTGAACAGGTTGATCAACCGATTGACGAGCAATAACGCCTGGGGCGATTTTTTCAATTGGTGAAAATTCGGTTGCATCGATTGAGCCTTTGCCGTCGATTGGATTCCCCAATGCGTCAACAACGCGACCTAATAACGCTTCACCAACTGGCACTTCTAAAATTTTGCCCGTGCATTTGACGGTATCGCCTTCAGAAATATGTTGGTAAGAACCTAAAACAACCGCACCGACTGAATCTCTTTCTAAATTCAGAGCCATACCATAAGTGCCGCCCGTAAACTCGAGCATCTCACCTTGCATTGTTTGCGAAAGACCGTGAATTCTCACAATCCCGTCGGTTACACTGACGACAGTTCCTTCAGTGTGTACTTGTGTACTTAAATCGAAGTTTTCGATCTTCTTTTTAATCAGATCACTGATTTCAGATGGATTTAATTGCATATCTTTCTCGCTCTAAACTTAGAGTCTTTGTGCTAATTGTTGAAGTTGACCTCTAACCGAAGCGTCAATCACTTGATCACCTGCGCGAACTAAAACGCCGCCGATGAGAGCCGAATCAACCGCTACTTTCATACTCACTTTTTTACCAAAAACCTTTTCTAGCGTCGCATTAAAACTTTGCTTGGATTCTTTGGTGAAAGCAAAAGCAGTGGTTACATCAATCTCAATTGAACCTTCGTCTTCAGCTTTATAGGTTTCAAATAATTCCGTAATAGCTGGAACTAAAGACAATCTATTATTTTCAATCAGTAGCTTTAGAAAATTCTGACCTTCTTGATTAAGCTGACCTTCGCTAATATCAAGCAACAGTGTTTGCAAGCTCGATTTACCTACTTTCGGATCATCAATGATACGAAAGACTGATTCATCGCCTAACACTGCTGTTAAAAAAGCTAAATTTTTTGACCAGTCCTTAGAAGCATTCGTTTCTTTCGCACGCTTAAAAACTGCTGCAGCGTAAGGTCTTGCCAATGTTGCTAGTTCGCTCATGACGATTAACCTAATTGATTAGAAACTTTATTGAGAATGTCTTGATGTTTGGCTTTATCGATTTCTGCGCCCAAAATTTGTTGCGCTGCCGCGAGTGCAAGCGTTGAAATTTCTTTACGCAAGCCTTCTTTAGCTTGTTGAATTTCTTGTTCAACTTGTGCTTTTGCAGAAATAATCAAACGTTCACCTTCTTGTTTTGCGGTGTGTTTTGATTCTTCGACGATTTCGTTAGCACGTTTTTGAGCAAGACTTACAATTTCAGAAGACTGTTCTTTGGCTTCTTTGAGAACTTGTTTCGCTTTTTTCTCAGCTAAAACAATCGATTCCTGACCTTTTTCAGCCGCTGCCAAACCGTCAGCAATCTTCTTTTTACGTTCTTCTAAAGAGTCAAATAACGGTGGCCAAATGTACTTCATGGTGAACCACACCAGAAGTGCAAAGGTAATCATTTGCCCGATCAGAGTAGCATTGATACTCACGATGCGTTCCTCTTGTTGCGATTAAAATAAAACAGCGTATTAACCAGCTGCCTGTTGTACTGCTGATAAGAATGGGTTTGCGAAGGTGAAGAATAAAGCCAAACCAACGCCAATCATTGTTACCGCGTCCAAAAGACCTGCAACGACGAACATTTTAACTTGTAACATTGGAACCATCTCAGGTTGACGCGCTGCGCCTTCCAAGAATTTACCGCCCAATAAACCGAAACCGATAGCAGTTCCTAACGCACCTAAACCTAAAATTAAACCTACTGCAATAGCAGTTAAACCCTGCACGTCAGCAACTAATTTTGCGAGTTCCATAATACCTCCAACGTATTGTTAAATAGAAAAGTGAAAAATCTTAGTGATCTTCGTGCGCCATACTCAAGTACACGATCGTGAGTACCATGAAAATAAACGCTTGAAGAGTAATAATTAAAATGTGGAACACTGCCCAAGGAAAACTCAACAACGGTTGAATATACCAAGGCAATAAAGCAATCAAAATGAAAATCAACTCACCTGCGTACAAATTACCGAATAACCGCAATGCCAATGAAATTGGTTTTGCGATTTCTTCAACCACTTTCAACAATAAGTTAAAAGGTGTGAGCCATGGTCCAAAAGGTTGAAACATCAATTCTTTTGCAAAACCAATTGGACCTTTAATTTTGATACTGTAAAAAATAATTAAACAGAAAACTGAAATCGACATTGCAAACGTCGCGTTCAAATCGGTACTTGGTACTACGCGCAAATACTCAATGCCCATTAAACCTGCGATGCCTGGCAAAATATCGACAGGGAACATATCCATAAAGTTCCACAAAAACACCCAGCAAAAAATCGTCAATGCAAGCGGCGCAATTAATTTGCTGTGACCATGAAAACTGTCTTTTACTTGTTGATCAACAAACTCGATAATCATTTCTGCGAAATTTTGCATCAATCCTGGCACACCAGCAGTTGCTTTTTCAGCGGCATTTTTGAAAAACCAAATGAACAAACCACCTAGCAACGCTGAGAAAAACAAAGTGTCAAGATGCAAACTCCAAAAACCTTCACCGACGCGCAGTGATGTTAAATGGTGGATAATATAACCAGTTGCGCCTTCGGCAGCGTGAGCTTCGGTAGCCATTGTTCCTCTCTTTGACTTCTTAAATTTGAAAATCTAACGCATCAATAATGCGAACCAAAAAACTGATAACGTTGAAATGTAACACGTCAACAGCGGTAATAATTTTATATCTGGAATTCTAAAAACCAACACAAAAAACAATGCTGTTAAAAGCAACTTCGTTGTTTCATTGCGATAAAAAGAATTGATGAATTTTTTTGTTTCTAATTGGCTAATTTTTCGCAGTCGCCAGCCGAAATATAGACCTGGTAAGAAAGCAATCAAGCCACCTAAAAACGAAAAAAAACCTGAGTTCAAATCTACTGTTAGTATAAAAATCAAACTAACAAAAAAAATAACTAAAATTTGGTATTTCAAAATTTTAGTTACTATCGACGCAAAAGCGTTTGAACTGGTGTTAAACATGGGTGTGGATTATATAGAGCGAACTAAGTTTAATCAAGGTAGATTCGAGATTCATTTCGTTTTTCATTGCGGTATCTTATTTAAAATCCCTTCTAATTCATCTAATGTGGAATAGTGAATAATCAGCTTTCCCTTGCCATTTTCTTTACTTTCGACTTGAACGCGCGCGCCGAATTTTTCACTTAATTCATTTTGCAAAGATAAAATATCCGCATCAATTGTAGGGATTTTATTCTCAACTTTTGGCGGTTGTTGCAGATCTTTGACTAGTTTTTCAGTCAAACGCACCGACAAACCTTGATTAGTAATTTTTCGTGCTGCTTCAATTTGTTGTTCAGTTGCAAGAGGCAACAACGCGCGAGCATGTCCCATTTCAAGCTGTTTATTGACCAGCATTTTTTTAACTTCTGGGGCAAGGTCAAGCAAACGTAAAAAATTTGTCACCGTCGCACGCGATTTGCCCACCGCATCCGCCACTTGTTGATGCGTCATTTCAAATTCAGTAAGCAAACGTTGCAGAGCTTCCGCTTCTTCAAGCACATTCAAATCTTCGCGTTGAATGTTCTCAATCAACGCAATCGCCATTGCCGTGCGATCGTCCATTTCTTTGATAATGACGGGAACATCTTGCAAACCTGCAAGTTGTGCTGCTCGCCAACGGCGTTCACCTGCCACAATTTCATACTGCTGCGGCGAAATATGTCGCACCACAATCGGTTGCACAATGCCTTGCATTGCAATCGAATTTGCCAAATCTTGCAATTTTTCGGGGTTCATATCTTTGCGTGGCTGATATTTGCCGCGTTGCAATAATTCGATAGGTAAAGTTTGTTGCGCCGACATATTTTCAGATTTCGCTGTAACAGGCACATCGCCTAAAAGTGCATCTAAACCACGACCTAAACCGCGTTTTTTCATGTTCATAATGTTTGATTTTGTAAAATATCAAGTTGCAAAACTAATTGCTCAAATGTGTCGAGCAGCGATTTTAAATGCTCGGCTTCTTGCAAGAGTTGAGCGTGTTCTTGTTGAAATTGCTGACGAGCTTCCATTGAAAACCCCAACTCATTTGGCACGTTAACAAGCAACGCTTCTAAGCCACGACCTAAACGTTTAGTTGCCATTTTCTGCATTCGCTAAAATTTCTTTTGCTAACGCCATGTAAGTCACCGCGCCTTTTGAACCCTTGTCATAATTTAAAACGGGTAAACCGTGACTGGGAGCTTCGGCAACACGAATGTTACGCGGAATACAGGCTTTAAAGACTTTATTTCCAAAATGACGAATTAACTCTTCGGACACATCTTTGGTTAAACGATTTCTGTCATCAAACATGGTTCGCAAAACACCTTCCAAATGCAGACCAGAATTAACGGTACTTTGAATGCTTTTAAATGTTTCAATTAACGCTGAAATACCTTCGAGCGCGTAGTATTCGCATTGCATGGGAATCAGCAAACTATTTGCTGCAACCATCGCATTCAAGGTCAACATATTGAGTGATGGAGGACAATCGATAATGATGTAATCGTAATCGCTTTTAATCGTGAGCAAAGCATGGGCGAGACGTAATTCTTTACGTTCCGCTTGCATCAATTCCACTTCAGCCGCCGTTAAATCTGCATTCCCTGCAATCACGTCAAATTTTACTTTTGGCAATTTAATCACAGTTTGTGCAGCGGGAACGGTTTCCATCAACAAATCGTAACTGGAATGCTCAATATCGTGTTTATCAACGCCGCAACCCATTGCCGCATTGCCTTGCGGGTCTAAATCGACCAGCAAAACGCGCTGTTTCAATGCCGCAAGCGACGCAGCTAAATTCACGCTAGTGGTCGTTTTTCCTACGCCACCTTTTTGATTGGTAATGGCAATAATTTTTCCCACGATATTTCCTCAATTATTTAGATGTGTAATTTTTACCAAGCACCGTTCAGCTTCAATGTGCGGTACGTTAATTGAAATCAGTGTTGTTTGTGCGTTCACGGCGGCGAGTTCGTCTTCGGGCGTTTGTCCTTTCATGCAAAGTAATGTGCCATTTTCAGAAATCAAATGCTGTGTTAATTCAACGATTTCAGGCAAACTCGCAAACGCTCTCGTTAAAACGGTATCAAATGGTTGTTCTGGTTCAAAATCCTCAACGCGATTGTGCGTCACTTTCACGTTTGGTAATTTTAATTCCAAAATTGCTTGTTGAACAAAACGGGTTTTTTTCGCGTTACTATCGAGCAATTGAAATTCAATGTCGGGTCGATAAATCGCAAGTGGAATGCTCGGCAAACCTGCACCTGTTCCGACATCAATCATTCGTTTGCCTTCTAAATATGGCAAAATTGCTACGCTATCAAGCAAGTGCAACAACACCATTTCATCGCGTCTGCGAATGGCGGTGAGATTGTAGGCTTTGTTCCATTTTTCGATTAACGCGATAAAGGCGAGTAATTTCGCCACTTTGTCATCGTCAGTTGGAAGTTTTAGCGCGGTTAAACCGTCGCGTAATAATTTTTCTTCATGTGTCATTTAGCTTTTATTCAAGTCCAATAATCATTTTCATGTCTATGTATCAACCAGATGGTTTTAGAAGATAAAAAATAATCAGAAAATTGTGTGTAAAAACGTGATTTTTTATATTTCTTTTTCAAATTGCGAAACTTTCACCACAACCGCACGTTCCTTTAACGTTGGGATTGTTAAATTTAAACGCAGCATTTAAACCTTCTTTTTCGTAATCAATCTCCAGACCTTTCAACACGAGTAAATCTACTTCACTCACCACAACTCTAACGCCTGCGCTGTCAAAAACTTGATCGTTTGCCCCAATTCATCGACGTAATCTAAAACGTAGGCGTAGCCAGAACAGCCCGATTTTTTTACCCTAAGACGCAAACCTAGACCGCTACCGCGTTTGGTTAATTGTTTTTGAATTTGCATCGCTGCACTTTCTGTGACAGAAATAGACATTTTTAAACTCCAAATTGACTGATAATTTCGATAAATTCTAGCATTTCGCCAGGTGTATTTTGATGGCTTAAACTCACGCGAATTGCGGTTTTGGCTTGGCTTTCATCAATTCCCATTGCTAGCAAAACGTGACTTGGCATCGCTTCTGCGCTAGCACACGCTGAACCACTTGAAACGCAAATACGTTTTTGGTCAAGTTTTAAAAGTACCGTTTCACCATCAATACCTTCAATGCCAAATAAAACAGTATTGGGCAAACGTGGCGCATTTTTAGCAAAAATGGTGACACCTGGCATTTTTGCAAGTTTAGTTTCTAGCATCGTTTGCAACGATTGCATTCGCGTTTGCCGAAAATCCAGCTCGTTTTTAGCAATTTCGCAGGCTTTACCAAAACCGACAATTGCCGCAACATTTTCTGTTCCTGAGCGTAAATTTTGTTCTTGTCCGCCGCCTAAAATTTGCGTGGATATTTCAGTTTTCTTGTCAAAAATTAACGCGCCTGAACCTTTTGGAGCATAAATTTTATGTCCTGAAATTGAAAGTAATTGCACGCCTAAATCCGTAAAAGAAACGGGGATTTTTCCTACCGCTTGCACTGCGTCCGAGTGAACGATGATACCGTGTGCGTTCAATTTTTTGGCAATTTCTGCAATTGGTTGAATTACGCCCGTTTCATTATTTGCTAGCATGACTGAGACAAAATCAGGACGTTTGGCGATTAAATGATCAATCGTGCTTAGCTCAATGATTCCATCACGATTAACGGAAATGATTTCAGAATTATAGCGTTGAGCAGGTTCTAAAACTGATGGATGTTCAATTGCAGAAACGGCAACACGCCCAAAAGCACAATTTAACGCTAAATTATTAGCTTCTGTACCGCCGCTGGTAAAAATGATTTGCGACGGTTCACAGTCGATAAAAAACGCGACTTGCTCACGCGCCGTTTCAATCGCACTTTTTGCAACCCGACCTAAACGATGCACGCTTGATGGATTGCCGTACATGTTTTTTAAAAAGGGTAACATGCTTTCAAAAACGCGCTCATCAATGGGCGTTGTGGCGTTATTATCAAAATAAATCATAAGTTTTCGTGTTTTGAAATTGGCAACATTTTGTCAGGATTGAGCAAATTTTTGGGGTCAAATTGGCGTTTAATGGCTCGCATTAAATCAAGTGAAACGGTATCGAGTTCACGGTCAACAAAATCCCGCTTTTCAAGCCCCACGCCGTGTTCGCCTGAAAGCGTACCGTTTAGTTTCAAAACCAATGAAAAAATTTCGTCTAAACAAGCATGGGCTTTTTTGCTTTGAATCGGGTCGTCAGGGTCAAGCAATAAATTAACGTGAATGTTGCCATTTCCCGCGTGACCAAAATTGATAATGGGCAATTCATATTCTTTGGATAATTTGTTCAAACCTGAAATTAACGCTGGCATTTCAGTAACAGGCACAACCACATCTTCGTTAATTTTTTTCGGCGCGACTTTTCGCAATGCGGGTGAAAGTGCTTTGCGCGTATCCCAAAGTGCTTTGACTTCGGCGGCATTTTTCGCTAAACGCATAGAAAGCAAACCTTCATTGGTTGCCGCTTGCATAACTTTTTCAGCCGCATAATCTAAGCCTTCAGTTTGTCCATCGACTTCAATCATCAGCATTGCGCCTGCATTTTCAGGTAAATCGGTCTGCGTGTAATGGCGAATCATGTTAATCGCATTACCATCCATAAATTCCAACGCGCAAGGGACAACAGGTTGCGCCATCACGGCTGAAACAGCTTTTGCCGCATCATCAACCGTTTTATAAATGGCGCGAAGTGTTTTTTTCGCTTCGGGCAACGGTGTGAGTTTTAATGTCGCTTCGGTAATAATTCCAAGCGTGCCTTCACTGCCAATAATTAAACGGGTCAAATCGTAACCGACTACACCTTTACTGGTATAAACGCCGACATTCATTTCCTGTCCTGCACCTGTGACCACACGCAAACCTAACGTATTTTCACGCGGCGTGCCATATTTCACCGCTTTAGGCCCTGCGGAGTTGTAAGCTAAATTGCCACCGACGCTACAAAATGCCGCACTCGTTGGGTCAGGCGACCAAAAGAAACCTGCATTTTTGACAAAATCTTGTACTTCTTGGTTTGTGATGCCTGTTTGCACTTTGATGTAACGATTTTCGGGAGAAAAATTTAGCACTTGTTTCATACGCTCAAGCGATAAAACTAAACCGCCGTAAAGTGGCACAATTGCACCTGTGGTTCCCGTACCTCTGCCACGCGCTGTGATTTTGATGTTAAATTCATTGCAAAGTTGCACGGTTTTTAAAACCTGTTCATGCGACGTTGCAAAAACAACGACTTGCGGCAACGCATGACGGCGTGAATTATCGTAGCCGTAAGTCCAACATTCTTCAGGTTGCGTTAAAACGTCGTTTTTTGGAAAAAGGATTTTGAGTGAAGAAATAAATTCGGTTGGTAATGGTTGCATATTTTAAATTTTGTAAATTGATTTTAGGAATTTGAAAAAACAAAATCGCTCGCTTTTTCAAAAAAGCGGGCGGTTAATTTAAAATGAACTAAAAATCTGTAAGAACATCATCTTTTATGGCAAAACAACAAGGCAAGAAAAACTCACACGGCGGATTTGATTTTTCATTTTTTAGTCCTCGTGATTAGTTCGATAATGTTTTGATAATTGATTTTGCTAGATGTTCGTTAATTTCAACGGTGAATGTATGGTACGTCGTCAGATTCTAAGTGGATGAGTAAATCTTTTAAGTTTTCAATAAGTTCTTGCTTGCTGAATGCTTGCGTTTTGTAATCGGGATAATTATTCAAAAAACCGATAAAAATGCTTCATCTTTCCAAAATGCGAATTGTGTGGTGTTCATTTTGTGTCCTCGTTATTGCGTTGTAAATTCTCAATTTCAGCAGGCGTTAAAGCGGTTAATTTTGCAATAACTTCGATGGTTAAACCTTCGGTGAGCATTCCTTTTGCGATTTCTATGGCTTTGAGCTTTTCACCTTCGAGTTTGCCTTTTTTGATGCCTTTTGCAATCCCTTTTTCGATACCTTCTGCAAAAACCGTTTGCTTGGATTCTTCATCATTAAATTCCTCAAACATTCGAGCGCGTTCGGTGGGTGAAACGAGGTCATTTTCAATTGTGTTGAAAATTTTTTGAATTAACGCCTCGTGATAATTCGATTCTTCGACTTGACCATCTAACGTATCTTGAATTGCGTCCATCCATTCTTTGTAAATAGCAGGCGTTTTTTCATTCACATATTTCGGACAAAGATAAATAATTTTGTGAGAAATTTCGTTAACCCCGTTGCCGTCGGCATCTTTTGGGTCAAAATCAATCGTCAGTACGTCTTTTTGATGTTTGTCGCCTGACGTTAAAACCACAATGGTGAACACTTTTAATGGTGGTCGATAATTTCTTGCCTTGGAAATTTGTTCCAAAATTGCCGCGCAGTGATAATGTAAAAAACGGTCGTAATGGTCAGAGCTTTTTTTGTGTTGAATATCAACGATGATGCGATTTTTTTCATCTTGTGCGTACAAATCAAAACGCAAATCGACATTCCCAATTACAGGGTCAAAGGATTTTTCTGTTTCGACCGTATCAATTTCTAAATCAATGCCTAAAACCGCTTTCACAAACCCTTTGAAAATATCCACATCACAAAAGGCTTTTTTAAAAATCACGCCGTATTGAAGTGAAGCGACTTGTTTCATAAAAACTCCTTATTGTTTTTTAAATTATGTTCGCGTGCGCCTTTTACTATGATGCTGTTTTTCATAATGTTTTTCCGAGTGAAACACAAAAAACAAAACCGCCCGTTTTTTGAAAAAAACGGGCGGTTTTTAATAATTACTTTTTCAAAAAGTTTTTAATCATTGTTTGGTTAAGCGTTTTAACACTTTCAATGTTATTCACTACGGTTTCGTTGCTGTATTCATCACCATAAAAACTCCAAGTTAGTGAATCTGCCCAGCCGTTGTAGTAACCTTTTTGAGTTGCCATGGCATCAACTAATGTATTTAAAGCCGTGTTTTTTGCGCCATATTTTTTAGCCATTGCTTTTAATGTTGAATTATTTGAACCGCCTTTGTAATACTCATCAAGAAAATCATCTGCAAGATTTGTATTGTTCAAATTGAAAGCAACATCATCAGCATCCCACGCATACCAAAGATTGAAACCAGTGCTGATTGCTTTTTCAATTGCGTACGGTGCAACTGCCCAGCCACTAATAGCGTTACTGGTTGCAAATTGTTTCAATCCTTCTGTTACCGCTGAAAATAATATTTCTCGACCTACATCACACACAGATGAATAAACAGGGTCTAAAATTACCTTGTCACTACATAAAACACCAATAGATTCTTTTAAAAGTGAACCAAAAACAAAATCTGTTACACGTTCTGCTGCTACATCAGAAGAAAGTGGATTAAACGGACTGATATAGCCAGCTGCCATGCCAAGACCACTAACAAGGTTTTGCCACCATTTATTATCTTTTTCGATACCTGTAATTTTTGAACTATAAATTTCTGCGTCTTTTAATCTGGATAAGCGGATGCCTTTCGACCAAACCGCATAAGCCTGCAACTGGTCACAAGTCGGATTTTTAATTGTCATCAATTTAACTGTGCCTGCCGTCACCCCTTCACAAGTTTTTGCGGCAACTTTCACAGACGACGGATAACTTACTGCATCAATCCACGCTTTATCTTCGCCTTTCGCATCTGCACCATCTTTGGCATACGTCCAACGCAATTTGAATTGCCCAACACCCAAATTGTAATTTTTCAATTCCCAAGGCACTTCACCTGACCATTTGTCCGTCACTAATTTTTTCCAAGTGCCATTTTTTTGTTTGCCTGAAATTTCAAAATTCAACACCCCGTGTTCTGGATTACTCGACACACGCCGCGCAAAAGAAAGTTGTCCCGCTTGCGTGACGTTAATGGTCGTTTCAATTGCGGCGGTTTGATTTGCGCTAATTTTTGCCGAACCAAAACTAAAACGTCCTTCATACGCCGTTTTATCATCGTTTGCACCCGTTGATGTTTCGACTTTCCACGTCGCTTTATCCGTTTTTAATTTCACCCAGTCCGATGTCATCACGCCATTTAACGGGAAACTGTCCGTTGTTATGCCAACGAGTGGCGTTTTCACTTCCAAATTCGTTTGTGCATCAGTGACAGAAATTCGAGACGGTGAAAAACTCACGCCTTTCGATTCAGGCGTTAAAAATCCCGTCCAACCTTTCGTCATTTTGCAATCAAAATTCCCCGTTGCATCCGTTAAACAAGATTCGCTTAAACCTTCCCCTGTTAATTTCACGCCTTTACCCGCTTGCGTCCCGAATTTAATTTGTCCTTTGATTTGCACGGTTTCTTTTGGTTGAATTGCACCACTATAAAGCTCTTTAATTTCGGCTTCGGAAAGGGCGCGGTTGTAGATTCGTAGGTCGTCGATTGAGCCATTGAAAAATCTATTCAATCCATTCACCGCTCCGATAACAAGAGGTTTTGAATTTTGTAAAACGTTTTCAGATGAATAATTTATTTCTTGTTGTTTAACACCATTCAAATATGTAACAACTTGGTTTTTGTTTTTCGTAATGGATAAATAATTCCATTTACTTTGTTCTGATGTAATTTTTTGTTCATTCCCGTAAGGATTTATAAACTGTCTTTCCTCTGGAATGTAATAGCTGAAGTAATACGCTAAATTATCATTGTGAGCTTTTTGAAGTACCCATCCACTTTGAGAATTTAGAGCATGAGTTTTATCGACAATACCTGCAAAATCTAGTTGTGTTGCGTTAGGGTTAATCCAAACAGAAATAGTTAAATTACTTGGAGAAAAAATCATTGATTCGTCATTAACTTGAATAAAATCCTTAACCCCATCAAACAAAAACGCTTTCCCTCTAACCCCCTCAACACATTGCGGATTGCCGTTAATCGAGCCATCGTGACCATTGCCGCTGTTGTCTTTTGCGGTGCAATCATCAAACGACCAATGCGCCACCAGCCCGT